>Ga0187869_10001724_pt1 | contig 18823 bp, 18 predicted proteins | sample June2016WEW_13_1_2_FD_132972 | JGI IMG/M metagenome (GOLD analysis project Ga0187869, IMG submission 132972) | Peatland microbial communities from SPRUCE experiment site at the Marcell Experimental Forest, Minnesota, USA - June2016WEW_13_100 | ecosystem: Environmental > Terrestrial > Soil >...
TAGGCAAGCACATAAGGAAAATGCTGTATCGTGTTCTCGATTATCCGGAGGTGATAGTACGGATCAAAATCGTTGATGATAATGCTGCCACCTTGGATGGAACTCGCCCACGGGAGTATAATTCGCAAATAGAGAGCAACGATGAAGATAACAAGAAGCATCACGGCCCTTTCCGCGTGCGTTTCTTTAAACCATCCCAAGTTCGTGTGAATCTCCCCTCGAAGGTCGCTCAATGCAGCTACTAGATCTTTTAAGGCACGTTCGTTGCTGGGGTGTCGAGGTGCCAACTGACAGCGCGAACACATATTTTAGAGCATCGTGAACTATTTAAAGTGTGCGTCTGCCGGCGCTCCTTATATATTGCCTGCAGCAGAACATGATGTTGAGTGGCGCTGCTGCGTCCGATGACTGTGAGGTTCGATGTTCAGAAGTCAGACAAAAAAAAGTAGACTGCCGCGTGAGGAAGATGTCACTTACCTTATTGACCGGGCAGATGACAAGTTCAAGCACGGGCAGTTCGGCGACGCTGTCCATCACTATGACGCTGTGCTTGAGCGAGCGCCCAACAATTTCAGAGCGCTGCACAACAAAGGCTTAGCGTTGTTCGCTCTTAGCAAGTTCCAAAAATCAATCGAGTTCTATGACAGAGCGCTTGAGATTCAGCCAAATGCGTCCCACGTGAAGCTCAATAAAGCAATATCATTAAACAGCAACAGAAACTTCCAAGAGGCCAAAAGCTTGTTGGATGAGATTGTACGACTTACCCCGACGAACAAGGAAGCACTTAACGCGCGGGCTTTGTCAGAATTCAACCTCGGTCTTGATAGCGAAGGGATGGAAGACCTCAAAAAAGCTATAGAAATTGATCCCACCTACACTATGGCCTTGAATAACCTTGGATGTTTCTACCTCGGCCTAGGCGAACTTGATTTAGCTATTGAATGTTTTGACAAAACTCTCGCCCTCGACACAAGGAACTACGACGCCTTTTTGCTCAAAGATATGGCGGTCCAAAGACGCGAAAGAAGGCTAACGCGTCCCTAATCGGTCAATTAACGACTAGCCTATAGCCACCTTTGGTTGCTTTACTCTCAACAGACCTTTTTCTGATGGCCGCCTCGACAGCCCATTGTGGTCAGCTGAAAATACAAAAAAAATGTGTGAGTAATTTATAAGTACGACGTTGAACAAGCCACAAAAACTGACCCGCCAACTAGGATATGCGGGGTTTAACCGACGACGGCGTTTATGTCAAATGAATCAGCTCTTGGAACGGGGAAAACGGACGGCCAAGACGTGCTCGAGCGGATAATCAATAATAACATTGTTATCTTCCACTGGCAGGAAAAACGTGTTAGCGACCACGTTGCGCAAATAAGCATTGCTGGCTGCGAAGACAGCTCCTTGCCTGTCTTGACCTTTAAGGCAACAGGATTTGCTCAAACGTTCGAAACCCCCCAACACGCTGAAGCCTTTGTTGTTAGCAATACCGTTGGATTCATTCACGTTGGAAATATGCGAGGAGATGCTTATATCCAAGACCGATCGATTGCCGAACAGCTTAGATTGCATCTCGTGCTAAAACCAACCAGCGAACGAACGATACTGAGCTGCGAACTCACATTTGCCAGCTCCGGCGCACTCGAGACTCTGAATTAACAAAGTGAGATCGCCGCTACTTTTTCTGGTTATGCACGTCTCTCTTGGCAATCTCCCAGACCCAACACATATTTACGTCAGTGTCTCGAGACGCTATCTTTGGCCTAGCGAGACCGCCACGAGTGCCGAATTGAACTCGCGAAAAGAACGCAAAAAGGACAAACTGAATTGGCGTTGAGTCATATTGGTACTTGCCGAGCAAGCGAAAGGACGCTGCGACAGTCACGTGCAAACTTTCGAGGGCTATAGATGAACGAACACGAATTTGACTTCCTAGATATACCTGCGCCTGATCGAGAGCTGATCAGTAATTTTGTGAGCGCAGTGCACGCCTGGGCGCCAACAAGTCTCGAATCGATCGTTCTCTACGGTTCAGTTGCAAAAGGTGTCTTTCCAGAAGTCTATGATATCGATATAGTGATGCTCTTTTCCAGTGATTTCGATCATCCGCAGTTTTACGCTGAGGTTTATCGAATAATAACAGAACTTGAACCTCAGCGCGAAATGCACGTCGTGCTAAAGTGGGAAGCAGAGATAGAGCCAGCGTATCAAGAGTTAATTGAAAAGGAAGGTATCACGCTGTTTCCGTAAAAGTGCTGCTGTTTCCTACATCAGGGGATGCACGATGGTGTCCTTCTTGGACAATAGCTCGTTTATCGTCGGCGAATCCTTCATTGCGTTGCTGATTGCACTTTTTGTCGCCTGGTAGTTATAGTCATACAGTTTTTTCTTGTCTTTGGCGCTGCCGTGAATATAGACTGATGCGATTATCATCAGCTGATTTACCATAGAGGCCGGAATTACGTTTTCCTGAACACTGTCGAGAACTGCTTTTGCTATCGCGGCTTGGGCAGGCCCGAACATAAGCTCAGCTTGCGCTTCGCCCTTAATCGAAACCTTGTTTACCATAAGCGTGGTCGGCTTGACGGCATAGTTTGGGGCCAATATTGCTAACAGCGCAGTATGGCCCATTCGCGGCGTTGCGAGACCTGTGAGGAAAGCCGTCTCAAAAGGGCCTCCCTTTTGACCGATTGCGATGTCGATGTGTGCAAGTTCCGGCATCTCGCCAACTAAGGCCTCGCCAGTTCGTGTACCTAGTTCCTTTCTCGAGTCTTCGCTCTCCATTTTTTTGTGCCTCGTACTGAGCTACTTTCGGTGCCCGTATATATCGTTTGCCGCGTGACACCGCGTCGTCTCTGGAGGAAAAACTCAGAAAAAAGCTAGAAACCGTCGATTTCGTCCGATGCTGAAAGGTTTATGTTGATAAAAGGATAGTAAAAACCATGAAAATTATCATAGGATACGAGAGTTACCATGGCAATACGCGAACAATGGCGTATGCATTGGAGCGCGGAGCACGCGAAGCAGGAGCCGAGACACTGATCAGAAACATACGACAAATAAAGCCTTTCGATATCAAGAGCGCAGACGTGGTCATTGTCGCCACTCCTACGTACCATCAAAAACCGCCCTCGAACGTGCGTTACTTTATGAAGAATTATGATAGTTTCGATTTTAGCGGCAAGACAGCTTTCGTGTTAGGTTCCTACGAGGAACTCGGCGACGCGATAGACCAAACCATAGACTTCTTCCGCTCCAGAGGCGCGACTGTCCTCGTCCCGCCAATTAGAGTGAAAGGTAAACCAACCAAAGCCGATCTCGAATCGTGCCAGCAAAAAGGATCCGAAATAGCGACCAAGTAGCGCTCTTGTTAACGCCTCGAAGCCTCTTAGCGCTGCAATGCTAAGCTCAACGGTCAAATGCTGCGCATCAGGCCTATTTTGTTGAAAAAGGGATCGAAACTTTCTTGCTTCAGATGAGGCAGCGAAGCTTGTCTGCGCTTTTGATCAGTTGCATAAGGAGCCGTTTGGTTACACCAGGTCAATCTCGAGCCCGTCAGCAAAAACGCGCGGTTTGCGAATTATCGCATCGAGGTGCACGCCGGCAACGACGTTTCCTCCTATCGTGCTGTTGTCGCCTAACGCGATGTGCGCAGTTCCTCGCACCTTCTCATCTTCCAAAACAACGCCGATTATGCGCGCGCGCGGATTTGTTCCGATTCCAAGCTCTGCGATATTTCGTGCTTCGTCTCCGAGTGGGTTAATGATCTTGAGAACTTCCTTCGCACGGTCGCCTTGGACGTCGACGGCGAGTCCTTCTTCGACTCGAATCCTTAGAGGATTTTTCAAAAGTTCGAGCCCGGCCATGGAGCCATCGATCACGACGGTGCCTGTGCAGTTTTCGGGAGCCGTATAGACTTCCCCTGCGGGCAGATTTGTGCTGCAACCTTTCTGTCGACAGCACCCCACGTCGAGGTTCCATTTCGACGCATCGACTTCAAACGAGATGTCAGTTCCGAGCTCTGACGTAATTCGGATCTCCGACGCGCCTTTGAATGTTTCGGCGAGGCGGCGGGTTTGTTCCATCACCTCTTGGGGCTCCGCAGTCAAACCGCCTTCAATCATCATTTGCTCAGTGACGCCGGGCATGCTCGCAGTTCGGACGCCGGCATCGTTTGCCTGCTTTCGCGCGCTCGTGTGCGTCAATGACATCGTCGTAGGGGCGATGACAACGTCAACGCTTCGCATCGCTTCTGCCACTGCTCGGGGGGGCTCTTCTCCGTGGCGGGAGCGGGGTGGCATCGTCATCATTATAGCGTCGCAATCCATTTCACGCGCGGTATCGTACAACGATTTGGCAATTCTAAGCCTCAGCGTGTCGGTGACGATAAGCACGGTCTCTGTTTGTTTTAAGCCGAGGTACGTATGCAAAATGGTCCACGAGCTTTTGTATCCGCTGATGGGCTCACTTCCTTCGAAGTCCTTGAGTGCTCCACCCTTATATAACTATTTTATGCCATTCGTTGAAACGACGCCCAGCAATCGTTGCCCGTCCGCAAGCGTTCCGCAGTTGATTTCGTTTACAAAAACATTAAACTAGCAGCACTGCTATTAATATCTGTTTCAATGAGACAAAGTGAGGCTGAAGGAGCGAGCATCGTGCAGATCGAACAGATACACGATCTGTGGGCCTACGTGCTTCCAGATGACAAGCTGGTGACCGGAAGCAGCTACGGAAACAAGAAATGCTTCGCGAATTCAAAGGCGACGGGAGCAATCGAAAGCTTGTTTTCACTCGACCTGGGGAGGAACGTCATTGGCTCAACGCTCGTCCGCTACTACGACGCGGAATCCGGTGTGTTGCTTGAACAGACCGGCACAGGAGATTTCACAATTCATCCGGCCTATCAAAAACGTAACTTCAAACTCGCCCACGGACTCCGCGTGTCGGAGATCTTTTATGTGCCAAATGCGCCGCAAGACAATCTTGACGAGTGTGCGGCCGCGTATTTAGGGCTAAAGGTTACGAACAAGAGCGCAGACGTCCAGCGGATCTCTATAGTAGCCTACTCGGACCTGCGCCCCAGGTTCCTCGCAACCGCTCCCGATGTGGAGGTCCGTTATAGCTACAAGAACGCAGCCATCATAGCGAGCAATCAAAGTAATGAGCACTGGACGAGATTCTTTGGCACGACGGCGAAGAATCCGATCTGCTCGTATACCACCGACATTTCAGCGGTCACCGACAACTTCAACATCACCCCTAGTCTGCGCCCCTCATGCGAGCAGTATGTTGGCAGCAGTTTCTCCGCAGAGCGCTGTTCCGTACAGTACGTTCCGCTGGCAACCGATTCTGCTGACCTGAGGTCAGCAAAAAGCGGCACGGACGAGCGCGCAATCATCGGCAGGATCCAAGTAGACATCGATCTGTCACCCGACGAGGAGGAAGAATTCACTTTTATGATCGGCTTCTCGCTGGCCGGCGATGCAGACGCCATTCGCAAATTTGAGCTGCTTGAAGACTACGAGAAGGTGTACGAACAGACAATACGCCATTTTGTGAATGAATGCAGCTATTCTGTCGTCATGACGCCGGACCAGGTTATTAACCGAGGGGTGCAGTGGGCGAAGGCTAATATGGCTCGCGTGAAAGCCCTGTATCCGCAAGGCTGGGGATTCACGAATGATCCAAGCCTCTCAAGCAATATCGTCGCCCGAGACACCGCGTGGTTCGCGTTTGGATGCGACTACGTCGCTCCGGAGTTTTCCAAGCATGCTCTGAGCGTCTTCAAGCGGCTGCAATCGGCCGATGGGCTCATCGCCGAATACTATAACGGCGTGAGCGGAGAAGTTGACGATTACCAGCTCAACATTAACGACGATACGCCGCTCTACATCCTCGCCGTCGAGCACACGTTCCAGATCACCGATGACCGCTCATTTCTCGACGAGATGTACCCTTCCGTAGAAAAAGCAGCGGATTACATTATTTCTCAAAAGGACGAGCGTGGCCTCGTATACTGCAAATCAAATGGCGTGGGCGTCTATGGCATCTGCGGCTGGCGGAACATAATCCCAAACTACGCCATAAACGGCGCGGTTACCGAGGTTAATGCAGAATGCTTCGCGGCGCTGCGAGCGACGGCGCTGTTGGCCGATTTTATGGGCCACGACGATCGAGCGGAGTATTTTCGGACAGAAGCCAGGAAGCTCAAGAACGCGATGAACACGCACTTAATCGACCTCAAGAGCGGTTTTTACTACTTAAATATCGATATTTTTGGCAATGAGCACCCTGACGTCACGTGCGATCTGATATTTCCGGTGATCTGGAACGTAGCTACTCCCACCACATCGCACCTCATCATTGACCGGCTGAACCGCCCCGACTTCTTGACGACCGCAGGCTTGCGGACCGTGCCGCGGACGGCTCTCAACTACCATCCCGAACGAGGATGGGGCTTGACGGGCGGAGTGTGGCCTGACGTAGCCTTCATGTTTGCCTATTCGTGCTCAACGCATCAGCCAGATGTGATGGTAAACATTATGCGAGGCACGTTTCGCCAGTACGAGCTCGACCCAACAAACCAGAACACCGTCCCCGGACAGTTCTCCGAGTGGTATCACGGGGAATCCCTCGTTAATAACGGCATGAAGCTGTCACCGTGGTTCCCGCCGAAATACTTGTGGACCGCCGTGGAAGGCGTGTGTGGCGTTGGCCTCTACCGTGGGTTGCACATCAACCCCAACATTCCCCTTAGATGGAAATGGGTAAGCCTCTCAAACATGCCGTATCACGGCAGCGCGGTGACCTATTTTGCGTGCTGGGTGAAAGGGGCCCTCAATATTTTCGCAAACTATCCGTTCGGGACGAGTTTGAAAAACGCCCGCATCGAGCTCGATGACGATGTTACGACCATGATCCACGAACGGCTCGAAGAGATTCACCTCGTAGCGCTCGCGTCGCCGTCCCACGTCGTTATCTGTGTCGGCAACATGGCGGCGAGTTCGACTTCGTTCACCTTCAGTGTGAGTGAGATCGTCGAAACCTACATCACGCCCGGCCGCTATAGGATACGGGTGTTTCACAGCGAGATCGACGACTGGTACGATCAAGGAGTGCGCGAAAGCAGCAACATCCGTGGCTTCACCGTCGGACTCGAAGTGGGCGGGTTCAAGCTCATTGAACTGACCGCTCAGGTCGCTTAGCGCGGCCCGTCGTCAACCGCCTTGAGCCACTCTTGAAGCAAGCGCTCGTCCGTAGCCGCGGTGTTGTCCAGCGTGAGGGGAGTAACGGAGACAAACCCGTTGTTCAGGGCGTAGACATCAGTATCGGGCTGCTGACTACTCTTGAAGTCGCTTCCGATCCAAAAGTACGCGTTTCCGCGCGGATCCAAGCGTTCTATGATCCTAATGTCAAAAACGTTTCGCTGAAGCCGTGTTGTTTTATATCGCGCGACGGCAGCGCCCATCGGAACGTTGACGTTCAGTACATCTACCTTCGCCGGCAGCCCGCGAGCAAGGGTGTGAGCGGCTAGTGTCCTACCAGCCTCTGCTGCCAAGCTAAAATCTACTTCGGATCGTGCCTCAAAGACGTGTGCCCGATGCGCCTGCAGTGAGATGGCAATCGCGGGAATGTCCTGGCTTGCGCCAGTTAACGCGGCGCCTAATGTGCCCGAGGTCATGACGGACTCTGTACTGAGGTTCTCGCCGACGTTGATGCCTGCCACCAACAAGTCTGGTTTTCGTTTCAAGATCGCATATTCAGCAATGAGCACTGCGTCCGTGGGGGTTCCGGCGACCGCATACGCTTCGTGTCCCTCAACTTTCGCGCTGGATACCCGAATTGGCTCAAAGAGCGAGAGTGACCTTCCTACGCCGCTTTTTTGGACCGAAGGCGCGACGATGATGAGCCTGCCAAGATCGCTTAGCGCGTTTGCTGCTGCGAGGAGCCCCAAGGACCGTATGCCATCGTCGTTCGTTATCAGAATTGTTTTTTCCTGCGACATGACACTCCTTGCAGCAGCTATGGGCGCCTGTGCAAGCCAGGTGGCGCTCAAGCACGAAAGCCTCACTCACCACGCCAGCAACGTGAGTAGAGACGCTTCGTTTGATCTAACGCGCAGTTCAATGCGTCAGAGTAGCGAACACCTTAGTGCGCGGGACGTAATAGTCTTTGCGCAATACGGTTGTTGGAGGGCCCGCGCGGGTTTGAGGGTATTATGGAACATCCCTCAGCGATTCTTGTACCACACGTTACACGCACCCTCACCGGAAACCATGCAGGGTCCCACCGCTTTGTGCGGCACGCATACCTTTGCGAATAGTTTACAGTCGGTCGGCACTCTGAGCCCCTGCAAGACGAGGTTACAGATACACCCGGTTTTAACTTCTTTGCTCGTGAAATCGAGATTGTGCCTAAGCCGAGCATCGTAAGACTCAAACTCACGCTTTATCGCGTACCCTGACTGACTAATGACGGGAAAACCGCGCCATTCAACGTCAACGACGTCGAATGTCCGTTGCATGAGCTTCTGCGCTTTGACGTTTCCTTCGTAGTGCACGACGCGCGGATACGCATTTTCCACCTTGTGCTCGCCATTCACAATTTGCTTAGCGATAAGATACAAACCGTAAAGCACGTCATTGGGCTCAAATCCTGCGACTACCTGTGGGACCGGAAATTCTTCGAACGGCCGCAATCCAATAATGGTGCAGACGTGTCCGGGCAGCAAAAAGCCGTCTATTTGAGCCCCGGATTCGCTTACTTGCTCCAAAAGCCACCGTAGCGCCGGAGGAATGAGTCGATGGGAGCACAGTATCGAGAAATTACGAGGTAGCGTCTGCAATAGCGCTACCGAGCTCGTTGGCGCCGTCGTTTCGAACCCCACGGCGATAAACACCACTTCATTGTCGGTCTTTTTTGCAAGCTCCACGGCGTGCGTGATGCTGCCGACGATGTGCACGTCCCCTCCTGAATCAGCAAGAGACCCATCGGTCCCGGGCACGCGCATCAGATCTCCGTAGGTCGCAACCGTAATGCCATCCTTCGCCATCTTTATGGCCGCATCGATTTCGCCTTGGGGGGTGATGCACACCGGGCAGCCGGGACCCATTACCACACGCAAGTTTTCAGGCAGAAGGGATCTCACGCCAAAACGAGTTATCGATGCCTCGTGGGTCCCACAGACGTGCATTATTTTGATCTCTTCACCGTGTTTGCGCACGAGCTGGCCTATTTTTTCGGACAGCCTAAGTGCTGTTTGGTGGTCGCGATAGTCTACGTTCAAAATCCTTCTCCTGTTGGTGAGCAGCGCCGATACATGGCCAATGCCGCCTCACCGCCAAACTTCATATGGAGTACAGAGTTGAGCCATACTAAAAATATTTAGCTACGTCAGAAACAAGTGCGGCATTTTACGAAGAACGATGAAATCGCTCTCTTGCCACGCAATAAGCTTCGAAACACAACGCGGGCACGACACGCCATGACCGATGCGTCATGGTGCGCGACGAAACCTCGGTCTCAAAAGCAACTATGGTTCGAGTTTCTGACCGACGTCTCGGCCGGGGTAACGGTGGCTAGCACAAAACAGCTATAGGCCGCAAAGAGATGCCCGACGCTGAACATCGATAGGCATCTGTAAAACCGGCCTATAACAACAAATCGTCACGAGAGAATGGGGCGTGAGCCGCTATTTTTCACTTACATAAAACAGGGTTCTATACCAGTGCTTAATCGAACGCAGCCGAGTCTAAGCCTTGATCTGCGCAGCAGAGAATCCTTTTCCCGCAAGGATATCTTTGACTCTGTCCTTGTGATTCCCCTGCAATTCAATGAGACCGTCTTTCACAGTTCCTCCGCATGCAAGTCGCGCCTTGAGGTAGCTCGTAAGCTCTGCGAGGTCGATTTCGTGAGGGTCCATTCCCTCGATGACGGTGACCTCCTTTCCGTAGCGCCTTTTGTTTACCTTCACCGTTATTCGCTGCTGTTCCTTGGCTACTTCTTCACATATGCATAACTCGCTAGGGAGTCCGCAAACGGTACACATTCCAGAGCTCATGCCTTTTTGGAAACCTCCGATTTCTCCGTATGTATCTACTTATGTCGCTTCTGATTATATAAACATTAGAGTTGTGTCAGGGCCTTTTTCGGCTTCTTGCCGCCAGATTGAACCGCTTCCGAGAAGGCCCTCACAGAAAAGTCGGGCTTTGAAAAATAGGAAAGATCCGCCAGCGGAACAAAAACTGTAGATTGCTACGGCCATCGACAGTCAGGTGCTTTCACTTCTACCTATAAATACATTTTTTACTGATCGTGTTTTATGTAACTAGCATGCAAGAACTTGCCAACGACGAAGCTGTTGCGTTTATCAAAACGAAAAAGTACGGAAATTTAGCGCTGTGCAAAAGCAATCAGCCGTACAGCATTCCGATCGCCTACACGCATACCGACACAGCAATTCTCCTCTATCAACACTCCCGCGGACGGACGCTCGAATATCTTGAGGCAAACCAACGGGCCTGCTTTGAAATTCACGATATTAAGGGCTTCCAAGACTGGAAGTCGGTCATTATTGAGGGCTGGATCAGCCGCGTCACAGATCCTTCGGAACTCAGAGACTCGCTCAAGACTATTGAAAAGAACATCAAATTGATGGAGGGGTCATATGAGGAGACCGCACGAGCCATATCGAGTGGCCGGGTCGGAGGCGTTTACAAGATCTTAATCGAGAAGCTCAGTGCCGTTCAATCGTCGGAGTAAGCGCATCTGACCAGCTGATAGGAGCATTCCACTTCTTCCAAACTCGCCACGCAACCTGCGGAACTGCCTCCAGAGTTTAGATTACGCTTAAATACCGTCGCACGACCTCGTTTGCGCTTCAGCCAGCTCCTTGAACAGCTTCTCTTCACACGCTCGACATCGCATTTGTTAGTCTCAAACAGAGCCATGCGTTTGATCGACTTTTCCGCACCTATTGCGGGAATTGCGCCCCATTAAAACTGCTAAAGATATATCACTCTAACTACGAGTCTTATAGAGTCGTGCTCTCGTCCGGCATCCCTATCGAACCAGGCGGCGACTCAACAGCTAGACGAACAACGTCGGCGCGGGCGCGAGCGAAATGGGAGGCGTGATGAGCAATAGTGAGCTGAATTGGAAGATTGGAGGCGAAGCCGGATACGGCATCATGACGGTCGGAGAGATCTTCTCAAAAGCGTTTATCAAAGGCGGTTACTACGTCGTTGCACACACCGAATACCCTTCGCTAATCCGCGGTGGCCATAACACCTTTCAGGTCAGGATAGCCGCGCAGCAGATACGAGCCCCTACCCAGCCCGTCGACGTCCTTGTGGCGCTGAATGCCGAGACAATCACGCTGGATCTGGACGATTTAGTCCCGGGAGGTTTGCTTCTTTACGACGCGGCAAATTCCGACGTTGCACCAGCGCGCGAAGACATTACCCTGTGTGATGTGCCGCTCGCGCAGCTCATGGCAGACCTGCACCTTCCCAAGGTGGCCATAAACATGGCCGCGATGGGCGCCTCTGTCGGCCTGATCGGTTATGAGCTTAGCCTCTTAAACGCGGCCATCGAAGACGCGTTTGGAGGCAAAGGCGAAAAAATCGTCGAACAAAACGTGGGCGCGGCAAAGGCGGGATACGAGTACGTCGCCCGTGCCTACCCGGAGCCGTATAAGGGCGGGCTGCCCCCAGTCGAAGGGCCGCCACGGATGACGCTGACCGGAAATGACGCGATCTGCATGGGCGCCCTCAAAGCCGGGATGAAGTTCATCGCCATCTACCCGATGACGCCAACGCACACCATTATGACGTACATGGCCGCGCACGCGCGCGAGTACGGCGTTGCGATGATACAGCCCGAGGATGAAATCGCCGGCATCAACCTCGCCGTTGGGGCCAGTTTTGCCGGCGCTCGTTCGATGGTGGCGACCTCAGGGGGTGGCTTTTCGCTCATGGTTGAGGGGCTCGGCCTCGCAGGGGCGACCGAGAACCCGCTGGTCGTCGTCGAAGGTCAGCGCCCCGGCCCTTCCACCGGGCTCGCGACGCGAACGGCCCAAGGCGACCTGCGGTTCTGCCTCCACGCGTCTCAGGGGGACTTCTTCAGGGTGGTGCTCGCGCCAGGCGACCCCGAAGAGTGCTTCTACGAAACGTTCAGGGCGTTCAATCTCGCTGATATGCTTCAAACGCCCGTGCTCGTTCTCACCGACAAGCACCTGGCGACGTCGTTTTTCGCGGCAGAACCGTTCGCAACCGAAGGGCTGCGCGTTGACCGCGGCTTGCTGCTCGCAGATGGCGAAGCACCTCCCGATTTCAAGCGCTACGAGGCGACACCGAGCGGCGTGTCGACGCGAACCGTTCCCGGACTGCCGGGCGGCATATTCAACGCAAACAGTGATGAGCACGACGAGCGTGGCTATTTCTCGGAGGACGCCCCGGTGGTCGCAACGCTGGTCGACAAACGGTGCCGGAAATACTTCACGGCCGCAGCGCTCGTAGACGGCGTCAAATACCACGGCAACCCCGAGACCAGCACGGTGCTCGTCGGCTGGGGCTCTACGAAGGGAGCCATCCTCGACACGATGGATTTCCTGCGCGCCAACGACGGCATTGACCTCGGGTTCCTGCAGGTGCTGTTCATGAGTCCCTTCCCCTCGCACCTCGTGAAAGAGCGCCTCGACGGAAAACGAGTGATCTTGATCGAAAACAACCGCGGTGCGCAGCTCGGCAGCCTCATAAAAGAACACGTCCAGATCCGCCCGGACCACGCCATCTTGCGGTACGACGGACGGGCGTTTTTCGCGGATGAACTCTATAATCGCATCAAGGAGGTGGTCTAGGATGGCAGACACGCATCGCTACGACGTGCCCGGCACGCGGCCCACGTGGTGTCCAGGGTGTGGGAACTTCGGGATTTGGAACGCGATGAAAAGTGCGTACGCCAGCATGGACCTCGCTCCCCATACGACGGCAATCGTGTGCGGCATCGGGTGCTCCGGAAACCTCAGCTACTGGATCAACACGTACGTCCTCCACAGCCTGCACGGGAGGTCGATCCCCGTGGCGCAGGGGGTGAAACTCGCCAACGGCGACCTGACGGTCATCGTCCACGCGGGGGACGGCGACACGTACGGTGAGGGACTCGGCCATCTTTTGCACGCTGCGCGGCGAAACATCGACATCACGGTGTTGGTGCACGATAATCAGGTCTACGGCCTCACGACAGGCCAGCCGTCGCCAACGAGCTTCAAGGGCACCAAGTGGAAAGTGGCCCCGGAAGGCGTCGTTGCTTCTCCTGTGACGCCACTTCCGCTCGCGTTGCTCGCAGGGGCGACGTTTGTTGGGCGCGGCTTCAGCGGAGAGAACACACACCTCAGCGAACTTATGACCAAGGCGATCCGGCACAAGGGATTCTCGCTCGTCGACATCGGACAGCCGTGCGTCACGTTCAACCACGTCAACACCTGGAAGTGGTGGAACGACCACGTGTACAAGCTGGACGAAACAGAGTACGATCGCTCCGATTATGAGCTCGCCCTCACAAAGGCGCAGGAAGGCGGCGACAAGATACCCATCGGGGTGCTGTTCGAGGCCGACAAACCGACGTTCGACGACGAGTACCGTTCCTTGAACGCGGAGGCCCTCGCTCACGTGCCGATCGACAACATCGACGTCGACAAGCTTATGGCGCGGCACCTTTAGGCTTTAGGATTTAGGCGCGCTTGCCGCGCGCCGCGGGCTTGCGAAAGATCATGACGTACTCGTGCTTGAACAGATAGAACCCACCTACGAGCGCACGGTACTTCCACAGGTTGCCGTTCTTTCCTTTGCCGCGTTCGTTGTTGAGGATCTCCTTGACGTTGATCGCCTTGAGCACAAAGCCGGCGTCCACGCAGCGCTGCATGCACATAAATCCGAGCGGGACGAGCCGTGAATCCACGTACTTGTCGCCGATCACGAGGGCCATGAACCCAGCCGACTTGAGCAGGTCATACGCGTGCTGTGCAACCAGACTGATCTTGTCCAAAAAAGCCGCCTCTGTTGGCACGCGCGAAAGATCGCCCTCGAGCTCGCTGAAGCGGATGATGTCGTGATAGGGCGGATGGAGAATGACGCAGTCAGCCGCGTCGGCGCCCCATTCCCTAAGCGTGGCGCGCACGCGCTTCGCCGTCAGCGCCGTCGTGGAGTCGCCCACGAGCACGGCGACCGGAACGTTGGACGGGTTTTCCGCGCAGTTTATGCGCTCCAGTGACCGTTCAGCCACGCCCGGATCGATCTCGACGCCGAGTCCGGCTCTTCCGAGCCGTTTGCACTCGATGAGCGTCGTGCCCATGCCGCTGAAGAGGTCGACCACTACCTCGCCGCGCTTCGTGAAACGGGTCAAGACCTGATGCGGGATCTGGGGGATGAAGTTGCCCCAGTAGTCGCCGACGTGCGGCCCGGTCTTGTCGCGTGGTCCGAGGAGCCACAGGGAGTCGAGAATGACGTCGTCGTAGTCCTTCCAGCGGCTGAGATCGATGTCGGAAAACTCGGTTGATTTGTAGTTGTCGTGCATGATGGGCCCGCGGAAGAGCCCGAAAACGGCTTTCCACGCGGTTTCTGTAACAAAATGAGAGGTGACCGAACGATAAACTTATCTGTTTTGCAAGGGACGTGAGAAGCAGGGCTCGTGGTCTAGGCGGTTATGACGTCGCCTTCACACGGCGGAGGTCGCCGGTTCAAATCCGGCCGAGCCCATTGTTCTTTTTACAATCGGCTACACTGGAGCCGTCCATTGAGGCTTTCTCGGACACGAGGATCATGGCGAAAAAGAAGCACAAAGAGGATAAAAAGTTGCACAACTCTGACGAAAAGTTGCACAACTCTCACGAGCCCGAGCTGACGTGGCAAGAGATGACTGATCTAGCGCCCGAAGACGAGATTGAAGGCGGTTCGGAAATCTACTACTTCACCGACGAAGATGGCAACATCCACTCGCGCGAATTCCTTGTAGAGGAACTTATTCCCAACGAAAGTGACGTCGAAGGCTCGCCATTAAGAAGACCAAGTTGGAACCTCCAAAAACTGAAGCCCGGAGCCGTCGACATAATCAGCCTCGTCCGGCCAGACGAAGCCCAGCACCAAGTAACCCTGCCCGCACCGAAGTCAGGGGCGCCCCCTCTTGATATCAGGATATCAAGCGAAGTAGCCACAGATCTGTTTCCTAAAAAGGAGTCGCGGGAGCGGCGGCGGTGATAGCTGTCGTCATCTTTGTGAGTGTGACGCTCACCACGTTGCGTGTCGAATTTGCGTAGGTGGCATTACCGTCGTGAGCCGTGCGATAGTAGTACGTACTTTACAGCTGACTCGTTTTTTATAAACTCGTGGCTGCCGCCTAATTACCCCCCTCCTCCTCTTTTTCTTTAAGCTGCTCGAGCGCGCTCTCCATATGCTGGGTCCACCCAATGCGCTCGTTCTTCAGGGTTTCTTCCGTCATGCTGACTACTAGATCGACAAAGGTGGTACTCTCCTTTTGGTCGACAAAGGTGGTAATCTCCTTTTGTTTCGGTGTAAGAGAGGCCCACCACGTCTCCACATTAGTGAGGTAAGTCGCCGTGCGGTTATATAATGTGAGCGTGCCCTCTGTGCTTCGATAGGCGAGGTACGCGGTAAACACGACGGCAAGCGAAGCGGTTAAGGCAACCCACAGATGCTGACCTACAGCCGCAATGACCGTGCCGACCCCACCGACGAGGTATATCAACCATTGGAAGACTGTATATTCACGCTCAAGCTCTTTTGCCCTGTTCTTATACCAAACGATCGGTTCACGAAACGTGCGTTGAGATAGCCGTCAGTAGTCAGCATCCCGAGCACATCTCTGTCTTGAGCAAATTGAGGGGGGAATTTCCCGGTATAGGGCTTGAAAACAGAATGACCTATCTCGGCGTGCGTCAGTCGGTGACTAATGTGGTTGACTTTTTTAGCCAAGCGCGTTTCAGGAGAGTCCCTCCCGAGGCTCTCCCTGTAAGGTTTGGCTGAGACACGAAATTTATAGATCTCCTGCTTGATTTCTTCGGCGGCGGCGCGTGACAGTACCCACGTTTTGCCCGGTTTAAAACGGTTTTCTGCCGCAACCAGGATCGAGATAGCAATCGGCAATGCGATGATGACATACGCAAGGGGGTGTATCTCAGGAATACCTGAGAACTGTGTTAAGGTCAACGCCAGGAGAGTGGCAAGAACGCCGAGTGCAAGAATGGATTGCTGTATTCGATTAAAGTTCTTCTGTTGTCGTTGCGCGTTTTGATCGTACGCTGCCTGTTGTCTCCACGCGTGCGTGAGCACTGGGGGATGACGGCTGATAAGCTTCTGTAGGCGAGTCCGGAAGACGGCTGGCGATTCTGTGGAAGGAAACAGACTGATGCGCTTCTTGCCGCCTATATCGATGATTTCTTTGATCGCGCAATCGTCAGAAGAGACGTTGCCCCTCTTACACTCGCTTATTTTATCGGCCAGTCCGCCGGTTCCTTCGATAACCACGAGCGGCCATTCCCGAATCAAGGTCAACAGTGCCTCCTCCGTGCTGCTCGGACCGCCGTTCTCGAGGATCGCCACAACCGGAATTCGTTCGGCGATCACATCTGCCAATTCGAACAACTTACCTATCTCACACCCCCGCTCGTCGCACCCTAGTAGCACCAAACGAGCGCAGTTGGGGTCCGATTGTGCAAGGTTCGTCCTGTTTGTTGCTCGCTGCGTGACAGATTTGTTGACTTTCGTACGTGGTGCGAGACTGAGCATGAGGGCATGCCGATTCATGTGAGCGTAGGCTTTGCCCATCAATCCCATCGCCCCAACCCGGGTGCCCCCATCCACTATTATAGCGCCTGTCTTTATGGCAACATCAGCAATCCCACGGAGGAATAGCTGCTCTAGGCGAGGGTCCACCTCCTCAAGATCGTCTGCACCTCCAAAAAGCAGGATTAGTGCTTCATGCTCTTTAACGTCGAGCGCCTTCAATACATCGCGAGCCGGCGTATCAAGGTTCGCGCGCACAGAAAGAGCAGGAATCCGGTTAGGAAGCGTAACCTCGCTTTTAGTAAGTCGTCTGGCGTCCGTGAGCTCCTCCTCGGCGCTACGTTCTGTTGACGATGCCCCGCCAGACGAGGCTTCTTGACGACGGTTTTCCATGCTTTTTCAGTTAAAGGAACGCACGCGCTGATTAATTTCGGCAGCTACCGTGCCAGACTTCTTCTTAAAAAACAAACTACTATGCGCTTTCTCGTAATAAATGTTGTTGTAACAGGACGCTGTTACGCCCTTAGATTAACAAAAGAAAACAATATTGACAAGATTCGACAACATACCCTTTTCAAAGGTGAAAAAATACTGTCAAACTAACAAATATTGAAAGAGCGCCTCCGAGAAAAGAGAAAGAAGTTATTGCTGCGCCGAGCGATTCTAAGTTCAAACTCGCCGAGACGAGAAAAATGCTTTCTCAATGGGAAAAGGGCGTTCACGTGCTCTTACGCATTCGTTCGCGAACGCCATTGCAGCGGATTTACGTTCTGCTCTGCGGCACTAACGATCTGTCGTATCCGCTTTTCCCGCGTCTCAGGACGCTTTGCGCTAACAATGTGCCAGAGAATTTGTTTCTTGTTCGAAGGGCTAAACGCGCCAAAGTTTCTTTCGGCAGTCGGATTTTGAGCAAGCGCAGTAGCAAGGTCCTCAGGAACGATGAGCGCTTCGATTTGATCATAGATCGCCCACGACCCATCGGCCTTTGCGGCTTCGATAACGGCCAACCCAACTTCTGTCATCAGACCTGCAGCGATGAGGCGCTCAGCGCGCTGCTTATTCAACTTCGACCACGGGCTCTTCGGTTTCCTCGGAGACACGTAGTGCATAGACCGCACGTCGTCAAGCGAACGGAGGAGACTATCGATCCACCCAAAGCAGATAGCCTCGTCAACGATGTCGTCGTACGTAAGCGTTCTTCGGCCGGTGGCTTTTTTATCGTAAACTACCCAGACGCCTTGTGATTTCGCGTGGTGTTGTTGCAACCACGCTCTCCACGCTGTGCGATCAGAGGCATAAAAGCGCTCTGCCTCTGTGGAATCGTGTCCCATAGAGCCCCTGCCGATGAGTGCAATGAGCTTTTTATGGTTCCTGCTTTAACAGCTAGAACGGCACGGCATCATAGATCTGCCGTAAGTCACTCTCTTCGAACTGCAGTAAGGTCCAGTGTCCGAGCAACATCTGAACCCTGCGAATGTCGATGGCTACTGCGGCTAACTTGACGGTTGGACAGTTTCGGCAAGCGCTAGAAGACAACAAGCCTGTGCGGCACGTGACGGCCAAACAAGATAAAATCCGCATGGAACACTACGTCCCGTTGCATCCGTGCGTCGTGAAAGCTGTTAGTCCCCTTCTTGATGAAAGAAAAGGCACGGAACTCATGTTTCAGCATGGTTCGTTGTGGATGTGGATAAAGCGGCAGAAGATCCCTATGTAACGGTTCAGCGGGCATTTTGTGCTTTCGGATTTGCGGAAGTTCACCGAACAATATGGCGATATTATCCAATGGGATCAGTCAAACCGAGCGTATATAATGACGCATGGAGTCAGCGGAGTCGATTGGAAGCATTACAAGCACCCATTGCCGGAAAATGTGTATGACGTTTATATGAAATATTGGACGCAGACTGAGTTCAGAACGCAGGTATTATGACGTGCGTGGATTTATTTCCACTTTGTGAGTATTTCTTCCCTTCGGAACGTGGCCCTGCTCACGTAAAACAAAATCGCGTCAAGAGCGA
>Ga0187869_10001742_pt1 | contig 18731 bp, 22 predicted proteins | sample June2016WEW_13_1_2_FD_132972 | JGI IMG/M metagenome (GOLD analysis project Ga0187869, IMG submission 132972) | Peatland microbial communities from SPRUCE experiment site at the Marcell Experimental Forest, Minnesota, USA - June2016WEW_13_100 | ecosystem: Environmental > Terrestrial > Soil >...
AGCCGACCAGCACCAGCAGGGCCATCACCGCGAGCGCCAGCCACCACTGGCGCAGCTGCCCGATGCCCGTGTGCGCGACGACCGGCCGGAAGATGAACGCCACGCAGGTCACGGCGATGAGCCGGGTGCACATGCCGGTCACCCCGGCTGACCGGCCGGCGGCGATGTGCGGCAGCGCGCCGACGATCATGCCGATCGCCGCCACCGCGATGACCCCCAGGGACGATTCCGCGGTGGTCGGCTGCCCGCTGACGGTCAGCAGCATCGCGTAGGCCATCGCCCCGGCCATCGCGATCGGCGCGGCCTCCCGGCCGCCGGGCAGCGCCAGCCTGAGCAGCTCGCCGAGCGCGATGAACCCGCCGAAGGCCAGCGCCACCCGCACGTTCAGGTGATGGGTGCTGACCGCCGTGCTGGCCAGCGAGGCCACGATCAGCATCCCGGAGGCGGCGAGCAGCAGCAGCCGCCCCGAGTCCAGGGCCTGCCAGGATGACCAGTTCTCGATGGGCTGGCGCGTGGTCATCGCGGCGGCCCGGCCGGTCGCGTGGTCATAGGCTCTCGACGACGCGCAGCGGCGCGGTCGGGTCGTCGTGATCCTGGGCGGTCACGATCTGGAGCTCGGACGGGGCGGGCGGCGGATCGGGCAGCTGCCAGCCCTCGCGATCAAGCGCCGCGATGAAGGCGTCGACGATCAGCGGGTCGAACTGGGATCCGGCTCCCCGGCGGAGTTCCCCGACGCCCTCGTCAATGCTGCGCGCCTGCCGGTAGGAGCGGGTCGATGTCATCGAGTCGAAGGCATCGGCGACCGCGATGACCCGCGCGAACTCCGGGATCTCGTGCCCGGCGAAGCCCATCGGGTAGCCCTTGCCGTCGATCCGCTCGTGGTGGTGCATGATGCCGGCCAGCGCCTCGTTCAGGAAGCCGATCTCCCGGACGATCTCCAGGCCGCGCATCGGGTGCAGCTGGATCGCCGCGTACTCCTCCTCGGTCAGCGCACCGGTCTTCTGCAGCACGGTCGTGGGCACGCCCAGCTTTCCCACGTCGTGCAGCATGCCGGCGAACATCAGTGCCTCGGTGCGCTCGGGCCGCATGCCGATCTGCCGGGCGATCATGCCGGATCCCTTGGACACCCGCTCGCTGTGCCCGCGGGTGTAGAAGTCCTTCGTCTCGACGGCCTGGCAGAGCGCGGCCATGGTGGCCGCGTAGGCCTTCTGCTGCTCCGCGAACTGGCCCATCGCCCAGCGCGCCACGAACAGCGGCACCAGCACGATGGCCGCGGCCACCCACCCCATCACGGCCCACAGGACGGCGATGATCAGGCCAAGCGCGGCGAAGCCCAGGTCCGAGATCAGCAGCAGCGGCACGCTGGACTCCAGCGCGACCTGCTGCAGCACCGGCCCGCGGCCCCGGTTCAGCCGCGGCACGGCCCAGATCAGCCCGTGGTTGCAGACCACGTGCACGACCGCGGCCGCGGCGAAGGGCAGCAGCACGGCCGGAAAGTCCGCGGGCGACGGCACGCCGACCCTGCCGTGCAGCGCCACGAAGGCGGTCCCCGCGGCGAATCCGGACACGGCGTGCATGGCGCCGTTGAACAGCCGCTCGGACAGCCGCTGGCGCCGGAAGCTGAGCACGGACACGGCCCCGACCAGGGCGGCGCCGAGCGGGCCGAGCAGCACGACGCCCGCCAGCGTGGCCGACGAGCTCGGCGACCAGGCGGACTGCCGCGCGGCCAGCGGAGTCGGGGTGGAGTCGCAGATCAGGAACAGTAAGCGGAGGACGTTGAGCTCGGCCCAGTAGCGGACGCCGGTCACGACCTGCGGGCTGCCCGCCACGTGCGGATCGGTGCCGATGAGCGCGACGGCCAGCAGCACGACAACCGCAATGTAGAGCCAAGCGACCCTCGACAGCATGCCGGCTGAATCCTCCACGCTCGGCGGCGGGACCCTGCCAGCGACCCGGCTTTGGGGGGTGGCCCGCCGTAGCGACGGCGACCGCCCGCGGTCGCCGCCACTTAGAGTAACGCGATCAATCAGATTCGCGTAGGCCTCTGCCGCAATGTGAGCAATTAGTGATGTGCAAGGTGCACCGCAACGCCAGCATCAGCCGGGCGGGCGCCGAGGCCCGCGGGGCGCGCCGTGGGCTACTCGGCCCTCGCCTCGGTCAGCTCGATCTCCGCCTGCACGGCCGCGATCCTGGTCAGGACCTTGGTGCGCAGCTCGCCGGGCACCGCCTCGTGGCCGCAGCACTTATGCACCAGCCGCTTGACCACCTCTTCGAGCCCGTACTCGCGCAGGCACGGCCCGCACTCGTCCAGGTGCTGGCGGACCTGCAGGCAGCCCTCTTCCTGCAGCTCGCCGTCGAGGTAGGAGTAGACGCGGGCCAGTACCTCGCTGCACGGCACCTCGTGCGGCTTGCCGCAGCTCATCTCTCGTCCTTCCCTGGCGCGTCCGGTGCCCCGGCCGGAGCGCCCGGCGCCGTGGGAACCAGGCCCTGGTCCACCGCGTAGTCCTGCAGCAGCTCCCTGAGCTGCCGCCGGCCGCGGTGCAGCCGCGACATGACGGTCCCGATCGGCGTGCCCATGATGTCGGCGATCTCCTTGTAGGCAAATCCCTCGACGTCGGCCAGGTAGACCGCGATCCTGAACTCCTCGGGCAGCGCCTGCAGCGCGGCCTTGACGTCGGAGTCCGGCAGCCGTTCCAGTGCCTCGGCCTCCGCCGACTTCAGGCCAGCCGAGCTGTGCGAGGCCGCCCTGGCCAGCTGCCAGTCCTCGATGTCATCGGTGCCCGAGCGCTGCGGCTCACGCTGGCGCTTCCGGTAGGTATTGATGAACGTATTCGTGAGAATGCGGAACAGCCAGGCCTTCAGGTTCGTGCCCGGCTGGAACTGGTGAAACGACGCGTATGCCTTCGCGAACGTCTCCTGCACCAGGTCCTCGGCGTCGGCCGGGTTGCGGGTCATCCGCATGCCGGCCGCGTACAGCTGATCAAGGTACGGCAGCACGTCACGGGAGAAGCGCTGACTGCGCTGCTCAAGGGTCTCCGGGACCGGACCCACCCCCTCCGCTGTCGAAGGCTGCGGCCGGCGAGCATGCCAGCCGTCTCGGCGGGAGGATACATCTCTCGTATTCAGCACGCCGGCGGCTACTACCGCGGGAGCGCCATCATACGGGCGACAGGTTGCAAGTGGCACGCTGGGTCAACGCTTCCCGTCCTGCCTTCATTCCGGCCCCGTGCGCCACGCCACCGGCCCCGTGCGCCACGCCATCACGTCGCGGCTAGTGCCTGCGCCGGTCCTGCTTCGCCTGGCAGGCCACGCAGCGGGCTGCCTCCGGCTTGGCCTCGAGGCGGCCCTCGGCCACCGTCCCGCCGCAGTCCACGCAGGTTCCGTAGGTGCCGTGGTCGATCCGGTCGAGCGCGGCGAGCACATCACCGCGCTGGCTCCTGGCCGCCGCCAGGACCGCCTCGGACCGCTCGGTCTCGGACAGGTTCGCGCCGGCATCGGCCGGATCCTGCGGGTACTCCGCTGACAGTTCCGCCGGCTGCTGCACCCGGTGCAGCACCATGATCGACTTGTCCAGCTGATCGCGGATCTCCTCCAGCCGCTTGCGAGCCGTCATCGTGTCCATGCGATCCCCGCCTCCTATCCGCAGAGGCCGGGCAGTCAGGAAGGTCCTCGCCGCCCGGCCGGTCAATCAGGCCCTAGAACAGGGCACCTTGTGCTGTGGCCCGCCCCGTGCTGAAGTCCGCCGTGCCTAACTCCGCCGCGCTCAGCTCGGCCGCTGGCCCGGGCCCGGGCCCGGGCGGCTCGGCCGGCTCGATCAGCTCAGGTCCGTTGTTGCGCACGGAGTTCACGGTCGTCGCGACCGGGTACGAGATCAGCCGGCCTGATGCGGCCGGCACCAGCAGGGACCGCAGATCAGCAGCGTCGCCGCTGGCCGGATCGAGCCAGTCGGCCCAGCTGCCCCGGCCGATGACCATCGGCATCCGATCGTGGATCCTGCCCAGCTCATCCGGGGCGCTGGTGGTAATAATCGTCGCTGACCAGAGCCAGGCATCCGGGTCATCATCGGGCACTCGCTTATCCCGCCACAGCTCGTAGAGGCCGGCGAAGGCGAGCGAGTTCCCGTCGGCGCCATGGATGTAGTACGGCTGCTTCGGGCCGCCGTCCCGGCCCGCCTGCCACTCGTAGTAGCCATCGGCGGGCAGCAGGCAGCGGCGGGCGGCGAACGCTCGCCGGAAGGCCGGCTTCTCGCTCACCGTCTCCGCCCTGGCGTTGATCAGGCGGCTGCCGATCGAGGCGTCCTTAGCCCAGGACGGCACCAGCCCCCAGCGCACCACCCGCAGCTCACGGGCAGGCTCGGCCTCCGGCTCGGCCCGCTCGCCGCGGGTCAGCACCGCGTACACCGGCTTGGTCGGCGCCACGTTGTAATCCGGCTCTAGCGGCCTGGCGACCTTGTCTCGCTGCACGCTGAACTCCTCAAGGAGCTCAATGCGCTTGCGCGCAGACGCGTACCGGCCACACATGGGTCCTCACTTGATGCCAGGAAGAGCCAGGGAAAAGCTCAGATTCTGCCAGTTCATAGCCAAGATCGGGCTTTGCCAAACCTTGATGCCACATCCAGCTCATTCCGGGCCGCGCCGACCGGGGCGGCACGAACGGCCCGACTGAGCCAGTACCCCCAAACGGAGCCAGTACGCTCGCAGCATGCGAGCGGACTGGCAGGCCCCGGCAGCAGGCGGCCCTGTGCGCGCCAGGCTGCAGCTGCCGGGCTCCAAGTCCATCACCAACCGCGCGCTCATCCTCGCGGCACTGGCCGACGGCCCGAGCCGCATCACCGGGCCGCTGCGGGCCAGGGACACCGAGCTGATGGCCGCCGCGGTCAGCTCACTCGGCGCTAACGTCACGGCGGAGCCGGGAAATTCCAGCTGGCTGGTGACACCGGGCTGGCTCGACGGCCGGGTGGCGGTCGATGTCGGCAATGCGGGCACGGTGCTGCGCTTCGTCCCGCCCGCCGCGGTCCTCGGCCGGGCTGAGGCGCAGTTCCGGGGAGACGCGAGAGCCTCGCAGCGGCCAGTGGGCCAGCTGCTCACCGCCCTGCGCGAGCTGGGCGCGGCCATCGCAGACGACGGCCGCGGCGCGCTTCCCTTCACCATCAGCGGCCGCGGCAGGCTGCCCGGCGGCACGGTGACGCTGGACGCGTCCGGCTCATCCCAGCTCGTCTCCGGCCTGCTGCTGGCCGCGGCGCGCTATGACAAGGGCGCCGAGATCCGGCACGAGGGCCCGCGGATCCCGTCAGCCCCGCATATCGACATGACCGTGGCGATGCTGCGCGCCGCGGGCGCCAGCGTGGAAACCGGGATCAGGCGCGGCGGACAGGCCGGCCCGGCCGGCCCCGTTCCGGAAATCTGGCGGGTGCAGCCGGGGACACTGCGCGCCGGGACCTTCGGCGTCGAGCCTGACCTGTCCAATGCCGCGCCGTTCCTGGCCGCGGCGCTGGTCACCGGCGGCCAGGTGACGATCGCCGGGTGGCCGTCACCGAGCCTGCAGGCGGCGGACCAGATCCTGGCCGTGCTGACGCAGATGGGCGGCACCGTCACCGCGCTGCCCGAGGGCATGCGGATCTCGGGCTCCGGCGCGATCCGGGGCCTGACCGCCGACCTGCGGGACGTCAATGAGCTGGTGCCGGTGGTGGCGGCGCTGGCCGCGCTGGCCGGCTCGCCGTCCGAGCTGACCGGGATCGGCCATATGCGGACCCACGAGAGCGACCGGCTGGCCGCCCTGGCCGCCGAGATCGGCGCCCTCGGCGGCGACGTCACCGAGCTTCCGGACGGGCTGCGGATCCGGCCGCGGCCGCTGCGAGCCAGCGCCCGGCCGTTCGCCAGCCACGAGGACCACCGGCTGGTGATGGCCGCGGCGGTGCTCGGACTGGCCGTGCCCGGACTGCGGGTGCAGCAGGCGGCCACCGTCGCCAAGACGTTCCCTGACTTCATCTCCCTCTGGCAGCAGATGCTGGAGCAGCCGCCCTGAACCGCGCGGCCAGCCATTCCAGGCTCGATGAGGACGACGTGCGGGTCCGGCCCGGCCGCGGATCGCGGCCCCGGACGCGGCGCAGGCCCGCGCACGAGAGCGCCGCCGATGGCTTCGTCGCCGCGGTCGATCGCGGCCGGTACCGGTGCTGGATCGGCGACCGCGAGGTCACCGCGGTGAAGGCGCGCGAGCTCGGCCGCCACTCCGTGGTCGTCGGCGACGACGTGAGCCTGACCGGGGACATCTCCGGCCGCCCGGACGCGCTGGCCCGGATCGTGCGGGTCCGGCCGCGCCGGACGGTGCTGCGCCGCTCGGCCGATGACACCGACCCGGTCGAGCGGGTGATCGTGGCCAACGCCGAGCAGCTCGTGATCGTCTCGGCGCTCGCCGACCCGCCGCCCCGGCCGCGGCTGATCGACCGCTTCCTGGTCGCCGCGTACGACGCCGGCCTGCCACCGCTGCTCCTGCTGACCAAGTCCGACCTGGCCAGCCCGGACGAGCTGCTGGCCGCCTACCAGCCGCTCGGCACGCCCTACCTGGTCACCGGGCGGCCGCTGACCGACGAGACGCGCGGCCGGCTGCGGGAGCTGCTGGCCGGGCGGGTCAGCGTCCTGGTCGGGCACTCCGGCGTCGGCAAGTCAACGCTGGTGAACGCGCTGGTGCTGGATGCTGACCGGGCGGTGGGCACGGTCAGCCCGGTAACCGGCCGCGGGCGGCACACCTCGTCCTCGGTGATCGCGCTGCGGCTGCCCGGCGGCGGCTGGATCATCGACACGCCGGGGCTGCGCAGCTTCGGGCTCGCGCACATCGCCCCGGACCGCGTGGTCAGCGCATTCCCGGACCTGGCCGAGGCCGCCGCGCAGTGCCCGCCCGGCTGCAGCCACCTGGGCAGCGAATGCCACCTGGGCGAGTGGGTCGCCGAGCATGGCGGCGGCCCGCTGGCCGCGCGGCTGGACTCACTGCGCCGGCTGCTGCGCAGCCGCGAGGGCCTGGACCCGGCGGACAGCGGCGGCGACGGCTCGTAGCCCGGCCGATGCGCTCGCCGCGCCCCGGGAATGGCCAGCTTGCCCGGTAAGCGATACCGTTGCGCGCCATGGCGGGTTATGACGACGACCTGCGGTTCGCGCATGTCCTCGCCGATGCGGCGGACGACATCACCATGCGACGGTTCCGCGCCATGGACCTGCGGGTCGAGGCGAAGCCTGACCTGACCCCGGTCACCGATGCCGACCTGGCCACCGAGGAGTCGCTGCGCAGCCTGCTGCGCCGGGGCAGGCCGCGAGACGCGATGCTGGGCGAGGAATTCGGCAAGGCGGGCGCCAGCCAGCGGTGCTGGGTCATCGACCCGATCGACGGCACCAAGAACTTCGTCCGCGGCGTTCCCGTCTGGGCCACCCTGATCGGGCTGATGGCCGACGGCGAGGTGACGGTCGGCGTCGTCTCCGCGCCCGCGCTGCGGCGCCGCTGGTGGGGCGCGCGCGGCGGCGGCTCCTGGACCGGCCGCAGCCTGACCAGGGCCACAGCCTGCCGGGTATCCGGCGTGACCAGCCTGGCCGATGCCTCGCTGTCTTATTCCGGCCTGGGCAGCTGGGCGCAGAGCGGCCTGCTGACCGAGTTCCTGGGCCTGGCTGCCAAGGTGTGGCGGACCCGCGCCTACGGTGATTTCTGGTCCCACGTGCTCGTGGCCGAGGGCGCCGTGGATATTTCCGCCGAAACGGATGTCTTGCTCTGGGACCTGGCCGCGCTGCAGATCATCGTCGAGGAGGCGGGCGGGTCGTTTACCGACCTGTCCGGCAAGCCCCGCCCGGACGGCGGCAGCGCGGTCTGCACGAACGGCCTGCTGCACCCCGAAGTGCTCGGCCTGCTGTCCGCCGGTGAGGCCGGCCAGCAAAGGTAGCTTCCGGGCTCCCCTGATCTTGCCCTCGGCCGCCGAAAGTCGGATGCTGGGAGAGCGCTGTTCACAAGCGCACAAGCAGGGTGGCCGTGAGGGAGTTATCAATCATGAACGTACGGGACGGAATGACGCAGATTGTCCTGAGCATCGGTCCCGCGCACACGCTGCGGGACGCGGCCCGGCAGATGTCCAAGCACAGCGTCGGAGCAGCCGTCGTGGCCGACCCCGAGCATGCCGGGATCGGCATCCTGACCGAGCGCGACGTGCTGAATGCGATCGGCGCCGGCCTGGATCCCGACACCGAGCTGGTAGCGAACCACCGGACCGACGGGGTCGTCTTCGCGGCGCCCGAGTGGACGCTGGAGCAGGCGGCAGCCGCGATGCTGACCGGCAACTTCCGGCACCTGATCGTCGTGGACGGCGCCGGGGTCGTCGGCCTGCTCTCCATGCGCGACATCGTGCGCTGCTGGTCCAGCCTGGCCGCGGCGGCTGGCCAGATGCACGCGTCAGCTCCGGCCTGAGTTCCCGGACTCCCGGACTCCCCGGCGCTGGCCGGCGCTGGCCGGCCGTTCATGATCACGAGGGTTTTCTCAGCTGCTGCAGCCGGGAAAACCCCGTGATCATGAAGCTCGGCGGAGCCCGGCGCGGCGTGGTCCTTGCGATGGCAGCTCAGCACGGCCAAAGTGATGGATCATGCGGCTTGCCGGCGCAGTCGCGCTGATCACGGGAGGATCGTCTGGTATCGGCGCCGCGACCGCTGCGGCGCTCGCCGCGGCGGGCGCGGTGCCGCTGATCGCCGGGCGTGATGCCGGACGGCTGGCCGCGGTCGCCCGGCGGACCGGCGCTATCGCCCTGCAGGCCGATCTGGCCACTGCCGATGGCCCGGACCAGCTGATCGATGCCGCCCTGACGGCCGCAGGTCAGGTCGACCTGCTCGTCAGCAGCGCCGGAGTCGGGTGGGCCGGCCCTGTCGGCCAGCTGAGCCAGCCCGGGGCCGCCGAGCTGGTCAGCGTGAACCTGCTGGCCCCGATGCTGCTGAGCCGGGCGCTGGTGCCAGCGATGGCCGAGCGCGGCCGCGGGCACCTGGTCTTCGTGTCCTCGATCGTCGGCATCACCGGCGTCCGCCGCGAGGCCGCCTACTCGGCGGCCAAGGCCGGGCTGAGCGTCTTCGCCGAGAGCCTGGCCTATGAGCTGGCCGGCAGCGGAGTCGGCACGTCGGTCGTGCTGCCCGCCGTCGTCGACACGCCCTTCTTCGACCGGCGGGGCCACCCGTATGAGCGCAGCAGGCCGGCCCCGGTCGCGCCCGAACGAGTCGCCAGGGCCATCGTGGCCGCAGCGAGCCGGGACAGGCCCGTGGTCTTCGTTCCGGGGTGGATGCGGTTTCCCGCCTGGGTGCATGGTGCCGCGCCCGGCGTTTTCCGCATGCTGGCCACCCGCTTCGGCTGAGGGCCCGGCCGGTGCGTGAGACTAGCCGGTCTCGGGGCCGCGCCGGTTATGCTCACCGGGTGCCGGAGTTTCCCGTTCGCTACCGCTCGGCCGAGACTGACAGCTCGCGGTGGTACGGCTTCGCCTTCCGGGATGGCGACATCGTGATCAGCACGAGGTCGCGGACCGGGACGACCTGGATGCAGATGATCTGCGCCCTGCTGGTGTTCCAGACGCCCGACCTGCCGGCCCCGCTGGCCGAGCTGTCCCCGTGGCTGGACTGGCTGATCACGCCGCGCGAGCAGGTGTGGGCCCGGCTCGAGGCCCAGCGGCACCGGCGGATCATCAAGACCCACACCCCGCTGGACGGGATTCCCATCGACCAGCGCGCCACGTACATCGTGATCGGACGGCACCCGCTCGACATCGCGGTGTCCCTCTACCACCAGGCCGGCAATCTCGACCACGGGCGAATCCGCCAGCTCGCCGGCCAGTCCGAGCCCGGCCAGTCCGAGCCCGGCCAGTCCGAGTCCGGCCAGTCCGAGTCCGGCCAGCCGGGGTCCGCGACCGCACAGCAGCCCCCGCAGCTGCCGCTGCGGGAATGGCTGCTGGAATGGATCGAGAGCGACGACGACGCCAGGGAGCAGCTCGATTCGCTGCCCGGCGTAATGTGCCATCTCGCCGATGCCTGGGCGCGGCGCCGGGAGCCGAACGTGCTGCTGGTGCACTACAACGACCTGTCCGCGGACCTGGAAGGCGAGATGCGGCGGCTGGCCGGGCTGCTCGCCATCACCGTGCCCGAGCAGGCCTGGCCCGTGCTGGTTCAGGCCGCCACGTTCGAGCACATGCGAGCCCGCGCGGCCCGGCTGGTTCCCGACCCGGCCGGCGTCATCAGGGATCAGCAGGCATTCTTCCGGCGCGGGACGCCCGGCTCGGGCGGCGAGCTGCTCACCAGCGCTGAGCTGGCCCGCTACCACGAGCGCGCCGCCCTGCTGGCGTCCCCGGCCCTGCTCGGCTGGCTGCACTCCGCTGACATCGGCAGTCCCGCGCCGTCTCAGGCAAGGCAGCTTCTCGCCACCTAGCGCGCGGCGATCCGCTGCCGCCCGGTGCCGGCCGGTGCCGGCCGGCAGCCAGGACGTGCTCCCGGATGCGATGGCGCGCTTCGTGCTCAGCGACCCCGCCGCGCCGCCGGCCCCGGCTCCGCCTGGCGCGACTCGGCCAGCGCCGCGAGCTCCAGCCGCTCAGCGCCCAGGCCCACGTTGACGCCCGATCCGTACGCGGTCGCACCGGACAGGACGGTCGCCAGCGCGGTGCCCAGGATCAGGCTCACGGCCTGATCCAGGTTGAGCTCCCCCACGGCCCAGAGCACCGCGAACGCGACCACCCCCAGCACGCCCAGAGCCGCTACCGACCAGCCGAGCCACTGCAGCACCTGCTCGACCGCCCGGGCATGCTCGACCTTGGCGGTGATCCTCGCCTGGCCTTCCATCCGACCTCGGCTCCCTGACGGGCACGGGCGACAGACGCTCGGCACTCAGAGCCGGTTTCTTCCCGCCGGCCACATCGCTTAACCGGGCGGCGGCGGGCCATGCGCCCCGAGCAGGACTCGAACCTGCGGCCTACCGCTTAGGAGGCGGTCGCTCTATCCACTGAGCTATCGGGGCCGGGCCACGCCGGACCAGCGGGCCGGACCAGCGGGCCGGATCAAGCGTAGCCGGTAGCGCGCGCCGCCACTATCACGGTCCTGCCCAGCTGCTCAGGGCAGCCTGATCGGCAGCTGCAGCCCGTCCAGCGCATGCGCGCACGGGCAGTCGCGCGACTCGGGCAGGCTGCCGACGATGCCGAGCAGCAGCCCGCGCAGCTTGAGGATGTTGCTCGCGAACACCCGGAACACCTCCGCGTGCGTCACCCCCTCGCCCTCCTCGACTCCGGCATCGGTGTCGGTGACCAGGGCCAGCGTGGTGTAACAGAGCGCGAGCTCGCGGGCCAGCACCGCCTCCGGGTGGCCGGTCATGCCGATGATCGTCCAGCCCTGCGCCGCATACCAGCGCGACTCGGCCCTGGTGGAGAAGCGCGGGCCGTCGATGACCACGAGCGTCCCGGACGACGCCGGGTCCCAGCCCGCGGCCGCGGCGCCGCTGATGGCGTGCGCCCGGCCGACGGGGCAGTAGGGGTCGGCGAACTGGACGTGCACGGCCCCGCCGGTTTCGTAGAAGGTCTGCGCGCGCCCGGTGGTCCGGTCCACGAGCTGGTCCGGCACCACGAGCGTCCCCGGCCCGTGGGACGATGTCAGCGAGCCGACCGCGCTCGGCGCCAGCACCTGCGTGACGCCGACCGACCGCAGCGCCCACAGGTTGGCCCGGTACGGGATCTGGTGCGGCGGGAACTGATGATCACGACCGTGCCGGGGCAGGAAGGCCACCCGGCGCCCCGCTACCTGGCCGATCACCAGCCGGTCGCTCGGCATGCCAAACGGGGTCTCGACCTCAATCTCGTCCGCCGCGTCAAGGAACTCGTAGAACCCGGACCCGCCGATGACCCCGATGCTGGCCAGGTCGGCCACGGCCGGTCAGGCGACTTTCGAGCCCGACGAGGACGCGGCTGAGGACGAGCCGGACGACGAGGAGCTGGCCGCCTGGCCGGCCTTCTTGTCCCCGCCGGACTTGTCGCCAGCAGGCTTGTCGCCAGCAGGCTTGTCGCCAGCGGACTTGTCGCTGGCCGCGGCGCCGGAGCCGGACTTCGCGGCCGCCCCGGAGTCGCCGGCGGCCGCGCTGCCGTTGACGGCCTTCTCCCTGGCCGGCTTGCCGTCCGTGGCGCTGCCGGCCCGGCTGTCGGTCCGGTAGAAGCCGGACCCCTTGAACACGATGCCGACCGGGGAGAAGACCTTGCGGAGCCTGCCCCCGCAGGTCGCGCACACCGACAGCGAATCGTCGGTGAACTTCTGCACGACCTCGGTCCGATCTCCGCAATCGGTGCAGGCGTACTGATACGTCGGCACTGAATCCTCCTCTGCACCGCAACCACGGCGGGCTTTAGCACTCGCCGCGCTCAACTGCTAAATGGTAGCAACGGCGAAGGCAGCCTGGTGATTCCTTCACCGGGCCGGGCGGCCGCCCGAACTGGCTGGTCAAAGGGACCGGCCGGGATGTCATCCAGCAGTTCCCCGTCGTAGAGCAGCGCGACGGTCAGCACGGCCGGGCCGACCCTGGCCAGTGCCCGGTCGTAGCTGCCGCCGCCCCGGCCGAGCCGCTGTCCCCGCCGGTCAGCGGCCAGCGCCGGCACGATGACCAGGTCAGCACTGGTGATGGCGGCCACGCCGCGGGGCCGCTCGGTGGGCTCCAGCAGCCCGTGGGGGCCGGGCGCGACCGAGTCCGGGCCCTCGTAGGAGGCCCAGTCCAGGTCGCCGCCCGGCCGCAGCAGCGGGAGCAGGACATAGGTTCCCCGCTTCCACAGCGCGTAGACCAGCCCGCGGGTGTCCGGCTCGGTGCCGACCGACAGGTAAGCGGCGACCACCCCGGCCATCTCGGTCTCCGGTGCCCCGAGCACCGCGTCCCTGAGCTGGTGCCCGGCGGCGGCACGGGCCTGCGGATCCAGCCCCCGCCGCGCGGCCAGCAGCCGCTCGCGCAGAATTGCCTTGCGGGCAGCCGTATCAGCCGATTCGTCCCCCGTCGCTGAGCGGTCCCTGGCCATGCGGTGCGCAAGCCCTCCGGGTTGTTGGCTTAAGGTTCTCAGCATGGCTGAATCTGCTGCCGTAACCAAGGCGGTTGTCCCGGTTGCGGGCCTGGGAACCAGGTTCCTGCCCGCCACCAAGGCGATGCCCAAGGAAATGCTGCCCGTCATCGACACGCCCACGATCCAGTACGTGGTCGAGGAGGCCGTGGATGCGGGCCTGCGCGACGTCCTGCTGATCACCGGCCGGGGCAAACGGGCGATCGAGGACCATTTCGACCGCAATCACGAGCTTGAGGAAGCCCTCGCCGACAAGGGCAACGAGGCCGGCGTTGACCAGGTCCGGGCCTCGGCCGAGCTGGCCAAGGTGCACTACGTCCGGCAGGGCGTCGCGCTCGGCCTCGGGCACGCGGTGCTGTGCGCGGCCGAGCACGTCGGCAATTCGCCCTTTGCCGTGCTGCTGGGCGACGACTTCATCGACCCGCGCGACCCGCTGCTGCAGCGCATGCTCGAGGTCAGGCAGCGTTATGGCGGGAGCGTCGTCGCGCTGATGGAAGTCGAGCCCGAGCAGATCTCGTCGTATGGCTGCGTGGCCATGAAGCCGACCGATGCCGCCGACGTGGTCGCGGTCACCGACCTGGTCGAGAAGCCCGATCCGGCCGACGCTCCGTCCAACTGGATCGTCATCGGCCGCTACATCTGCGATCCCGCCATCTTCGGCGTGCTGCGGAACACGCAGCCCGGCCGGGGCGGCGAGATCCAGCTCACCGACGCCCTGCGCACGCTCGCCCGGGCCGACCAGGGCAACGGCACCGACGGCGGCGGCGTGCACGGCGTGCTGTTCCGCGGCCGCCGCTATGACACCGGCAACAAGCTGGATTACCTGCGCACCCTGATTCAGTTCGCCTGCCAGCGCGAGGACATCGCGCCGGAGTTCGTGCCCTGGCTGCGCGGCTACCTGGACCGACTGCAGCCGGCCGACGCAGTCCTATGACCAGTGGGATGACCACTGACGGCCACGGCGACCGGGCCGGTCAGGCCGCGATGGAATCCGTGGAGGACTACCTCAGCGACGTGCTGGCCGCCATCGCGCCGCTCCCGCCGCTGGAACTCGGGCTGGCCGTGGCTGACGGTTCGGTGCTGGCCGGCGATGTCGCCGCCCGCTCCCCGCTGCCGCCGTTCGACAACTCGGCCATGGACGGCTACGCCGTGCTGGCCGCCGACGTGGCCACCGCGACCGCCGAGGCCCCCGTGACCCTGCCGGTCGCCGCGGAAGTGGCGGCCGGGGATACCGCGCAGCGTGAGCTCACGCCCGGCACCTGCATCCGGATCATGACCGGGGCGCTGCTGCCGGCCGGCGCCGACGCGGTCGTGCCGGTGGAGCTGACCGATGGCGGCTCGGACCGGGCGACGTTCATGCAGGCCGTTCCGGCCGGGGCCGCGGTCCGCCGCCTGGGGGGTGACGCCAGCCCCGGCGACGTGCTGCTGACCGCCGGTACCCGGCTCGGCCCCGTCCAGCTCGGGCTGCTCGCGGCGACCGGGCATGACCGGGTGCTGGCGCGGCCCCGGCCGCGGGTGAGCGTGATCTCGACCGGCAACGAGCTGATCGAGCCGGGCAGGCCGCTGCTTCCCGGCCAGATCTGGGAGTCCAACAGCGTCATGCTGGCCGCCGCCGCCAGCCGGGCCGGCGCTGTCGCCCGGCGGCATCCCGTCGTCCGGGACGACACCGTCAGCGTGCTGGCCGCCATCGACGAGGCACTGGCCGGGGCCGACCTGATCGTCACCAGCGGCGGGGTCAGCATGGGCGCCGAGCACGACGTGGTCAAGGCCGCGCTGACCGCCCTGGGCACTGTGAGCTTCCGCAAGGTGGCGATGCAGCCAGGGATGCCGCAGGGCTTCGGCTTCGTGGGTCCCGATTCCACCCCGATCTTCACGCTGCCGGGCAACCCGGTCAGCGCCTACGTATCGTTCTGGCTCTTCATAGCCCCGGCTCTGGATGCCCTGCAGAATCAGGCGCCCAGGATGCCCGCCGTGCGCCAGGCCACCCTGGCCGCGCCGGTCCGGTCCCCGCAGGGCAAGAGATCATTCCTGCGCGGCAGCCTGGACCCCGGCGCCGGCACGGTCGAGCCGGTCTCCGGCCAGTCGTCCCACCAGCTGGCCGCGCTGGCCAGGTCCAATGCACTGATCATCGTGCCGGAGAAGGTCACCGGGCTCGGCGCGGGCGACACCGTCGACGTGCTGGACCTGCCGTGACCGAGCCGTCGCAGCTGGCCCACCTGGACAGCGCCGGGCATGCCCGGATGGTGGATGTCTCCGGCAAGGAGATCACGTCGCGGGCGGCCCGTGCGTCCGGCACGGTGCTGCTGTCCCCGGCCGCGGTGGCCGCCCTGCGGGAGGGCACCGTGCCCAAGGGCGACGCGCTCTCGGTCGCCCGGATCGCCGCGATCCAGGGGGCCAAGCGCACGCCCGACCTGATCCCGCTGTGCCATCCGATCGGGCTGCACTCGGTCGCGGTCGAGCTGGAGGTCGCTGACCGCGGGGTGACGATCACGGCCACGACCCGGACCGCCGACCGCACCGGCGTGGAGATGGAGGCGCTGACGGCGGTGACCGTCGGCGCGCTGGCGCTGATCGACATGGTCAAGGCCATCGACCCGGCAGCGGTGATCACCGACGTGCTGGTGGAGGAGAAGACCGGCGGCAAGACCGGCACGTGGCGGCGGCCGTGATCCGGGCGCTCGCCATCACGGTCTCGAACCGGGCCGCGGCCGGGATCTACCCGGACAAGTCCGGGCCGGTGCTGGCGGAACTGCTGCGCGCGGCAGGGTGCGAGACCGACGGGCCGCGTGTCGTGCCGGACGGCCGCCCGGTGGAGGCGGCCCTGCGCGAGGCCGTGTCGGCCGGCTACGACGTGGTGATCACTACCGGCGGGACGGGGCTTACGCCGGCCGACCGCACGCCCGAGATGACCCGCGGCGTGATCGACCGGGAGATCCCGGGCGTGTCCGAGGCGATCAGGGCAGCCGGCCTGGCGGCTGGGGTGCCCGCGGCCGTGCTCTCCCGCGGCATCGCGGGCCTGGCCGGAACGACCATCATCGTCAACCTGCCCGGCTCGACCGGCGGCGTGCGGGACGGGATGACGGTGCTGTCCGGCCTGCTGGAGCACGCCGTCGACCAGGTACGGGGCGGCGATCACCCGCGGCCGGCGCCAGGCTGACCTGGTGCGCGGCCGCCATCTGGCCGCGGCGCCCGGCAGGCCGGCCGACGGGCACCGCGGCGGGCATGCTGGGGTCTGCCGTGCGCTGTTCGGGCAACGCCGGCGCGGACACATACGATATTCGCGGGTTTCGTAGCGTGACCGGATAGCGCCGGACCGATTGCCGGGGAAAGATACTGCCGTGGGACGCATGCGCGGATGGCCAGCCACCCTGACCGAGCCGACACTGCTGGATGCTCCGGTCGGGCTGCGCCCGGTCCGCGTCAAGGACGCGGCCGCCTGGCGGGACTCCCGGGTGCGCAATGGCGGATGGCTGCGCCCGTGGGAGCCGACCAATCCGGAGACGCCGCTGTACCGCTCCAGCCTCGGCCCGTACGTGGCCATGGCCAGGACCATGCGGCACGAGGCGCGGCAGGGTCTCACGCTGCCGTGGGTCGTCACCTACGGCGGGCGCTTCGCCGGACAGCTCACCGTGGGCAGCATCGTGTGGGGATCGGCCCGGTCCGGCCAGGTCGGCTACTGGATCGACGAGGCCTACGCCGGGCGCGGGGTCATCCCGACGGCGCTGGCCATGGCCATCGACCACTGCTTCTTCACGGTCGGGCTGCATCGCATCGAGGCGACCATCCGGCCGGACAACCAGGCCAGCCGGCGGGTGGTGGACAAGCTCGGCTTCCGCGAGGAAGGCATCCGCCGCCGCAGCCTGCACATCGACGGATCCTGGCGGGATCATCTCTGTTATGCGCTCACCGTCGAGGACGTGCCGGACGGCCTGCTGCCGCGCTGGCGTAACACGGTGAGCGCGTCACGATCGCGGACGGGCTGAATCGGCTGCGGCTCGCCGGAGTGTCGCGCCGCGCTGGCCTCGCGCCGCGCTGGCCTCGCGCGGGGCTAGCGGCCGTGCGGTCGCCGGACGGAGTAGGCGATGTTGATCGCGGCTATCGCGGCCCAGACGATGAGCAGGCCGGCCAGCCCGGCCGGATGTGATCCCACCGACAGGACGATGGCCGTGATCGGGATGCCGAGCGCGATCGATGCGACAGCGAGGAACATCTGCCCGCGATCAGTGGATCCGCGCTCGCGCACGGCGGGCGGGGGCGCCAGAGGGCTGGTGCCGGCGCGCAGCCGGGCATCGACCCGGGCGTCGATCTCCCGGCCGACCTTGTCCAGGAACGAGTCCACCACCGCGTTCTGATAATCGGGACCTAGCTCGTGATGGACCGCGGCTGCCGCTCGGATCTCGTCGGGAGACAACGGGGTAGTCACCCAGACAAGATATATCGCCAGACGCCTCAGGTCATCAGTTACCGGCTCACGCGGCCCCGGCTGACAGCGCTTTCTCGCGCCTTCGCAGCGTTATCTTGCGACACACCGGGCGGAATGCTCGTCAACTGAGCCGCCGGCCTTTACCGTGCGTGACGTGACCACGCCCATCGACGTACCTGGCCCGGTGCGCGGACTACGGTGGGCGCGGCGCGGCCGCGATCGCGAGGCGGCGCCTTGAGCGGCGCCATTCTCTATCTCGCGATCGTGGCCATCTGGGCGTTCCTGCTGGTTCCCCGGTGGGTGCACCGGCCGCATGCTGTCTTCGGGCGCGTGTCCGAGGAAGTCGAGATCGAGATCGACATCGAGACGGACGCGGCCGAGGACCCGGATGGCGAGCTGGCCGGCCCGGCTGGCGACGACAGCGAGCCGCGCCGCCGCGGCCTGCTGTCGTTTTCCAGTCACCGGACCGGGCAGCGGATGGTCAGCCGTCCCCCGCCGGCGCCCAGGAGATCCCGGATCATCCAGGCGCGGCGCCGCACCCTGCTGACGCTCGTGCTCCTGGCAGTCGCCGCTGCCGCGGGCACGATGCTGCGGCTCACCTCATGGTGGGTGTGCGTGCCGCCCGCCGGAATGCTCGGCATGTATCTCCTCCTCCTGCGCGAGGCTGCCCGCGCCGATGCCGAGCACGCGCGCTGGCGGGCGGAACAGGCCAGCCTGGCCTACGCCGCCCGCCAGCGCGCCTACGTGACCGGGGAAGCCGGCGCCCCGGAGCCAGTCGCCGAGATCATCGACATCTCGGTCCGGGTCACCGACCAGCTCTACGACCAGTACGCGGATGCTGCTGTCCGAGCCGTGGGCGACTGATCCGTCAGCCATCCTCGGGCGGCGCCAGCTCGGCCGGGGCGCGCAGTACTGCCAGCTTTTGCTACGCTGGCTCACGGTCTTGGGGCTGTAGCGCAGTCCGGTAGCGCACCTCGTTCGCATCGAGGGGGTCAGGGGTTCAAATCCCCTCAGCTCCACCCAAGAAACCGCAGGTCAGAGGCCTAAGCGCCACCTTTCCGGGCGATGAACTCGGGCTCGATGTCCGATTTTGGGAGCGAGCTGGGAGCCGATCTTGGTCCGGGCTGGCCGCTGCGCCAGGAGCACGTCCAGCGCCGGGACGATGGATCGCGGGCTAAGCCGGGTTCGTTCCCGCAGCGCAGCATCCCAGCGGTCGTGCAGAGATGCCCTGAGGTC
>Ga0187869_10001805_pt1 | contig 18300 bp, 14 predicted proteins | sample June2016WEW_13_1_2_FD_132972 | JGI IMG/M metagenome (GOLD analysis project Ga0187869, IMG submission 132972) | Peatland microbial communities from SPRUCE experiment site at the Marcell Experimental Forest, Minnesota, USA - June2016WEW_13_100 | ecosystem: Environmental > Terrestrial > Soil >...
CCAGCAGGTCGAAGCACTCGGCTGGGCTGAGCGTCCGCAGGGCGCGCTCGCGGGCAGCGGGCTCGGGGGCGGGGGACTCCCGGTTGGGCACGGCCCTCAGCGCGTCCCGGCTGTTCGCCGGGCCCCTCCCGGTTGTCATATATATTCACCTCCGCCATTGGCGGGCTGTTTCGTTTCTTCAGCCTCGTCTTGCGGCGTCAGCGGGCGCTGCGGCCCGAGGTCCCGCCTGGCCGGGCCGTTCGGCCCTGGGCGACATCCGCGAGGCCCTGGCCGACCTCGCTGTCGCAGACGCGCCGGCAGCGAGCAAGGGCCAAGCGCTGCGCCTGATCCCTGGCCGGTGAGCGAGGACGGCCACGCGAGCGCGTAGACGGCCCTGCCAGTCGCACGCTAGGCAGGCTGGCGGAGAAGGCCGCCACGGCGGCAGCGGAGTTCCTGTCCGGTTCCCTGACGGCCAGCCCGCAGCGGGTCGATAAGCCGCTCAGGCTCGGGCTGGATGGACTGCACAGCGCCGCGTTAGAGGCACGGGTATCATCGGCGTCGCCTCGCCCGGCTCCTTGACCAGAACAGCCACGAGGATGCCCGCGCAGATTACCCGTTCAGGCGTGGCCAGGACCACCCTGCAGCTAACCAGGCAGACGTGCAGAACGGCGGCTGGGAGCGCGTCACTTTTCCCGATGGCTGTCACGGAGCGAGACGGGGCCGGCGGGTCGTCTGCGAGCTGGCCGGGAAGCGCCGGTCCTGGCAAGACGGAAGAGAACACGAGCGCGAGGGTGATCCGCCCGTGTGGCTGGCCCTGTGCGCCGGCCAGTCCGGGTGCCGAGGCGGACGGCGGGCCGCGCGGCATGCCCGTGCTGACGCCGGCCGGATCCTGCCGGCCGGGGGGTGCGGGAGCTCGCCAGGCCCGGCCCGGTGCCATGCTGCCGTCGTGCTCGACATGATCGGCCGCGGCAGCGTAGAGTCCGCAGGACATCCGCCCGGGGGATCGTCGGGGGAGGCGGCCGCGGGTCCGGGCTACCGGGGACAGGGGGAATCCGCATGGCGTACGGCGTGGTCCACAGATTCGCTGGCGGCACCAGGGAGCAGTACGAGGCATCGATCGCGGCCGTGCATCCTGCGGGCGGGGGGCTGCCGGCAGGGCAGCTGTTCCATGCTGCGGGCCCGTCGGCCGGCGGCTGGATGATCATCGCAGTGCATGACTCGCGGGAGAGCTGGGAGCGTTCCGCGACGGCACCCTGATGCCCCGCATGATGCGGGGGATCGCCGGCGGCTTCACGGCGCCGCCCGAGGAGACCGGGTTCGAGATCTGCAACGAGGTGACGGCCTAGCCGCGACGGGATGGGCTGCCGTCGCCCGGCTACGCGGATGCGTCAGGTGCGATTGCATCCGCGAGCGCGCCGAACATCTCGATCCGGACGGCCGCGCTCGTAAGCACGCTTGACGTCAAAGCCGCCCAGATCGGCGGATATCGAGCGGTTCGTTGTTATCGCGTCTGGTTGCGTTAGGTGGTCCGCAGGTCCTGCGGGGCGCCGGACGCCAGTTACCTCCCGGCTTTACCCTGGCGGTCCCGTCGTCAGGGCGGACGGTCCTGGGCGCGTGCAGGTGCGTGCTGAAGAACGCGAGGATGCGCCGCCGGGCGTCTTGCGCCGAGGCCTCGTGGTATCCGGATCCCGGCATGAACCTGCCCAGGACCGCGAACAGGACCGGAGCTTTGTCCCCCGCGCCCTCGTGGTCGTTGAGGAACTCGTGCCCGGCCTGCGGGTACTCCTTTACGTCGTGCTCGACCCCAGCAGCCGCCAGTGCCTGCTCCAGGCGGGCCGCTGCTCCCCGCAGCGACCGGTCCCGGCCGCCGTAGCTTCCGACAATGGGGCATGCCCCGGCGAGGAAACTGGCGGTGTAGGCCTCCTTCGAGGCGGTGCCGTAGTTGACGCTCGATACCGCGAACCCGCGATCAGGCGCGAGCAGCAGGGCCAGTCCGCCGCCCATGCAGTAGCCGATCACGCCGATCTTGCCAGTGCAGTCCTGCCTGTCGTGCAGCCAGGCACGCGCAGCCTCGATGTCGGCGAACACTCCGCCACGCCGGGCGCGCATCGCGCATCATCGAGATCATGCACCGCACCGTCCCCCGGCCATGGAACAGGTCCGGCCGCTACGGCCAGGTACCCTTCCCCGGCCAGCCAAACGGCCTGGTTCCTCAGGTCCTGGCTCATCCCCGGAACCACAGCATGACCGGTGAACCGAGCCTTCGTGCGCCGGATCGCCGAGTCGGCATCGGTGGCAACAGCGCTTGATGAGCCGTGGACCACTCACAGAATGTCCTGTTCTGGCTCATGCTGCAGATGGCATGCCTCATCGGGCAAGGCCGGGGTGGGTTTCGTGCTCCTGCTGTGGCAGCCGCTGGATGGCGGGGCGATCAGCCTCGCCTGCGCCAGGGGCCAGGCGGTGTTCCCGGTGCGCTTCCCGCTCGCCGGGACGATGAGCTCTTGCTGGCCGCCCTGCGGTGTGTGCTGCCGCGGCGCGGGTTGTCAGCCGAGGAACGATTCGATCAGGGGTATGAAGGCGGCCTGGTCCTGGAACAAGAAGGCGTGGCCGGCGTCGGGGTAGAGGGTGAGCTCGGCTCCGGGGATCAGGCTGGCGAGGGTGTGGCTGTTGGCGAGCGGGTCGAGCCGGTCCGCGGTGCCGTCGGCGATGAGGGTGGGGGCGGTGATGGCGGCGATCTGCGTGCCGGCCGGGTCGCGTCCGGCCCACCACTGGTCCACGGCGTGCCCCTGGGCGGTGACGGTGCCGACCGGGGCTGCGGGGGCGGCCGGGTAGCTTGAGATCGCCGTGAGGTAGGTGTTCTGTGCGGCGGCCTGGTCGGCGGGGAACAGGTCGGCCATCGCCTGGTGCGGGTCGCCGCTGGTGAGCGCGTGTATGGCCTGCTGGGAGGGCTGTATCGCCGTTCCGTTGCCCGGGTAGCTGGCGCACAGGATCAGGCGGCGCACCTGGTCTGGGTGGAGCACCGCGAGGGCCTGGGCGATCATGCTGCCCATTGACCAGCCGAGGATGTCTGGGTGGTTGAGGCCGAGCACGGCGATGAGCGCACTGGTCTGGTTGGCCATCTCGTCGATGCTGAGCGGTGCGGGCAGGGCCTGCGTCTGTCCGACGCCGGCGTTGTCAAAGATCACGACACGGTAGTGCTGGGCGAGCGCGTCGACGAAGCGCCGGTCCCACCCCTCCATGGTTCCGCTGTAACCGGTGATCATGACCAGGGGCGGCCCGCTTCCCACGATGCGGTAGGCGACCGTGCCCAGCGTGGTGCGCGCGGTCCGCACCGGCGCAGAGGTGATCGAGACCTCGTCCGGGACCGGAGCCGTCGCCCCGGTCTCCGCCTTCGCCACCGCGGCGTCCGCGAACGCCTGCACCGTTGCCGCGGGCGGTCCCAGGTCGGAATAGGCCAGATAGCCCGCGTACGTGCCGGTTTCGAACAGGATCAGGTCAAAGCCGATCTGGATTCCCGCGATCGTGAACCCCCATGCGTAGGCGGAGGACGTGCTGGCCACCCGCGGGAAGGGCAGGGGCCGGACGGTGGCCTTGACCTTGGTGCCCCCGATAGTCAGGGTGGCCGTCCGGCAGCGCGCCAGCGCCTGGGCGAGGTTCTGCCACCTCTGCTGCACCTGCGGGCCGGCGGCCAGGACCTCGGACAGCGTAGGGATCGCGGTGCCCTGCACGAAGGCCGCGGTCGCGTACATAAATCCCTTCGGGTTGGTCGCCAGGCTCGACAGACACGGCGCAGAAGTCTGCACGCTCCCGGGGTTCACGGGCACCGCCGACCATCCGGCTGGCAGGTCGGCAACCGCCAGGAGGCGGTCGTGGAGCGCGGCTGCCGTGCTGTTCCCCCCGCATCCCGATGTCAGCACAGCCGTCGCCGTGAGCACGGCCAGCGCGGCAGCCCGGGCGCGGCGTGGCATACATCCCCTGATCACCAGGCCACCCGGCCAGGGTCAGACGGTGACGTGGCGCATGGTGGTGTAGCCGCCGGCCAGCAGCACGACCGCGAGGGCGGCGAGCAGGCCGGTCAGCCCGCCGATGGTCAGCGTGGTGAAGAAGCGGCCGACGCCGTGCCAGTCGTGCGCCATGCCGATGATCAGCAGCACGGCGGCCAGGGCCTGAGCGGCGATGAAGCTGAGCAGGCCAGCTAGGTTCCAGCGCCGGTAGACGATCCCGAACCACATGCCCCAGGCGAGCATCAGGGCCAGGCCGACGAACGAGGTGAGCCAGGTGAGGTACCACGGCCCGGCGAGCAGGTACGGCACCCGGAAGAACTCCATGCGCAGGCCCCAGCCGCCGGTGGCCCGCTCGACGAGCTGCAGCACGGTCAGGGCCAGTCCGTAGACGGCGGCCAGGGCGACGGCGAACAGCGCGGTCCCGATGTAGTAGGACCGCCGGCTCAGGCCGAGGGTGAGCGCGAACGGCAGCTGCCGGGCGATGCCCAGCGCCCCGTTGACGATGAGGACGACGTAGATGCTGGCCAGCGCGCCCGTGTAGGCGACGTGGCCAGGGCGGGTCGGGTTGCCGACGACGATGGCCGCCGTGATCAGGAAGTTGAGCGTCAGGATGAGCCAGGGCGAGACCACGACGACGTACCGGTCGGTCAGCTGGTAGCGGGCGACGCTGAGCAAGGTGCTCATGCGCTTGTCCTTTCTGCGCCTATGATTTCTGGCGGGCTGCCCGCCGCGTGGACCACCAGCTGCTGCAGGGTCAGCGGTTCCAGGCGCAGGTGCAGCGCGGCGGCCCTGGCCCGGTCGGTCTCGTCCAGGGTCCCGGCCACGACCGCCGACTCCTGCGCGGCGATCCGCCTGGTGTTCCAGACCGAGCGGCCGGCGGTGAACTCGGCGACGGCGATGGCCGGGCCGCTCACGCTGGTCGCGGCGCCGCGCAGGTCGTCGGCGTCCGCGTTGAGCACGATCCGGCCCCGGTCGATCACGATCACCCGTTCCAGCAGGCCGGCGGCCTCGTCGATCAGGTGGGTGGACAGCAGCACGGTCCGGGGATGTTCGGTGTAGTCGGCCAGCAGCCGGTCGTAGAACAGCTGCCGGGCCACCGGGTCCAGGCCCGCGTACGGCTCGTCGAACAGCGTCACCTCGGCCCGGGCGGCCAGGCCGATCACGTTGCCCAGCGCCGACCGCATCCCGCGGGAGAGCTTCCTGACCTTCCGGTCCAGCGGCAGGTTGAATTCCTCGAGCAGAGCGCCGGCCAGCTCGTGGCTCCAGTTCGGGTAGAACCAGGAGGCGGCCTGCACGGCGTGCCGGACCCTGAAGTCCGGGTAGGCCTGGTCCTCGCGGACGAAGATCATCCGGCGCAGCACCGTCTCGTTCTCCACCGGGCAGGCGCCGAGCACGGTCACGGTGCCGGCCGAGGCGAACTCATGACCGGCGACGATGCGCATGAACGTGGTCTTGCCCGCGCCGTTCCGGCCGAGCAGCCCGGTGATCGACCAGGGTTCGAGATCGAAGGTGATGTCGTCCAGGGCGAGCTGGCCCCGGTAACGGCGGGACAGCCCGGCCACCGAAATCGCTGGCGTCATATCCTCGTGCCTTTCTGCGCGTAGCTGGACTCGCGGATCATGGCGGCCAGCTCATCGGCGCCGACCCCGAGCCGGCTGGCCTCGGCGACCAGCGGCTCCAGATAGCGTTCGGCGAACCGCTTGCGGCGCTCGCCCAGCAGCCGCGCGCGGGCACCGTCCGCGACGAACATCCCGATGCCGCGGCGCTTTTCCACCAGCCCGTCGTCGGTCAGCATGCCGATCCCCTTCGCCGCGGTGGCCGGGTTGATCCGGTAGTAGGCGGCCAGCTCGTTGGTCGAGGGCACCCGCTCGCCCTCGCCCAGGCCCCCGTCCGCGATCTCGTCGGCCAGCCGCTCGGCGACCTGGACGAACAGCGGAGCCCCCTCATCAAGGCCGGCCATCTCCCGCAACAGCCCGGTTCCCTCCGTCGTTCCCTGGTTCATTACTTGAGTAATGTACCGGGGTACTACGACGGACGTCAAGCAGCGACCCTCACTAGCGGCCCGCTCAGCCGCCGGGGCAGCCCGCGGGCCACGCCGGCATCGCGGAACCCGCGCACCGGCACGCACGACCCCGATGCCGTGACCGGCGCAAAGCCAGAACGAACCCGGATTGCCCGGCCGGTCGGCCGACAGCACCCAGAACACCTGTTATGCGCCGCCGACGGTCTGCCAGGTCATCAACCTTGTCCCGGCAGGCGACGGCACGATCGTTCACCTGCGGCCGCTGCCGGGCCTGGTGGATGACTACCGTGCCCTGGTCGAGCGGGCACTAGCCAGCTAGCCGCGCGAAACGCCGGCGCGCTTTGCTGCTTGCGGGCTTTCCGCCTGCAGGCATGCGTAGTGCAGGCGGAAGAATGCCTGCTGGTTTACCTGGCGGCTCCGGCGATGAACGCGGCCACGATGTAGGTGGCGTGCCGGTCCAGGGAGGCCCGGGCGCGCTCTGGCGACGTCAGATATCAGAACTGTCTGAATGCCTATTTTTGGTGGGCCGGGGTGCGGCGGCTGACGTGGGCGGCGTAGTCCGCCCAGTGATCGCTGCCGGCGTGGCCGAGGGTGAGGCGGCTGATGACCGATGGCCATTGGGCGTAGAGGAGGACGAGCAGGCCGGCGACGCGGTCTTCGGGTTTGAGGGTGCTGTCGTGCAGCAGCCTGCGGGCTTGCTCCCAGCGAGCCTCGGTGTCGATTGCACTGGCGGGGCCGCCCCGCCGGGCGGCGGGAAAGTCCAGGCTCGTCAGCTTGTGCTTGCTGGCCCAGCGGACGAAGTGCCCGGAACGCCGATTACGAGCGGAGCCGTGGCCGGGGTAAACGCCACTCCCGCCAGCGCATATTGCCTAGTTATGGCTGATCGTAAGCCTTTTGAATTTAATGTCGATAGGTACACGAGGTAGTTACCGGCATGGCAAATCGGAAGTGCGTCATACCAACACGCGCTGCGTTTATGCGTCATAGTTGGTTGGACCGGAGTACTCGGGCAGGCACGCGCTCGTGCTTATAGGTAAATTTCCAGGGCTTACGGTCGTTGTGGCCGACCAAGACGATCTCGAGTTTGAGTTCCTTGGCCTTGCCATCGATGGTGCCTACGTAGTTCACCTGCGTACCGTACATGTCGTTCGCGGTGAACCAGATCGTAGTGCCGCGTACCGCATACAGGCCGCGGCGCTCTTCCCTCGGGCTAGGGTGGCCGAATCCCACTATCGCCTCATTGAGGTCCTGAACATAGGGCCGGGGATTGGCGAGATAGCGTTCATGGGAAAAGTCGAAGGCGAAAACGCTACCCCAGCCTGTGAAGAGAATACCCTCATAGTTCTTCACGCGGGTGTCCGTCGATGTTCGCGACTGGCCGACCTCGGCGACGTAAGGCCCGTCGGTGCGGGGCAGGACTGCGGCTTCCTGCCGCCAGGCATCGGAGGCGTGCCGCATCTGGTAGGTCGGGGTCATGATCTCTTCAATATTGACCGGCAGCCCGACCATCACCCCGCTCGTGCACCGATTATCATACCCGCCGCCGCTGCAATACGCCTTGCATTCCGCCAGGGCACACCAGTTGCGGCCGCTGACTCGCTTGGCGGTCCAGTGCGCCTCGTACAAGTCCACGATGTGACCTTGAGCGCAGCGCGCGAACCGCCTCGGTGAATTCTGGTATGGCCGCTTGAACTCCCACAGTTGCGAGAATGATGGCTTATACGGCACGGTCCGCACATCCACATTCGGATTTTTACCTCGCAACATATAGCTATACTCGCATAGGTAGTAAAGTCGATCAACCGCCACTCCTGTAGAGGCCGGAACGGCTTCGTGACCAACGTGCCGACCGGGCTCGCCCGATGGGCAACCTCAGGTCAGCGGGCGCTGATACGTTACGTTCCACGCGCCCACCTTTGGGATGGCATCAAGGTTCCATGCGATGAGTTCCCCGAAGGCGTCCTGGTCGAGCAGGGTGGAGGACCTGGGGGCGGCCTGGATGGTGACGGCGTCTTGCGGGGGGCCGCCGATGCTGTAGCCGATCGCGTTGCGGAGGGTGGCGGCGACTTGACCGGTGACGGTGCTCCACACGTAAACGTGCCCACCGCCATCGCCTGCCGCCAGCAAGGTCCCGTCGTCGTTGAACGCCAGCGAGCCCGCTTCGGCGATATCGGCTGGACCTGGGACGGTGAGTGTCCGTTCAAGGGCCATGGTGCGGAGGTTCCAGATGCCGATATGTGCCCCCGCGGCTATGCCGTTGCCCGTGGCGATCGCGAGTGAGCCCGCGTCAGGGCTGACGGCCAGGGCGACTCCGGCGGGCAGTCTGGTGACGGTGGTGCCGGGCATCGGGTCGCGCGATCCGGTAGCGGCATTGAGCAGGAGCAGGCCATTGCTGGTCAGCACGCCGATGCGCGTGTCCGACGCGAGGTATGCCAGCTGGTAGGTTCCGGAGCCCGGCGATTTTGGCACGGGGACCGTGGCGAGAGCGGCTCCGGTGGCAGTGGTCCACTGGTAGACCGATGTGCCGAAGAATTCGCTTGCGGCAATCCTCGTGCCGTTCGCGCTGAACGCGAGAGTGTCGATGCGGGCGTCTCCGTGACGGGGGGCGGCTAGTGTTGCGACCAGTTTGTGCGCCGGGATATTCCAGAGGTAGACCACCGGGATGTCGCCCGGCTGGCGAATCCCCGCCTCGGCGAGCAGGTCGCCGTCGGGACTGAACGCCATTGCGGTGGTATCCCCATCGGGTACCGGCAGAGTCTGGGTGATCTGACCCGTACGGGTGCTGAAAAGGTCGGTCGTGCCGCCCGCCGGGCTGGCCGCGACGACGGCGCCGTCCGGGCTGATGGCGCTGACCTGTACGGTGCCGCCCGGAAGGATGAAGCCGTCCGTAACGGGCGCGCCGGTTGCCCGCGGCGTGATCGCGTTCAAGATGACGGCGAGGGCAACCGCGGTGACCGGCAGCCCGCCCATCATGCTCAGCAGCGTGACAGTACCGGTGAAATGGCGGCTTGAGGTTGGTACGCGCGGCAGGGGCTGCCTGGGCGGGGCGCCGCGCAGGTCGAGCCCGGGAACCTGGGCGAGGCGCACGATTTCCAGGCCGGACAGGGCAGTCACGGTGATCGGGCCGGCGAAGTAGAGGATGAGCCCCGCTAGGCCAGCCGGAACCGAGGCTCGCGTCATGATCTGCACAACGAGCAACTGCACCCAGACCACCATGGCGACCGCGACCGGCTCTAGCAGCGGGTACCCCTCCGCGGCGCGGAACAGGCTGCCAACCGAGAAAATCCCTCCGAGCAATGCCAGCAGCGCGAGCATAATCGTGGCGATCTCGGCAGTGCCCCCAAAGGCGACCACGGCCACGACGGCCAGCAGATGACGCGATCCGCCTGCGTTGATACTCCGGTACAACTGCAAGCTCAGGTAGTAGCCGGCGAAGCCTACGATGAATGGGGCAGCGAGCACACCTATATAGGTTAAAATCGTGCGAACCGGTACGAGCAGGCGCCGGGCCACCTGGCCGCGCGCGGCCGGCTTGATGGCCGGCAGGATGAATGCTGATATCGCGACCACGCAGATCCCAGTGATTACGATGACGACGAACAGAAATCCCAGCCGGTTGACCGGATCGAACTCCGGGTTGTGAATGCCGCCGGCCCGGAAACTGACGAAAACCACGACCGCCAGGCCGAGCAAGTTGCGAATACTGCCCAGGCGCGAGACCAGAGCGTCCTCCTCGACCCAGAGGGCCTCGTCATGCGCGCTGAACAGGCGACGTGCGGTATTACGAACCCAATCCCAGCCACGCCGTAATTTAGCAAAACCACCAGCCACGGAACCGCCCCTTCAGTGCGCCAGCCGACCGCGCGAATCCAATAATGATCATAAAACTTACATCGTTCCTGGTTACCCACAGTGACGACCCGTCCGACTGTTATCATCACGCTCTAGAGAAGTTGACGCAATGGGGGTCACTTAGGTTTACTCAGGGCCAGACAGCACGCGTCTCGTGTACTCGGCGCAGTAGATTCCAGTAATCCCAGGTATCTGGCTCAGGGCGAAGCGCCGCTCGCTCAGGGCCGTGTTAGCGAGCACTCGCATGATTCTTATCTGAACCAGTGGCCGAACCTCTGTAGCGATCCCCCTGACCCGTGCAGATCGGCGGCTACGGTTCGTCAGGTGGCGGACGGGGCCGATCGCGGAGCGTGATGCCGGGGGTGGCTGGTGTGGGAGTCTTGCCGGCCGGAGTCGCCGCTGAGCCGGTGCAGCAGCGGACATGCTTGTTGTATGCGCTTATTGCGCACCGACGAGGCGGTCCGCTCCGCCGCCCGGCGGCTGGCCGCGGAGCTGGCCGCGGCTGGCCTGGGCCGGGCCGTCGCCGTTTATTTCCGCGAGCCGGGCTTTGCCGGGATGACGTTCAGCGACCTGGGCCGCAATCCGCCCGGTCAGATCGTTGCCGACGACCTGCTGGCAGTGGCGCTGCTGGACATCACCTGGCGCCCGCAGGTAGTGCGCATCCTGCTCGGCAGCGACGGGCAGCGGCTGCCGGCGATGCTGGCGGCCATCCCGCAGGACACTGACTTGCAGGATGCCGGGGATGACACTCTGGGGCGCATCGATGTCCTGCGGGATGCGCTGACGGCGATCGAGGGCATCGGCACGGCCAGCGCCACCAGGCTGCTGGCCCGCAAGCGCCCGCGGCTGTGCCCGATCAGCGACAGCGTGGTCATCAGGGCCGTCGGGGTTCCCGGCAGGACCCTGGATGTCCTGCGCTGCCTGATGCAAGACCCTGCCGCCCGGGCCCGGATCGAGGCGCTCCGCCCCGCCGTCGCCGCCGGGGCCACCATGCTGCGCATCCTTGATGTTGCCCTGCGGGTATCTCACAGCGAATCCGCGGCAGCCCACTGGGTACGGGAGCAAGCCGGGATGACCCTCCCGTAACGCGACAGCAGTCTTCTCCGCGCCGGCGTGCCGCTCCCACGGCGCGGCACGCGATCGTCGTGCCCGGCCGGACCGGACCTGCACGTCGCAGGCAGCGGATGCCAGCGGGTTCGTAACCGCTCCGAACGAAGCCTCTTTGTGTCATCCCTGAAGGGGCGGAGCCGTGTCTGATTTTGTTCCGGGCGGCATTGGGCCGGGCAGGTGCGGCGCGGCGCGCGTGCACCCCGGCATCGCGCCCGTGGGTAGCGCGGCCCGACTTCCGGTCAGCCTGCGCACGGCGCTGCCGTGGTTCCGTTGCCAGGGCCGGGACGAGCCCGCTACGGCGACGCGGTCGGGGATGGGGACGAACTGGGCGCGGCCGTCGGCGTCGGCGTGGGCGTCGCGGTCGGCGTGGGCGTGGTGGTCGGTGTGCTGGTGGCGGTCGGCGTGGGCGTCGCGGTACTCGGTGAGACGGACGGCGTGGCGGACCCGGTGCTCCGCGACGGCGTCGGCGTCGCCGTTGCCGTCTTCGGGCCCTGAGCCGGGGTGACCAGCTGCGGCGTCTGCACCGTGTGCGGGCTCGGCGTCAGCATCAGCGCCACGACGGCGGTGATCACGCCGAGTACGGTGACCACCCCGCCGACCGCCGCGCCGCGCACGAATGCCTGGCGCTGTCGGCTGCGCTTCCACTCCATAGTGCGCCGCTGCACCAGGTCCGGCGGCAGCGCCGCCCGCTGCGCGGCCCAGCTGTTGAACGGCGCCGCTGCCATGCCGAGCGTCGGGAACAGCAGCAGGCCAGCAAGTAGCGGCCCGGCCAGCTCGGTGGCCTTGCTCAGCGCTCCGGCGATGCCGAGCATGCCGAGCAGCGCCAGCGACGATTCGGCCCAGTTCGCCCGCAGCGCCTCCCACCATCTCGCCTTCTCGCTGGTCTTCGGCGTGCGCAGGAACGCGGCCTTGCGGGCGAACAGGCCGAGGATCGAGGCCCGTGCCACCACCAGGGAGGTGGACTGCCAGATGAAGAACGCGCCGATCGCGTCCCGCCACGACGCGCCGGTCCCGCGGCGCAACAGCGCGACCGCGCGCACCAGGCCGAGCAGCACCAGCACCGGGACCGTGGCCACCAGGAACACAGTGAGCTTAGTGAACAGCGCGGTGCCCCCGGTGGCCAGGTTGGCGGCCCCGGCCAGCAGGAAGATCAGGAACACTAGGCCGAGGACGTCGCCGTACCACTGGACCGCGCCGGACAGGTACGCCCATCGCTGGCCGGTGCTAAGCCGATTTTGCTTCGTCTCGGGCCCGGGCAGCAGCGAGCGCCAGTGCATCCGCAGGATCTGGATGCCGCCGAAGCACCACCGGTACCGCTGGCCCTTGAGCGCCTCGAAGGTCAGCGGCATGATGCCCTTGCCGTAGGACTGGTCCACATGCCATCCGGTCCAGCCGGCCCGCAGCAGCCGCAGCGACAGCTCGGCGTCCTCGGTGATGCACCACTCGTCCCAGCCGCCGACCTGTTCCAGCGCAACCCGCCGGATCAGCCCCATCGTGCCGGCGAAGATTGCCCCGTCCCGCTCGTTGCGCGACGGCTGAGAGACCGCGAAGAAGTACTGGTAGGAGTAATACAGCCGCCGGTAATACCGTGACCGCGACCAGCCGCGGTAATCCTGCGGGGCCTGGGTAAAGCCGACCCAGCTCTCGGCGAACAGCGGCGCACAGCGGCGCAGGAACCCCGGCTCCAGCTGGTAATCGGAGTCGACGATCCCGATGACCTCGGCCCGCTCGTCGGTGAGCTGGCGCAGCGCGTAGTTCAGCGCCCCCGACTTATAGCCCGGCCAGTCCTCCAGGTGCGCGAACTTGACTCCGTGCCGCGAGCACCAGCGCTCGACCGGCCGCCATAGGCCCTCATCGTCGGTGTTGTCGTCGATCAGGATGACCTCGTAGCGCCCGTAGTCGAGGCGCAGCAGCGACCGGAGCGTGTCGATGACCATGTCCGGCGGCTCATTGTGCGCCGGGACGTGCAGGCTGACGAACGGGAGCTCGCTGACGGCGGGCATCTCTGCGGTCGTGGCGGGCGTCATCCGGCGGCGCCAGGTCTCCGAGCCGATGGCGTCGCAGATCTCCCACAGGTAGGCGCAGGCGAGGATCGCGGCGAACACCTCGAAAAGCCACAGCAGCAGGCCGCCGGCCGTGCTCGCCGGCCCGAGATGGCTGGCGAAGGTCCAGTCCAGAACGTAGGCCAGGTAGACGACGAACAGGAAAACGCTCGACGCCCAGCACAGATGGCCGCGGGCGTTCCACCGCCGGGTCACCGGGAGCCAGATCAGGCTCGCGACGACCAGGCCGGCCACCCCAGCGATCGTATTGTGCTCGGTCACCCCCAGCAGCCGCATCGCCACCGCCACGATCGCGGCCAGTACCGCCGTGCCCGCCAGCGCGAAAGCGAACCGCCGGGTCGCAGGCCACGCGCCGGTCGTCCGGACGCGCGGCCTGGAACGCACCAGCAGCGCCGCCGTGCCCAGCGGCGCCGCCATGATCCCGGCCAGCACCAGCGCAGCGAGCACGGCCCGCCTCCTCACGGCCTCTTCGCAAGAGCTACCCGCAATCTAGGCGACGCACCAGTCAGACGGGCACACTTCGGGTACAGGCCATGCGCCACGCCCCGCCAGCGCAGCACCGTCTCGCTGCGAGCATGCTGACCCGCGACCCCTTGTCCTCGCGGGATCCTGAGCGCGCATAAGGCCCGGATCTGATCTGAACGGCCGGTTCTTGATCGGCATCAAGAAAGCCGGAACGTGCAGATCGGCGGGTATTCGCGCGCTGACGTCGATCGGCGTCAGTCGCAGAAAGTGATTCTGAGGGCTAGGCCGCCTTGGGAGGCCCGCCCGCGCCGGGCTCGGTGCCCGCGCCGGGCTCCCCGCTAATCGGGCCGCCGTCCCCAGCAGACCGCACGTCGGACAGGCCGGGCAAGGGCCGGGGCCCCGGTGGCGGCACATCGGGCGCCCGGCCGACGCCAGGGTCTCCATGGCTGTTCCCGAACGCGCTGCTCAGGGTCCTCAGGGCGGTGGTCACCTCGCTCGGGATCACCCAAACCGTGCTGCCCTGGCTCTGGGCGACCTGCGGCAGCGCCTGCACGTACTGGTAAGCAAGCAGTTCCGGGTCCGGCTTGCCGTCATGGATCGCCTTGAAGACCCTCTCGATAGCGGCCGCCTGCCCTTCGGACTTCAGGATCGCTGCCTGTTTCTCACCTTCCGCCTCCAGGATCGCGGCGCGCTTCTCGCGTTGCGCGCGATACTGCTTTTCCATCGCGTCCATGATGCTCGGCGCCGGGTCGAGGGCCTTGATCTCCACCCGGGTGACCCGGATGCCCCACTTGCCCGACGCCTCGTCGAGCGCGCCGCGCAGCAGGGCGTTGATCCGGTCGCGGGAGGTCAGGGTCTGCTCCAGGTCCATGCTCCCGATCACGCTGCGCAGCATCGTGGCGCTGAGCTGCCCGATCGCCGTGGCGTAGTCGACTATCTCGTAGTCGGCCGCGCGCGGATCGGTCACCTGGAAGAACAGCACCGTGTCGATGTGGACCACCAGGTTGTCCTCCGTGATGACCCGCTGGTCCCTGAACGACATCACGGTTTCGCGCAGGTCGATCTGCGGCTTGAGCTGGTCCAGGAACGGCACGATGAAGTTCAGCCCGGGTTCCAGGGTCTTGCGGAACCGGCCGAGCCGCTCCACGTTCGCCGCCCGTGCCTGCGGGATCACCTGGATGGCCCTGATTACCAGCAGCACCACCAGGACCACCGCAACCAGGACGAGAACGATGCTAAGAACGATAGAAAACATGACTTACTCCCTGACAGGCAAGGGCCGCCGCGCCATCGATCTCGCCCTGTGCGAGCGCCTTGCCGGAGCCCACTGTTCCCGGCACTACCAGGAGCATCGCATTTCACCTCGCTACCGATGATTACGATTTTCTCCCTAAGCGGGATCTTGCTGAATCGAACTTGAATCGAGCTCCTCTCAGTTAGAGCGACTCTTCACTTCAACCTAATTCTCAGGGAAAGCAACGACTGAGACCAAAGTCCCCAGACCTAGGTACTAACGGCCCGTAAATTATCTTTCGCTTTCGGGATTTTGGAAATCGAGTCATGTTGTGGTGTGCGTGTGACAGTGAGCCTTTTTTCACCCTCGGGTCTCGCGGATCTGGAGTGCCTGGATCGCTTTGGCGAGTTGCCCGGCGCGCCAGGGGCAGCAGCGGAGCTTGCGCAGGACGCGCCAGGTCTTGAGCTGGGCGTTGGCGCGCTCGCCGGGAGCGCGCAGCCGGGCGTGGGCGCGGTTGGCCGCCTTCTGAGACGGCGGCCGGGCACGGCTGGAGCGTGCCCGACTGGTCCGGCTGGGTACGGCACCACATCCGGGCCGAGCTCTTTCCGGGGCACCATGTCAAGTGCCCCATCCGATCGATCCCCCGCCAGCCCACAAGCCTGAGTTCCCAGACCGCCACGCGACCATAACGCTGATATGCGTGTCACCGCGGCCGGCGGGCGTGCCTTCGCTGCCGCACAGGCGGATCAGGGGCGGCCAAGGCTTCGCATGCGGTCACATTGCGTGATCGACCTCGCCGTCGCCGGGCACTTCCTCCCATCCGCTCCTCCCATCCGCCGGAAGTTCTCTCTTCTATGACTGTTCTGGCGGCCCCGGCGGGCTGGCCTGGTTCCGCGGTTCCTGGCGGCCTCCTGCCGCGCGCCGGCGGCGGCGTGCCGCGCCTCCGGGGGCCTGCCCGGCGCCCTGGTCGCGGCCGGCGCGGGCCCGTTCCAGCTCAGCCGCGGTGTGCTCGGCGCGGGCGTCTTCCGCAGCCGCGATCTGGGCTTCGAACGCCGCCCGCAGCTCGGCTTGGTCCCGCGCGGCGTCCCCGCGGATCTGGGCCACCTGCCGGTCCGCGTCGTCGCGGGCCCGGTCCAGCTCCGCGCGGGCCGACCCGGCAGCCTGCTGCGCCGCGAGCACCCGCTCCTCAGCGGCCCGTTCCGCCTCGGCAACCCGTTCCTGCGCGGCGTCGCGGGCGGTCACGGCCGCCTGCTCGGCTGCGGCGGCCGCCGCGAGCGCCTCCGTCAGCTGCGCATCGGCCTCCAGCGCCGCGCGGCGCGCCTCCTCGGCGTCAGCCTCGGCCTGCTGGCGGCGCTGCCGGGCAGCGCGGCGACGCCAGGGCGCAGCGCCCGGGCGGCCCTGATCCTCCGCCTCGGCCAGCCCGCCGCCCTGCCGGGCCAGCTCCTGGCGCCGCCGGAACGCCGTCAGCGCCGTATGCGGCTCCCCGCTCACGGGATCCGGCAGGCCGCAGTACCCCGGCTTCGCTCCCGCCTCTCCCGGCCGCGGCTCGTTCGCGCAGCCGGGATACGCGCATATAAGGGTTTCGTATGTGGTCTTGGCCATCAGCGGGCTCCGTTCCGTTATGCCCCTAAGCTACGTGCACCACGGCGAAGCCCGGCTAGTCCCCGCACATCAGGTAGCCGTGGACAGCGCCCGTCACGGTCCTCATGGCGCCAGCAGCGCCCGGAGCCCCGCGGCCGACCCGTCCTGCCGGCAGGATGCGGTCAGCACGGCGGCGCCGCCCTCACCGCCGCGACCGCGGATGCCGCCCTGGCCGAGCGCAACCCGCACTGGTACGGCGAGGTCGTCGCGCCGGTGATCGCGGCCCTGCTCGGCCAGCCGGGCGATCCTGGCCAGCCGGGCCAGCCCGGCCAGCCCGGCGAGGCCGCCCTGCCCGGCCCGAGGCGGCTCACCGTGCAGGTGCCGAACGGCGGCCTGGTGCCGTTCCTGCGCCCGACGGCCGCGGTCGAGGTCACTGCCGAGATCGGCCCGGACGGCGTCCGGGTCCTGCCGGTGCCCGAAATCCCGCCCGAGCTGAAGGTGCTGACCCTGCAGCTGACCGAGGCCGACGAGCTGACCCGCGCCGCGTCGCTGGCCGGCGACCCCGAGCTGGCCGTGCGCGCGCTGGCCTGAACCCGCTGGTCCCGGACGCGCAGCCGGCCCGGGCTTTCTGGCAGGCCTTCGCCCGCCGGTGGCTCAGCGCCGACATTCCCGCCGGCCGCGCGTGAGAGAGAAGGAGTCACTAATGACCGGGCGCATCGTCCCCCTGGACGACCTCGAGCGACTGTATGCCGAGCAGGCTGACGACATCCGTTCTGCCGTGGACAAGGTGCTGGCCTCGGGCCGCTACACGTTCACGCAGGGCAAGGAGGTGGCGGCCTTCGAGCGGGCCTTCGCCGACTACGTCGGCACCGATGAGTGCGTCGGGCTCAGTTCCGGCACGGCCGCGCTCTGGCTGGCGCTCGAGGCACTCGGGATCGGGCCGGGCGACGAGGTCATCGTCCCGGCCAACACCTACGTGGCCAGCGTGTTCGTCATCTCCTACGTCGGGGCCACCCCGGTGCTGGCCGACGTGGACGCGGCCACCTTCAACCTCGATCCCGCCGCCGGGGCGGCGGCGGTCACGCCGCGCACCGCGGCGCTGCTGCCGGTGCACCTGTTCGGTGCGCCGGCCGACATGGACGCGCTCGGCGCCATCGCGAGCTCGGCCGGGCTGGCCATCGTCGAGGACGCGGCCCAGGCGCACGGGGCGAGGCTGCACGGGCGGCACGTCGGGACGTTCGGGGCGGCGGGCTGCTTGAGCTTCTACCCGACCAAGAACCTGGGCGCGATGGGCGACGGCGGCGCGCTCACCACCAGCGACCCGGCCATCGCCGCGACCGTGCGGCGGCAGCGGTACATGGGCCAGGACCACAAGCACGCGCACCTGACCATCGGCCACCAGGAACGGCTCGACGAGGTCCAGGCCGCCATCCTCGCCACCCGGCTGCCGCGGCTGGACGCCTGGAACGCGCAGCGCCGGCACCAGGCCCACCTGTACAACGAGCTGCTGGCCGGGACCCGGTGGTGACCCCGACCGAGCCGGCCGATTCCGAGTGCGTCCACTACGTCTACACCGTGCGGGCGCCGCGCCGGGACGAGCTGGCGGAGTTCCTGACCGCCCGCGGCGTGCACACCGGGCTGTTCTACCCGAAGGCGATCTACGAGCAGCCGGCCTACCCGGGCCGGTGGCAGGCCGGCGACTACCGCGCTCTACCGGGTGGGCCGGACTACCGTCCGCGAGGCGCTCAAGGAACTGGAGAGCGAGGGCGCCGTCCAGGTCCGCCGCGGCCGCGGTCGCTTCGTCTCCTCCGCCCCGCCGGTGCTGCGGCCGATCACCCGGCTGGAGAGCGTGACCGAGATGCTCGCCGCCCAGGGCTACACCGTGGTCAACCGGGTGCTGTCGGTGCGGACCCGGCCGGCCATTGCGAGCGAGCGCGAGCAGCTGGCCCTCGAGCCCGGATCCGCGGTCGTGCAGCTGGAGCGGCTCCG
>Ga0187869_10001818_pt1 | contig 18205 bp, 18 predicted proteins | sample June2016WEW_13_1_2_FD_132972 | JGI IMG/M metagenome (GOLD analysis project Ga0187869, IMG submission 132972) | Peatland microbial communities from SPRUCE experiment site at the Marcell Experimental Forest, Minnesota, USA - June2016WEW_13_100 | ecosystem: Environmental > Terrestrial > Soil >...
ATGGCGCGCGGCGACGCGCTGGAATCCGATCCCCAGTTGTCCCCCGTCGGCGCAGGATGGGTCGAATCCGCTGTGGCAGGTTCACGTGGAGCCGACCGCGGGCAATCTCGGTCACCGAGGCGTTCCGCGACGTGGCCGACGTTGTCGCTTCGCGTCACGCTGCGAGGTTTCGGTCAGGACTCAATGAGCCCGAACACGACCGCCGCCATGGCCGGTCGGGGACGAGATGGTGGGGCGACAGTGCTTAAGAGTCTGGGACGAAACTCCCCTGCAGGTAGCAATCGCGCCTCCCTGGTGAACCAACGACGCAAGCGGCGGACCGCGGTTTCGCGCGGCCTTCGCCCCTTAGCGCCTGGGGGCGCTCTCTCGGATGCCTGCGGAGGCGGCCCGGAGCTGGCACAAGTCGCGGTGTCGGGAACCGGCGCGACCGGCATCCGCCAGGGCCGGTGTAGGGTCGAAAAGATCGGGGCGACGCCGCGAGGAGGTGCCCGGATATGGATGAGGACACGGCCGGACTGCGGGCCCGTGTCGCCGCGGCCGAGGAGGAGGTGGCGGAGCTGCGCCACCGCCTGCACGAGGCGCCGCAACGCGTCCGGGTGCTCGAGGAGCGCCTCCTCGAGGTGAAAGGCCAGCTCGCCCAGGCGCTCTCGCACAACGAGAAGCTCACCTACACGCTCCAGCAGGCCAAGGAGAACATTGCTGCGCTGCGCGAGGAGGTCGACAAGCTCACGCAGGCCCCGAACGCCTACGGGACCTTCCTCGGCCACAACGACGACGGCACCGTGGACATCTTCGCCAGCGGCCGCAAGATGCGGGTCGCCCTCCACCCGGCCATCGAGCGGGAGAGCCTGCACCGCGGTCACGAGGTCGTCCTCAACGAGTCGCTGAACGTCGTGCTCGCCCGCTCCTACGAGCAGTCCGGCGAGGTCGTGAAGATCCAGGAGATCCTCGACGACGGCCGCCGCGCTCTCGTCGTCGGCCGCGCCGACGAGGAGCACGTCGCCGAGCTCTCCGCCGCCCTCGCCGAGGAGCGCCTGCGCGCCGGCGACAGCGTGCTCATGGACCCGCGCTCGCTGCTGCTGCTCGAGAAGCTGCCGAGGCCCGAGATCGAGGAAGTCGTCCTCGAGGAGGTGCCGGACATCACCTACGCCGACATCGGCGGCCTCGACGAGCAGATCGAGGCGCTCACCGACGCGGTGGAGCTGCCCTACCTGCACCCGGAGCTTTTCGCCGAGCACCAGCTGCCCGCTCCGAAGGGGATCCTGCTCTACGGCCCGCCGGGCTGCGGCAAGACGCTGATCGCCAAGGCGGTGGCGAACTCCCTGGCAAAAAAGGTCGGCGAGCTGAAGGGCAACGAGAACGTCCGCAGCTACTTCCTCAACATCAAGGGGCCGGAGCTGTTGAACAAGTACGTCGGCGAGACGGAGCGGCAGATCCGGCTCGTCTTCCAGCGGGCCCGCGAGAAAGCGGACGAGGGCGTCCCGGTCATCGTCTTCTTCGACGAGATGGACTCGCTCTTCCGCACCCGCGGCAGCGGCATCAGCTCCGACATGGAGTCGACGATCGTCCCGCAACTCCTCGCCGAGATCGACGGCGTCGAGGCGCTGCGCGACGTCATCGTCATCGGCGCCTCGAACCGCGAGGACCTCATCGACCCGGCGATCCTGCGCCCCGGCAGGCTCGACGTGAAGATCAAGATCGAACGGCCCGACGAAGCGGCCGCCCAGCAGATCTTCTCCCGCTACCTCACGGCCGACCTGCCCCTCAATGCCGACGACGTCGCCGAGTTCGGCGGGGGGGACCCCGCCAAAGCGGTCCGCGTGATGATCGAGCGCACCGTCGCCGAGATGTACCGGGCCGACGACGAGAACCGCTTCCTCGAGGTCACCTACCAGAACGGGGACAAGGAGATCCTCTACTTCCGGGACTTCGCCTCGGGGGCGATGATCGAGAACATCGTCCGGCGGGCGAAGAAGCTCGCCATCAAGCGTGTCCTCGGCGGGGAGGCGAGGGGCGTCTGCCTCACAGACCTCCTCGAGTCGATCAAGCAGGAGTACAAGGAGAACGAGGACCTGCCGAACACGACGAACCCCGACGACTGGGCGAAGATCTCCGGCAAGAAAGGCGAGCGCATCGTCTACGTGCGCACCGTGGTCGACCACGGCGACGAGCGCGGCGGCAGGGCGATCGAGCGGGTCGGGACCGGCCAGTACCTGTAGGCGCGCCCGTCGCGCGCCGGCGCAGTCGACGGTCGGGCGCGCGGGAACTCCACTAGGGTCGGCCACATGGCGATCCCCAAGATCTGCGGCATCGAGACCGAGTACGGGGTGCACGTCACGGGCGGGGCGGACACCAATCCGACGGCTGCGTCGTCGCTTCTCATCAACGCCTACGCCGCCGATCTCGCCGGCCGCGTCGGCTGGGACTTCGAGGACGAGTCGCCGGGGAGAGACGCCCGCGGCTTCGTACGCGACCGCGGGCTCGCCCCCGAGGTCGAGACGAACCTCGTCAACACCGTGCTCACCAACGGGGCCCGCTACTACGTCGACCACGCCCACCCCGAGTACTCGACGCCCGAGTGCTCGACGACGCTCGAGCTCGTCACCCACGACAAGGCGGGGGAGACCGTCCTCACCGCCTCGATGGCGGCGGCCCAGAGGTTGCTCCCGCCGGGCCAGGCCGTCCTCGTCTACAAGAACAACTCCGACGGCAAGGGCAACACCTACGGGTGCCACGAGAACTACCTCGTCGAGCGCGCCGTGCCCTTCGGGCGAATCGTCCGCGACCTCACGGCGCACCTCGTCACGCGCCAGATCTACACGGGGGCGGGCAAGGTGGGCTGCGAACTCCCCGGCCAGCACCCGGCGGCCTTCGAGCTCAGCCAGCGTGCCGATTTCTTCGAGGAGGAGGTCGGTCTCGAGACGACATTGAAGCGGCCGATCATCAACACCCGGGACGAGCCGCACGCCGACGCCGAGCGCTACCGCCGCCTCCACGTGATCACGGGCGACGCCAACCTCGCCGAGGTGGCGACGCTGCTCAAGATCGGCGTCACGGCGATCGTGCTGCTCCTCATCGAGGACGACGTCCTCGGCGGCGGTGAGCTCGTCCTTGCCAACCCGGTCGCCGCGATGCACGCCGTCTCGCACGACCTCACCCTCGCCGCGCCCCTCGAGCTCGCCTCCGGCGGGCAGATGACGGCGATCGAGGTGCAGTGGCGGCTGCTCGACCTCGCCCGCAAGTACAACGAAGTGCGCGGGCTCGCGCCCCTCGGCGAGGGCGGCGACTTCGTCCTCGACCGCTGGGAGTCGGTCCTCACCGCCCTGGAGTCGAACGCCTCGGTACTTGCGCGCACGCTCGACTGGACCGCCAAGCTCGACCTCATCGACGCCTACTGTGCCCGGCACCACTGCGACCTCGACGACCACCGTGTCCAGGCCCTCGACCTGCAGTACCACGACCTGCGGCCGACGCGGTCGCTCTACCGGCGTCTCGGGCTCGAGCGTCTCGTCGACGACGCGGCGATCGCCGCCGCCGTCTCCGACCCGCCCACGACCACGCGGGCGTACTTCCGCGGCAAGTGCCTGCAGCGCTACCCGGGGTCGATCGTGGCCGCCAACTGGGACTCGGTCGTGTTCGATCTCGGCGGGGGCCCGCTGCGGAGGGTGCCGATGATGGATCCGTTGCGGGGGAGCGCGGCCCACGTCGCTACGCTTCTCGAGAGGTGCCACAGCGCCGCCGAGCTCGTCGGGCAACTTGGCGGTGAGGAGGAGTCAGATGGCTGAACGCGAGCTGAAGCGGCGATCGGCGCCGGCGCGCCAGGTCCCCGAGCCGGCCGAGGAGGAGGTCCCCCAGGGGTCGGAGAAGGGCGAGCGCCTGAAGGCGGAGATCGACGACCTGCTCGACGAGATCGACGACGTCCTCGAGGACAACGCCGAGGAATTCGTGCGCAACTACGTCCAAAAAGGGGGGGAGTAGTTGAGCGGAGGCTCCCGGCAACTAGGGTTCGACCCTGATGGGCTTGTACCTCTTCCCGCCCGCTGACGACCCCGGGCCCGACTTCGTAGAGCTCCTGCGGCGCGCCCACCCCGGCGGCAACCCGGCGGTGTCAGCCACGCCCCTCGCCGGCGTCCGCCAGGCGACGACCATCGCCGCGCTGCGCTACACCGAAGGTGTCGTGGTGGCCGGGGACCGCCGAGCGACCGAGGGGCCCGCGATCGCGCACCGCAGCATCGAGAAGGTTTTCCCCGCCGACCGCTTCTCCGCCGTCGCCATCGCCGGCGCCGCCGGTCCCGCCATCGAGATGGTGCGGCTCTTCCAGGTCCAGCTCGAGCACTACGAGAAGGTCGAGGGGGCGGCGCTGACCCTCGAGGGCAAGGCCAACCAGCTCTCGCAGCTCGTACGGGACCACCTCCAGATGGCGATGCAGGGCCTCGGGGTCGTGCCGCTCTTCGCCGGCTGGGACACGATCCGCCGCACCGGACGGATCTTCACCTACGACCTCACCGGTGGGCGCTACGAGGAGACCGACTTCCACGCCACCGGGTCCGGCGGCCGGGTCGCCGAGACGGCGATCAAGCTTGGTTTCCGCGAGGGCCTTTCCCGCACCGAAGCCGTCGAGCTCGCCGTGCAGTCGCTCTACGAGGCGGCCGACGAGGACTCGGCGACCGGCGGGCCCGACCTGGTGCGCGGCATTTACCCGATCATCGCGACCGTCGACTCGACGGGGTTCACGCGTCTCGAGGACGCCGAGGTCGCCGAGCGGTTCGCGGCGATCCTCGCGCGGCGAGGACAGACGCCGGCGGGCGGTGACTCCCGATGACGATGCCGTACTACGTCGCGCCCGAGCAGGTGATGAAGGACCGCGCCGAGTACGCCCAGAAGGGGATCGCCCGGGGTCGGGCCCTCGTCGCCGTGGCCTACGCCGACGGAATCCTGATCGTCGCCGAGAACCCCTCGAGGACGCTTCACAAGGTGAGTGAGATCTACGACCGGGTCGCCTTCGCCGGGGTCGGCAAGTACAACGAGTTCGACCAGCTCCGGGTGGCGGGCATCCGGCACGCCGACACGAAGGGCTTCGCGTACTCGCGCGACGACGTCGACGCCCGCTCGCTCGCCAACCTCTACGCCCAGTACCTCGGCCAGGTCTTCACGCACGAGATGAAGCCGCTCGAGGTCGAGATCCTCGTCGCCGAACTGTCGGCGACGGGCGACCACCGCCTCTACCACATCGCCTACGACGGGACGGTCGTCGACGAGGAGAACTGGACCGTCCTCGGCGGCGAGGCCGAGGCGATCGCCTCCCGGCTCGAACAGGCCTACGACTCCGCGGCGACGCTCACCGGCGCCGTGCGAAGCTGCGTCGCCTGCCTGGCGGGCCCGGACCGCACTCTCGGCGTCGACGACCTGGAGGTCGGCGTGCTCGAGAAGTCGGCCGGCCGGCGGGCGTTCCGCCGCATCGAGCGGGCTGAGCTCAGCGGTCTCGTCGGCGGTTGATCCGGCCGGAAGGCGTTGCCCGGCGGCGCGGACGCGCCACCGCCGACCGCCCGCCGAGCTCGTCGAAGCTGGCCTCCACGGCGTCGGCGAGCAGGACCTCCTTCGCCCGGGCGAGCTCGTCAGCCGGCACGAGCACGTCGATCTCGATCGGGAACGGGTAGGGCCCGTCGACCGGCCCGCTGGCGCAGGCCGCGATGCCCTCGGCCCGCAGCCGCCCGACGACGAGATGGCCAGCGACCGTGCCGACGACCGTCGTCAGGTAGACGAGGGGCTGCGCCGACTCCATCGGACGAGGGTACCGCCATCCGTCATGCTGGTCCGCCGACGGGGCCCGGCCGCTAGCTTCGGTTCGTGGACCGGCGCATCTTCGGGCTCGAGAACGAGTACGGCGTCACCTGCGCGCTGCGCGGCCAGCGGCGCCTCAGCCCCGACGAGGTGGCCCGCTACCTGTTCCGCCGCGTCGTCAGCTGGGGCCGCTCCTCCAACGTCTTCCTCGAGAACGGAGCGCGCCTGTACCTCGACGTCGGTTCCCACCCCGAGTACGCCACCCCCGAGTGCGACTCGATCGAGGACCTCGTCGCCCACGACCGGGCGGGGGAGCGGATTCTCGAGGGTCTCGTCGAATCGGCCGAGGCGCGCCTCAAGGACGAGGGCATCCGCGGCGTCGTCTACCTGTTCAAGAACAACACGGACTCGGCCGGAAACTCCTACGGCTGCCACGAGAACTACCTCACCACCCGACGCGAGGATCTCGTCCACTACGCCCAGGTGCTGATCCCGTTCCTCGTCTCTCGGCAGATCTACGCCGGAGCGGGCAAGGTCCTGCAAACGGCCCGGGGCGCCGTCTTCTGCATCTCGCAGCGCGCCGAACACATCTGGGAGGGGGTCTCCTCGGCGACGACGCGCTCGCGCCCGATCATCAACACCCGCGACGAGCCGCACGCCGACGCCGAGCGCTACCGCCGCCTCCACGTCATCGTCGGCGACTCCAACATGAGCGAGTACGCGACCTTCCTCAAGGTGGGGGCGACGAGCATCATGCTGCGGATGCTCGAGGACCCGAGCGTCGTGCTGCGCGATATGACGCTCGAGGACCCGATCCGCGCCATCCGCGAGGTCAGCCACGACATCACGTGCCGACGACAGGTCCGCCTCGCCAACGGGCGCGAGGTGAGCGCCCTCGACATCCAGTCGGAGTACCTCGGCCGGGCCGTCCGCTACGCGGCCCAGCACGGGCTGTCGCCGCCAGAGCGCCGCGCCCTCGAGATGTGGCAGCACTGCGTGGAGGGGATCGAACGCGACCCGTTGAGCCTCGGGCGCGAGTGCGACTGGGTGATCAAGCACAACCTCGTCGAGGCCTACCGGGAACGCCATTCGCTCACCCTCGCCAGTCCCCGCATCGCCCTGCTGGATCTCCAGTACCATGACGTCAGCCGGCGGCGTGGCATTTTCTATCGCCTGCAAGATCGCGGTCTCACTGAGCGGGTCGTTACCGACGCCGCGATCACCGAGGCAATGGACGTGCCGCCGGCCACCACGCGAGCCCACCTGCGCGGGGCGTTCATCCGCCGGGCCAAGGAGCGCCGGCGCGACTTCACCGTCGATTGGGTGCATCTCAAGTTGAATGACCAGACGCAGCGGACCGTGTTGCTGAAGGACCCGTTCCGGGCGCACGACGAACGCGTCGAGCGCCTCATCGAGTCGATGTAGGAAGCGAGGATTCGTGGCGAGTGACGAGATCGACGGCAGCGAGGAGCCTCCTGCCGGCGCCGTCAAACCGGCCGACACGGCCCAATCGGAGCCCGAAAGAGGACGACGCCGCCCGCGCAAGCCGTCCTCCCGCCGCCGCACGCTCGTCGAGACGGCGATCGGGCTCGCGATCGCCGTCGTCATCGCCCTCCTCGTGCGCACCTTCGTCTTCCAGGCCTACTTCGTGCCGTCGGGCTCGATGGAACCGACCCTGCAGCAGGGCGACCGCATCCTCGTCGACAAGTTCGACTTCAACTTCCACTCGATCCACCCGAACGACATCGTCGTTTTCCACACCCCGCCCGCGGCGAGACGCGACTGCGCGACCGAGGACGGCGATCTCGTGAAACGTGTCGTCGCCGTCGGTGGGCAGTCGATCCGCTCGACGGGCAATCTGGTCTTCATCAGGAACGCCGGCTCCAAGAAGTGGCACCGGCTCCCCGAGAGCTACTTCCCCGACGACGGCACCCATACGGACCTCGGCCAACCCATCATCCGCTACACGGTGCCGATGAACGACTTCTACGTCCTCGGCGACAACCGGACCGTCTCCTGTGACAGCCGCATCTGGGGGCCCTTCCCGGGCACGGACATCGTCGGCAGGGTCGTCGCCGTCGTCTGGCGGAGCTGGCATCCGGATCTCATCATCTTCTAGATGCCGGCCGAGGTCCGCCCTCGTCCGCGCGGAAGGGGCCTTGTAGACTGATCCGTCGTGGGCAGTCTCGACCCGGCGAAGATCCTCATGATCCTCGTCGTCATCCTGATCGTGATGGGCCCCGAACGTCTTCCCAAGGTCGCCCGGCAGGCCGGGGCCATCCTGCACGAGTTGGTGCGCGTCCGCCAGGAGGTGTCCGACGAGGTCCGCAGCGTGATGCCCGACCTCGACCTCAACTCGATCCCGCGCATCCCGTCGGTGCGCGGCACGCTTTCCGGCCTCATCACCGAGCCCAGCCCGGCCGCGAGGGCCGGCACGGGAACCGAGGCGTCCACCGGGGCGGCGGTGGACGCCGGCCCCCCGGCGCCCGCCGGTTCGCCCCCTCCCGCCCTCGGCGAGTTCTCACCGGCCGCCGACGACCCGAGCATGAACTGACCCCGGCGGGGGCCGTCAAGTTCTGACATGGCAACTGTGACTCGAGGCCGCGAGGGCACACCCTCCGAGGACGTGACGATGCCGCTCACCGCGCACCTCGGCGAGCTGCGCCAGCGGCTCATCGTCTCGTTCATCGCCTTCATCCTCGCCGCCGTCGTCGCCTACGTCTTTTACGACGAGATCCTCCGCTTCTTCCTCCACCCGTACTGCGTGCAGGCGCACCTCAAGAACAAGTACTGCGTCCTCACCGTTTTCGGGCCGCTCGACGCCTTCATGGTGCGGCTCAACGTCACGGCCTACGGCGGGCTCGTCCTCGCCTCGCCGGTCATCGTCTTCGAGATCTGGCGGTTCGTCACGCCGGGTCTCAAGGCGAACGAGAAACGCTACGCCGTCCCGTTCGCCCTCTCGACGGTCGTGCTGTTCCTCTCCGGCGCCTTCGTCGCCTGGCTCACCTTCCCGCACGCGCTGGGCTTCCTCCACGCCGTCGGGGGGTCGAACATCAACGACCTATTCACCCCGTCGAAGTACCTCGGGCTCATCATCGCCTTGATGGTGATCTTCGGCGCGACCTTCGAGTTCCCGGTCGTCCTCGTCGGCCTCGAGCTCGCCGGCGTGCTGAAACCGGCGCAGCTCGCCCGCTGGCGTCGGCCGGCGATCGTCATCATCGTCATCTTCGCCGGAGTCGTCACGCCGAGCTCAGACCCGTTCTCCATGCTGGCGATGGCCGTGCCGATGCTGCTTTTCTACGAAGCGTCGATCCACGTCGGGAAGCTGCTGCTCACGCGCCGGCGCCGGCGCGCGGCAGCAAAGACCTGACCCGTTGCACCTGACCCGCCGGGGGCGCGGGGTCGTGTCCGGCCGCAGACGGTGACGGGCGTGCCGCAGACGCGTGACGGCGACGGGAAGGCCCGGATGGTGGTGGGTCCCACCCGGCGCGCCTTTCTCGCCCGGCACCGGTTCGCGCTCGACCCGTTCCAGCTCGAGGCGTTCGACGACCTCGACGCGGGCAAGTCCGTCCTCGTCGCCGCGCCGACCGGCTCCGGCAAGACGCTCGTCGCAGAGTACGCGGTCGCCCGGGCCCTCGCCCAGGGCGGCCGGGCAATCTACACGACGCCCCTCAAGGCGCTCTCCAACCAGAAGTACGCTGACTTCGCGGCCGAGTACGGCCCGGCACGCGTCGGGCTGTTGACGGGCGACGTGTCGCGCAACGGCGACGCGGAGGTCGTCGTCATGACGACCGAGGTGCTGCGCAACATGATCTACGCCGACGCCGACAGGCTCGCCGGGCTGCGCTGCGTCGTCCTCGACGAGGTGCACTACCTCGAGGACCGCTACCGCGGGTCGGTCTGGGAGGAGATCATCCTCTCGGCGCCGGCGTCGGTCGTGCTCGTCTGCCTCTCGGCGACCGTCTCCAACGCCGAGGAACTCGCCGGCTGGATCGAACACGTTCGCGGCGCCACGGCCCACGTGATCGAGGAGCGTCGGCCGATCGAGCTGCGCCAGCACTACGTCGTGGGCGTCCGCGCCACCCACCGGCTCGAGATCCTCCCCACCTTCGTCGACGGCCTGCCCAACCCCGAGGCGGCGGCACTCGACGAGCGCTCCCGGCCCCGCGCCAGGGCCGGGATCGTGGCCCCGCGCGCCCGGGGGCGCGCCGTGCGCTCGCCGGTCTTCCGACCCCGACGCGCCGAGGTCGTCGAGCGCTTCGCCGAGGAAGACCTCCTGCCGGCGATCCACTTCGTCTTCTCCCGGGCGGGCTGCGACGACGCCGTGCGCCAGTGCCTGGAGGCCGGGTTGCGCCTCACCACCCCCGAGGAGCGACGGGTGATCCGCGCCGCCGCCGACGACCACGTCGAGGCGCTCTCGGACGCCGACCTGCGGGTGCTTGGCTACGGGCGCTTCGTCGAGGGCCTCGAGGCCGGGATCGCCGCCCACCATGCCGGCCTCGTGCCGCCGTTCCGGGAAGCCGTCGAGGACCTGTTCGGCGCGGCGGTCCTCAAGGTCGTCTTCGCGACGGAGACCCTCGCCCTCGGCGTCAACATGCCGGCACGCTCGGTCATCATCGAGTCGCTGTCTAAGTTCTCCGGGACCGGTCACGAAGACCTCACGGCGGGCGACTACACCCAGCTCACCGGCCGCGCCGGGCGGCGGGGGATCGACGCGATCGGCCACGCCGCGGTCCTCTGGTCGCCCTATCACACCTTCGGGGAGGTCTCCGCCCTCGCCACGGCGCGCAGCCGCGCCCTGCGCAGCTCGTTCCACCCGACCTACAACATGACGGTCAACCTCGTCCGGCGCTACACATCCGACGACGCCCATCGCCTCGTGCGCTCCTCGTTCGCCCAGTACCTCTCCGATGCCCCCCTCGGCCGCCAGCTCGACGCCGTCGTCGACCTGCTCGGCGCGCGCGGCTACCTCGCCGGCTGGCGGGTGACGGCGGCCGGCGACCGTCTCGCCGGCATCTACCACGACCGCGACCTCCTCCTCGCCGAGGCGGTGGGGGCGGGGCTCCTCGGCGGGCTCGACGCGGCGAGCCTCGCCGCGTTGGTGTCCCTTTTCACCTTCGAGTCCCGGCGGGCGGCCGTGCCCGGGGAGCTCCCGAACACCCGCCTGGCGGAGCGAGCCGCCGAGCTCGAGGAGCTCGCGCGCAACCTGCGGGAGGACGAGCGGATCCGGCACATCGCGCGGACGCGCCCGCTCGACGCCGGCTTCGCCCGCCTCGCCTACGAGTGGGCCCGGGGCGCTGACCTCGGGCGTCTCGTCGCCCCTGCCGGCGGGCCGCGCCACCGTGGTGGCGGCGGGGCCCTCTCGGGCGGGGACTTCGTCCGCAACACGAAGCAGCTCGTCGACCTGTTGCGCCAGCTGGCCCTCACCGAGGCTGGCTCGCGACTTGGATCGGTCGCCGGCCGCGCCGCCGGCCAGCTCGTGCGGGGGATCGTCGCCGCCTCGACGCCGCCGGAGCCAGCTGGCGGGGGAGAGGGGGGAGCCGGCACGATCCGCGGCCGGCCGGGCACCGTCTCGTAGTCTCGTCGAGGTGACGCACTACGCAGTCGAGACCTTCTCCGCCGACGAGCGCGAGGTGCTGCGCCACTACGTGACGAACCTCGACGGGCCGGTCTACGCCCTCGTCAACCTGCCGGAGGTCGTCTGCGGGGCGCTCTTCGCCCGCTACTCGCGGTCGGCCAAGAGCGTGCGGCGCCTCTTCCTCGACGAGTTCCTCGGCGACCTCGACGTCTCGGGGGACACCTCGGTCGACGCGACCGTGGGGCTGCGGCGGGCCGAGGAGCTCTACCAACGGATCTTCGTCGAGTTCGGCGACGACTCGGTCGCCCAGCTCGGCGGCGTCCACCTCGCCTGCGAGCAGGCCTCCAACGTGCTTACCAAGGTCCTCGAGTGGGGGCGCCTGATGAGCTACCTCGAGCAATCGACGCGCTTCATCCCGTTCGACACCCGCTTTCCGACCGGTCACTACCGCTACTGGCGGGACCCCGAGGTGCTCGACTCGGGACTCGGCGCCCGCTACGTCGGCGACATGGACCGGATGTTCGACACCTACGCCGAGCTCCTGCCGCTCGTGCAGGCGCACCTGACGCGGGCGTACCCGAACGACGGCACCGTCGCCGACTTCGCCTACCGCCAGTCGGTGCGGGCCCGGGCACTCGACGCCCTGCGGGGCCTGCTCCCGGCGGCGGCGCTCTCGAACGTCGGCATGTACGGCTCCGGCCAGTCCTACGAGCACCTGCTGCTGCGGATGCGGGGCCACCCCCTGCCGGAGGTCCGCGCCTACGCGGAGCTCATCTACGCCGAGCTCCGCAAGGTGATCCCGTCGTTCCTCGCGCGCCTCGACCGGCCCGACCGGGGAGGGGAGTGGAGCCGTTACCTCGCCGCCCGCCGGGACGAGATGGACGCACTCACGGCGCGTCTTTTCGGGCACGACCGGGCCGAGGGCGACGCCATCTCCACCGGGGCCTCGGTGACGCTCACCGACTACGACCCGGAGGGCGAGGAGAAGGTCCTCGTCGCGATGTGCTACCCGCACACGTCACTGCCCGAGGCCGACCTCGCCGCAAGGATCGGCCGCCTTCCCCAGGCCGAACGGACGGCGATCCTGCGCGCCTACATCGGCGACCGCGGCAACCGCCGCCACCGGCCGGGCCGAGCGCTGGAGCGGACCGGGTACCGGTTCGACATCGTCTCCGACTACGGGGCGTTCCGCGACCTTCAGCGCCACCGGATGCTGACGATCGAGTGGCAACCGCTCACGACCGCGCTCGGCTACGAGGTCCCGGAGGTCGTCGTCGAGGCCGGGCTCGGCACGGCGTACTCGGAATCGCTCGAGCGCGCCCGCGAGCTCTACGAAACGCTGCTTGCCCCCTTCCCCCTCCAGGCGGTGTACGCCGTCGCCCTTGCCTTCCGGGTCCGCTACTCGCTGCAGCTCAACGCCCGCGAGGCGATGCACCTCATCGAGCTGCGCAGCGGGCCCCAGGGCCACCCCGTCTACCGCAGGATCGCCCAGCAGATGCACCGCCTGATCGCGGAGGGCGCCGGACACCACGCCCTCGCCGAGGCGATGCGCTTCGTCGACTACTCGGACGACGGTCTCGGACGGCTCGAATCCGAGCGCCGCGCCGCGGAGCGAAGGGTCGCCGGCACCCCAACCGGCGCGAATCCCGTGGCTGACGCCGACGGCCGGACGGATACCTCAAGCGGGGCTTGACTCTTTGCCCGACGGGTGCATGAATAGGTTGGTCCCGCATACCAGGCACCTTCTCGGGAGCCTCCGTCAGTCGCTCCGGGTCGTCTAGGCGGGGCAGTTGCACAGGACGCGGTCCAGGGGGCCAAGTAGAGAACGTCACTCGCCGGAAACGGCGACCCGCGCTCGGGCGGACGCGGAGGACGGCGCCAAAGGCTCCCTGGACCGGTCCGCTCCGGTCGGTCTTCCTGCGGGTTTCCCGCCGTGAGCCGGACTCGGAAACCCCCGCCGGGACGACCGTTGGCGCGCCGAGGATGTGCCGTATAGTGCACGCGCCTGAGCGCCGACTCGGGCGGACGGACCGCCCTCGGCGGCGAACCGGGGACCGCTGGACAAAGGAGACCGAGGAACCTGATGCCGAGCGATGTTGACGCCGAGCTCGAGCCGGATGCGCTCGCCGAGGGGGAGCTCGAGGAGCCTCCTGACGAGGAGCTCCTCGAGGAGGACGACCTCGGTATCGACGAGCTCGTCGCCGAAGACCTCGTCGACGAAGAGGAACTCGGCGACGTCGCCGACCCCGGCGCCGTCGTCGCCGAAGGGGAGGAACCGCTCGTCGAGCTCGAGGACGAGGAAGAGGACCTCGACGACGACGACGTGGAGGCGAGCCTCGACGTGATCCTGAAAGAGCGGCTTGTCGTCTCTGACGACGCCGACGAGGAGGACGACACCGAGGCCACCGACGCCGAGGATCGTGTCGAGGGAACGACGCGCGTGCTCCCCAAGCAGCCCGGCGAGTTCGTCTGCCAGTCCTGCTTCCTCGTGAAGAGCCAAACGCAGCTCGCCGACAGGCGGCGCAAGCTCTGCCGGGACTGCGTGTGAGCGGGTCCGACGACCGGCGGGACGAGGCCCGGCGGATCGCCGACGATTTCCTCGACTACGCCATCTACGCGCCGCTGGGCGCCGTGCTCACCCTCGCCGAGGAGCTCCCCGAGCTCGTCCGGCGCGGGCGCGAGCGGTTCGGGCCGCGCCTCGCCCTCGCCCAGATGCTGGGGAAGGTCGTGGCGGACTCGGCGCGAAGGCGCGCCGGGGACGTCCTGCGTCACCCCGGAGGCGCCTCCGGTGGCGACGCCGCCCCAGCGCATGTCCCCGCCGACCGAGCCGAGGCCGATCTGCCGATCCCGGGCTACGAGCTCCTCCCGGCTGCCGAGATCGTCGCGCGACTGCCAGGGCTCACCCGCCGGGAGCTCGACGCGGTGCGGGATTACGAGGTGGCGCACCGCGCCCGGAGGACCGTCCTCACCCGGATCGGCCAACTGCTCGGCGAAAAGGGCCAGTAGGCGCGATGGCAATCGGCCCCGAGGGGGCTCGCACCGCCCGCGCCGACGACAACCCCCGTCTCGGCGAGCTGGCCGTCGCCTACCTCGAGGAGCTCGGCGCGGCGCGCGGTGGCGCCGCGCTCGCTCGCTCGCTCCGCCCGCTCGTCGGGCCCGGGTGGCTCGACCGCGCCGTCCTCGGACCCGCGGGCCAGACGGTCGTCGCCGGAACCTACGACGGCCTCGTGGTCGGCCTGGCGGTCGTCGAGCACCCCGACCCGGCCACCCCGGAGTCCTCCGCCGACGATCGCCCAGGCATCGTGCGCGTCCTCTACGTCGAGCCCGGCATGCGCGGTGTCGGGGTCGGCGAGGCGATCCTCGCCGAGGTCTTCCGGCTCGAGGGCGCCCGTGGAACGACGGCGCTCGACGTACCGGCCCTGCCGGGCGACGCCCCCACGAAGTCCTTCCTCGAGGAGATGGGCTTCCGGGCCCGCCTGATCGTCATGCGCCGCAGGCTGGCGCCCGGTTGTGCGCCATGAAGGCCCCGTCGCTCTGCGTCGGCGTCGTCGCGGTGGAGGACGATGCCCTCCTCCTCGTGCGGCGTCGGCACGACCCGGGCGCGGGGCGCTGGTCGCTTCCCGGCGGCCGGGTAGAGCAGGGCGAGACCCTGCGCGAGGCCGCCTGCCGCGAGGCGCGGGAAGAGACAGGGCTTAGGCTCGTGGTCGGCGATCTCCTCGGCACGGTTGAGATCGACGCCGGCGAGGAGCGCTACATGATCTGCGACTTCCTCGCCCGTCGCGCCGACGCGGGCGCGACCCCGCGGGCGGGAAGCGACGCCGCGGAGGCCCGCTTCGTCGAACTGGGGTCCGTGGGGGGACTAGACCTCGTCGACGGCCTCGAGGACTGGCTCCGGGAGCACGGCCTGGGCGTCGACTGACGCCACCTCGTCGGTCCCCGCAGGGGTCGCAGCCGGCCCCGTCTCGACGGCGCTCATCGCACCCGCCGCCTCGCCCTCCGGCTCCGCCGGCCACTTTCCGGCCGGTACGGCCGCGTCACCGGTTCCGGCGTCCCCCTCGGTCGCCGCCGCGACCGGCTCGGGCGCCGCGACGAGCTGCGCCTGCTCGACGACCAGCGCACTACCCGGTCCGGCTGGCGCCGTGACGGCGGCGACGCCGGGATCCTCCGGCACCCGGCCGGCGGGCGCTGACGCCCCGGGATCAGGTCGCTTCTTGCGTCCCGGCCCTGCCCGCGGCGTGCGCGGCCTGGCGCTGGACCTCGTCGGATGTCCGGCGACCGGCCGCGGCGGCGGCGGCATCGGCAGGCCGAGCAGGGGCGCCAGAGACGGGATCCGCCCGGCGACGAGCGTCGCCGCCCTCCGGACCGACCCCGACGGGTCCTCCGGCAAGCCGGCGGGCTTCACCGCGCGCCGCACGGGGGACGCCGCGGCGGCCTCCAACAGCGCGAGCCAGCGCTCGACCGAGCTCGTCCCCGACAGCGCCGCGCCGGCGCCTTCGGCCAGCGGCCCGACGAGCGACGAGGGAATCCGCGCCCCGGGGTCCGGTGGACGCGCCGAGAGGCGCAGGGCGTGCAACACCCGACCTTCGTCGAGCGCCCTGGTGATGTCTCCCTCCCAGCCGGTGCGCAACTTGGCGAGACGGGCCTTCAGCACCTCTCGGACGGTCCCCAGAAGCTCGCGACCGTGGTCATCACGCGGCGCGGCCCCGAGGACCGTCGCCCGCAGCTCCCGCAGCGAGATCGTCTCGAGCTGGGTCACGACCGCCTCGGCACGGTCGAGCCACACGGCCTGGCGCACGGGGGAGAGAAGCTGCTCGGCGAGGGCGATGATGGCCTCGCCGCCGACCGCCGGTCTTCCCGCCGCGAGCGCCGCCGACTGCTCGGCGGCGAGCGCCCGTCGGACCGCCGGCATGCCACCCGCGGCGATCTGGTCGGCGACCGGTCGTTGCTCTGGTGGGAGGTGCGCGAGGTACTCGTCGCGGTGGACGGTCCCGGGCACGAAGCGATCTGGACGGGGCCGGGTGCGCCGGGCGGGGGCGGCCGGAACCGCCGCGGCCTCCGCGGTCACGGTCTCGGCGCGCTCGGCACGCGGTGCCGCCGGGCGGGTGCGTCGGGGGGCTCCGTCACGCGCGGGCCGCGTCTCGCGTGCGTGCTCCCGCGACGGTCGGCGGCGTTCCGCCACCTCGGGTCGGGCACGCAGCTCGCCGCGCGGCCGCGCAGGAGCCGTCCGCTCGCGGGTGCGCGTCCGGCCGGTCCCGTCGAAGGGGCGCTCACGCGCGCCCCGCCCGGAACGCGCAACGAGCGACGTCGTCACGAGTGCGGATTCCTCCGGCTTTGCCGGCACGAGCTCGATCCGCCCCTGGGACTCGGCCCGCTCGCGCGGGGGCAGCACTGACACCACCGTGATCCCGTCGAGCTCGAACTCCGCCTCGACGCGCAGGACGCTGCCGACCTTCGCCCCCGCTTCGAGCAACTGGCCCGCGATCACACCGCGTGGCTCGCGTGCCCCCGCGGCCCGCCACGTCCAGGTCCCGTCGTGTCGGGTCGAGGTCAGTTCGATGTCCAAACGCCTCGCCATGCCGACGGCCAACCTACCGCCTCCGCAACCACGGCGGGAATTCCACCGCCCGTCGGTGCCGATTCCGCGACCCACGCCACCGCTTCGGCGGCACCGGCTCGCCATCCCCCGCGGCGCGCGCGTGCACGCCTTTCCTGCCCGGGGAGAGCTCCGCCCCCGCGAGGAAGGCGCTCCCACGCGAGGGACCGCCAGTCCTCGCGAACCGACCGCGACGCTTGGCAGCGTGTCGCGCGCGCCGGACCGTCGTGACCGGTTCCCGGCCCGAAGCCGGCCGGTCCGGAATATCCGCGCCCGCGGGTGCCGCCGCCGGCACGGACTCCGGCTATCGACCGTGGCCCGCCCCGGCACGCCGACGTTCCCCGGCGCCCCGAATCCCGCCGCATCGCCACCCGGGAATTCCCCTTCCGCCGGTGGCGTCGTGCTGCTCGCGGCGCAAAACACGGAGGAGCGATATTGCGTATGACACAAACGTGTTATCCGACAATTGACTCAATTGCGTCCGAGAAGTACACGTTTGAGTCAGTCCGAATCGCACGGCGCGGAAGTCCAGGTCACAGGGGTTCGAACTTCCCCCGACCACGGAGAGCGCGAGCGCCCCCTTCTTGTTCCCGTCCCGGCCGACGCCCGCCGCCCATTCCAATTCCCCGCAAACCCCCGAGAGGTGCCCCCACCACCCGCCCCGCGGCAGCAGGCGGCCGGCAACCGGGGGCCAGGGGGCGCCTCGACTGCGCACATCAATCAGGGACTCCGTCCGCGGGTCCCCCAGGTGCTCTCCCCGGCGGCAGCGCGGCGGGAATTCACCGCCCGGGTCCTCCGGGCTGACACTCACAGTGCGCGCTTGGACGTGCGCTCTCAGTGATCTGTTTCGCTCACCAATCATGGGCCGTATCACCACGCTACGTGAGCTAGCCGTTACGCCGGTTGATTTGCTTTAATACTCCTGTGCTTATTGGGGCAAATGACCCGCCACTGGCCGGCGACTCCGGTGCAGCGACCGTCACCGACGACCGTCGCTGGGGCGGCTTCCTCGACGGCTCGGTTCCCGCCGACGGCGACTCCGTGCGGGTGGTCGAGCGCGTCATCGCGGCGACCTCGCCCGACGTCGTCTACACGCACGCCCCGCGGGACACCCACCAGGACCACCGGCAAGTAGTTCTTGAGACGCATCGGGGGGATTGCGGCAAATGGCGATAAACATCGCGGATCATACCCACACCAGATTCAAACTCTCGGTCGTCGTTCCGGTCTTCAATGAAGTTGCAACCGTGCGC
>Ga0187869_10001829_pt1 | contig 18093 bp, 16 predicted proteins | sample June2016WEW_13_1_2_FD_132972 | JGI IMG/M metagenome (GOLD analysis project Ga0187869, IMG submission 132972) | Peatland microbial communities from SPRUCE experiment site at the Marcell Experimental Forest, Minnesota, USA - June2016WEW_13_100 | ecosystem: Environmental > Terrestrial > Soil >...
CCCGCCGGGCGGCAGTTCAATCAGGCCATCGCGCGCGAACTGGCGCAATCGGAAGATTTGCTGCTCGTCACCGGCCATTACGAGGGCTTTGACGGGCGCGTGCGGGAAAAACTCGCCGACGACGAATTATCCATCGGCGATTACGTGCTGACGAACGGCGCGCTGCCCGCGATGGTGGTGATTGATGCGGTGACGCGGTTGCTGCCCGGAGCGCTGGGCGACGACGAAAGTTCGCGCGACGAATCCTTCAGCCACGGGCTGCTGGAATATCCGCAATACACGCGACCGGCGGAATTTCGCGGGATGAAGGTCCCGGACGTTTTGGTTTCCGGCCACCACGCCGAAATTGAAAAATGGCGGCGCGAACAGGCGAAGTTGCGGACCAAAGAACGAAGACCGGATTTGCTATGAAAAAACGGAGCGATGGAGTATTGGAGTGATGGGAATTAAACCACACCCGGTACTCCAACACTCCAATAAACCAATGGCTTTTTTATGAACCAGGCATTACAAGAAAAAATTGAATCGGAACAGTATCGCAAAGACGATCCGAAATTCGCGGTCGGCGACAGTGTGCGCGTGCATACCAAGGTCGTCGAAGGCGACAAGGAACGCATCCAGATTTTCTCCGGCGTCGTCATGGGCAGACGCGGACACGGCCTGAATGAGACCTTCACCGTGCGCCGCATCAGCTACGGCGAAGGCGTGGAGCGCGTATTCCCGCTGCATTCGCCGCGCGTGGACAAGATTGAAGTCGAACGCCAGGGCTCGGTGCGCCGCGCGAAACTCACCTACCTGCGCAAACGCCTTGGCAAGGGCGCGACGCTGGTAAATGAAAAGCAGGAAAAAGCCGTGGCGGCACCGGCGAAGTAATTCCGCGAATTAATTTCACCCCGGCGGGGCTTCGGCCCCGCCTTTTCGTTTCAATCCGGAACCCGCATTTATTTGTTTGAATCGCGCGCTGCCGCCAGGACCGCGAGCTGTTCTTTCACAAATTGCCCGAATATCGTCGGCTCATATTGCCAATTTTTAATCAACGTCGGCCCGGCGGTGGTGTGCAAATCCCATGCGGTCCAATGAAGATCATGCTGCCGGGCGTAATCCATCAGATGGTGCGCGTATTTCAAATTATTCGTGCTGTTCATGCCGCGTCCGCCAAAACCCCATTCACCAATATACACTGGAAATTTTTCGCTGACCGCGCCGAAATAGTTGTCCCAATTCGTGCCTTTGAATGGATAAGGATGCGTTTCATAAACCAAATTTGTGCCTGCAATCGCATACCCTTGCAACACGCCGCTCAGATCGTAGCCCCAATCAAGTCCGCTGACCGTCACCAGGTTGGTTGCGCCGGTCGCGCGAACCGTGTCGTAAAGTTTTTGCATACCCACCGCTTCGTAAATGACTATTGCCTGGCTGGGGTTCCAGCGCGCCGGTTTGTCCGTGGCCGTCCCGCCATCGCGCCAGACGGCAAAGGAAACGTCGTGCGGTTCGTTGTAAAGCCCGAAAATCACATTCGGCTGGTTTTGGTAACGGGTGGCCACGTCGTGCCAGAAATCAATCGAACGTTCATCCGGCATGTTGTGCTGACCGAGTTTGCCGCCTTCGTTGATCCATTTGCCGCAATCCGACCAATGCAAATCCAGATCAATATAAACCCGCGCCGTCGCACAAGTGTCCACGATATGATCCACGAGAGTGCGATAAGCCGCGCCGCCGTCCGTCCGATTCGTCATTTTGCCAAACCAGCGATCCTGGGCCAGCGGCAGGCGGATGAGAGTCACCTTCCAGTCATTGATGGCCCAGCTCACGGATTTCTGCACGTGGTCGCCGCCGTTGGTCCATTCGAGCGAGGCGATGTTGACGCCGTAGAGCCAGACGGGTTTCCCGCCGGCATCAAGCACCTTGTTCCCCTCCGTGTGCAGACACATCGGATCAAGTTTGCGATTAAACGGGCGGGTTTGGCTCGCCACCAGTCCACTCCGTCCGGGTCCGCCAACCTTGATCGAACTACACGACAAGGTCAACACCAGCGCCACCGGCGCCCATTTGAGAAGATTCAGTCTTTGCACGAAACGAAATTAACAAGCCGTCGCAGCATCCACAAACTCAAACTTCCCGCAACGCCGCTTGATGAATTTCCAGGGCGCTCGCGCCAAAGCAGACCAATGTCATCTGCTCCACCGATCGGTTCCGTTCCAAAAAATCCTTCGTCTCGCGCACGGCAATCCGCGCCGCGCGGTTCATGGGAAAACCATACGCGCCGGTGCTGATGGACGGAAACGCCACGGTCTTGATGCCGTGCTGGACGATAATTAATCTGGTTGAGAAACGACCACTTCCTTTCTCCAGCAGCCAGCCTGAGTTTTGTCACCCCCGCCCGCGGCGGTGTGAACAACCATCAATGTGCCAACGCCGCCGCCACAGTTTCCTTGATTTTTGGGCCTCGCAAATCGGCCGCCAACACTTTGCCATCCGGGCCAATCAGGAAAATCCTAGGAATTCCAAATACTCCGTAACTGGGCGTAACCAAGTCCTTCGACCACTCACCCAGGAAGACCTGTGTCCATCCGATGCTGTTATCTTTCACAAACTTTTCAGGCGACGCACGTTCCGGATCAAGACTTAGACTAATCATTACCAGGCGCGTATCTTTGCCAAAAGTATCGTAGGTCGCTTTGAGGTACGGCATTTCCCCGACGCACGGGCCGCACCACGTCGCCCAAAAATCCAGCACCACATATTTGCCGCGAAAATCGGAAAGTTTGAGCGGCCGGCCATCAAGAGTTTTGACGCTGAAGTCGGGAGCCACATCGCCCGCTTTCAGGTCCACGGCAGCTTTGAGCATGACCTTGCCGATGTCAACTGGCGCATCTCCGTCATCCGCTCCGGCTGGAATCGTAACATGAACTTTATCCAGCTCGGCCAACACTTTATCCTGGTTCCGCCAAATCTTGGCATTCATCCAATATTCGCCCGGCTCGCACATTTCCCCAATGAAGGAACCGTCCGCATGAAACTCGAACAGGCAACTTGTGACTGCTTTGACATATTGGCGCCTGGCATCTGTGTTACGCCAATCCTGGTAGAATTTGGTCCTCTTCTCAATCGTGTCAATTTCCTTAGGCGGTCTGGGCATAAATTTGTTCACATCCATGCCGGTCCAAAGGTTGCCCCAACAAGATGTCAGATCAATGTTGTTGGGCAATCCGGCGCCCAGCTCAATGTGACCGACGACCGTCCGTCCCTGAGTTTCAATTGTCACGCGCGTCGTTTCACCCGGTTTTACTTCCACAGGATAGAGGAGGCTGAACCATAAATTTGGCGGATGCGCATGGACTTCCGAGAAGCCGACTTCCATGGGCGGAACATGCTCAAAAACGAAACGGCCTTGTGCATCGGTCGTGGCTTCGTCTGCTTGCCGGAACAAATTGAATATAAACGGCGGGCATAAATCTTGAATACACATCCAACTGAGTTCGCACCGGAGACGTTGACCGGTCAGGGGACGATTCCGGTTCATTCTGACGCCATCGACGCGGCCCCAGGGCCGCACGACCATCGTCGGATGGTTTGCCAGATCAAAGGTCTGCGACAAACTGAAACCTTTTTCATTCGCGATCACCAGAAAGACGTTCTCCTCACCTAACGGAATAGTGAACTGGCCGGCCGCATCGGTTTGCAGCCGTTTGCTGCCGCCTTTAATGGTTGTGCCCTGCAAAGTAGCGTTGGTGGAAGAGTCAATACAGACCACCGTCACATCAGGCACCGGTTTGCCTTCGGGTGTTGTGACGTGGACAGTGAGCGTCTTTGCCGGTTTCGTGGCGGACTCGCCCGTTCCTTCGCCGGCTTCGGCTCGGGGAGACGCGTTAAGGACCAAAGCTAAAACTAACACCAGAGCCACCGTAACATTCAAAGCAATCATGATGGGTAATTGAGTAATCATAGACCGAAATTCGGCCTCAGGCTGCGTTTCATGTAAATTATTGACAGAACAAAACCGCTGACGTCACGGGAAAAGCATTCAATTCTCGCAACGTTACCTTTTCACGCCATGTGCCAGCTCAGACGGACACGAGCCAGCGGCTCGAAAATTTGGGCCACAGGCCCAACGCTACAGCAACTCCGCGTCCGCCAACGCCGTCTGGTGGATTTGCAGCGCATTTGCGCCGAAACACACCAGCATCACCTGCTCCACCGATTGGTTCCGCTCCAGGAAATGTTTTGTCTCGCGCAAGGCAATCCGCGCCGCGCGGTTCATGGGAAAACCATACGCACCGGTGCTGATGGACGGAAACGCCACCGTCTTGATGCCGTGCTCCTCAACGAGCGCGAAACAACTTCGATAACAACTCGCGAGCAGTTCATCCTCGCCGTGCTGGCCGTCGTGCCAGACCGGGCCGACGGTATGAATGACCCATTGGGCGGGAAGCTTGTACCCACGTGTGATTTTGGCCTGACCCGTCGCGCAACCACCGAGCGTGCGGCACTCCGCCAGCAACTCCGGCCCGGCCGCACGATGGATGGCGCCGTCCACGCCGCCGCCGCCGAGCAACGACGTGTTGGCGGCATTCACAATCGCATCCACGCGCTGTTGCGTAATGTCGCCTTCGACAATTGCGATGCGATTAGTAAGCACGTTCACTAACTAATCTGAGATTTTCAAGCTTAAACCATTTTACCCCAGATAATTCAACCCGTTGCCCGCGCCGGTGAAAGACTTTCCCTGTTACCGGGCGCGAACCAGGTGCAAGTGGCCGTTTTCTCCAAGCACCAGCGGCAATCCAAGTTTTGCATTTTCCGCGCGGACCTGGCGGGCCACACGGCGAAACGCCCGGCGCGCCGGCGCGATGAAATCATCTTTCTTGTGATGTCCGTTTCCATTCTTCATGGCATTTGCAATATAGCTTTAAGTTGGCTTGCTGGACAAGTCCCGGATTCGGCCATTAAACGCGGTGGAATATATTGATTGTCCCAAACCGCCCAGCGATCAGCCAGCGGCGCATAGTCACGGACAAAATGTTGCAAACTGCGGCCAAAACGCCTGCGGATGTCGGCCAGCGGAACATCATGTCCGCCTTTCTTCACGCGTTCATGCACGCGGGCGATAGCAATCGTCGGGTTGGGCAGCCAAAGATAATGAAGATGAACCCGAAAGCCTGCGCGTTTGGCACGTTTCAACAGACCAATGTGAGTGGCGCCGCTCAACGTGCTTTCAAAAGGCGAAAGTTTCCCGTCTGGCAACGAACGTACGGAATTCAACGAGCAACAAACGCCCGGCTTTGATGGCCGCCGCTCTGGTGTTCAGTGGCTATAATCCCTGCGCAATTAAATCAGCGTTCAGGAAGTTGAGGCATTTGGCCTCGTGCGGAAGGAATTGTTTCGCAAACGTGGTCTTGCCTGCGCCGTTGCAGCCGGCGATAAGATAAATGGTGGGCATTCCTTCACCCCAGATGATTCGCCACGTCGTTCGCGCCGGCGACGATTTCCTCGCGTGACTTCAGATTGCGGATGCGCACGTAGGAGTCGCTCTCGAATTTCGCGGTGTAAGTGGCTTTCAATTCCTGTGCGCGTTTGAATTGTTTGTCCGATTTGGCGATGGTAAGCGAATACTCGACGGCGTATCCCGCCGTGCGCAAATCCTGCACCAGTTTGAGCGAATGGGCGCGGAGATTTTCGTCTTCGACCAAAATGAAAACATCCACGTTCGCGTCGAATTTCGGCAGCAGCCCGCGCGCTTTGAGCAGTTCCAGCAGCACCACGTCGCCCATGCCGAAACCGAGCGCGGGCAGGTTCACTTTGCCGCCGCTGATGAGCTTGACGAGGTTGTCATAGCGTCCGCCGCCCGCGATGGCGCGGAACTCGCCCTTGGCATCGAACGCCTCGAACACCGTGCCGGTGTAATACGCCAGCCCGCGGATGACGTGGTAATCCACCTTCACGAAGTCGCGCAGGCCGCGCGCGGCGAGATTGTCCAGGATGCTCTGCAACTCCGCCGTCGGTTTGCCCGACTGGATGAACGTGTTCACCGCGTCGAGCGAAAAACCCAGTGCCGTGAGTTTCTTTTCGTTCTCTTCCGGCGACGTGCGCTCCAGTTTGTCAATCGCCTGATAAAATTCGTATTCCCGTGCGGCATCTCCCCTGCCCTGCTTGAAGAAATCCGACCACGCATTGCGGCTGCTCAGGCGGATGACAAAATCCGATTCGGTCAATCCGAACGACCGCAGCGTATCAATGAGCAGCGCATTCAGTTCGGCATCCGCCGCCGGATTCGTCTCGCCGATGAGGTCGGCGTTGAATTGGAAGTGTTCGCGCAGCCGGCCTTTTTGCTGGCGTTCGTAGCGGAACAATTGCGGGATGGCAAACCACTTGATGGGCTTTTTATAATTGCGTTCGTGCGCGGCGACCATGCGCGCGAGCGTTGGCGTCATTTCCGGGCGCAAAGCGATGGCGCGTTTACCCTTGTCAGTGAAGTTGTAGAGCTGGCCGACGATTTCTTCGCCGCTCTTGGTGGTAAAGAGATCGAGCGGTTCAAGCGGCGGGCCGTCGTATTCGCGAAAGCCGTAGCGGCGGGCCGTGGTCCGCCATTTGTCGAAAATGAACTGGCGGGCGTCAGCACTCCCGACATCGGAATGCGGAAGCGGTTCGGGATAAAAATCGCGGAATCCGGGTAATCGTTCCATGCCCGGGATGGTAAGAGAAATTTTTTAATTAGGAAAGCAGGAAGCTGGGCGCACCTCGACACCATCACCGGAACGCCGGATTTATCCGGCAGCAACACGCGCCGGTTGCACACCTGCCGGATGAATCCGGCGTTCCTCGCGGACGCAGCATCGTGCATGGGTGGCAGTGTCCGGGGCGTGTTGCCCAAATGGAACGGAGCGCGGGTGGCCCACCCGCACCAGCCTGGATTGCCGAACGCGCTGCGGCTGAGACTCCGATAAACTCCGATGAATCGCGAGCCGGTCGCGAGCAGGCAGCCGTGCTCCGCTGTCTCCAAAATGATTTGGGCAACACGCCCTCAAGTTGCGCCCTAGGAAGCTTGGCCGGGACGCTGCGGCGCGCTGGCCCTGCCTCTAAGTTTGCGGCGCCAATTTCTGGGGCGTGAGCTTGAGCACGTCGGCCCGCATTTCCTTGCCGGCCTTGAATTTTACCATCGCCCGCGCGGGAATCGGCACGTCGGTTTCCGGCGCGTTGGGATTGCGACCGACCCGGGCCTTGCGGATTTTGATTTCGAAGACGCCGAAGTTGCGCAATTCCACCTTGTCGCCCTTGGCGAGCGCCTCGGCGATGTAATCGAGCGTTTTTTGCACCACGTCGAACACCTGCTGCTGGACGAGGCCGGTTTCACTGCTGATGCGAACAACCAAGTCACGTTTTGTAAGAGTCATAATTTTTTATCGGGTTTTTATCAGGTTAAATTAATTATCATTGAACTATACGGATTGTCCAGAAGTCGCTGGCCAGATTATCGTCGGTCACATAGGCATAGGGCAAGGTAAAATAACCCTTCATGCCCCATTTGCCGCCCCACGAGTTGCGAACGACGAACCACTGCCGGGCATCGTCGTAACCGACGCCGGCAACGGCATGGCCGCCAATGGCTCGCTCGCCGGATTTCGGCAGCGACGCGTGCCCGGTCCGGGCCACTTGCGCGCTTTCAAAACTTTCGTAAACCGTGAATCCGAACACGAACGGATAGCCCGACGCAAGGCAACCCTTGAGCTGGCTGAGAATCGGCGTCAGGCGCTGATACAAAATGGCCCGGTATTTCAGCGCGTCAGCGTAGCATCGGGGCGCCGGCCTGGTTTTGAACCGGGCGATGACATAGGGCCACTCGGTTTCCGGACAATCGCCCTGCTTGGCCACGCTCTTGATGCCGTCGCGAATTTGCGCGCCGCTGTCGGAATCAATCGTGTGTTCGATGGCGCGTTCGTTGTAATAAATGAACAGGCGCGACGGCGTGAAAATCTGCGCGAGCGTTTGCTTCATCCGGTCAAACTCGATGGCTCCGGCAATGGCGTTGGCGGTGCAATTGTGAACTCCAATTCCTTCTGCGGTGTAAGACCGGTCTCCTTCAACAGAAAGATTGAAAACCTGTCCTGAAAATTTTTCCTGATTTATGCTCCCAACCTTTCGCCAGCAGTGCGTTTCATCTTGCTCGACTCGATAGTTGTCCGACTTGGAGCAAACCTCAACCGTCCAACGCGGTTGTCTCATTTTAACACCTCTGCTTTGGGTCGCTTTTCCCCAATTTATTGACGGTCTATGACCAATGGCAGTCGCTATATTGAACATTGAAAGCGCAAGATCGTGTGAAATGGAAACTCCAGAATCACCCCTTCTCTTGTTTTTCCAGCCGTCACCGTCCATCCACCCGCCAAACATCGCTTCCATGAAATTAACGGGAGCACTCGCAATATCAGGATGAAGTCTTTTCATCCCCGCTCCGGTGGAACAAAGGCTTTCAAAAAACTTGGCCCAAGCCGTCCCGTAAACGATCACCTTGACGGCACTGTTTCCGCGCATTTGCGTTCTTGCTTCAACGCCAAGCTCTGACTTTAAAAGAGAAATCAATTCTTCAACCAGAGTGTCCCTTTCGTCATATCCTAAAGTCCAAACCACTTTGCCCGAATCGGTATTCCCTTCCGCCAAAAATAACCCAACGATACGCCCGAATGCAGGCGTCAGTTTAATGGTGTCTGGAATTGCTGTAACCGTCGCAATAGCAGAAGCCCTGCCCATAACGCCTGAATAATTTCGCTTTCCAATTCCCTTGATGCGTTGCCTCCAAGCAACGTGAGACTCGGTGTAAATCACGTCGCTTTGTTTTGGAAGGTATCGAGGGATTGCAACAAAATCGTCTGGTTTTAATTCTTTGGCTTTCACATAACCGCGATTCTTCGTAAGCACGGGGTGTTCAGGGGTAAGCCGAAGAAAATTATGGCCCCAAAGCTCTAAACGAATAACATCACCGATAAAATCCCTGCCCCTAATGGAAAGAACACGACCAATCCTGCCCTCTGCAGTGAGAACTTTTTCCAGAGGGCGAACAAACTCTATCGGTCGGTTGGTTCCATCTTCCATCCTCACTCGTGTTCCAGGCGGAAAACAACTGCCGAGCTGGCCTTGATCATAGACCGGCGGGCATTGCGGGCGAAGGTCAACTTTGGCCGGCAATACGCCGGCCAGTTCCACCGGTGCGGCGTAAAAATGGTCGCGCTGATCCGGCAAATCGGGCAGCCAGCCGTAACGAGCAATCTTGTAGCTCATAAGTTATGTTGCCGCTTCTTAAATCAAACGCTGTCTTTGAATTATTGAAGTTGACCGGACTTGTCCACAACAAAAGCGAAATCGGTTGAACCGCGTCCTTGGGCACTGCGATGGGAACGCCGTCCCGCTCGAAGCGGGACGGCAGCGGGCGCGCAGTGATTAAATGTTCTGCCGGATAAATCCGGCATTCCTGCCGAAACGATGCAATCTGGCTTGTCGTGGTGTCAAGGGCGTGTTGCCCAAATCGATTTCGGTGACGGCGGAGCGCGGCTCTGTGAGCCGCAGCACGTTCAACCGTTCGAAAACCCATGGAATATCCTGCGCCCGTTCGGCTCTCCGTGCTGCTGCGGGTCGCAGACCCGCGCTCCGTTCCATTTGGGCAACACGCCCTCAAGATGCGCCTCCAAACTGGCACTTAAATCTTTACAGTTTGGGCGCGAATTCGCAGAGTATGCGTGTGATTGAAAGCAGCTCAAGGGTTCAACCGGCGCAGTCGTCTCCGGTAACCCGTTTGCAAACGGATTTTGCCCGGGATTTGGAAACCGCCATTCTGCGGGCGCAGAAAAATCTGCTCCATTTGCAGCGGCCGGAAGGCTACTGGATCGGCGAATTGATGGTGGATTCCACGATCGTCTCGGATACGGTGGCCTATCATCATTGGAACGGAAAGGTAGATCCCGAATGGCAGCGCAAGGCGGTCAATCACATCTTCTCGATGCAATTGTCCGACGGCGGCTGGAACATTTATTACGGCGGCCCGTCGGAAGTGAATGCCACCATCAAGGCCTACCTCGCGCTCAAACTTGCCGGCGTGCCCGTTACCGACCCGCGCATGCTCAAGGCGCGCGAAATGGCGCTCCACCTCGGCGGCGTGCCGCGGATGAACACGTTTTCCAAATTGCATCTCGCGCTGCTCGGACTGTTTCCTTGGGAATACGTCCCGACCATCCCCTGTGAAGTGATGCCCCTCGGCAAATGGTTTCACGTGTATTTCTGGGAGATGAGCAACTGGTCGCGCGCCATGCTCGTGCCGCTGGCCATCATCAACCATTTCAAGCCCATCCGACCGGTCAAGGTGGATTTGGATGAGCTTTATCCCGAAGGCATTCACGAACGCGACCTCGCGCTCGCGCCCGATCCGGAGACGATTTCGTGGCGCAATTTTTTCCTGTGGCTGGATCGCCTGCACAAATTCGCGGAATGGTTCGCCGAACACAAAATTCATCCCTTCCGCAAACACGCGCTGAAAATCGCCGAGCAATGGATGCTCGAACGTTTTGAAGGTTCGGACGGTCTCGCGGCAATTTTCCCCGCAATACTTAATTCGCTCATTGCGCTCAAGGCGCTCGGTTATCCGGACGACCACCCGCAAGTCATCCGCGCCGCGCAGGAATTGAAAAAATTGGAGCACGAAACCGACCACGCCGTGCGCATCGAACCGTGCTTCTCGCCGGTCTGGGACACGGCCATCGTCGCCATCTGCCTGCATGAATCCGGCATCCCGGAAAATCATCCGGCGTTGAAACGGTCTGTGGAATGGTTGATGACAAAGGAAATCCGTTTTCGCGGCGACTGGATCCACAAAAATCCGGCGGCCGTCGAACCGAGCGGCTGGGTCTTCGAATTCAACAACCAGTGGAATCCAGACGTGGACGACACCGCGATGGTGCTGCTCGCGCTGCGAAAAATTCCGACGGACGACCCGGATAAACGCGACGAATGTTTCCAGCGCGGCTTGAGGTGGATGATGACGTTCCAGTGCAAGGACGGCGGCTGGGCGGCATTCGACAAGGATTGCACCAAAAACATCCTGGAAAAGGTCCCGTTCGCCGACCACAACGCCATGCTCGACCCCGAATGCGCCGACATCACCGCGCGCATCCTGGAATTGCTCGGTTACGAAGGCTGGAACCCCGACCATCACCAAATTCGCGACGCGCTGGATTACATCCGCGAGCAGCAGGAAGAGGACGGTTCCTGGTATGGCCGCTGGGGCGTGAATTACATCTACGGCACGTGGCAGGTGTTGCGCGGGTTGCGCGCGATGAACCTGGACATGCACCAGCCGTGGCTGCTCAAGGCGCGCACGTGGCTCGAAAGCGTCCAGCACAAGGACGGCGGCTGGGGCGAACGTTGCAACACCTATGACGATCCGGTTTTCAAAGGCCGCGGCCCCAGCACCGCGTCGCAAACCGCCTGGGCCGTCATGGGGTTATGCGCATTTGACGATCCGGACAATCCCGCGCTCAAACGCGGCATCGAGTATTTGATTCGCAGGCAAAATCCCGACGGTTCCTGGACGGAAAAAGAAATTACCGGCACCGGTTTTCCGAAGGTTTTCTATTTGAAATACGACATGTATCGCAACGCCTGGCCGCTGCTCGCCTTCGCCACCTATCGCAAAATCCTCGAACGCGCCAACGTTCAACGCCAGGGCAGCGTTGATGGCCAGCCTCATCCGGGCATGGACAATTCGCCCAGCACCGCTCAAAAACAATCGCTCTGGCAGCCAACGTAAGGAGGCTCATTTCAGGAGCAGGAATCGGAATGAAAAATATGAAGAACAGATGGATAATGATAGCGGGGGTCATCACAGCGATGGCCGTAACAAGCGTTCAAGCAACTCCGATCACGGGTGGAATCTCTCTCTCAGGGGATTATACCGTGAATAATGGTGGTAATTTGAATATAGCGACCGCCTTCACCAGTTTTACCGGGGTTGAAGTGACGAGTATGGGAGGGAGTTACGTTGGAGCAGGCATTACCATGTACACGCCAGGCAGCGTTACAATGAACGCTTTCAGTTTCAATCCATTTCCAGTACTGGGGTTAAGCCCGCTGTGGACGACAACCGTGGGTACTCTCGCTTCCTTTGACTTGTTCTCGCCCATCTCGGTTGTTCAGGGTAGCGACGCACTTACCCTTAGTGGGGTGGGAATACTGCATTTGGCTGGCTATGATCCAACTCCCGGGACGTGGGTATTCACAGCAAATCAGGGAGGCGATTCATTCTCGTTTTCACTGTCCTGCGCTTCCGCCAATCCGACAAACTTTCCTAATATCAGCAAGCAGCCCGTCAGCCAATTCGTTTCAAGCGGTACATCCGCCTCTTTCAGTGTCACGGCATCTGGGGCTCAACCTTTACGTTACCAGTGGCAGTTCAACGGGCAAAACATTTCCAATGCAACCAATGCCACTTTGAATTTGAATTCGGTCACGGCGACAAATTCCGGAGGCTATTCCGTCGTCGTGTCTAATCCGTATGGTTCCGTCACCAGCTCAACGGCTGCTCTAAAATTATTGGCCGTTGACACCACCGTTCCGTGTTATCTGATGACGGCGACGCCCTTGCCGGACAGACAACCCGGCAAAAATAATCTCGTGCTCGTGACGCACGGCTGGGCACCCGGTTCGACAGAGCCTCCACCGCCACAATGGGTCTCGGATTTGTGCAGTAATTTACAAACGCGAGTGCCGAGTGACTGGCAGGTCGTTCCCTATTTTTGGGTTGACCAAGCCTGGACGTATCCGGGCAATATGATTTCTCTGGAAAACAGCGTTCTCGGCAACGCGCAAAATATCGGCACGCAAATCGGCAGGCAAATTGACGAACAAGGCTGGCAGCACGTTCATCTCATCGCTCACAGCGCGGGTTCGGCATTGATTCAATCGGCGGCGGATGCCATTCGCAGCGAAAATCCAAGCATCGTCATTCATACGACTTTTTTGGATCCTTTTCTGGGATTAGACGGTCGCGGAGTTTCTTGGTATGGCTCAAATGCCGATTGGTCGGACAATTATTACGATCAAGACGCGGCGACCGGCGTGTTCACGCAAGGAGGATTACCAAACGCATACAATGTTGACGTAAGCTGGCTCTATCCGAATTACACGAAAGTGCCATACGGTATCATCGGTCAATATGTGGCTTATGCCACACACGATTGGCCGCATGATTTCTTCAATGAAACGGTCACAAACATTTCAGCTTCATGGTGCGGCACGAATTATGGTTTTGCTTTGAGCGAGGAGGGCAGCCGGTGGTCAGACACGACGAGCGATACGCCTGGAAATGTTCCGCTCGTTCTTTGCGGCTCGTCTTGCGCCGTTCCGGTTCAAACGCAACCAATAGTTCTTTTCGACGTTGTGGATGTTGTGGAAGGGGCGTGGAGCGCCGGTGCAACTTTGGTTGGCAACGCCGGATTTATCTTAAACAGCTCGGTATCTGTATTTTCGCCTAGTGCAAAATTTCAGCCCAATGGTTCGCCAATTCAGCCGGCCATTTCGACCAATAGCACCGGCACGACTGCATGGCTGGCTGCGGGCTTGACGATTACCAACGCGGTAAATTTCATCCAGTTTGACGCGGCATTTACCGACACGAACAATGCGGAAGGGTTGCTGACGGTTTTGTGGGACACGAATCAAATCGGCACGGTGGATGAGCGCGTCGTATCGCCGGACTTGCAGACTTACCGATTCTTTTTACCGAACACGGTCACAAACGGCGTTTATGTGCTTGGCTTCCGGCTTGATTCGTTTGACAACACTTCATCAAGTATCACTGTGACCAACGTGGTGACTGGATTTGTCGGAATCACCACGCCGCTTACGCTCGGCATTTCGATAACAAACACCACCCCGCTTTTGCAACTGACTGGCGCATCCAATTACAATTACCTCGTGGAAAGTTCAACGAACCTTGTTGATTGGACGCCGACAGCTTTGCTCGTGAACTCGAACGGCATGATACAATTCACCGATACCACCGTGACCAATTCGAGCACGCGGTTTTATCGGGCGGTGCTGCCGTAGCTTGAAGAATCGGGTCAACGTGCGCGTGCAGTGCAATAGAACAAGCATCGCGCCGCTGATCCAGTCAGTCCAGTTTGACTGCTTGGTTCAGCATGGCGGGAGTTAAACATCAATTCCGAAAATCAAAACCGGGATGTCAATGTCCGCCTTGCCTCGTTTCTCCAAGTCCCAGACGAACTGCTCAAAATAACTAACGCCGCTGCTCATCTCATCAGCCATCGCTTTCACGGGAACGACCTCGATGCCGGTGTCAATGAATCCGAGGTTTCGGAAGATGGTCATCTTGGCTGCGACGTTATAAACCATAAACGAATATTTACCGAACTGCACCTCAACGCCGAGTTTACGCTTCACGAAATCCATTTCTCGAAACGCGCCTTTGCGCAGTTTTTTGGGCTTGTAATTCTTCACGTAAAATTCAGTTGGGTATTCGCATTTGACCCGAATCGATTTCCAACCCAATGGCCCAAGCTGCACCTTGAACGCTTCGTTCAGCGCAACTGGCGAGTAGAGCATGTCGCCCGGCATTGTCTTTTCCTCGCTCTCCTTCGTCTTGCAAGCCAACGCGTCAATCTTAGTAATGGCGCGCTCGACCTCTTTGCGAAGGTCGGCATATTTCCGCTTCACCACGGTTTCACCGTTGTTGAACGAGTAAATGCCGGCAATTTTCACAGAAGCTCCTTTTCGTGGCTGTCCCCGTTTTGTAACCACTGCTTGGGGATTTGGGAAACTTTTTCACGACCTGTTGGTTGGTGAACTGGTTTCCCAAGCTGCCGATAAGGAAGCGTGCCCGCGTAAAGAGACTTAATCCGTCGCTTGGCTTCGTCTATGTAAGCCGGCTCTTTGTCACATCCCATCGCCCTTCGATTGTGACGCAGTGCAGCCAAGAGTGCTGAGCCGACACCTGAAAACGGATCCAAAACCCAGTCATCTTCGTTGGTCATGCTGAGAACACAACGCTCAACCAGTTCGATCGGAAACTGGCAGGGATGAAACGTCTTTTCAGGATGATTTGCTTTCACGTTTGGAATCTCCCACAAACCCGTTTCCCACTCGTGCGCCATCAGCTTCCAAACGTCACTGGGATTTTTGCCGAGCGGATTGCCAGAAGGCAGGCCGTATTTTGGTCCTGTGAAATGGGTTTTGCCGGGATACTTCGAGGGCACACGAATCACGTCGAGATTGAAAGTGTAGTCTTCTCCCTTCGTGAACCAGAGCAAAGTTTCGTAGCGGCCTGAGAAACGAACCGAACAGTGCAGTCCATGCTCAAAGTGCCAAACGACACGATTGCGTAATTTGAGCCCAAGGCGTTTGAAAGTTGGATAAAACCAGATGTCGAGCGGGAACACTTCGGAATTCTCGACGTAGTTGCCAACCTGCCAACACAGCGACCCCGTCGGCGAAAGAACGCGAACCAGTTCACGCAAGATCGGATCGAGTGACCGCAGATATTCTTCCAAAGCCACCTGTTGCTCATACGCTTTGCCGATGTTGTATGGCGGCGATGAAATGATGAGTTTCGCGAAGCCGGATGGAAGATCGCAAAGCGTTTTGAGGGAATCACCTTGCGCCAGAACGATTCGTGCGTCCTCGTTAAACGTGTCAGCCACCGGCGGCATTTCGCTCCCGAGGAGCGGTCTCTGCATTTCAGTAGTTGCGGGCATAAGCTCTGTGCGTCTTTGAGACTGGCAAATTCTACGTCATCACGCAATCCCGCGTATTTTTCTGTGGCCATTTGCACGCAAAGTTGACAGGTTTGCCGCCGCCGACCATGCTGGCAACCGCCAATGCTTGAGCAAACCGTCCAGATCGTTTCCAACGAGCGCGATACCGATTCTTATTTTCTCCTCGTGGTGCGCGCACCGCGGATTGTCCCCCGGATCCAACCGGGTCAGTTCGCCCACGTCCGCGTGTTGCCGCTGAAGGACGCACTATTGCGGCGGCCGTTCAGCATCTTCCAAGTCGAGGGCGACACGTTTTCCATCCTCTACAAAACCGTCGGCAAAGGCACCGAGCTTCTATCGCAGATGCGTTCCGGCGAGGAACTCAGCGTAATTGCGCCGCTGGGCCATGGATTCACCGTCCCGAAGCGCGGCGGCGAGACTCCCCTGCTCGTCGCGTAAATGTCTTTGATTTTCTGGTAGAAATTCTTTTCCGAAGCGCGGATTTCCCGGATGCGCGCCGTCAGTTCGTCGAAATACTTCCCGCCTCCCTGTTTCAATCGCTCGTCATCCAGCGTGAACCCCTTCACGATGTATTCCCGCAATCGCTGCGTCGCCCAGATGCGAAACTGCGTGCCGCGCAGCGATTTTACCCGGTAGCCAACGGAGATGATGACATCCAGATTGAAAAACTTGGTTTGGTAATTCTTCCCGTCGGCGGCAGTTGTTAAGGATTCCTTAACAACTGAATCCGGCTTTAACTCGCCCTCGGAGAAGACGTTGCGAATGTGCATGCTGATATTTGGAATGGTCGTCTGGAACAACTCCGCCATCTGGCCCTGGGTCAACCAGACCGTTTCATTTTCCAGCCGGACCTCCAATTGCGTGCGCCCGTCCTCCGTCTGGTAAAGGACGATCTCAGATTTCTTTTCCAGTTCTTTCGCCATGTCCTTTTACGTTCTCTGTGTTCTTCCTGTCCACCGAAATCCCCAATGCGGGACGTAGGTGGATGCGGTTAAATCAAATCCTGTTGCCCCGGCTTGGGCGGCCTGCCTGCCGAAGCCTCGGCGCAGGCAGGCGCTTTGGGCAGGTTCTCCACCTGCAACGAGTACCCGCCTCAATGGTCTTGCCCAAGCCGACTTCATCGGCCAGCAACGCGCCTTTGGACAGCGGGGAATTGAAAGCAAAGAGCGCTGCATCTACTTGGTGCGGGTTCAAATCCACCTGCGCCCCGGCCACAGCGCCAGCAAGTTTCTCCATGCTGTCCGACGAGCAGCGCTTCGTCAGCTCGTGCGCAAAGTATTTGGCGTGGTAGTCGGTCAGGTTCACTCGAATCACTTTCCCATAACCCATGCAGATTGATGGGCATCGTAAGCCGTGGCGGAGCTTTCGCAAATGTTTTATTGGCAAATAGGAGACAGGAGTTGGGAGCAAGGGCAAAAGCGGAAAGCGTCAATTCTGCGTGCATCTGGTTTCGACACCTCAAAGTTGACAGGTTTGCGGCTGCCGACCATGCTCAACCGCGACAATGCTTGAGCAAACCGTCCAGATTGTTTCCAACGAGCGCGATACCGATTCTTATTTTCGCCTCGTGGTGCGCGCACCGCGGATTGCCCCCCGGATCCAACCGGGTCAGTTCGCCCACGTCCGCGTGTTGCCGCTGAAGGACGCACTATTGCGACGACCGTTCAGCATCTTCCAGGTTTCCGGCGATACCTTTTCCATCCTCTACAAAACCGTCGGCAAAGGCACCGAGGTCCTCGTGCGAATGCAAGCCGGCGAGGAACTCAGCGTGATTGCACCGCTGGGCCATGGATTCACCGTCCCGAAGCGCGGCGGCGAAACTCCGCTGCTCGTCGCGGGCGGCTACGGGATGGCCGCGATGTACCTGCTCGCGCAACGCTCGCCGCAAAAAGGCATCGTCTTCGTCGGCGGCCGGCGGCGCGTGGACATTTTGTGCGAAAAAGAATTCCAGTCGCTCGGCTGGGACGTGCGCGTGACCACTGAGGACGGCAGCCACGGCGAGAAAGGACTCGTGACGAAACCGCTGCAGGCGGAATTGAAACGCCGCACGAAAGGCCGAAAGCTGTTTGCCTGCGGACCAACGGGAATGTTGAAAGCCGTTGGCAAAATCGCCGAAGAATTCAAGGTGCCGGCGGAACTTTCCATGGACGAACATATGTGCTGCGGCGTCGGCGTCTGCCTGACCTGTGTGATTCCCGTCAAGGCCGGCGACGGCTGGGAATACCAGCGCACCTGTGCGGAAGGCCCGGTGTTTGATGCGCATCAGGTTGTGTGGGAGGCAGTCAAGTGAATTTTCAATTTATGCAAGGGACACATCCAA
>Ga0187869_10001841_pt1 | contig 18019 bp, 12 predicted proteins | sample June2016WEW_13_1_2_FD_132972 | JGI IMG/M metagenome (GOLD analysis project Ga0187869, IMG submission 132972) | Peatland microbial communities from SPRUCE experiment site at the Marcell Experimental Forest, Minnesota, USA - June2016WEW_13_100 | ecosystem: Environmental > Terrestrial > Soil >...
AGACCGTCGATCGGAAAACCCGCTCTGGGCCGACGCGATAGTTGAGCGCGTGTTCCTGGTTGGGACCGATCAGCGGATCACATCAGGGCCAGCGGCCACTGCGGCTGCATCGCGACAGAGGTAACCCTCCAAGCGAAAACAGGCCGGATACATGGCTGCACCCGAACGCTTCGCAGAAAAGTCAGATTTGCTCTTGCAACGCGGGCACCGTCAATACATGGCCTGTACCAGTCAATGCTGCCGAGTTGGGAAGAACTATTTGCCAAAAGGAAGGCCGATGATAATAACGCAAGAGTCCACTCAATTTGATATGGCGGATTGGGGTTAATAATTCGATGGCCAAGGTTGCGTTCCCCTCCTATGACGTGCAGACAATCGACGGTTGGGCGGGTGGGGTTGGCTCATTCATAGTACATTTCGCCCGACAGCTGCGCGCGCGGGGCGACGAAGTCACCATCATTGCGATGGAACGCCGAATCGACCCCGAGTGGCGTGAGCGCTATCGGTCTTGGGGCATTGGCCTCATCGAGATTCACAACGAGGTCGCGCCCGAGCGGTGGCCTAAAATCTGGGCGGTGACAATTTCAGAGCGTCTCACGCCGTTGCTACGCGATTTTGATATTGTCTATTTCTGCGACACGGGAAATGTCGCTTTCAATACCGTGCGGATGAAACGCCTAGGCGCAGCGTTGATGCCTGTCTGCGTCACCGTCATGCACGGCTCACTAAATTGGGTCCATCTGCTCGAGGGCGAAACGCTCGAGCTTCCGGATCACCTGTATCACGTGTTTGTCGAGCAATACAGTGCCCGGCACAGCGACCACGTGATTGCGCCCAGCCGGTATATGGCTGATTGGGCCGATCATCAAGGCTGGCAATTAGCGCATGAGCCGGAGATCCTGGGCCTGCCATTCATACCGCTCGCCCAGTCGTCCGCCGCGCAGTGCGTCGGGGAATTAAAGCGTCTCATCTATTTCGCTCGACTTGAGCGGAAAAAAGGCTTCGATCTGTTCGTCAATGGACTCTTGCAATTGCATCGGGAGACGCCTGAGATTTTGGCACAACTCGACGAGGTGGTGCTACTCGGCCACGAGGATGTACCCGGCGCGTCGGATTGGGTACGTGAGAAGCTACGTCCGACTGGCCTGCCGGTCTGTCACATCGCCAATTTCGACAGCCTGCAGGCGCAAAGCTACCTCGCTTCGCATGTCGCCGACGCGCTCGTGGTGGTACCATCTGCATTCGAGAACTTTCCCTATGCGGTGATTGAATCCTCCCTCATCCCCGGCCTGAACGTCATCTGCACGCACGGCGGAGGCACGCCCGAAATATTCGCTGGGCGCGGCGGTGCGCAGCTTTTCGATCCCACGCCCGGAGGGTTGGCGGCAAAAATACGCGAGCGCCTGGGTCAGCCCCTTAAGCCAAGCGAACTTTCGCAATACGATTTTGCCGCCCACAATGATCGCTGGCTCAAATTCCACGACCGCATCTGCAATACGGCACGCGCTAGAACATCCGTCGTCGCCATGCCGATCACGGCGCGGGTGGATGTTTGCATCACGTATTTCAACAAGGCGCGACATTTTCCTCATTTGCTCCAATCTCTCGCGCTACAAACCTACCAGAACTTCCGCGTTATTGCGGTCGATGATGGCTCGGCGGCTCCCAACGCAGCCGCTTTATTCGACTACATGGCGGAGAAATACTGTGACCGGGGATGGATCTTCTTCCGTCAAAGCAACCAGTCCGTCAATGCGTCGCGCAACCGCGCGGCGGAACGAGCCAACGCCGAGTATCTGTTGTTCATCGACGCTGACGATGTACTTGCCGCCAATGCAATCGAACGTCTCCTTCAAGCGGCGCTGCATTCGGGCGACGATTGTCTGACGCCTGGCATTCTGCACTTCTCTGGCGACCAGTTCCCTTATGATAAGCGCACAGGTCGGCCGACCACACCAATTCTCCAGATTAACATGCCTCTGGGGCCTGCCCTGGCCGCCGCTGTCATTAACCCCTCTATCCTGGGCAGTGGCGTTATACTGATACGCCGCAGCGTCTTCGAAGCAGTCGGCGGCTATCAGGAACTGTGCAGTGCGGGGCATGAAGATTGGGCGCTTCAGGTCAAGTTGGCGGCCACAGGATATCGGACCGACGTGGTGCCGGAATATTTGTATTACTATCGACAGACCGGCGATAGCCTTTCACGAAATGTCGATCTGGTTCAGGCGAAGCGGCGTCTGATGGACCAGTTCGATGACCAGTTGGCAACTGTCGGCCTGGAAGGCGCCGCATCTGCCATGCATTTCAACCTGGCAAGGATCCGCGAACGCCAGGATCACGCAGATTTTCTTAGCTATCAGCTTCGGCTCAGCCATGAGCGGTTCAACGCCTTCGGATTCGAGCCGCTTGCAGTTGCACCCGTGCCTGCAGCCACTCCGGCGGCGTCGATCGCTCCGGTGCGACGGACAAAGGTACTCGTCGTCATTCCAACGCTTAACGTCGGCGGCGCGGAAGTGGATTTGCTGCGAAATCTACCGCGCCTCGACCGTTCGGAGTTCGAGATTGTGGTCTTCACGTTTCTCTCCCGCGGAGCTCTGGCGTCGCGGCTTGCGGCCACCGGTATCGAGATCGTCGGACCGTTTGCTCCCTTTCGATTGCATTGGCTTGGCAATTTAAAGCGCGCAGCGCTCAGATTCTCGCGCAAGCTGGCGCTGCTAGCAACCCGATCCATATCGCAGGTGCGGGATTTCGTAGCCACGATGGCACCGGAGACGGTCCAGCGGGCGTGGCGGCGATTGAGGCTTTGGCTTCGATTAGGGCACATGCCGCTGCGAATGCGACGCTTGCGAGAAATGCTTCGGGACATCCGGATGGCTACAAAGCGGTTTTGGGCGAAAAGTCGTGCCGAATTGAGATGGCGCCTTTTAAGCCTCGCCGGCCATTGCCAAAGCCTCGCCCGTCTCCTTCCGCCACCCCTCTTGAGGCTGGTCCGCGAAGCGCTGGTATGGGCCAGCTACGTCTTGATCGGCCACGGACTGGTCCCATTTATTCGCGCGCGCAGGATCGATCTCATACACACCGTCCTGCCGAATTCCTATATTGTGGGCTCGCTCGCCAATTTCTGGATCAGCGGTCGATCCTTGATCATGAGCCGGGTCGGGCTCAATTCGTATCAGCAGAACCACACACTGCGCCATTTTGTCGAGCGACGGCTGTGTCACCACAAGATAAGCGCGGCCGTCGGCAATTGCGCCGCGATCCTAAACGAGCTTCGCGATGAGGGAATTCCCGAATCGAAATTGCGTTTGATCCGAAATGGGATCGATATCGCAGATTTTTCTTGGCAGATGGTTGAGCGTGACGGCGCGCGGGATGGTTTTGGTCTTCCCAGCACTGCGATTGTGATCTCGGCGGTGGCCAATCTCCATGCCTACAAGGGACACGCCGATCTTCTGCGGGCTATGTATTCTGTGCGCCGCGACATGCCAGAATGGATCCTGCTCGCGGTGGGGCGCGACATCGACGGAAACCAGGCACGACTGGAAAATCTATCCAACAAACTGGGGATCCGGCGCCGGGTGCGCTTTCTTGGCGAACGCACTGATATCCCGGCCATTTTGTCGGCAGCCGATATTCATGTCAGTTGCTCGCATTCAGAAGGACTGCCCAACAACATCCTTGAAGCAATGTGCGCCCACCTTCCCGTCGTCGCGACCGCCGTGGGCGGAGTAAGCGAAATTATCGTCGATCACAAAACTGGGATGCTGGTGCCCCCGCACGACCCGATCAAACTCGGACAGGCGATACTTGCACTAGCGCGCAGCGAAGGCGTGCGGCGTCGCATGGGCGAACTAGGTCGCAAGCGCGTCGCCACTCATTTCGCAATCGACCGCAGCGTTGATGCATGGGCGCGGCTGTACGCCGAGGTCGCAGTGGGCGGCCAGCAACGCGACGTAATGCAGGGCAAGCCGTCTGCACAAGACAGTCACGCGCCATGAGGTCGGCCGTTGTGGCGCTGGCAACAGAGGAGATCGTAACCCGCGAGCTTGCGGCGACGCTTGCGAGCAGCCTTTGTACCGCGGGCCGGATCAGCACACTTATCTGGGTCTCGGAGCACACGAATCCCTGTATCGCGCCGCCGCCGGTCACGGCGGGCGTCGATGTTCTAACGATTAATACAGTCGATCAAGGGCGACCATGGTTTCCGGATTTTCCCCTGCTCAACCTGACCCGCCATATCGCACCAAAGCTCAAAAAGTTCGAGGTTGTATACGGGCTGACATCCGGCCACCCATTAATGCATGCCATTTGTGAGGGCCGCCACTCACCGGGGGCGGCGCCCTATTTCGTCGCCGTCCTCGACTACCTTTCGACAGAACATCGGGATCCAGGTCTGAGTGCTAGTGTAATTGCGCGTCGATTCGGCGAGAAGTACGTGCTTACACATTGTGATCTGATTGTCTGCCTTGGCGCAGCTGGTTGCCAACAGCTAGCGAACCTCGGCGTAGCGCCGCCAACCACTCGGATCCTGTCCTCCAATATCCAGACGCTTCAAGCGCTGTTCGACAAAGTCGAGACGCAAGCGCGCGCGGTTGCGGACGGTCGCACCGAGCGTGCAAGAAGTATAATGCACGCGACGAATACGTCACTAACCATATGCCTATCGCATTCCGAACGTGCGGGTAACGCGACGCGTGTCCTGCAGGCCCTCGATCAACAATCGAGCACCAATTTCTCAGTCATCGCGGTCGATAGCAGCACCTTGATCGAATCGGCAACGGCCTTCGCACAGCTTATGGAACATTACCGCGGGCGCGGCTGGACCTATCGGCATGAACCGCAGTGCGGCAAGGCGCGAGCGATCGCGCTTTCGGTCGCGCGGGCATCGAGCAAATACCTGATGTTTATCGACACGGATGACGCACCCGAGCCGCGTCTTGTCGAACGCACGCTGGAGGCCGCCGAGTTATCGGGCGACGACTTACTCGAAATCTGGTCAAGCGAGGTAGCGGATCCTGACGGCTTATCACAAGCGCAAGACGATCGAACATCACCAACCCCGGCCATCCGCGCCTCCTACGGCCGCGACCTCGTCAACGCCATGGGCGGGAACGGCGACACCAATCCCGTATTTCTCGTTCGACGTACAGCTTTCGATGCGGTCGGCGGTTATCCTACGGGTCTGGTCGCCGGCTGTGAGCGACAAGCTCTGGCCGTGCGGTTCGCGGCGGCCGGCTATTGCTGCGACGTGTTGCCGGAAATCCTCAATACTCGGCGCGTGACCTGCGATGTTGCGTCGCGCGATGTGATCCGCGAGGGCGACTCCCTTCGTCGCGCCTTTGACGAGCGGTTGAACACAATCAACATGCAGTCGTTCGCCATGACGTTCCAGACCATCGCACGGGAACTGCGCGAGACGGAGCAGGCGGTCGAAGCGCGGCAACGCGATCTTACACGACGCTTTCCAATTCCAGCGGCGCATGAGCGGCTCCGACTGTTAATGCTGGTGTCAAGTTTTCCTTATCCGCCGACGTCGGGTTGTCTGCAGCGCTGGTGGGCAATGATCCGCTTTCTCGGTCAACGGCATGACCTCACCCTCGTGACCTTTTGCTCCAGCGAGCAGAGTCGGCAACGGCCAGAATTGCTACGGTACTGTCGGTCGGTCTATGCCGCCGCCTTCGGCGGCGCCGAACTGCCAGGGGTCGAGAGAATGCCCTATCCCGTCCGCGAGCGGATGCGCGTCACCATGCGCGACGCCTTGCGCTCGATCCCGTCCAATCTTTACGATGCGGCACTGATCGACACAATTTTTCTCGCACCATTTCGCGTTGAGATCAGCACGCCAACCATACTGGGCGTGCAAAACATTGAATCGCGACTGCTGATGCAAGCGGCGCAAATCGATCTCCCTGGTCCAATAACGACAGGCTTCCATAACATAGAGCGCGAAGCAGAATTAATGCGCGACTACGAAGATCAGGTCTGGCCGCAGTTCGCCGTGCGGTCGGCCGTTACTGCGCAGGACCGCGACGAAATTCAACGCCGCTCCAAGACCGGCCAAACGATCTTGGTCGAGAATGGAACTAATCCAGAGTTATGGCTTGCGGATGCACGACCGGATACCGACCGCATTATTTTCTTCGGCAACCTCGGATATTACCCGAATATAGATGGAATCCTGAATTTTTGGCACGATATCTGGCCGCGCGTCGTCCGTCGTCGACCTTCGGTTGAACTCGTAGTGGCGGGCAGCTGCGCGACAACGGAGCTGCGCAACCTGGCGCAGCAGCCCGGATTCGTACTGGTCGAAGATCCACCGGATATCAGGGAAGTTGCCGCTATGGCCAGCGTCTCGATCGTTCCACTGCGTCTCGGCTCAGGTACAAATCTGAAGATCCTCGATTCGATGGCACTTGGCCTACCGGTCGTAAGTACGAGCATCGGCTGCGCGGGTTTGTCGGTAAAGGACGGCGAACACCTTATAGTCCGCGATAGCGCCGTCGATTTTGCCGAGGGGGTAGATCTGTTGCTCGGCGCTGCAAACTTGTGGCGACGGATACGCCAGAACGGAAAGGCAGCCGTCGCGGAACGTTACCGATGGGACAGGGTTCTGGCACCGCTCGAATCCGCGTTATGGAACCTTGCGCGCTGAATTTATTCCGTGATCGGCCCGACGAACCAACCATTAGCCGGAGCCAGCGTTATGATATGGCTCCTACGCCCGTCAAGACCCTTAAGAGCGTGATCGTATTAAGCTGACGCGTATCCAGCGTTTACGAAATAGTTGGCGCATTCGGCTGCTTCGACGGTTCGTTCTGCAGCTTTGCGCAGCAGGCTTTTGAGCTTGGCAAACGCTTGTTCGATCGGGTTGAGATCGGGCTATAGGGCGGCTGGAAGAATAGTTTGGCACCGGCTGCTTGGATGGCGCGGCGCACGGCCTTACCCTTGTGGCTGCCGAGGTCGACAATGATAATGATGTCGCCGGGGTTGACGGTCGGGACGAGCACCTGCTCGACATAGGCGAGAAGCTTTCGCCGTTGATCGGCCCGTCGATGACACAAGGAGCATCGATGCAGTCGTGGCGCAAATTCAGCCAGGAAGGTGAGCCTGCGCCAGCGGCCCTGCAGGATTTTGGCGACCAGCCCTCGGCCGCGCGGCGAGCGGCCGTGGCTGCGGGTAATGTTGGTCTTGGCCCAGGTCTCGTCGATAAAGACCAAGCGCAAACGATCAAGCCGCCCTTGATATTTTTTCCATTGCGCTCGCCATCTGGCGACCTCAAGGCGATCCCCCGCTCGCTCGCGTACAGGCTTATTTTTGAAACTGATGCCTTCGTGCTCGAAGAAGTGCCAGACCGCGTAGCAGCTCACTTTGATGCTGCGCGCCGCGAGCTCGGGCAGGCAGACCCCGTAATGTCAGATCCGGCTGCTCCGAAAGCCGTTTCAGCAACTAATCGCGCTCCCCAGCTAGCGCATAGGGCCGATTGCCACCCATCGGCCGCGCCGCCAGACTGCCGGTCACACGAAACCGTCGCGACCACTTCTCGCCAAGCTCACCTTGAAAGTGGCTGCGACCTTTCGGCAGCTCTCGGCCGCCGTAACCGCCGCAACCACCCGCTCGCGAAGATCAAGCAAATAGCCTCGGGCCATCGGATGCCTGCCTCCGTTCCAGCCAGCACCTCGAATCAAAACGAAGCTGATTTGGGATTCCCAAATCGATTCAGACCCACGCATCCCGCTGGCATGACTCAGTTCTCATTCATTACTTGATACATAGGTTTTCCGTACCACCTTGCGTGTCGTTTAACGACATCGACCGCTTGCTCGTCGGTAATACCGTGCTTGCGAAGTATTTTTTTTAAATTTGCGACCATAAGAGCCGGATCCTGCAACGTGAGCCGCTCGCCGTCATGATCTCGATAATGATAAAGACCTTTCGCCACGATAGAAACGGTCGCGTTACGTTCCAGTAATGTCCAGATTAGATCAAAGTCATCTATGCCGGGGTAGTTTCCGATGCTTTCGTCCAGGCCGCCGGCATCAAGAACGATTTGCCTACGAAGCAGAAAAAAATGTCCCAGGTAGCTCGCTCGCTCCTCCAGTGTTTCGATTGAATTAAATTCCTGTAGCGATGGGTGCCGGCACGCGCGCCCGTTGATAGAACCATCAGGAAAATAAACTACACTTCCGGTGCAGACGATATCAGCGTTGTTCCGCAAACACTCAGCAACTGCACACTCGTCTAGCCAATCGTCAGATAGCAGGAACCCTACTCGCTTAGAACTTGCATGCCTAATTCCCTTGTTTATTGCGCCCGGAAAGCTTTCAGGCTTATCTTCACCGAGTACCGCGAGATTGGCGAAGTGTCTTTGCAGACTGTTCAGGATCCTTAGGTTAGATGCTGGCGTCATCTCTGACCGAACGACGATGACCTCGGTTGGAACGCTTTGCAGAAGGGCCGAGCGAACTGACTCATCAATCCACTCATCAACCTGACGACGCAGAGGTACAACAATGGTGGCACTGTAGCTCATAAAAACTATCCATACTCCGTCCAAAGAGCACGCTGTCGCAGATCGGGCCCGCGGCCCTAAAGCTCGTCCACAGAAAGAAAAAACTTATCAATCATAAAGCGCCTCCAATTCGAGGCGTCGGGATGGGCTTTTCGTATGACATCCTCGAAAAAACACTCCCACAATGGAGCGCAGCTCGCCCAATGATTTGCAATTTGCTTCAGGTTTTCTTGTGCTAGGCTTCTTCTTAGTTCTATATCCAGGCAAAGTTGGTGCAACGCGTTGGAGAACGCCTCGACCGAGCGGTCAACAATAAAGTCCTGCTGCTTTGGACCAAAAACATAAGGAACAACACCCACCCGCGTCGAAACGACTGGAATGCCGCTCGCCATCGCCTCAAGCACCGTTCTGCGCGCATCTTCCGTATATGAGGCGGAGACGTAAATATCCATTTCGCGATAGAGCGCCGCAATCTCTTCGCGCTCGCGCCAATGCTCGAGCTCGTCGACGATGAGCAATTCGACATTGACACCTGCCAAGCGCAAAGTGTCTACGGATGGGTGAATGATTGTTCTTAGTCCCGTGGCGCCTTCATCCCAGGACGATTTTCCTACCCATCCAATTTTGATGCTCGAGTTTTCCCGCTCCGCTGACTCACCTGGATGAAACAGAGCGCTATCCACGCCGTCTAAGATCAAAGCGGACGGCTTCGGATAGTCGGATATTCTTCCATAAATATCGAATAACTTAGGTGAGGTAACGCAATAGCCCTCGCTAAGCCAATACAAAGGCCGAAATGAACTGATTTCTTCCTGATCCAAAAACAGATAATCGCCTACGGAAAATGTGATGTGACTTTGGCACAGAAAATCTAACAGCTCAGCTTCGCTCAGGCGCATCAGCGCGGCGCATTTCTTTACAGCAGCTGCGCAGACATATTTCCGAAAATCCGCCCGCCACATGAAGTGGATGACGTCAGCACATGACTCTATGATCAGTCGGAGCGTTTGCCCAGGCTCGTCAATGGTGTGAGTGTACACCGTGGTCGAAACGTGTGTTGCGGTTATGTACTGATCTAGAGTTCGGACAATGTTGTCTGAAGTTGAGTTGGGAGCATCGACGACGAAAGTCAAATTGATCTTGTCGTGGATAGATCGTGGTGCGATCCTCCGAGAGGCGATCATCTCCTCCTGCTGTTTTGTGGTCCACTGCTCCCAACCGCTGAATAGATTCTCATTATATCGTGTTTTAAGAACATCGAAACTCTTAGCAATGTGCGGAGAACTGTACCGCATCCGCGTCGACGCAACGTCCGGATCGCTGATGACCGGCATGTGCTTGTGCACGAGGGTTACATTATCGAGGCTCCTCAGCCGCATCGGTTGGCGGCGGGTGAAAGCCCGCAGCGCCAGTTCAAAGTCTTCAAATCCAACGAAGTAGCGTTCGTCGTAGGGCTCATTGAGTAAAAAAGAGCGCCGCATGACCACAGCACATCCCGAAAACATGTTTGTTATCGGGACGTCAGGGCCTACCACTTCGAACCGCAAAAGCTGATTCCGCTCGGTGATTCGGAGCCGATCCATAAAACGATTCTCGTGGACGTTTAGAATTCTGGGCGAAAATCCATCGACGTCCTGTGCACGCTCAACGGCCGAACTGATCAGCCCTACCCCAGCGGGAGTATTGAGTACGCTGTCGTTATCAACGAATAAAATCCAATTGGAGGAACATTCGCGGCTAAGACGGTTTCGGCCCGGGCCGACACCGATGTTTTTGGCAAGCGTGATAAATCGGACATTCGGCTGGTGAATTAACGCATTGGTTAGGAGCTCGCGTTGTTCGGCTGCGCTGGCTTGATCTAAAATAATAATAAATGGTTGAATATGATCGTTTAAAAAGCTCAGGATACAATCCAAAGTTTGGCGAGCTCTGTTATAGAAAAGCACGCCAACGTCGAAATTTGCAACCGAGCGCGATTTCGTATCAGGCATTGAAGTTACTGCGAGCTTAGTATTCCTCCCGAGGGCGCCTGCCGAGGTCAGCTTAGCGACCTCCGCTTCGAGGTCATCTACCCCAAAGCAGATATGATTGAAGCCCAGACCCGATTCGGAAGTGGGAAGTCGCATTTTACCGTATGGCAAGACGATTGTCACGGCAAGTTGCCGATCGTCGCCGGGGACCCCGTCCGGCGTGCTCTCAGGGTTGGCTATGTTGTTCGCTGCTGATCAGGACCGTGGCGAACCCGTGCTTACTGACACGCGCGCTCCAACCTGCGGTTGCGGATTCCGTTCAGCAAAGGGCGCCAATTGCGCCGCCGGTGCAGGCGACACCGAAGGCTAAGATCATCACGTTGACCGTCATTGACAGCCAGACAGCCGCTAAGCGCGAAGTCGCACTTCCCGCCCCGACAAACGGTCAATCGGAAGGCGACCTTTCCCTACGCTCCACCCCGTTACTCCGGCGGAATTAGCTAGAAGTCGAGTCGGCACAAAATCAAAACGCCACTGAGCGCAAGCAAGCCGCTGCCGTTGCCTCCCAGAGAGCCAGCTTTTGGAGCGGCGTGACACTGGAAGCGCGGCGGATCGCGTCAAACATCACCAAACTGCCGGACCTATAGGCCAGCTTTTGGCCGGCACTGTCCTTCACGACGAAGACCGCGCCAACATCTCTCGACTGACCAGGGCGGCGGGAAGCGGCGACCATGTCTCATCCGCGCTACTCAGAGCCCGAGGGTGGCACAGCCATCATATTGAAATTGCTTAAGGTTGTGGGATGGCCTTCGAGGGCTCTGGCATACACAATGAGTCAACGTTTCCGAGTTTTGGTATTAGCTCGGCGACTTCTTTTCGCGCGGCCTCCTCAAGCGCGTGTCAGTTGGGCTACACAATCGGCGTTCCCAGACAAAAGCGTGATTATCAGCTATGCAATCGATATTGGAAGGCTTTAAGCTGAAACTTGTGTAGCACGACAGTTCCGATGACGGTCGAGACATGAACGGCGATCCCTGTGTGGCGCAAACGAGCGGCGAGACGGGATTGCGGCTCCTCGATATAGCCGTCTGTTTTTTCGGATTCGGTTTTTGCGTCGTTGCCTACTACCCGGGCCTGCTCTCGCCCGATTCCATCAGCATGCAGTCGGAGGCGCGGGACCTGTCGTTTACGGACTGGCATTCGACAATGATGCCGCTCCTATGGGCGGCGCTCTACCGGCTCTTCCCCGGCCCTCAGGGAATGTTGGCGCTGCTGCTCGCATTCTACTGGGGCGCGGTGTTTCTGCTCGCCGGCGCAGCGGCGCAGATTGAGCGGCGCCTCGCATCCGCAATGCTTATCACCGGCTTCATGCCGTTCACGATCAATTTCGCAGGCACGCTATGGTCGGACGTCCTGACCGCGACGAGCTGGCTGATCTGCGTTGCCTTGATTTTTTCCGCCGAGATTCGCGGGCAGCCCCTGTCGATCATTCGAAAGGTCGCGACGTGGGCATTGTTCCTGATCGGGGGCCTCGCCCGACCCAATGCGCTGTTCGCCGCCGTTCCGCTCGGCCTCTATCTGTGGCAATCACAGCGACCACCGCGCTCGGCGAAGGGCGCGCTGATCGCCCTCCTACTGCTGGCTGGACTCTGGCTCGGCAGCTGGACGATATCGTATCCAGTCCTGAATGCGAAGAAGTCTTATCCTATCCATTCGATAGTCATGTTCGATCTTGCCGGCATCTCCCATTTCAGCGGACGGAACTATCTGCCGTTGCGGTGGAGCGCTGAGGAGACAGCCAAGATTGTGTCATCTTGCTACACGCCCCAGTGGTGGAACGAGTATGCTTGGGGCAAATGCAGTTTCGTCTGGCAGCGGCTGCGGGACGAAGGGCTTTGGGGCTCCGCGGACCTATGGCGGGCGTGGTTCGATGCGGTGAAGGCGCAACCGCTGGGCTACCTGCGGCACCGGTCGGCGCACTTTTGGTATTTCATCACCACGGCGCAAGACGTCTTCCACGAAGGTGACAGCGCGACAGAAGTGCGCCGGCGCGAAGAGGACAATTTCGGCTTCAAGCTGCTGCGCGACTATGTGCTCGGTATGAGCCGGCTCATCGTGTTCCGCCCGATCTTCTGGCTCGCTCTCGCCTGTGGATGTCTCATTGCGGCCCGTTCATGTGCGCCGGCCTCGCGACGGTTCGTGACAGCAGTGAGCCTGTCGTCGCTCGTTTACCTCGTAACCTATTTCTTCGTCGGAGTCGCCTCGGACTTCCGCTACGCATACTGGGCGGTGCTGGGGACCAGCGCCTGCACGGTCGTTCTTGCTTGCGAAATGGCAGCGGTGCTAACACGCCCGCGACGTCGTTTGGTGCACCCAAGTCCACAAAGTTCGAGCTGATCATCGACATGAAGATGGCGAAGGCGCTCCAAGCGTCAATTTGTATTCGAGTATTTATGATTTGAACTGGCACGATGCACCCCCTTGGCTCATCGGCCGATAGCATCGGCAGCGCCGACGCAATTTTTTCAATGCTAGTGCGACAAGCTACGACGCGCACGCCCCTGTGGCAAACCCGCCAACGATTAGACCCACGATGACGACCGCAGTAAGCGGGGGCATCCAACGCCTTGAACTCTTTTTGTTGTCAATCCTGTGTCGCATTCGCGCCGGCTACTAGCAAAGAACAAAAAAGTTATAGAAGAGAGATACCAATTTAGCTGTCGCTTTTTTGCATATGTCGAGAGGATCGGCGTTCACTTAAGTATCGATGCCGTGAGTGTCATACCTTTTCACTTTGAGTTAACCTAATGACAGGCCGTGGTGCGATGACACGATTGAGACGGCATGGGCGCATGGAACATCCAAGAAAGGCTCTTTCCCGCCAGGAAGTGAAAACTTATTCGGAATTTGTTTTTTTAGCTTATTCACCCGACTTTTGATCTCGTCATAAATAGCGTCAAAGGACCTTAGCGCGGATTACCCGCAAGCCCATATAAAGCGCGATTTTCAGTATACCCCAAACTGGCATGATAGGCGATCGCCGCGTTCGTCAGATCAATGCGCCGGGCACGGTTCGGAATGGCCTCGCAACAGGGTGCGCACTCGGCGCGTGCCCGGCAGTCATGACCTTGCGTGGCGTGGACGATAAATCGCGCATCGTGATACATTGCGCGCTCAGGTTGGGTGTCCTTCCTCGGCCGGCGCGCGTAGCGCAAGATATGCGATACGCTTGGTTTCGCGGCGACCGCGCGTGACGGTATCGAGGATCAAACCAACGGCGACGAACAGAAACGCGAGCAGCATCAGACCGGTTGAGAGTATCGCGGTCGGCAAACGCGGGACCAGACCTTCCTGCAGGTATGTAGTAAAAATCGGGATGGCGAGGACGATAGATGTGACCGCCAGCATCAGACCGGCTGAGCCAAAGAACGTGAGCGGCCGCTCTGTGCGGTAGAGCTTGAGGATCGTCCATAGAATGCGAAAGCCGTCATGCGAGGTACTTAGCTTCGAATCCGATCCACTAGGCCGCGAATAGTATGGCGTTGCAAGCTCACCCACGGGCAACTCCAACTCGAGTGCATGGACTGTCAATTCTGTCTCAATCTCAAAGCCGCCCGAAAGGACCGGGAACGATTTCACGAAGCGTCGCGAGAAGACCCGATAGCCCGAAAGGATATCGGTGAAGGCGCTTCCGAACATGCGAGTGACAAGACCGGCCAGCAGCCTGTTGCCGACGCGATGACCGCGGCGATAGGCCGCCGCCTCGCGATCGAGACGGCTCGCGACAACCATATCGAGTCTTTCCTCAATGAGCTTGGCGATCATTGCCGGCGCGCTCAGCGCGTCGTAAGTCGCATCGCCATCGACCAGCACGTAGATATCCGCCTCGATGTCACTGAACATCCGCCGTACTACGTAACCCTTTCCCTGACGGGTTTCGCGGCGAACCGCGGCGCCGGCTTGCCGCGCGGCTTCGGCCGTGTGATCGGTGGAATTGTTGTCATAGACATAGATGGACGCTGCAGGCAACGTCGTGCGAAAGTCGGCGACCACCTTGGCAATTGTGCGCTCCTCGTTATGACAGGGCACCAGAACCGCCACGTCGTGCCGGTTTGCGGTCATGCCATCTGCAAGAGGTTCACCACTTGACATTGTGCCTCTCCGCGATTCTCCCCACGGAATCGTCCGAGGACTCGCTCCGCTGGCCGTTCCCCCGAGCGTGGAGCTGGTAGGTGCCGTCAGCGCGCCAGCCGATCGATCGCTAAGGGTCGGGTCCCTTTAACTTGTATGGGGCATTTTCTGTCAAGGCTGATTTTCGTTTCTGTGCTCCTATGATTGGTCGGGAGCGAACAACGAAACGAAACGAGGGGAGCTCGCCATCAGGCGCGAACTTCGCGCCATAAACTTGTATTCGGTCGATCGGTGAGGATCGGAACCATGATGCAGTCATGCGCATCGGCAGCGAAGCTCCGAAAGAGCGGGCCCATTCTAAATCGCGGCTCGAAGACCATGTGCAAGGTCGGGTTGCCACCACCTCGGGTCGTCGTCTGCAGCTCGGTATAAATTCGAGACCGAACTGCAGAAACTCAGTTGTGTGCCTCTTCGCAGGCAAGTCATCACACTGCCGGCCGAAGGAGAAGGCCTGCCGGCGCTTCGCCAGTAGTCACCAGTCGCCAAGGCGCAATAAGGAGCCTGAGGGCGAGCGCGCCGAACAGGTCCGCGTGATAAGGCCAGGTCTGAACGATGTCTGGCTTTAGCTGTCGAATTCTTCTGACCAGTTACGAAAGCGCACGAGGGGCTTGAATTGCCGTGCTGCAATTAAGCGTCTCGATCTCAATTCCCGCCGCCCTGATCTGCTGCGCAAGCGGCCCTGGAGGCGAGATCGTGATGATTCTCGACGAAAAGCGACCTCGATCCATTCTCTGCACGAGACGCAAGAGACAGTGCTCCGCCCCGCCTCGACAGGGGCCGCTGATCACGCGCAAGTTACCCCCATTATCCTGGCGATAAGGCACCTGCGGAGAGGATTCCAGCCGCGTACAGGCACTTGTGAAAAGGGTAAAATATGGGTCGTGAGTCGCGATGAATGAGCGCATCGCGCTGGCCGAGCAACCGCGCGTTGCGAAGATATCAGGGGTCCGACAGCAGGTCGACGACTTTCTGACGGGGCACGTGGGAATAGATGTCTAAGCGCCAACGTATAGCATTCGTCTGCTATGACAAAAATTTCTTTATCAGGCACTTTCGCCCGGTAGTTCGTGCGGCTACGGCAAGCGGATTTGAGATTTTCGCGGTTCTCCCTTCTGCGCCGGGAGAAGCAGGTGATTTGCAGCAAGATGTCAGTGTGATTCCGATCAATGCGAGACGGTCGAACAATCCATTATTGCATCTGCCTTTTGATTTGATCGAAATGTATTCGGCGTTGCGAACGTGTGAGCCGGACGTGGTCCAGGCGTTTGCTTTGCAGCCCTCGGTAGTGGTGACGCTCGCTCTGCTATTCGCTCCGACCATCCGCAAAATCTATACCATAACAGGCCTCGGTTTAATCGACATCGATGACCGTTGGCCAAGTCGGCTCATGCGATCGTTCGTATACCGGCTGCTCAGGGTCTCCGAGAGAACCAGTTGGACATGTTTCGTCTTTGAAAACAGTGCCGACCCGACGCGCCTCGGTTTCAGAGCGGCGCGGCCGAAGCGAAAGATGTTTCTGATGGGCGCCGGAGTGAACGAAGCGGTGTTCACTCCGCGGCCACTGCCGACTGTGCCACCTCTCAAGCTCGCCATCGTGTCGCGCATGATCTGGTCTAAGGGGGTTGATCTCGCCGTGGAAGCGGTTTCACGCCTGATCCACGATGGCGCGCCGATTGAACTCGACATCTATGGGAATCCTGATTTTGAAAATCGGCGTTACTTTCCGGTCGAGCAGTTGCACGAGTGGGGCCATCGTTCTGGCATCCGGTGGCACGGCTTTGTTACCGATGTTGCCGGAGTCTGGGCAACGCATCACGCCGGATTGTTTCCAAGCCGAGGCGGTGAGGGGCTGCCGCGGGCGCTGCTTGAAGCGGCCTCCTGCGGACGCGCCGGGATCGCTGCCGAAGTTCCAGGTTGCGCCGATTTCATCCGTTCCGGATTAGAGGGACTCCTTGTGAAGCCAAATTCGGTTAATGAGTTGGCGGGCGCAATTGATCAGTTGGTCCGAGATCCGAGCCAGCTTGTGCGAATGGGAAATGCAGCCCGTCAGCGCGTATTGGACAATTGCACCGAGGAAATAATTACGTCTCGATATAGACAACTGTTTACTCAAATGTTTCAAGAAGGGTAAATGGCGCCGTCTGCTGCCTCGTGCGAAGGCCGAGCGGCGCAAACGTGTTCGGCTCCGGTGTTTGGTTCATCGATCGTGTCCCGGCGAGTGGTGTAACAACGGCACGACCGTCGTGATCTCCGGCAGGGCAGGATTGATCATGCTGTCGCTGCTGCAGGCAAGACGGCAGCGCCTTGAAGAACTCTAGCACCTGGCGCCGTCGAAGTTGCTTCCGAACGACAATCTTCTCGGCCGCGTCGATCCCGTGAATTGAAACACGTGCTTGGCGATATCCAAACCGATCGTGGTGACTTGCATGTCGATGGCTCCCTGATGTGATTCGATTGCAACGATCACCCTAGCACATCTCGTTGCTGGGAGCGGGCACCGTCCACCATATCAAAAGCGGACGAGGCGGCTCCAATTTGTGATGTCTGCTCCTCCCCCGAAGGCAGCCCACTCCCTTGCCGCGTTTATGGAGCTAATCCCGGAGGCCCGCAGGTAGGCGACCGAACCGGCCGATCAGGTAGGTGCGCAGCGCGGCGCGATTGATCAGAAACACGTTAGTGGTGGGATCGACGGCACCGATGCGCAGCGCAAGCTTGTCGCAATGATTTGACGGCATGATTTCACCCCAGATGAACCTCGGATTGATGCGAATGATAGCGATTTCCTGGTTTGCTTGGAAGCTTGAATGGGAGGTCTGGGATGGTTGTCGGCATCCGGGCTCCCAATGGCATTGAGGGTCCGATCTGGCCATCTTTCCAGTTGTTGGCATACTTGCACTCTGTTTCGCGCATTAGAGAGCCTGTGATGGACCGTACGTGCGTTCACGAACTGCAGGGGTGATGACGACGTTGATGCGAAACGGTCGAGACCGTCGATCGGAAAACCCGCTCTGGGCCGACGCGATAGTTGAGCGCGTGTTTGTGGTTGGGACCGATCAGCGGATCACATCAGGGCCAGCGGCCACTGCGGCTGCATCGCGACAGGGGTAACCCCCCAAGCGAAAATAGGCCGGATACATGGCTGCACCCGAACGCTTCGCAGAAAAGTCAGATTTGCTCTTGCAACGCGGGCGCCGTCCATACATGGCCTGAACGTCACTTGTCGCAATGCAGCGATTTGGTCGCTTTCGGGTGGATTGTGTTGCAAAACTCTCGTTGAGACTGCGGTTGAACCGTGATTCCGTGGATCAGGACTGCGATTCGCGGGGAACGGTCGATGATGGGGCGGCGA
>Ga0187869_10001898_pt1 | contig 17686 bp, 19 predicted proteins | sample June2016WEW_13_1_2_FD_132972 | JGI IMG/M metagenome (GOLD analysis project Ga0187869, IMG submission 132972) | Peatland microbial communities from SPRUCE experiment site at the Marcell Experimental Forest, Minnesota, USA - June2016WEW_13_100 | ecosystem: Environmental > Terrestrial > Soil >...
ATCCCCGGCATCCGAGCAGCAAAATGATCGTGGGCTTCAGCCCCTGAGGGATGTTCTTCTCAAACCTGCCTGCACTCTGCTTTCATCTCTATTCGCCGCTATCGGCAATCCAATATTTCAAAACTTCGTTCTCCTCGCTGTTGTAGCTGCAAACCAGCTCTACGCGTTTGAACGCTCCCGTCCTGTCTTCCAGCAGCAGCTTGTCCGACACGCTCGTTGTAATCCCCGGGGCCACGGTAACCGCCACCTCTCCATTGAATCTTTCATTCGGCGTTTCGGCGCCAATCCATAGGAACCCCTGCCCTGCAATGGACCGCACATATGCGTCCGCGCCCCTGGAGCACGCCTGCGCCGCCAGCGCTCCAACGTTGTCGTGCAACGTTCTTGCGTCCACCCCGGCGCCCACGCTCCCCGGTTGCCGGGTTGCAGCCTGGCCTCGGCTGGCCGCGATCGATTCCCACTCTCTCACTCCGCCGTAAAGCCCGATCCCCACCATCGCCGCCAATGCAATTGCTCCGGCTCGCACCCTCCACTTCGGGCCGCCTGCTCCCGCCAACTCCCAGTCGCGCGCAAACTGCTCGCCGCTATACAGCAGAGTCCCCGTCCCGTCTTCGCCTGTCCAGCGCACCGCCACCAGGTCCGTCCTCGGGCTGCTCACAAACACTTTTCCCGCCAACCCGTCTGCCTTTCGCTTTGCCTCCGCGCCCTTCGGGGGATATCCTCGCGAACTCATCTCGCATCCCTCCTCGCTCCATACGCGCGATCCACGTTCAGCAGCATCGGCTCACCGCGCAGCCTTGGATTCCCTCGCTGGAATCGCCCAGAATCCCCGCTTCACCTCTCGGCTGCAACGGAATATACCACTCCCGCCGTCGCCGTCGCACAGGCTGGCCCGCTGTCGCACAATGGTTGAAGAGCTTTTTCCCCGTTTCCCTGAGAGTGCAACCCATGCGGTGGTTCGAACACAACGCGATCTGTGGCGCACACGTGCTGGTCATTGCACTGTCCATCCTCCCACTCACGCCGATCCTCGTCTCCCAATCCCCGCCGCAAATCCCATCTGCATCCCCGGCGCCCCCGCCCGCTCCGGTCGCCGCACCCGAGCAAGTCACCGTCACCGCCTATCGCGCTCCCCTCGGCGTTCTGGAAAGCCCGGTCACCACGCGCCTGCTCACCAGCGAGTCGCTGCGCTCGACCGCTGCCATCACCTTCGATGATCAGTTGCGCGCGCTTCCCGGCGTCGTGCTCTTTCGCCGTTCCAGTTCGCTCGTCGCCAACCCTTCCTCGCAGGGAATCAGCCTTCGCGCCCTCGGTTCCACCTCCGCCAGCCGCACTCTCGTCACGGAGCACGATGTCCCTCTCAACGATCCGCTCGGCGGATGGATTCACTGGCAGGAGCAGCCCGAGCTCTCCATCCAATCCGTCGAGCTCCTTCGCGGCGGCGCCAGCGACCTCTACGGTTCGAGCGCCATAGGCGGCGTGATCAACATCATTCCCGTCCGCCCCTCGTCGAATCTCGTCGAGCTCAGCTCCAGCTTTGGCGGCGAAGGTACCTACGACGACAGCTTGCTGGCCGGTGCCCATCGCGGCCCGTGGAATCTTCTCGCCGCCGGCGGCCTCATCGGCACCGACGGATACATTCAGGAAGCTCCATCCCAGCGCGGCCCGGTCGATGTCCCCAGCAATGTTCACAGCCAGAACGCTCTGCTCACGGCCGGCCGCAATCTTCACGATCTCAAGCTCTTCGCGCGCGCCACCGGCTTTAACGAGTCGCGCCACAACGGAACTCCCTACCAGCGGAACGCCACTCGTCTCATTCGTTACAGCACCGGCGCCGATTGGCAAAATGCTCGCAACACCGCGCTCGCCCTGCGCCTCTACGGATCGGACGAGCGCAATCGCCAGACTTTCTCGAGCATTTCCAATCTGCCCAACTTCGGCGACGCGGCTTGCACCTACCGCTGCGGCGAAATCCCCACGCGCTTCTCCTATGTCCCCGACAACGAGCTCGGCGCGGCCGCGCATTGGAGCCAGCCCTTCGGCGCTGGCCTCTTGTTTGTTGCCGGAGCCGACGCGCACGACGTCCGCGTCTGGGACCGCGAGCAAACCTACGGCAGCACCGCCGCGCTCACCAACCTCGCCGATCATCAGCGCGACTCGGCCGCCTACGCTGAGGCCATGTGGGAGCACAATGCCTGGACGCTCGTCGCCTCAGCCCGCATGGATTGGTTCCAGAACTACGATGGCCACGAAACGCAGTGGAACGGTTCAGCCTGGACGCCCACCGCCACGCAGCCGCCACAACGCGATGAACGCATCTTTGATCCGCGCCTCGGCCTCTCGCGCAAGCTGTCGCCACATTGGGCCCTCACTGCCTCGGGATTTCGCGCCTTCCGCGCTCCCACGCCCAGCGAGCTCTACCGCTCCACGCAGGTCGGCAGCCAGCTCACCCTCCCCAATGGCAATCTCCTCAGCGAGCGGGCCACCGGATGGGAAGCCGGTCTGGCCGCCGAGCGCTCCTGGGGCAGCATTCGCTCCAGCTACTTCCTCACCCAGGTCAATCGGCCCATCGCCGCTCTCACCATCAATCCCGACTCTTCGCCCATCTTGCTCATGCGCGAAAATCTCGGCCAGATTGAGAGCCGCGGCGTCTCTCTTGACTACGAGCTTGCGCCCAGGTCCTGGATCGCAGTCGACGGCGGCTACCAGTACGCCCACGCCGTGGTCTCGCGCGGCACTCAGGACCTGGGCAAATGGATTCCCGAAGTCGCGCGCAACATGGCCACGCTGAACCTCCGCGCATCCCGGCCGTCTCTCGGAACCCTCAGCCTCCAAAGCCGCCTCAGCGGCCGCCAGTTCGACGACGACGCCAACGCCTATCTCCTCCACGGCTACTTTCGCCTCGACGCCTACGCCTCGCACAACTTCGGCAACCGCTTCCAGCTCTTCGCCGCCGGCGAAAATCTCTTAAACCGCTCCATCGAGGTTTCCAAGACCCCGACCACCACCCTCGGCCAGCCGCGTACCGCCCGCGCCGGATTCCTCGTTCATCTCGGCGGCGACAGCAAATAGCCAAGCAGCGGTCCGGCTCTGTCGCATCGCCGCGATATCGCGTCGCCTCGCCAGCAAACCCACCAACTCGCACACTTCCCCAAGCAGACACGAGTCGGGATTCCTCCCGACTCTTACCAGCCATTCTGGGGGAGGGATTGAGTGCAGAAGTTTTTGAGGGGGCTGTTTGAATTGTTGCCGTGCGGATTCGATGCGGGAACTGGTGCTTGCAACTACCCTACAAAGCTCCGGCCATGAAAGATGTTCAATTTTGACCATCATCGCAGGCCGAAAAGCGGTAAAAACCCAAATGGCTAATTATTCTTCGCTCGATTTCGATTGTCCTGTTTGCGGAGCGTTTTCTAAAGAAAGGTGCATCAACTTGGCCGGAAGTTTCCGGTTTGAATCGCACGTTGAGCGCAGGTGGATCGCCCAGGATCAGCGACCGGAGCGTTCGCCCTCAACGGCAATCCCGGCAGGAAGCCGCGTGATCGAATACAAGCAAGCACCATAAACGCACCAAGACCTCTCACCTGTCCCTGCCTCTCATTCCCCGTCCACTAGAATCATTCCGTGCCCCCGCTCTTTCATCTCCTCGCCGTATCCGCCGCCGGCGGCCGCCGCGGCCGTCTCCTCCTGCCGCATCAAACCGTCGAAACCCCTGTCTTCATGCCCGTCGGCACGCAGGGCACCGTCAAAGCCGTCCCCCAGGACACGCTCGAATCCCTCGGCGTCGAAATCATTCTTGGCAACACCTACCATCTCTATCTCCGCCCCGGCCACGAACCCATCCGCCGCATGGGCGGCCTGCATCGCTTCATCAGTTGGCCGCGCGCCATCCTCTCTGACTCCGGAGGCTTTCAGGTCTTCTCCCTCAGCTCGCTCCGCAAAGTCACTGACGACGGCGTTCAATTCCGCTCTCACCTCGACGGGAGTTCGCACTTCTTCACCCCCGAGCACTCCATCGACGTTCAAATCGCCCTCGGCGCCGACGTTGTGATGAGTTTTGATGAGTGCACCGAGTATCCCGCCTCACGCGCCCGCGTGGAAGAAAGCCTACGCCTCACCGTGGCCTGGGCCCGCCGTTCTCTCGATCACTTCCGCGCCCACAGTCATGATGTCCCGTGGTTCGATCTACAGGTCCGCCGCACGCAGTCCCTTTTCGGAATCGTTCAGGGCGGCATGCATCGCGATCTCCGCCGCCAGTGCGCCGAGCGCCTCGTCGAAATGGACTTCGACGGCTACGCCATCGGCGGCCTCAGCGTCGGCGAGCCGCGCGAGCTCACCCTTGAAATGATCTCTGAAGTTTTGCCGCTGCTGCCCAAAGACAAGCCGCGCTACGTCATGGGCGTCGGCTATCCCGACGAAATCGAGCTCTACGCCCGCATGGGTGTCGACATGATGGATTGCGTACTACCCACGCGCGCCGCCCGCCACGCCCTGCTCTTCACCAGCGAGGGCCGCCTCAACATCAAGAACAAACAATTCGCCGAAGACCAGTCCCCGCCAGACCCCGCCTGTCAGTGCCCCGTCTGCCGCCGCTACTCGCGTGCCTACTTGCGCCATCTAATGAACGCCGGTGAACCCCTCTCCGCCACCCTCAACTCCATCCACAATCTCGCCTACTACCTCGCCATCATGTCCCGCGTCCGCAAGTCTCTGGAATCCGAATCCGCCGATCAATCGCCTGGTCGTTGACATTCGCGAAGTCTGCTCCGCGCCCTCCGGGCTGAACGCCTTCAACTTTCGAGCTACTGGCTACAAGCCGTCCACGAACCACTAATCACGAACCACTAACCCAGTAACCACTAACCACTAACCACTAACCACTAACCACTAACCACTAACCACTAACCACTAATCACTGCATTTCCCAGCAACTGCTTCAGCGCCTCCACATACTCGCTCAGCGCCGCGCGCCCCTTCTCCGTCATCCGGTAGAGCGTCTGCGGCTTGCGCAGCACAAATCGCTTCTTCATTGCCACGTACCCCGCCTCTTCCAGCTTCATCAACTGCGCGCCCAGGTTCCCATCGGTCGAGCCCGTCTTCTCTCGCAGCCACGTAAACTCCGCCTCGTCCACCCCCGAGAGCAGCGAGAGCAGCGCCAGCCGCAGCTTCCCGTGAATCACAGGATTCAACTCCGGCAGCTCAGGCATTTGCCGCCCCCTGCACCTGCCGCCGCCGCCGCGACTCGCAGATCATCGCGTAGATCCCAAACACGATCTGGCAAAAGAAAATGGCCACCAGAAACGCGATCAGGCTTTGCGTAACGCTGCCAAACAAGGAGGCCGCCCCCGCCAGCCACCACACCACCGCGCACGCAAATTGCGCCTTCCACTTGATCAGGATGCCCGAGGCGGCATTGGCTGTCCCCAGCAATGTCGCGATCACGGCCACGCACACCTGTTGGTCAGCTCTGCCGCCCAACCCCAGCGGCACTAACAGCGCAAACATCGAAATTCCCATGGCCGTCCAAATGGACATGATTGCCCGCCCCACTGTCGTCTTTGGTGCCTTTGCGCCTTTGTGCATCCGTCCGGCCAGGGTCCAGGTCAGCAACCACGTGCCGATCATCGTCACCGGCCATGCCATGTAGTGCTGGCCCCAGATCGGCCCGCCAAACATCCCTGAAGACCATGCAATGGCCACGTAAAACGCCACCCCCCAAAGCACAATCGTCCATGCCCATCTCGTCGTGCTCCGCCGACCCTCGGCCATCATGTTCGCAATCAGCTCCAGCCGCTCCGTCAATTCCGTGTCCTTCACATTGCTCTCCATAGTTCGCCTCTCATCCTTTTCGTTTTGTCTTACCTGTTGCTCCCGGCGGGTGCCCAGAGCACGACCTGAGCGAAGCCGAAGGGTCCCGCCTTTGGGACGTCGGATAGCACGAACCTCAACTCCGCCAACCCCTGCTTTCTCGTTCCCTTGCTCACGTGTTCCCTCGATCCCGCGTTCCCTGCCTTCATATGAAGAGTACTCTATACAATAGAGTACTCGATGTCAAGCAAATTCTTCCGCGCCCACGCAGATCTCCCGTTCTCCCACCTAACTCATTGATCCTAAAAGAGCGTCCAGCGTCTTCACGTAGCACCGGACTCCAGTCCGGGGTCCCCGGCGATGAATTCGCTGCATCAGTTCTATTGAAAGAGCAGCGGCGCAAAGTGGACCAAACTGTAATGCCAGGCTGTCCACTCATGCCCGCCGGGCCGGCCGCCGGCCGCTTTCTGATCCCTGATCCCTGATCCCTGTCCCCTGCCTTTTTGTCAACCCTCCCAACTCGCCCCAACCCCTCAACCCATTGAAAACGTTCCGCAAAAATCCAACCCAACTTTGCCGATCATTTCCGCCTTTTGGTGCACAATATTCCCATGATCGCCAAGCAGAGATCGAGGAACACGCCAGGATTCCTCCCCGCCGACTCCCTCGCTCCCTGCCTTTCCGTTCCCTCAGTCCCGGAGCCTGTCCTGAGCGAAGCCGAAGGGTCCCGATGTCCCTGCTCTTACCACCCCCCTACGTTTTCGCACCCCACCCCCTATGCCTCCGGCACCCACCCCCCACCCTTTTGCAGACCCACCCCCCATGCCCTTTTGTGAAACTGTGAAACTGTGAAACTGTGGAGCCTTCCAAATCAACAACTTGCAGCCACAGTTTCACAGTTTCACAGTCTCACAGTTTCGTTTTCAGGGGTTTTGTCGCAAACTTGTCCGCCGCGGCGGACTAACTTGCTGACTCGCTAACTCCGCTAGCTCCGCTGCTTCACACCTGCTTCACGCGTCGTTCTTCTTCACCAGATACTCCTCGACCAGCACGCTCACCAGAACGGCCGTCGGGATCGCGACTATCGCTCCGGCAATGCTTCCGAGCGCCGAGCCGAGCAGCAAAGCGATGAAGATCGCCAGGGCCGGCAGTTGGACGCGGCTTCGCATGATGCGCGGAATCAGCCATGTGTTCTCGATCTGTAGATACAGGACAAAGAAGATGGCAACGCCGAGCACGCGGCCCCAACTGTCGATCGCCGCCACCAACATCGCCAGCACAAGCGAAACTGCCGCGCCCAGAACCGGGATCAAATTGAGAAGGCCGGTGACGACGCCGAGCACGTAGGCGTAGCGAACACCCAATGAAAGGTAAACGATCGTGCTCACCGTGCCGAGAATCAGCATCAGGCTCAGCTGGCCCACCAGCCACTTCTCCATGCGGACGGCTGCGCGCCTCAGCGTCGCGTCCAGCCGATGCCGCGGCTGAGCCGGCACGAACGAAAGAAACCAGCGGTACGCGCCGTCGCCCTCGAGGATGAAATAGAGCGTGAGCACGAAGCCCGCAATCACCTCGACCAGCGCTCCTGCCCAGGCCCTGAACGAGAGCAGCAGGTACTCTGCCCCGCCGCTCAGCCCGCGCTGAATCCAGGAGATGACATCGGCGGCGTCGAGGCGATCGGCGTAGGGAACCTCTCTGACCTTAGCCAGGATTGCGGGAATGCGGGTCGGTAACTCGCCCGTCAGGGCCTGCAGGTCGTTGATGACCGGCGGCAAGGCGAAAAATCCAAAGACCGCGAACGCGCCGGCCACCGCCAGCAACAGGATGAGGATGGCCGTTGATCCGTGAAATGGCTTCCAGCGGCCGATCCGAATTCGCGTCGTGGCCCGCACCACCGGCGAGAGCACGACGGCAAAGAGCGCCGAGACGTAAAGGAGCGCCAGCATGCCGCGAATCAGCCACGCCACGTAGAGGGCCAGCGCCACGGCGAAGAAGAACACGATGTGTCCGCGAACGTTTTGCTTGCTCTGCGCGGATTGATTCATACGAGGCAATCCTTACATGCCAGGCTCATGCCCAGCGATGCCGGTTCACTGCCCACTGTTCACTGCTCACTGGCCACTGACCACTGACCACTGACCACTGACCACTGGTTATTGTTCACTGTCCGCTGATGATTCCCCCGACGATTCCACCGAGCAGTCCGGCGCCAGCGGCCGCCGGCGTTGATGGGACTGCCTCGGGGTGCGGCAGATACTCGTAGATCTGGTTCGCCAGCCGCGAGATGGGCAGCGTTTGCAGCCATATCGTGCCCGGACCCACCATCCGCGCCAGAAAGATCCCGTCGCCGCCGAAGATCATGTTCTTGATCCCGGGAACCGTGGTGATCTGGAATCCGACCGACGATTGGAACGCGCCTACGTGGCCCGGATGCACAAACAGGATCTCACCGGGCGCGAGATCCTTCTGGATCAGCTCGCCTGAAAGCTCGATCCACGCCGTGCCCACGCCGCCAACCTTCTGCAGCATGAATCCGCTGCCGCCAAAGATGCCCGCGCCGAGCGACTGCTGGAAACCCACGGTAATGGTCACCTGGGGCGTGGCGCACAGGAATCCGTGCCGGTGCACCATGTACTCCGGCCCCTGCCCAAGCTGCACAGGCACGATGTGGCCCGGCACCCTGGTGGCAAAGGAGACAGAGCCCTGGTACTGAATGGCGCGGTACTCGGTCATGAAGATGCTTCCGCCGCCGGCCACGCGCTTGATCACACCGAAAAATCCCCCGCCCCCGCCCGCCTGCGTATGCGTCGTCATCTGCACACTCGCAGTCATCCACGAGAGCTCTCCACTCTCTGAAAACACGCTCTCGTTGGGATCGAGCAGCACTTCGAGCACCGGCATGGTGGTGCCCAGAATCCGGGTTTGCATAAGGAGTCCCTCCTGTTAGTGATCAGTGTAATGGCCGCAACGCGCGTCAGCAGCGAATGTTTGTGGAAACGGAGCTGCCTGGCAGGGGCTGTGGATTGAAGGCTGGTTTTGACCGGCTGGCCGAAGGTTATTGCTCGTCTCGGTGAGCAATGATGTAGTCCTTGATGCGGTCGTAGGCATCGCTCGGGAGCACGCCATGATCGAGCAGATCCTGCTTGGTCCGATAGGGGCGAAAGCGAACGATGCGTCCGGCCCAGCTCGGCGTCATTCCGGGAACTTTGAGAAGTTCATCGGCACTGGCGTGGTTGATGTCGACACGCGCTTCGGGCGGCGGGATGGCCTTTGTCTTCGGTGACGCGTGCGGGGCGACGGACTGCGCGTGGCTGAATGCTCCATTTGCCGCTGTGGCGATGCAGACCGCGAGCACAGCGATTGCCGCGAATTGCTTTCCAGCTCGCACAGATTCAGTCTCCAATCAGGCTGCGCTTGTCATGCAGTTGTCCAGGTGGGCGAGCACGAGGGGCCATGCATCCTCGTGCCGTTTCTTCGACTCCTCGTCGGGAAAGCCGGCGTGCGTGAGGCGGAGCTGAGTGCCATCGTCTTTCGCAATCAGCTCCACCGTCACCTGAGTTTCCGCGCCCTTGGTTGCTGCGGTGAGCCAGGTGAGTTCAACAAGCCGAGGGCGCTCCATGCGGAGGAAGCGGCCGTAATGCGGATGCCGCTGGCCTTTGAACTCGGTTTCGAAGAAGAACGCTGTGTCGATCCTGCCCTTCATCAGAACCGATCCGGGCTCGGCAAACCAGCGATCAAATTGCTCCGTCCAGGCGCGGAAGAGCACATCCGGAGATGCCTTCATCACGCGCTCACAGGTAAAGGAAAATGGTCTTGCGGTAAGATCGGGCATACGCATAGGCGAGGATTCTCCTTTCCGGGATTCCCGCATGAGGGTCAACAAAACCATTTGACACCAAAAGGGCTTTGCCCGTACCTTGAAAAGAGATGCAGAGCCTCCGCCATCACGGCCACCACCATGGGACAACCATGCCGGCGGACTGCCTTGGCCTAAGCTAATCGGCCAGAGAGATCAAAGAGAAACACTCAAGCCCGCCGGCGAATGACGCTGGTGGGTTTTTTCGTGTTTGGAGAAGAACTTCAACCCCAACCGGGACAAAGACAGGATGAGAGATGACCGAGAAGGCAGTAACAATTGATTTCGACAAGATGGATGGCCTTGTGCCGGGGATCGTGCAGGATGCGCGCACGGGCGAGGTGCTGATGCTGGGCTTTTTGAATCCAGCCAGCTATGCCAAAACGCAGGAATCCGGCTTTGTGACCTTCTGGAGCCGCACCCGACAGAAGCTATGGATGAAAGGCGAGACCAGCGGCAACCGGCTCCGCGTGGTTTCCGCGGCCACCGACTGCGACAATGACACGCTGCTGTTTCGCGTTGAAGTGGAAGGCGACGGCCTGGTTTGCCACGAGGGCACAGTGAGCTGTTTTACGAGGCCGATCGCGGTGGGAGCGGAGGTGAGCCGTGGGTAGCAAGCTTCGATTCGGAATCCCCAAAGGCAGCCTGCAGGATGCGACCATTGCACTGTTCAAGCGCGCAGGATGGAACATCTACGCGGACGGCCGCTCCTACTTTCCTTCGATTGACGACGGCGACATTGAGTGCATGCTGATTCGCGCGCAGGAGATGGCGCGCTACGTTGATCACGGCGTGCTTGATGCGGGACTGACCGGCATCGATTGGGTGGTCGAGAGCGGCCTCGACGTCGCCAGCGTGACCACGTTGACTTATGCCAAGCAAAGCCGGCGCAAGGTACGCTGGGTTCTGGCAGTTCCGGAAGGGAGCGGCTTTGAAAAGGCTGAGGACCTGGAAGGGAAGATCATCGCTACTGAACTGGTAGAAGTGACCAAGCGCTACTTTGCCTCGAAGGGCGTGAATGTGAAAGTGGAGTTCAGTTGGGGAGCAACGGAGGTGAAGCCGCCGACGCTGGCCGACGCGATTGTCGAAGTGACGGAGACGGGCAGCTCGTTGAAGGCCAATCACCTGAAGATCATTGATACGGTGATGGAGAGCGAGACGCACCTGATCGCCAGCAAGGCTGCGCTGGCCGACGCGTGGAAGCGGCAGAAGATCGACCAGATTGCGCTCATGCTGCGCGGCGCCATCGATGCGCAGGCGCAGGTGGGGCTGATGCTCAACGTGAAGCGCGGGGATCTGGAGGGTGTGCTGGCCGTGCTGCCAGCCCTGAACTCTCCGACCATTTCGCAGTTGAGCGATTCGGAGTGGGTCGCCGTGAATACGATTCTGGAAGAGCGCGTGGCGCGCGACGTTATCCCGCGGCTGAAGGCGGCGCGCGCTGCGGGAATTGTCGAGTATCCACTGAACAAAGTCGTGCTGTGACGAGAGCCGAACGATGAAGCTGATCCGGACCACAGGACGAAATGCTCGGGAAGCCGCGGAGACGCTGGCCGCCCTCGAACGGCGCGGAAGCGCGGCGCTGGACCAGGTGCTGCCCGCGGTGAAGCGGATTGTGGCCGATGTACGCAGGCACGGCGATCGCGCGCTGCTGCGGTATGCGGCGAGGTTCGATGGACTTTCTGGGCCGAATGCATTGCGAGTGACTCAAGATGAAATGGCGGCGGCGTGGAAGGGTCTCGATCCCGCGCTGCGCGATGCGCTTACCACGGCAGCCGCGCAGATTCGCGATTTTGCCGAGCGGCAGATGCCGGAATCGTGGAATGAATCGACGGTCGAGGGCTTGACGACGGGCCAGCTTGTGCGCCCGCTTGGGTCTGTTGGATGTTATGTGCCCAGCGGACGGCACCCGTTGCCCTCAACTCTATTGATGACGGCGATTCCGGCGCAGGTCGCGGGAGTGGCGCGGATTGCAGCGGTTTCGCCAAAGCCCGCGCCGGAGACGTTGGCCGTAGCGCATCTGCTCGGAATCGAGGAATTCTATCGGCTGGGTGGCGCGCACGCCGTGGCGGCATTGGCCTACGGAACCCCGAGTCTTCCACGCGTTGACAAGATTGTGGGGCCGGGAAATCTTTACGTAACCGCGGCCAAGCGCCTCGTCGCATTTGATTGCGCTATTGATATGCTTGCGGGCCCGACGGAGATCGTGGTCACCAGCGAGCGCGGCAACGCGGCAAACATTGCGAGCGACCTTGTCGCGCAGGCGGAGCACGATCCGGAGGCGCTGGCGATCTTTGTGACGGCGCGAGAAGAGTTAGCGCGGGCGGTAATGGCCGAAGCGAAGGAGCGCAGCCGCAACAACGCCGTGGCGCGCGAGGCGCTCAAGCGCAACGGTTTTGTTTTTGTGGCAGGATCGTATGAGGAATGCTGCGATATCACCAACTGGCTCGCGCCGGAACATTTGACTGTTGACACCGCGAGCGATTTGGGGTGGGTTCAGAATGCAGGATCAGTCTTCGTCGGGCGCTGGTCTGCGCAACCCATGGGTGACTATATCTCCGGTCCGAATCACACGCTGCCTACGGGCGGCATGGCGCGAGTGCGCGGCGGATTGAGCGTGAACGACTTCGTCAAGCTCATCACCGTGCAGCAGTACACGGCGAAGGGCGTGGAGAAGTTGGGACCGAAGGCTGCGTTGCTGGCTGAAGCGGAAGGACTCTTCGGCCACGCCGAAGCGATTCGAGCGCGCTTCAAAAGGAGGGCCCGTGGCTGAAGGTGTCTCCACACTTATTCCTGCCCCGCGTCTTCGCGTACAAGCCATGAAGGAGTACCACCCTCCGCTGGGCAACCGAGATGCGATGCGGCTGGACTTTAACGAGAACACGCTCGAATGCTCGCCGCGGGTACGCGAGACGCTGGCGCAGATTTCTTCTGGAGCGCTCACCCGCTATCCCGAGCGCGAGCCGGTGGAAGCGATCGTGGCCGCGCATTTGGGGCTGCGCGCGGAACAGGTGGCGCTGACCAACGGCGTGGATGAAGCAATTCACGTGCTCTTCGAAACGTTTCTCGAAGCAGGCGACGAAGTGTTGATGCCTGTACCCACGTACACCATGTACGAGGTCTATGCCTCGGCAACGGATGCGCGCGTCGTCGCGGTGCAGGCTGCGGACGATTTACAGTTTCCGTTTGAGCGGCTGATGGCGGCAATCACTCCAAGGACGAAAGTAATTGCGGTTGCCAATCCGAACAGCCCATCGGGCTCGGTGGCCACGCGCGCGCAACTGCTGGAACTGGCGCGGCGCGCGCCGCAAGCGGTAATGCTGGTCGACGAAGCCTACTTTCATTTCTTCGGCGAGACAGTGATGGACCTCGTGGGAACGCTGCCGAATCTCGTGGTCGCGCGGACGTTCTCGAAAGCCTACGGGGTGGCGGGGTTGCGGTTGGGTTTGCTGGCCGGGCCGGTGGAATTAATGCGCTGGGTGCGACGCGTGCTTTCGCCGTACAGCGTGAACTCGCTGGCGCTGGCCTGCCTGCCGCCGGCGCTTGAAGACACTGCGTACCTCGATTGGTACGTGGGCGAAGTGCTGGCGGCGCGCGCGGAGTTTGAGGCGGCGCTCGATGCAGCGAAGGTGAGGCACTGGCCGAGCGGGGCCAATTTCGTTTTAGTCGAGATTGGCGGGCAGCACGAGGAGTTTGTGCGCCTGATGCGCGACGCCGGCGTGCTGGTCCGTGACCGATCGAGCGATTCCGGTTGCGATGGCCGCGTGCGTATCACCATCGGAACGCGCGCACAGATGAGGCAGGCCGTTACCGCGCTGAACAACGCGCTGGCGGCGCTGCGGACGGAAGGCGGGAAGTGATGACAGTGAAGAAGAGCGGGGCGGCGAGCAGGCGCGCGGGTTTGCGTTCGGCGACGATCGTGCGCAACACCAACGAGACGCGCATCGAGATCGAGCTGACGATCGAGGGACAGGGACGGTACAGCGTCTCGACTGGAATTCGCTTCTTCGATCACATGCTGGAGCTTTTCGCGCGGCACGGCGCATTCGACCTCGACCTCGTCTGCAAAGGCGATCTGGATGTCGATCAGCACCACACGGTCGAAGACGTGGGCATTGCGCTCGGCGAGGCATTCGATCGCGCCTTGGGAGACAAGCGTGGCATTCTCCGCGCCGGCTACTTCGTCATGCCAATGGACGAGACGCTGGCGATTGCAGCCGTGGATTTGAGCGGGCGCGCGGCGTTTGCAGTGGATACGAAAGTGCGCACGCGGCTGGTAGGCGATTTGCAGACCGAGTTGGTAACGGACTTCTTCGAGGGGTTTGCGCGAGGGGCACGGGCCAACGTGCACGTGAAGACCATGTACGGACGCTCGAACCACCACAAGATCGAGGCGATCTTCAAGGCATTCGCGCGGGCGCTGCGCGTGGCCTGCTCGCGCGACAAGCAACTGGGCAAGATGCTGCCTTCGACGAAGGGTTTGCTTTGATGCGCGTCACAGTCATCGACTACAAAGCAGGCAATCTGACCTCAGTGCTCAAAACACTGCGGCATCTTGGCGCTGAGACGGTCGTGACCGACGGCGATCTCTCGCTGGTCGAAGCGGCAGAGCGCATTGTGCTGCCAGGCGTCGGCCACTTTGCGGCGACGGAACGGCTGGATGCGACAGGAATGACGGGCGCCATTCGCGCGGCAATTGCGCGGGGGGTACCGTTCCTGGGAATTTGTGTGGGCATGCAGTGGCTTTATGCGGGATCGACGGAAGCGCCGCAGCAAGCGGGGCTCGGACAGTTCCCTGAATCGTGCACGCGTTTTGCCGAAAGCACGGAAAAGGTTCCACACGTGGGTTGGAACTCTCTCGAAGTTCGGAATGGATCGCGCTTGCTGGCCGGCGTCGAGCCGGGGGAGTTTGTCTACTTTACACATTCGTACAAGGGTCCTGTTACGGCGGACACCGCGGCCGTCACAAACTACATCGAGCCATTCGCGGCCGCCGTGGAGCGCGGCAATGTGATGGGCGTGCAATTCCATCCGGAGAAGTCAGGCGAGACGGGATTGAAAATTCTGCGCAATTTTCTCGCGTGGCAGGCGAAGGGAGCCGCATGCTGACCAAGCGCATCATTGCCTGTCTCGACGTGCACGCGGGCCGCGTGGTGAAGGGCGTGCAGTTTGTCGACCTCGTGGATGCGGGCGATCCGGCGACGCAGGCGTCGCGGCATGCGCGTGAAGGCGCGGACGAGATTGTGCTGCTGGATATTACCGCGACGCACGAGGGTCGGCAGACTCTGCTCGATACGGTGCGGCGCACGGCGCGCGAGCTGTTTGTGCCGTTTTGCGTGGGTGGAGGCATTCGCTCGGCGCGCGACGCGGAGCAGGTATTTGAGGCGGGTGCGGACAAGGTGAGCATCAATTCAGCGGCGCTGGCTGACCCTTCGCTTATTAGCGCCATCGGCAGCAGTTTTGGCGCGCAGGCTGTAGTAGTCGCCATCGACGCGCGACGCGACCCCGAAGCCGCCGACCCGGTGCGCGATGCGCAAGTATTTGTCCACGGCGGGCGTAAGCCGGTGGGTCGGCGCGTGGTGGAATGGGCGCGCGAGGCGGAAGAGCGCGGCGCGGGCGAGATTCTTCTGACTTCAATGGACGCTGACGGAACGCGCGCTGGATTCGATTGTGAATTGACAGCGGCGGTGAGCGAGGCCGTCGGAATTCCGGTGATTGCCTCGGGAGGCGCAGGAACAGTGGCGCACTTTGCCGATGTGTTCGGGCGCGGCAAAGCCGATGCTGCGCTCGCGGCCAGCATTTTTCATTTCGGTGTATCCACCTCGCGTTCGCTCAAAGAAGAGCTTGCGCAGGCAGGCGTTCCGGTGAGGCTGCCATGCTGATTCCTTCGATTGATCTGATGGGCGGGCGCATTGTGCAGCTTGTGCAGGGCGAGAAGCTGCGGCTCGCGTTTGACGACATTGAATACTGGATCGAGAAATTCTCGCGCTTTCCGCTCGTGCAGTTGATCGATCTGGACGCGGCGATGCGACAAGGCGACAACTTCCTGCTGGTCGAGCAGATCGCAAAGCGGCTGCCGTGCCAGGCGGGTGGCGGCGTTCATTCCATTGAGCGCGCACGGCAAGCACTGGACGCCGGCGTGAAGCGCGTGATCATCGGGTCGGCGCTTTTCTCGGCAGAAGGCAACGTCAATGCGGCGTTCGCTGCGGAGCTGGCCGGGAGCGTCGGTGCAGAGCGCGTGGTGGCCGGGATCGACACGAAAAACAGCCGCATTGTCGTGAAGGGATGGAAGGCGCAGGTGGAGCTGACGCCGGACGATGCGATTCCGCAGCTTGAACCCTACGTTGCGGCATTTCTGTACACGCATGTGGACGGCGAGGGATTGATGCAGGGCTTTCCCGTGGAAACCGCGGCCCGTTTGCGCAACCTGACGCAGCGTCAACTCATCGTGGCCGGAGGCATTCGCAGCCAGCAGGAAGTGGATGCGCTCGATGCGATTGGAGCCGACGCAGTAGTGGGGATGGCGGTATACACGGAACTGCTGGCGATTTGACTGCGGTTGCCCCTAAGCTTTCGCAGAGGGCGAGAGCGGCAGGTGCGGGGCTGGTTCGGCTCACGCGGAATCGACGACCTTCTCGGAATCGCCGATGGCGTTGCTGGTTTCAATGCGTGTCGCGCGGAGCAAGCGTGCAATCTGCTTGAGATGGAGCTGGACCGCATAGGCGCGCAAGAGCTCGGCCTGCGAAAATCCAATGCCGGTGTGGCGAACCTCGTCCATGCGCGCTTCTAGGTCGGCAATGTCCTGCTCCAGATTGATTCCCGGGGCGGGCGCGCGGAAGCGCCACTTGTGAGTGTAACTGGCTACATAATTGAAGCCGGTGCGAATGTCGGCGGCAAGACGCGAGAGCGCCGGCTCCAATTGCTGCGCGAAGCGGTCTTCGTGGCTGTCTTTTACCGCAAGCTCGAGCGCAACCAGCGCGTCATAGAGAGATCGGCCAAACTGCGAGAGCATGCTCAGACCCTCCCGCCAGCCGGGGCCACTCGGCTCGTTGCGCGCGGCTTCGAGCAGTTGACTGTTTCCGCGGAGCAGAGCCAGCGCATCCTCGCGCAGGGCAGGTAGATTCTGCGACGGCGCGCCGCGAAAGCCCTCGAGAATCGCCTCGAAGAAGCTGCCGAGCAGGAGGAACTCCTGGGCGAGGCCATCGCGCAGCCACAGTCGTGCGCGATCAGGAAAAACAAGCGTGGTGACCGCAAGCGCGACGACGATTCCAAGCAGTACTTCGCCGACGCGATCGAGCGCAAGCTCCCATCGCGGGCCGGCTTTGGGGACAAGCATGATGATCGTGATGGTGACGGCGGCAAGACGCGAGCTATTGCGGAGACTGAGCAGCCCGCAGACGACAATCGCGAGGATTACGGCGAGTATGTAATTCCATGGCGGCGCACCGAAGACGGAACATGCGAAGCCGAACGCAGCGCCCATGAATGTTCCAAGAAGGCGGTCGCGCGAAGCCGTTACGGTCGCGCCAACATTCGATTGCAAAACGATGATGGCGCTGATGGAGCCCCAATAGCCGTCGTGCAAGCCGAATCGCAACGCCAGCCACCAGCACAGCGCCGCGGCCAGTGCGGTCTTGGCCGCATCGATAAGCAGGCGGCGCCGCTCGAAGGTCAGCAGTCCCTGCTTACTGCCGCCTCCCAATCGCAGCTTCGCAGCGAGTTGGTGCTGGGACCACGTCTTTTTGGCTTTCAAGCGCATGGTTGCGATCCGAGGTTGAACCTTCTCCTTGTTTCAGGATAGTTTGCGGCACGCGCTGCGGTGAAGAGTTTCACGTCCGTGATCTGCGAGCGTCAATGAGCGCGGTCGGCATTGACGGGGCGGAGAAAGTCCTGGGATAGGATGGAATCGAGGAGCGAGCGCCGGTCGTGCGCAAGAAACCGCATGCTGCGAGTCGGATACCCAGCTACTTTACCTTTTGAGTTGTTCCGCGATTTCCCCAAGGGGATCGAGCTGATCCCGGTGTC
>Ga0187869_10001922_pt1 | contig 17542 bp, 18 predicted proteins | sample June2016WEW_13_1_2_FD_132972 | JGI IMG/M metagenome (GOLD analysis project Ga0187869, IMG submission 132972) | Peatland microbial communities from SPRUCE experiment site at the Marcell Experimental Forest, Minnesota, USA - June2016WEW_13_100 | ecosystem: Environmental > Terrestrial > Soil >...
CCCGCCAGAAATCGATGTACGATACCTGGTGCACGCACGCCACCGTGCAGCGCGGCGCGCAACTCTTGGCCGTGAGGTATTCGCGGCGGATGTCGTCCGCCGTATACTCCATCAGCGGCTTGGCCGGGTAGCCGCGTTGCTGCGAGCAGTAGTGCACCAGCCCGTCTTCGCAGACGTAGAGGTACCGCGACCCCGCCCGGCAGCGCCAGTTGTTCGGCCGCCCCTCGGCAATCGCCTCCTGGAACTTGTCGAACTGCGCGTAGTTCGTCTTCTTCCGCGCCTTCATCTCGTGGTACACCCGCGCCTCGTCCGGCTTCAGCGGCTTCAGTTGCCCATCCCCGTCGTGGATGATCCCGATCGTCGACTCGAACCCCAGCTCCAGCGCCCGGCGCCCAATCACCAGCGCGTCGTTTGGGTTTTTGATCCCTCCGCCCACCACCGAGTTGATATTCACGTGGAACTCGGCATACTCGGCCAGCATCTCCAGCCGCTTATCGAGAGTCTTAAGGGACTTTTTCGACACCTCGTCCGGCTCCAGGTTGTCGATCGAGATCTGCATGTGATCCAGGCCCGCCTCGTTGAGCCGCTCGATCCGATCCGGGCTCAGCAGGAACCCGTTCGTGATCATCCCCGCAATCGCGCCCGTCCGCCGGATGCGCCGGATAATGTCGTCCAGTAGCGGGTGCGTCAGCGGCTCCCCGCCCGAGATGCCGATCATCGCCGTCCCCAGCCGCCCCAGGCGGTCGATCCGCCGGAACATCTCATCGAGCGGCACCGGCTCGCTCACCTTGTCGTACTCATTGCAATAGGCGCAGCTCAGGTTGCAGAACCGCGTGGGAATAATCTGCACCAGCACCGGATGCGACGTGTCCGCCAGCGCCCGCGCCACCATCGCGTACTCGCGCACCTTCCGCTTGGCCGCAATCCATCGCCCTCTCAGCGTCGATCTCCGGGGAGTGCCCATCCTTACTATTGAATCACAAAGGGACTGCGATACTGCGGGGTTGTGCGAAGATGGGTGTAAATGCCCAAATCCCCGCCAATCGACTTTGGCGAAATTCGTCGCCTCGCGATCACCGCGGTATTTTCCGACGACCTACTTTTCGAAAAGGTAGTGCTCAAAGGAGGCAACGCGCTTTCGCTTGCGCATCACTTGAGCACGAGAACGTCGCTCGATCTCGACTTCTCAATCGAGGGCGACTTTGAAGATATTGATGAAATCCGAGGGCGGCTTCGGAGGGCACTCGAGAATCGATTCTCTTCGGTGGGTTTGGTAGCATTCGACTTCAAGCTCGAGCCAAAGCCGCGCACTGTTCCCGAAGGGCAGGATCCCCGATGGGGAGGCTATATGGCCTCGTTCAAGGTCTCTGAAAAGCGCAAATACGATGAACTGCTCGGCGATCCGGATGCCCTACGCCGCGACTCTCTTGTTGTTGGCCCTGCGCAACAACGTGTATTTAACATCGATCTCAGCAAGTACGAATACGTGGCCGGAAAGGTCCAATTGGAACTCGACGATTACGTGATCTACGTCTACAGCCCAAGAATGATCGCGATCGAGAAGCTTCGCGCAATCTGCCAGCAGATGCCCGATTACGCGCTAAGACGCTACCCCACAGCAAGAGCACGCGATTTCTATGATATCCATCTCATCGCAGCGACTTTAGGGATGGACTTCAGCTCTCCAGGAAACCTTGAACTAACCCGACAGATCTTTGCGGCAAAGGCGGTCCCCCTCGAATTCCTAGGCTTAATCAAGGATCAGAGGGAGTTTCATCGGCCGGATTGGGATAGCGTCAAAGCATCCTCAAGGGAGAAAGTGGAAGACTTTGACTATTACTTTGATTTCGTTGCAAAGCGAGTGGAGTCAATGAAGGCTCTTTGGGAAGAATAGCCGCCAATCTGGGTCATATTTCTTGTCCTTGAGGCCGTATGCCAAATAGAAGTCGTATTTGAGGCCGATGCTCATGAGCCTGCTGTACCGGCTCCTCGAGTAGCCTGCTTTTTGCATGTAGAAACCTATCGCCTGATGGTAAGGGTAGACATAATCGATCTTCTTGAGCGTTGCCACCAACGTGCCAACAGACACACGATCTTTTGCTGCGCGATATGCTTCCAATACTCGGAAAACTCCCCCGGCATAAGATGGTCGGACGGCAATATCGATGAGAGTTCTTTCAAGCCCCGTCGCCCTCAGCGTCGCCCCAGAGTATTCCAAATCGACAACTCCCAACTGCCCGGTGTTCTTTCCCCAAAGCAGCAATGCTTCCGAATTGCCGAATTTGAAGATGAACTGAGATTCACGCTGTTTCCCCGCAAAGGCTCGATTAATGCCTTCCTGGGTGAGGTGGCCGGAGCTTGGCTTGGAGCTTTGTTCGCCGTTGACATATATTCTTGACGGTATTTGCTCTGTAAGGCCGTGCAGGAGCATCGCAGTTGCCTGGCACAGGTAAGCATCACGCTTCATTGAAACTGCAATTTCGTAGGCAGATGCCTGTTTCCATACGTAGCGGGATATGCCGGAAACATTCGGATGATTTGCAGGTTCCAAATATTCGAGATGAAGATCCGTCTTATCCAGAAGGAAGTCTAGGAATTTGGCCGCTGTAGTATTTTGGGCCAATCTCCAAAAGGCTCGGTTCTCTTCCAATATCCGCGAAATGTCGCTCGGCCAGAAAACTCGCTTGCCAGCTTTCTCGAAGGCTTTGACGATATCGGGCTTGGCAATTTGCAAACGACTCTGGCCGGCCATGCTTTTGGTCCTGCCCTCATTGTATCACTAGGTATATATACCTAGTGATACGGCGATTCCTGAGGCCTCAAGAGATAACAATCCATTTAGCATCATTAGTTTATACCTGTGATCTTCTCCCCCGATATCTTGCTGTACTTGGTATATATACCAAGTACAGCAACCTCGCGGTCAGGAAACAGCCGGCTACGCTCGCTAACGCTGGAAAATGAAGGGGTTATTCATGTTCATTCTTGCCGTTCCGGATCTGGTATACATACCAGATCCGGAACGGCAAGTTCGCCCATGAATTTTCACTCCACGAAATTGCGCGCAAATAATCGCTGTGGGCGACAGACGGAGGACCAACTCTCAAGGCCTCAAAAACAGGTGCGCGGCTGGCCCAGATCCCAGGTCATCAACTCACCACAAACTCGGGTGCCCCGGGTCTCGTTTCTGAAACCTGGGATACCACCAACCAAAAACTGAGAGCTGAAAGCGGCCGGCTGGAAGCCGTCATCCGGCAGAATAAGCTCCCACAGGGAGCGTCAGAAAATAGCCCAGGGCAACCCTGAGTCGCCCAGACCGGGGTCCCCGACGAGCGATTCGTGCTCGTTGGGGTGACGTGGCGACGAAGGGGCAGCCCTGGGAAAGCCGCCCCAAAAATCCTCCAGCTCCGTAGGGGCGAAAGAACCCACACTACTCCGCACTAGCCCGGCCGGTCCGTCGAATTGCAGTACATTTCTACTGCAAATGCAGTATAATTCTACTGCAATGATCTCCCTCCGCTCCAACCTCCGCCGCAGCCTGCTGACGCTCTTCTACGTCAACCGTTCTGCCCGCGCCTATGTCCGTCAATTAGCCGCGGCAATAGGCGCCGACTCCACCAACGTCTCCCGCGAACTCGCCCGCCTCGAGCGCGAGGGGTTCCTGCGCTCTGAGACCGAGGGCCGCCAGCGCTATTACAGCATCAATCCCGCTTATCCCTATCTCAAGCCGGTCTTCGCCCTTTTGCAGGGCTCCGTCGGCGTCGAGCCGACTCTGAGGCACGCGCTCCAGGCAATATCCGGCGTCGAATCCGCCTGGATTTACGGCTCCTTCGCCAAGAATGAAGCCGATGCCGCCAGCGACATTGACGTTTTGATCCTCGGACAGCCCGACCAGCGGCAACTCGCGTCCGAAATTCGCAAGGCCGAAAAGGCCCTCCGCCGCGAAATCAACTACACTGTTCTTTCTTCCCCGGAGCTCAATCGGCGGCTTGCCAGGCGCGACGCATTCATCGCCGACATCTGGAACGGAAAGCGCGTCGAGCTGATTGGCCATGGCCCCGACCAAACCGACCAAACCACAGCCGGTAAATCCGAATCAGTTCAGGCAGTTTCTGGCAGACGCGCGCAAGAAAGCCGCCGCCGCGCGAAAAAACCTGGCGATCGACGAGGAAACCGCCCATCAAACGGCGTACGAGGCCATCCTCAAGGCTTCTCTGGCCCTAATGCTGAGCCACGGTCAGCGTCCCCGCGCCCAACTCGGCCATCACGTAGCCATCCTCGAATTCGCGCGGAGGCGCCTCGATCCCGCGCAGGCGCCAACCTTCGATCTGTTTGACCGCATGCGCCGCAAGCGGAACATTGCCTTCTACGACATTGCCTTCATTACCGATGTGGAGGCCGAAGATGCGGTTCGCGCAGCCGAAGACTATCTCAAAGTAGTCGCCGCTGACATCCAAACCAGATTTCCATGATCCGCCGTGTACCGCATGCCCCGGTTCTGAGACCCGCCACTGCCGCGCGCCTTTGCTCCCCGAATCCCGCCCATCGCCGCGAAAGCCGTGCAATTCAAGCCCAAATCAGGACATTCACGAAACAAATGTGCGGCGCGTGCCGAATGAGCGTAGTGTGAGAGATGGAGTGAGCATCGTCCTCCCCTTTCAGGTCCGCTGAACTAAGGCAGTTTATCTGAAGTTCCTTCCCCTCTTAGCCCACGATTCTCATCGAGGGTCCTAAATGATCGTGTCAAAAGTTCAAAAACAGCCCAAGCTGAACAAAGTTGTCGTTATCGCCCCGCAAGCCTCCACCTCGCAAGACCGAATCAGAGAGCGGGCCTTTGAAATCTTTGAAAAGCGCGGCAGCAAACCCGGCTACGACATGCAGGACTGGTTCCGCGCCGAACGTCAGATTCTGGCGAGCTAAAACAACCGTACTTCAACCGTTATAAGTCCGGCTGAAAGGCTGGAAGGGGAAGCTGTGGCTTGCTCAATCTGCACCTATCTCGAATACGCGCTTGAGAGCAGGCACAGCGAATACCTCGCGGCTAGTTCCGAGACGCTCCGTCGCGTCAGCTTGAAGTTTGCGGCCTACGGCCTTGTCGAAATGGAGCGCGCCCGCAGTGAACTGGAAACGCACCGCTCGGTCTGCATCTCCATCCTCGCCGCGGAGGCCGTATAGCGTTCCCTGATCCTTGTTCCCTAACCCGTGTTCCTTGATTCCGAAGCCTGTCCTGAGAGCGAAGTCGAAGGACACCAGTCCCTAGTCCCTAGTCCCTATGTCCCTGTCTCAAGCGCGTCCCGATCCCACTTCCCGCACACCGCTGCCGCCTCATACGTGCTCTGCAAAAACTGGAGCAGCGCCCCGTCCGGGTCCGCCGACTGCCGCATCGCCTCATAGGGAAAAATGAACTCTCCGAAATTCTTGTCGAAACTCGCCTCCACGGGCGCAATCGCGTACTCCCGGTAGCCGGGCGGCTCCGGGTAGGCGTAGCTATAGAAAAAAGGCTCGATGCTTGGAGCTCCCGGCGGTCCCGGCGCTCCCGGCCAGAATCCGCAGCTGCTCACCTCGTGCGAATACGCGTCGCGCGTCACGCGATCCGGTAGCCCCGGCATGCTCGGATGCTCCGGCGCCGTACGCCCGGAAAATCGCGTGCACGCCAGATCCATCGCGCCCCAGAACAAATGAACCGGGCTCACCTTGCCCCGGAATCGCGCGCGAAACACCGTGAACACCCGTGTCGTCTGCAACAGCACCCGCCAGAACCGCTGCGCATACTCCGGGTCGTAGGCCCGGTGTACATCGTCCTTCTTAAACGGAATCGGCTCGGCCACTTCGCACGGCACCGGCCACACGTTGCAAAGCGCATCGAGGCTACCGAGCGCCGCCATCAGCCGGCTGTAAAACTCGGCCACCGTCATCGGGACGAGAGCGATGGTTTCCCGCCCGCCGTCGCTGGTCTCGACCACCAGCTCGTGCTCCACGAAATCGAAGTCGATCTGCACCATGCGCGTCCCGTGCGCCATCGGCATGGTCGTCAGCCCGCGAATCGTGGGATAGAGCGTCACATTCCAACTGTGATTGATCGCCGGCGTCAGCGCCATCCTCACCTTGCCCACCATCTGCAGCCACAGTTGCAGCGTGGCGCAGGTATCGCTCCACGCGCTCTGCGGCAGCGCCGGCCACACCTCGTTCTCCTTCGTCACGTCGCGTTTCGCCGCCATATCGCCTCCTCGCAGCCCATCATAAGTCCCAGTTTCCGGCTGTCCACAGTGCACTGTCCACTGTTCCCTGGTCCCTGTCTGCTGTCTCCCTTCTCCTGCCGTCAAGTGCCTTCTCTGCCGGAACCCGCGCAATCCACTGAAAACGCGGCCCAAATAAAAACGCCAGCTTTGCAGATCAATTCGCGCGTTTTGCTAACCTGATCTCAGCATCTCCAAAATGGAACTTTGGCGGAGCCAGATGACCGTGGACCCACGTCGATGGGGGAAGCTTAGTCCCTTGGTTCCTTAGTCTCTGTTCCCTGGTTTCTGCCGCGGATATCGGCGTCTCGTAAGTTCTTTGTTATCAAATATAGAGGTATGCGGAGGTACGTTTGGTGGTATGGATCGTCCCGTAAACCCTTTGTTATCAAATATGGAGGTATGACATACGGGGGAGGGGGTATACCAACCCGGCAACAGCTTTTGAAAAGTAACGCCGCGGGCCTCGATTCTGAGACCCGGGATGCTGCACACCTGAACCCGCCCCCCGCGACTTACGATCGCAGCGCCCCGTGGCTCCGAACTGCCGTCTGCTTACGACTGACTTGCCGGCTCCGTTGGTCCGTGTCGAAACCTCCGGCCGCTCGCATCACAACTTTTACCTACGATCCAGGGTTGGAGAGTGGTAACAGGAGGGGGACGATAGGCCGCATTCCGGCGCTTGCCGGTCCTGGCGCGCGGATTTATCGTCTAATCAGACTGAGATGACGATCGCTTCGGTACGCGCACTCTTCCCCAAAGCATCTGCAGCAGCAGCCGACGATCTGGCGCGGGCGGAAAGCTTGGCCGTTGCCCAAGGCCTGAAAAGCCGCAAGGCCGGCTTGATTGAGGAGCTGATTGTCCACTACCAGCACCGGCTCATGCGCTATCTGCTCTTCCTCACCGGCAACCGCGAGACCGCCGAAGACCTCTTTCAGGAGGTCTGGATGCGCATTCTGGTTCACGGCAGCCAGTTCAACGGCCATGCGCGCTTTGAGACCTGGCTCTTCACCATCGCCCGCAACCTGGTCATCGACCAGAGCCGCAAGCGCACCATGAACAGCCTCGACGAGTTGATCGACGGCGCGACCGAGGATGACCGGGCGATGACCTTTGAAGTGGCTGCGGACGACCCGACACCCTTCGACCGGATGGCGAGCCTCGAAGACCGCGAGAGGATTGCAGCGGCGCTGCTTGAACTGGATGCGCTGCACCGCGAGGTACTGGTTCTCCGCTTTCATGAGGAGTTGTCGCTTGAGGAGATCGCCAGGGTTACCCGCGCCCCGCTTTCCACGGTGAAATCGCGGCTTTACCGCGGCATGGCGATGCTCCGGCCCAAGCTCGAATTCGCGGCTTCGCGCTTCCAGGAGGCAGTGTGAGAACGGCTGAACTGACCGGCCACCCTGCCGGCAACCCGGCTCCGAACCCACACGCGGTTGATAAGGCCGCCAGCTCCGATCTGCTGTCCGCGCTCACCGGCAAGCAGGCCGGCCGTGACCGCGCCGTGGCCGAAAACACCCGCCGCGTCGTCATGGCCTCCCTCGGCGTCATGCAGGATCAGAAGGCCGGCCGCCGCCGCACGCGATCTCTCGCCCTGGCCTCGCTGGTGCTGGCCCTCCTTGCTCTTGGGCCCTTCGTCTGGCGCGTGGCGGAAGACATCCTTGGTGGCGAGCGCTTCGGCGACATTGCCACCCAAACCAGCCTCTGGGCCTGTATCCTTTACCCGGCGATCCTGGCTGCCGTTCTGGTGGTGGGGTGGCCCCGCAACAAGCCGTAATCGCCCAATGGGTGCCAGAAAATCCGCCTGGCTTGCAGAAGGCGGCAACTTCCGAGGCTTCTGCTCCGTCCATTCAAATAGGGGCGAACGTGTCTCCAATCGTCTTTTGAAAGGCCCTCCAGGGGGAGGGAAGGCCCATGTCTGATCCGAAATCAATGAGCATCAACGATGAAGAGCGACTGATTCCGGTCTGGTCGATCGTCCTCGCCAGTCTGGCGTTTGTCCTCGTCGAATATTACTTCTGGGTCGTCGCGCCGGAGCAGCGCCATCATGGGCCGCAGCCTCTCGGCCTGCGTGTCTACTTCAACCTCTCCTGGGGCGTCCTCGCCTCGCTCTACTTTCTCATGGTCGGCTACATCAGCAAAGACTCCCCGCGCCGCGCCATGAGCACCCGCTTCTGGATGTTCATCTGCTTCGTTATGCCGGCGGGCATCGGCGCTGTGCTTTATTTCCTCCTGCGCCAGCCTCTGGTTTCGCGCTGCCCGGCCTGCGGCACCCACGTGCAGGGCGACTTTCACTTCTGCCCCCAATGCAACTACCAGCTTGCCGCCAATTGCGGCAACTGCTTCCGTACCGTTCGCGCCACGGATATTTACTGCACGAATTGCGGCCACGAGCTGGCCACCGACCATACCCCTGCGCGCCTGCACGCGATGAGCGACTAGCACCATGAGCCCTCGTGGGCCAACCTGCTGAATGGGCAAGTCGCTTCATCGCAATCGCCGCGCCAGCGTCAACTCACTTGCATTAGAATCGAGTTTTCGGTCTCCATGTCCATTTCCGCGCTCATTATCGACGACGAGAAACTGGCCCGCGACGAGCTCAAATATCTTCTTGACTCGGTGGGCGGCGTGGATGTGCTTGCACAGGGCGACAACGGTATCGAGGCCGTCGATCTGATCGAGAAACACCGTCCCGATCTCGTTTTTCTCGATGTGCAGATGCCGGGGCAGGACGGTTTTGCTGTGATTCAGCGCCTCATGGAGCACAACCGCGCCCAATCGGCCAGGGCCAAGAGCTCCGGCGCGGAAAATGGCAGCACGCCCCTGCCGCAGTTCGTCTTCGCCACCGCTTACGACCAGTATGCGGTTCGCGCCTTCGACGTGAACGCCGTGGATTATCTACTCAAGCCCTTCGACCTTGCCCGCGTCTCAGCAGCCGTCGAACGCGCCAAGGCCCGCATGGCTGCCGGTCCCGCTGGCGCAGGCTTGTCCGGCGACGCCATTGAGTCCCAGCTCGATCATTTGCTGCGCTTGCTCAATCGTCCCCTGGGCGCCGAGCAAGGCCGCCTGCCCGCCAAGCTCATCGTCCAGACCCAGAGCCGCCTTCTGCTCGTCGATCAGGCGGACATCTGTTTCGCTGCCATCGACGAAGGCGTCATCCGCGTCGTCACCCGCGCCTTCGAAGGCCAATCCAAATGCCGCACCCTGGAGGAACTTCTCGAACTCCTCGATCCGGCCCGCTTCTGGCGCGCCCATCGCGGCTACGTGGTCAACATCGACCAGATCGGCGAAGTAATGCCCTGGTTCAAATCCAGCTACCAGCTCCGTATGAACGACCGCCAGCACACCGAGATCCCCGTCAGCCGCGCCCAAACCAAGCGCCTGCGCGAGCTATTCAACCTCTAGGTTCTTTTGGCTTTTCGCCTGACTTGACGCACGACTTGCTACCAATTCACCTCGAAGCCTGCATCCGGTCGTGTGCGAGGAATGCGGCTCATTCTTTGCCCTGGGTATGCGTTAGTCGTAGCGCTCGAAGACGATCTGCTTCTTGTGCCAGCCGTAGCCGTCAAGAAGCTCGCGGACACCGGAGACCATGAAGTTCAGCCCGCAGATGTAGGTGTAAATGTCGAAGCGCAGGTCTGCCGCCGGGATCGCGGGATCGACGGGCAGGGCGGGCAACGGCTGGCCCATCCGCGCGGCGCGCTCCTCGATAATCTTCGAGACATGCACCTGCACGTGGCCGCGCAGACCGGTCCAGCTATCCAGGGCGCGGCTCAGTGTGGGCAGGTAATGGAAGTTCGGTATTCGTTGTTCAAGCGCTTCGAACTCGTCCTTGTAATAAATGTCCGTTTCGTGGCGCGTTCCGTAGACCAGCCAGATCTCCTTGCCCTGGCTGCGGTCGGCGCCGTCGGCCGTAAACAGCCACTGCAGGTAGGCGCGCATCGGCGCTACGCCGGTTCCTGTGGCCACCAGGATCGAGTCCGTGATGGGTTCCTGCAGCGTGAAGTGCCCGTGCGGTCCGTGAAAATCAATCGTCGCTCCCACGGGCAAATCGGGCAGGTCAGCGAGGTGGTTGGAGAAGAACCCGTTCTCCACGCGGTTCACGCACAGGTCGAACTTGTTGGCTCTCGCTGCCGACGCAATCGAGTACGCGCGCGTCTGCGGCTTTCCATTCTCGTCCGCGGCCACGGCCGAAATGAATTGGCCGGGGAGGTAGTTGAAACTGTCACGCCCTTCGACTTCAAACAGGAAGTGATAGCACTGGGCAACTTCCGAGATGCAGTCTTTGCTCAGGAGACGCGCTGTAAATAGCTCACGTGCCAAGGTTTTTCTCGCTTTACCGGGAAGTAGGGATAGGTACTCGACCTACCGCAATTATAGGTCGCCGGGCTCCGCCGCCGCCACGTCTGGAGCGCCCGGAATCGGCAGCCGGCCCCGTCCACGGCGCTTACGGCGAGCCGATCACCGGCGCTTCGATCGCGGAATCGTGCTCTGGCCCCGAGTAAATCGTGATCGTCGCGGCCTTGTAGTCGCCGGGCTTGGCCTTCATGATGTTGGGCACAAACGTCTGCGGGTTGCGGTCGTAGAGCGGGAACCACGTGCTCTGGATCTCAACCATGACCGTGTGGCCGGCCTTGAAGACGTGGTCCACGTCGTGCAGGCTGAACTTGTACTCGAGGATCGAGTCCGGCGCGAGCGCAGTGGGTTGGCCGTATCCCGAGAGGTACCGCCCGCGGAAGATTTCGGCGTTCGTCATCAGTTGGTAGCCGCGCATCTTCGGGTCCGGATCGTCCTCCGGGTATTGGTCGATCAGCTTCACCACCAGGTCGTTGTCCGTGCCGGTAGTGGAGGCGAAGATGTCGGCCACAACCTCGCCAGTCAGAGTCAGATCCCGCGTGAGCGCGGGCAGCTTCCATACGGCCACGTCCTTGCGATCCGTCACAAAGCGCTGGTCTTCAGTGAGCCAGTTGTACCACTCGGAGCCGTTTGAGTAGGTGGGCTGGATGGGCCGGCGCCGGTAGGGAACCGGGTTGGCCGGATCGCTTAGGTACGAAGTTGCGGCTTGCCGTGTGGATGCGCGCCAACTCAGCAGCCCCGCGCCTTCGAGGTGTAAGCTCGTGGGCCGCGATTCTTTGGGAGGGAAGTGAGAGTAGTAGTGCCAGGTGTTCGAGCCGGTCTGGAAGCTCGCCGTATCTTCAAGATCGAATCCGGACTCATTCTTGAGATATTGCGCAAAAAATTTCGTCTCGATGCGCGCCCCGAACTCGCTGCCAATCGGCTCGCCGTAGTTCAGGTTGCCCAGCCGCTGCGAAGACGAAGACCAATAGCCGTGCCGCCACGGCCCGAGCACCAGGAAGTTCTCATGGTGCGCATCGTGCGGCTCGAGCCGGGCATATTCCTCCTGCGGGCCGTACATATCTTCCTGGTCGTAGTAGCCACCCACGGTGAGCGTGGGCACGGTGACCGAGTTGAGCGCATATTCCACGGCGCGCGAAACCCAAACAGAATCGTAGGCAGGGTGGTCGAGAAAAAGCTTCCAGGTGGGCAGCGTTTCGTGCCCCGACTGCTTCACATCCTGGGCGAAGCCGCCGCGCTCGAGAAAATAATCGAAGCCGTCTACGGGTTCACCGTTCTTATCCGTGCCGTAGTCCACATTGCTTTCTTCTTTGCTCGATTCCATCCCCAGCACGTAATCGTAGCCGTAACTCTGGCGGAAGGCTCCGTTGTGAAAAAAGTCATCGCCGATCCACACGTCGATCATCGGCGCCTGCGGCGAGATCGCCTTCACCGCCGGGTGCGGATCGATGCCCGCCATCATGGCCAAAAATCCCGGGTAGCTGGTGCCCACCACGCCCACGCGGCCGTTGTTGCCCGGCACATTCTTGATGAGCCACGCCACGGTGTCATAGGCGTCGGTGCTCTCGTCTGATGCGCCCGGATCGCGGTGATCGGCCAGCGGCCGCATCATCGTGAATTTGCCCGGGCTCTTGTAACGCCCGCGAATGTCCTCGGCGACGTAGATGTAGCCGTCTCGAGCCAGTTCCGGGCGCTGTGCAAAGAAGGACGCTCGAGTAGTCCCATCCACGCCGTAGGGCGTGCGCTGCATCAGGATGGGCAACGGCGTTTCGATGTCCGCAGGCTGAAGTATCACCGCATGGAGCTTGACCCCGTCGCGCAGGGGAATCATCGCCTCGCTACGCACATACTCGTGGAAGATGTGATGCACTGCTTCGCCCGTGTGCGTGTAAACCGTGCCTGGTTCCCCGGAAAACGAGACACTGGCCTCCCGGCCCGACGCGTCGAGGACAAATGTGGCCGTCGTATCCGAGCCCTCAAAGGCGAACACGGTCGCGGAGATTGGCCTGAGCTCGGTGGGAACAAGGCGGTCGGATTCGATCGTCAGCGTTCCATCCTGCAAGTAGAAACTGAATGGGCTGGCGGGGTCCGCCAGATTGGTATACTCCCCGGCAAACGCCTTGAGATCAGCTGTGCCGGTCTGTTGCGCGGATTGCGCCGCTGGCCACACCAAAGCCGGCGAGATGCAAACCAGCGCAAGACAAAAGGCCGGAAAAAGCATGCGGCGGAAAATCAAATCCTGGTCCTCCAACAGCAATTCCCGCGAATCGGCGCACACCGAATTGCCGTAAATGGGTCGGCGCGGCCGCCCCACATCGTCGCTGTCCTTGCCTCAATTCAGGTGGCCCTGAGAATGTTCGTGCCTGCCTGCCAGCTCTTCCGGCGGCGTCACGCAGCCCTCCAACTCCTCGCAGCCGGTGTGTTCGAATTGGAAGGTTGTGTGGCTGATTTGGAACTGTTCCCGAAGCAGTCCGTTGAGCTTGATCAGGATACAGGCGCTTTCCGACGGCGGAATGTCGGCTATGGTCACGTGGCAGGCCAGAGCGCGCGAATGCGATCCCAGGCTCCAGACGTGCAGATCGTGGACATTCACAACTCCCTCCACCGCTTCCATGTCAGAGCGGATCCGGTCAAGTGAAATGCCGCGCGGAGCGCCTTCGAGCAGAATGTTCAGTGTCTCGCGCACAATGCCCACGCTCGACCAGAAGATCATCGCGGCGATCAGCAGCGAGAGAGCCGGGTCGATCCAACCCCTGCCGGTGAGCAGAATGCCTATGCCTCCGGCGATCACCGCCGCCGTGGAGAACGTGTCGCCGGCCATGTGCAGAAAGGCACTGCGCAGGTTCACGTCGCGGGCCACTCCCCACAACAACGCTGCAATCGCGCCGTTCATCACCACGCCGGCAGCGGCCACGATCATCATGATCCTGGGCTCCACGGTTACGGGGGAGTTGAGCCTGTGCACGGCCTCCACGCAGATCCACAGTGAGATGGCGATGAGTGTTGCTGCGTTGATGAACGCTGCAAGCACGCTGGCCCGTTGGTAGCCGAACGTTCTCGCCTGGTCGGCCGGCCGCGACTGGAAATAAACTGCGGCAAAACTGAGCGAAAGAGCCAGGAAATCCGAGACGTTGTGCCCTGATTCCGACAGCAGCGCCAGCGAGTGGGCGCGCAGCCCGGCCACAAACGTGACCACGACGTACACCAGCGTAGCTGCCAGCGAGATACGCAGGACCAGCGTAGTCCGCTTCGCTCCCTTGCCTGCCGCGTGGAAATGCATATCGATAGTCTAACCGGGGCTGGGTATCGCGCGCCAACGCGCGGCTAGTCGTAGCCGGACCGCAGATGGCTCGTATCCAAAGGGTCGGGATCGCTAAAGGAAGGCAACTGCGGCAGCCCTTCGCGCAGCCCTGACCAGCCCTCCGACACCACAATACTATTTTGCGGATTGCCCGGTTGGTAGCGCACCGTGCACGGGAATCCGGCCCGCACCTCGGCCACATTTACCACGTCACGCATCGCGGTAATGTCTTGCGAGCATTCGTAGTCCACACCGGCGATCCGGTAATTGAACAGGAGCATGGTCAGCGTGCGTCCGTCTTTTGCGTCTACGTGGTAGACATCGAGCAACATGCCGTCGACGAGCCGTCCCGATTGCGCCAGGAACTGGCGCCGCGCGCGCTCGATCTCCTCCTCGCTCGGCCGCTTGCGCAGCACCAGCCACAGGGCAATCGCCGCCACGGCGGCAGCGGCGGCCAGCCCGGCGGCGATCTGCCATTCGTTTTCGTCGAGGAGGATCATTCCAGGGCGGGACTCCACTCAAAGAGCCCCAATTTGAGGATACCGCAGGCGAAATGCACCTTGCGCCGGGACGGGCCAGGTTCTGCCGCAAATATCGCGCATGGTCCGGAAACAGCACCAAATCGGCGCTAATGACCTATACTCTAGGTTGCATCTGGCACGGGGTTTGACGCTGCCAGAGCCGTTTTCCCCCGGTTTTCCCATCGGGTTTGGCCGGAAGGTTCAAAATGAAAGATCGTTCCCAAATTCGCTCCACCACCGTCATCTGCGTGCGGCGCAACGGCCAAGTCGTGATGGCCGCCGACGGCCAGGTGACCTTCGGCGATCATGTGCTCAAGCACTCGGCCAAGAAGATCCGACGGCTCTTTCAGGATAAGATTCTCGCCGGGTTCGCCGGTTCCACGGCCGACGCCTTCAACCTCTTTGCGCGCTTTGAAACCAAGCTCGAACAGCACGCGGGCAATCTCAACCGCGCCGCCGTCGAACTGGCCAAAGACTGGCGCACCGACAAGATGCTGCGCAACCTCGAGGCTTTGCTTCTGGTCGCGGACAAAGCGCAGACGTTCCTCATCTCCGGCTCGGGCGATGTGATCGACCCCGACGAGCCGCTGGCGGCCATCGGTTCTGGAGGCAGCTACGCTACCGCCGCCGCACGCGCGCTGCTGGAGAACACCGACTTGAGCGCCCGCGAGGTCGCCGAAAAAGCCATGAAGATCGCCGGCCAAATCTGCATCTACACCAACGACCAAGTCACCTTCGAGGAGTTAACAAGCTAGCGGTCCATGGCCATCTACCTTCCCGCATCCGCCGAAGAACAGGAGCTCGCGCTCGACGAGCTGACGCCGCGCGAGATCGTCGCCGAACTCGACAAGCACGTCGTCGGCCAGAAGGCCGCCAAGCGCGCCGTGGCCATCGCGCTGCGAAACCGCCAGCGCCGCCAGAAGCTGCCGCCCGACATGGCCGACGACATCATGCCCAAGAACATCATCATGATCGGCCCCACGGGCGTGGGCAAAACCGAGATCGCGCGCCGCCTGGCCAAGCTCACCAACTCGCCCTTCCTAAAAGTCGAGGCTTCCAAGTTTACTGAAGTCGGCTACGTAGGCCGCGATGTCGAGTCGATGATCCGCGACCTGATCGAGATCGCCATCGACATGGTGCGCGAGGAGCGCCTGGAGGAAGTGGAAGACCGCGCCGAGATGAACGCCGAGGAGCGCCTGCTCGATGTGCTGCTGCCTCCTCCACCCCCCGCGCCGCACGGCCAGGAGAGCCAGCTCTCGCTTCCCGGCGCCGAGAGCCATCAACGCTCGCGAGAGAAACTTCGCCAGCAATTCCGCGAAGGCAAGCTCGACGACCGCATCGTCGAGATCGACGCGCGCGAGCGCAACCTGCCCCAGTTCGGTATCATCTCCAACCAGAGCCTTGAAGACATGGAGATGAACCTCAAGGACATGCTGCCCAACATTTTCGGGGGCGGCACCAAGAAGCGCAAAATGAAGGTCGCCGACGCCTTCGATTACCTGGTGCAGGAAGAAGAAGGCCGCCTGATCGATATGGACGCCGTGAACCGCACCGCGGTCGAGCGCGTCGAGTCCAACGGAATCATCTTCCTCGACGAGATTGACAAGATCGCCGGGCGCGAGAGCGGACACGGCCCCGATGTCTCGCGCGAAGGCGTGCAGCGCGACATTCTACCCATCGTTGAAGGCACTACCGTCAACACGCGCTACGGCATGGTGCGCACCGACCACATCCTCTTCATCGCCGCGGGCGCCTTCCATGTTTCCAAGCCCAGCGACCTGATTCCCGAGCTGCAGGGTCGCTTTCCCATTCGCGTTGAGCTGCACTCGCTCACGGTCGACGATTTTCTGCTCATCTTGACCGAACCCAAGGCCTCGCTGACGAAGCAATACTCAGCCTTGCTTGAAACCGAGGGCGTACGGTTGGAATTCGCACCCCAAGCCCTGCGCGAGATGGCCGAGTTCGCCTTCAAGGTGAACGAGCAGACCGAAAACATCGGCGCGCGCCGCCTGCACACGATCATGGAGCGCGTGCTCGAAGACATCAGCTTCCTGGCGCCCGACGTGGCCCGCCGCGCGCCCGACGAAAAGGCCGCCCCGACGCTTGCTGAGGCCATCGCGAAGGAAGCGAGCACGGCGCTACCTTATCTGGAGCGGATGACCGCCTCCGGCCCCGAGAAGGTCTTCCTCGTCGATGACGCATATGTCAAACAGATGGTGGCTTCGATTGTGAAGGACCAGGATCTAAGCCGCTACATCCTTTAACAGGCGCTTTTGCCTGCGAGGAGCGCGGCGGCGATTTCAGCAGTGCTGCGCACCCGTCCCATGCGGGGGAGAATGCGGGTGATGGAATGGGCGTGGCTCTCCGCGCTGCGTCCCGTCATGGCGTCTTCGGCAAATACCTGTTCGTAGCCGCGCTCATAGGCGTCGCGCGCCGTGCTTTCCACGCCAAACTCAGTGGCGATTCCGCACAGGACGATGGTGTTCAGTCGTCTGCGGCGCAGTTGCAGATCGAGGTCCGTGCCGTAAAATGCGCCCCATTGGCGCTTCAGAATCACAATGTCGTTGGGCTGCCGGTTGAGTTCGGGAATCAGATCGCTCCAATCCGGCGGCATCGCGCCGGAAGCGCGCATGGGCTCATCGGCCGTCACTTTCAGGGCGTCTCCAAAGTCCGGCGAGCGGCCCACATGGACGAGGATCGGCTGCGCTCCCGCGCTCCGGGCAGCGGTGAGCAGCTCGACGCAGTTCGCAATGACGCTGGGGGTTGAATGCGGCGTCCCGGGCATCCCGGCAATCCCCTTCTGAAGATCGATCACCACAACGGCGGTGCGGCGCGGTTCAAGGATCACTTCGCTCATGGGTTCTCCCGGTTCTCGCCACCCCAGTGTAGTGGAAGACGCATGGTCCCCATCAGGCCGGGTTTGCGCCATCGCAATCGGCACGGTAAAATGAAATGAAGTTAAAATTAGCAAAGTCGTCGGGGAGTGGCTCAGCCTGGTAGAGCACCTGGTTCGGGACCAGGGGGTCGGAGGTTCAAATCCTCTCTCCCCGACCATTAAATCCCGCAATATCAATTAATTAGAGAAGACCCTAATTCCGGCCATTCCGGAACTTGGGTCCATTTGGGTC
>Ga0187869_10001925_pt1 | contig 17524 bp, 12 predicted proteins | sample June2016WEW_13_1_2_FD_132972 | JGI IMG/M metagenome (GOLD analysis project Ga0187869, IMG submission 132972) | Peatland microbial communities from SPRUCE experiment site at the Marcell Experimental Forest, Minnesota, USA - June2016WEW_13_100 | ecosystem: Environmental > Terrestrial > Soil >...
ATACCTTTTTGAATTCACAATCAATCCATCTCATCCATCCCGAAGCGCGGCACAAGATATTCGGAGCCGATTCAACATCCTCCCTTCAACTGGCGCCTCGACCGCAACGCCCGGTCAGGATAGCGGTGATTGGGAATCACCTCCCGAGGCAGTGTGGAATTGCAACCTTCACCACAGATCTGTGCGACGCGATCGCTGCCGAATACGGAGCGTCACAACTATCGGTTGTGGCAGTCAACGACGGGCATTCATCCTACCTGTACCCGGAGCGGGTGCGATTTGAGATCAGCGAAGGCGATATCGCGTCCTACAGGGCAGCCGCCGACTATTTGAATGCGAGCAGTGTCGATCTGGTGTGCTTACAACATGAATACGGCATCTTCGGAGGCAAATCTGGAAACCACATCATGGAGTTGTTGAAGCACCTTCACATGCCAGTCATCACAACTCTGCACACGGTGCTTTGCGAGCCGAATCTGGACCAACGGGTTGTAATGCACAAGATTGCCGCACGCTCCGAGCGCCTTATCGTGATGAGCCAATACTCCTCGCGTGTCTTGCAGGAGGTCTTCGGGGCCCGGGCCGAGAAGATCGATCTCATTCCTCATGGCATCCCCGACTTGCCCTTCGTGGAACCGGATGTTTACAAAGAATCACTCGCAATCGCCGGAAAGTCTGTATTGCTCACGTTCGGCCTGTTGTCCCCCAACAAGGGATTCGAGAACGTGATTCAAGCTCTGCCGCGGATCCTGTCCCGGCACAGAGACGTCGTCTACGTGATCGCAGGCGCGACCCACCCGCATGTCAGGGCTCGAGAAGGCGACCGGTACCGGGATCAGTTGCAGACTCTAGCCAGGGAAGTTGGGGTCGAGCAAGAGGTAATATTCCTGAACCGGTTCCACAGCCCCCAGGAAATGGCTTCGCTGGTCGGGTCGGCCGACGTTTACATTACGCCGTACTGCCACGAGGCCCAGGCTGTATCGGGAACCCTGGCCTATGCCCTGGGCGCCGGCAAGGCGATCATTTCCACCCCGTACTGGCACGCCGTCGAACTCCTGGACGGTGGACGTGGAGCGCTGGTTCCCTTTGAGAACCCGGCTGCCATCGCAACTGCCGCGATTGAGCTCCTTGACAACGAAGCGGAACGCCACGCAATGCGCAAACGCGCTTACCTCTACGCACGCAAGATGGTCTGGAACCGAGTAGCGCAGTCTTATATGCATTCCTTCGAACGGGCTCGTGACCATCACATGCAACCTGTGTACCTGGGGTTTCCCGTCCGAGCCGCCGAGAAGAACGCTGCAAGCCAACTTGTAAATGTCTCACAACGGATTTGAATCTTGGTTCTGATCTGGAAGCATCGATGTATCCCCACTTATGCAAGCAACCGTTACGCAAACGCCCTGCTGGGTATGAGGATGTGAGTCATCCTTTGACACGCAGGCACGACGGCACTGCATCAGGCTTGTCGACACAACTGTTAAACATCTTCCATTGATGGCCAAAAGAGAACAGATTGCCGCTTCTGCGCATGGGACGCTTTTGTCATCCGGGAGTACAAGTGTGCTCCCAAGCGGAATACTCAAAGAGTTCAATACGATGAGCAAGTTTTCCGGACAATAGAGCCTTCAGAGGAGCGAAGGCATATTCAGGCAAGAGGAGCGTTTATGACCGCCACTCAAAAGTGCGAAAACCCTGGCTGTAACTGTCAGCCCGCGAGCGGCAAGAAGCATTGCAGCACCACTTGTGCAGGCGCAAAAGAGGGACCAAAGACACCCTGCCAATGCAAGCACCCAGGGTGCGGTGATACAGGCCTCAAGATGTAGCGGGGCGTGACTCTTGACGCAGCTGTGAGTCTCGAATCTCCGCGCGATGTTCAACCCATTTCAACAGTAAAAGGCAAAGAGCACCTCATGTCATCTACTGCGACACTCTCAGTGCCCATCGCACCGCCTGCATTGGATGAGCTGTGCATCAATACGCTCCGTTTTCTGGCAGTGGACATGGTGCAGAAGGCCAACTCGGGTCATCCTGGCTTGCCGATGGGCTCGGCGTCCATGGCGTACGCACTCTGGGATCGATCGCTCAAGTTCAACCCGCGCGATCCTCGATGGCCCGACCGGGACCGGTTCGTTCTCTCGGCCGGACATGGCTGTGCACTGCAGTATGCCCTGCTTCATGTCACTGGATATGACTTGCCCTTGGAGGAGCTCAAGAGATTTCGTCAATGGGGCAGCCGTACTCCGGGGCATCCGGAGTACGGCAAAACTCCGGGCGTCGAGGCTACCACAGGGCCCTTGGGACAAGGATTGGCGAATGGCGTTGGCATGGCCATCGCCGAGGTTGCTCTGGCAGCGCGCTTCAATCGGCCCAGTCACCGGATAGTGGACCACTATACCTATGTTCTAGTCAGCGATGGCGACCTTGAGGAGGGAATATCCTCAGAGGCCGGATCGGATGCGGGTCATCAGCATCTGGGCAAACTGATCGTTCTCTATGCCGACAACCACATCACGATCGAAGGCAGCACGGAGTTTACGTTCACCGAAGATCGAATGGCCCGGTTCGCCGCCTTCGGCTGGCACGTTCAGAGAGTAGAACGGAGCAACGACGTTGACGCGGTGGCACTTGCGCTACAGAATGCCCGCGAGGAAAGCGGGCGGCCATCGTTGATTGCAGTGCGTACCCACATTGGCTTCGGCAGCCCGCACAAACAGGACACTGCGGCGGCCCACGGAGAGGCGCTCGGTGTGGAAGAGGTCCGCCTTACCAAGGAAGGAATGGGCTGGCCGGTTGAACCTGCCTTCCATATCCCCGAGGAGGCCCTGGAACATTTTCGGAGAGCGGTTGCGCGCGGAAGTTCCGCGCAGGCGGAATGGGAGTCACGCTTCAAAGCGTACGCGCAACAATACCCCGACTTGGCAGCGGAGTTTCAGAGAGTTATCGACAGACGGTTACCCAAGGATTGGGACGCTGATTTGCCGACATTTAGTGCGGCGGACGGTCCGATGGCAACCCGCGTTGCTTCAGGAAAGGCGATCGAGGCTCTCGGTTCTCGTCTGCCGGAGATGATGGGAGGTTCGGCAGATCTTGGTCCCAGCACCCACACTAATATTGATGGAGCCGGAAACTTCGAGCCGGAGAACTGGGCGGGACGCAATATGCACTTCGGCATTCGAGAGAATGCCATGGGCGCCATCCTGAATGGAATGGCGTTGCACTGCGGCCTGATCCCTTATGGGGGAACGTTCTTTGTCTTCACCGACTATATGCGTCCACCGATGCGGCTGGCGGCTATGGACGCCTTGCCAGTGATCTATGTCTTCACCCATGACAGCATTGGCATGGGCGAGGACGGCCCGACGCATCAGCCTGTCGAGCAATTATTAGGATTGCGATCGATTCCCGGCATGGTTGTCCTTCGACCGGCGGATGCGAATGAAACAGTGGCCGCATGGCGACTTGCCATTGGCAGGAAGAAAGGCCCGGTTGCTCTGGTCCTGACACGCCAAGGTCTCCCGGTACTCGACTTGGGTTCCTATCCTGGCATCCCTGAGGGAGTGCCGCTCGGCGGTTATATTCTTGCGGATTCTCCGGCGGGTGATCGACCTGAAATTATCCTCATCGCCACCGGCTCCGAAGTCCATCTAGCGTTGGAAGGTCGCGACCGGCTCGCGACGGAAGGTGTCCAGGCGAGAGTTGTGAGCATGCCGAGCACAAACATCTTCGCGTCGCAGCCAGATGCTTATCGAGAAAAGGTCTTACCCACAGGTGTACCGCTGTTGGTCATCGAAGCTGGTGCATCCCTCGGCTGGAAATCTTATGTCGGTGCTCAGATTGCAGTGATTGGCGTCGATACCTTCGGTGCATCAGCTCCCGGGTCAGTCGTGATGCGGCACTACGGTTTCACGGTGGAGAATGTCCGCAAACAAGCTCACACTGTGCTCGACCGGCTTAAGGAGAAAGCATCATGCGCGTAGGAATTGCATCGGACCATGGAGGGTTCGCTCTGAAGGAGAAGATCGCAGATTTGCTGCGAGGCGCTGGCTACGAGGTCGTGGACTTTGGCGCGTCTCACTTGAGCCTAGGAGACGACTATCCGGATTACATCATCCCCATGGCCAGGGCCGTGTCCGCTGGCAAGGTGGATCGCGGATTGGCGCTCTGCGGCAGCGGAGTGGGAGCATCTATCGCCGCAAACAAGGTTGCCGGTGTGCGTGCCGGACTTATACACGACGTATTCTCCGCCCATCAGGGCGTTGAAGACGACGACATGAATGTCTTTTCCCTCGGTGGGCAGGTAATCGGGCCAGCGCTCGCCTGGGAATTGATCGAAACATTTCTAAAGGCTCGCTTCAGCGGCGCCGAACGTCACCGGCGCAGGGTGAACAAGGTCCGGGCGCTGGAGATTCAAGAAGTCGGGCCTTGAATGGTCGCCATGGAGCTGCACATCGACGCCAAAGGGTACATGACTCCGGTGCGGCGCTCAAGCGATTCTCCACAACATGCGTCCCCTGCATTCGCAATCTGGAACCGGCATGGTTCGCTTTGAAATGTCATTGAGGAGGAATGAAATGAATGCTACGCAGAAGCTACACGAAATCGGCCAGAGCATCTGGCTCGATAACATCACGCGCGGTCTGCTGACCAGTGGCACGCTCCACCGTTATATTCAGGATTTGTCGGTTACGGGTCTCACTTCGAACCCCACGATCTTCGATCATGCGATCAAGAACAGCCTCGACTATGACGACGCTATCAGCCAGAAGCAGAAGGAGGGAAAATCGAGCGAGGCGCTATTCTTCGAATTGGCGATCGAAGACCTCAGGCTTGCTGCCGATCTCTTTCGGCCGATCTACGACCGGACCAATGGTGTGGATGGCTGGGTGTCCCTGGAGGTCTCGCCCCTGCTGGCTCGCGACACAGCCGGAACTCTTTCTGCGGCCAAGGCGCTCCATGCCCGCGCGGGACGGCCCAATCTATTCATCAAGATTCCGGGTACCAGCGAGGGCCTCCCAGCCATTGAGGAGGCAATCTTCGCAGGAGTTCCAATTAATGTGACTCTGTTGTTCTCCGGCGCACAATATGTCGCGGCCGCCGAGGCATACTTGCGCGGCATCGAACGGCGCATCGCCGCCGGGTTGAATCCCGATGTCGGCTCTGTAGCTTCGCTGTTCGTCAGCCGCTGGGACGTCGCGGTAGCACACAAAGAGCCCGAGTCGCTACGCAACCAACTCGGCATCGCCATCGCCGGGGAGACGTATGAAAGGTACCGCGCTCTGCTTGACTCGCCGCGGTCGCAGCGCATCTTGAACGCAGGAGCTCGGTCCCAGCGACTTCTTTGGGCCAGCACTGGAACCAAGGATCCCAAAGCCTCGAACATCCTTTACGTCGAGGCGCTCGCGTTTCCTTTCACGATTAACACAATGCCCGAGTCCACTTTGAAGGCCCTTGCCGCCCATAAAGAATTCGGCGAAGCTCAGCCTAAGGATGCCGGCAAGATTCTCGCGGAATTTGCCGAGGCTGGTATTGATGCGAACGCCGTTGCTGCGCAGTTGCTCGGAGAAGGGGTCGCCTCCTTCGCCAAGTCCTGGGACGATCTGCTGGCTTGCATCGCGTCCAAGAGCGAGACGCTCGCCGCTGCATGAGTCTCGAAAGGGAGGATGGAAGTCGAAAGCTACAGTTCCGAACCTACATCCTCCCTTGGAAGAAGCGGTTGTCCCTTTTGCATCTCGACGCGATTAAAGAAGACGGTCTCCGCATGCGGGGCGTGAGTGAAAAAGACGCTGAATGTGGGACTACGGCTGAGGTTCAAGAGCAGGAATAGATGACACGCATTTCCCGATCTGCCTTGTCGATCAACGCTGCCAAAGGATCTGCCGCGCTTCGAGCGGCACAGATGCGTTGGGATGGTGGGGGATGATGCGGGCAGTGTAGTCGCTCGCCGGACGGGTTGCGGACATCTGGGCCGAATAGGTCATTACGTCCGGTGCATCGGCACCGGGTTTAGGTGCAATCATCACCTCGAGAACAGGTTGGCCTCCCTGAACTGAGTCTGCATAGAGTTCGACTGTCAGTTGATCCGGATTGAGATTGCCAGAAAGAACCTCTACCTGAAAGAAATGCTGGCCGTCGTGCGTCTCGATTCTCACCGCGCCAAAGCGCACCGTGTTCCAATGGCGATCGATGTCCTGCTGCCAGTGGAGCAAAGCTGTGCCCAGCACGCTATCCCCGGCTGCACGCTCGTGGTAGCCAGAAGCGGCCGGTAGATAGTGATCTTCGGTATATTCGCGAATGGCGCGAGTAGCAGAGAATTCCGATGTGAGCCGAGCCATACTCTCACGGATGGGTCCCAACCACCTGGATGGTATTCCGTTTTCATCTCGCTCATAGAACTCCGGGATTACCTGACCCTCCAGCAACGCATACAAAGCTTCTGCCTCTGTAGCATCCCATGCTGGATCATCTCCATGCTCTTGGCCGTCACCGATAGCCCAGCCGACTTCGGGGGAATAAGCCTCTGCCCACCAACCGTCCAGTTCGGAAAGATTCAGGCCGCCATTGACGAGAACCTTCATCCCACTCGTCCCGCAGGCTTCCCAGGGACGCCGCGGCGTGTTGATCCACAGATCGATGCCCTGCACCAATTCCTGGGCCAGCATCATGTCGTAGTCGTTAAGGAAGACCACACGGTTTTGGACTTCTGGACGTTTAATAAAGTCCTTCCACTGCTTGATCAGTTCCTGCCCAGGCAGGTCCTGAGGATGAGCTTTGCCAGCGAGAATCAACTGAACTGGGCACTGCGGATTGAAAAGAAGACGAATCAGTCTCTCAGGATCATGCAAAAGAAGATTGGGACGTTTATATGTGGCAAAGCGGCGCGCGAATCCGAGCGTCAGCACATTCTCGTCAAAGATGGCGCTCGTATCCGCCGGGTTCCCGCCTTCGACGGCGAGCTGACACGCGTAGCGCTTGCGCATGCGATCGATCAGCGTTCCTCTGCCCTTTGTGCGCATCTGCCACAATTGCACATCGGTGAGTTGGCGGATGGCCTCTTCGACCGGACGATCCCCACGCCAACGCTTCTCGCCGCAAGCGGCGGTCCAGAGAGCATCTGCCTCTGCTGAGTCCCAGGTAGGCACATGAATCCCATTGGTCACCGATCCGATCGGAACCTCTTCTTGCGGCCATCGCGGAAAGATGGTCCGGAAGATATGGCGGCTCACTTGCCCGTGCAGCTTGCTCACGCCATTCACTTGACCGCTACCATGGACCGCGAGATAGGCCATGTTGAAAGATTCCGATGTGTCCCCGGAATCCTGTCTTCCCATCGCGAGCAGATCCTGAACCGGAATGGCGAGTTCATCCAGCGCATAGTGGCTCAGATAGATGCGAATGAGGTCGGGTGCGAATCGATCAAACCCGGCATTGACCGCGGTATGCGTAGTAAAAAGATTCCCGGCCCGCGTGACATTCATCGCGAGATCGAATGGCTTCTTGCAATCCTCCATGTAGGCGCGCGCTCTTTCCAGCGTGGCTAACGCTGCATGACCTTCGTTGAGATGACACACCTCGGGCCGGAGCCCTAACGCTCGCAGCAGTCGCCAGCCGCCGATTCCAAGAACGATCTCCTGCTTGAGCCGCATCTCGGCGTCGCCGCCATAAAGCTCACTAGTAATTCCGCGGTGAGCCGCAGTGTTGGCAAAATCGTTGGTATCGAGAAGATAGAGCTTTGCCCTTCCCACGGACACCTCCCAACAGCGAATCCAAATCTTTGAGCCGGGAAGTTGAATCTGCAACCGTAACCATTCGCCATTCGGCTGCCGTAGCGGCCGGATGGGCAACTGCCCCGGATCATTGATCGGATAAAGCGCCTGCTGGCGACCTTCTGAATCGAAGTCCTGGCGGAAATATCCTTGCCCGTAAAGCAAGCCGACTCCGACGACCGGAACACCCAGATCGCTGGCTGCCTTCATCTGGTCACCTGCTACGTTGCCCAGTCCACCCGAGTAGATAGGCAACGCTTCGCTCAACATGAACTCCATGCTGAAGTAGGCGATCGAAGTGAGCGCGGTGCCCGGGTGCTTGTGCTGGAACCATGCGTCGGTATGATAGGATTCCCGATTTTGGCGAAGCAGATTGTCGACGCGCTGACGAAACTCCGGCGCGCCTAATGCGGCCTTGATTTTTTCCCGAGAGACCGTGCGCAGGATGACCCACGGGTTTTGCGTGGTTGCCCAGAGGTCCTTGTCGAGCGTTTCCCACAACTCGTCCGCAGCATGGTTCCAGGACCAATGAAGATTGAGCGCCAACTCAACCAGCTCATCAACTCCTTCAACCTTGAACCAATCGGATGGTGCCTTCGGATCGTTCAATGTCCCTCCAAGTGCCAGAGCTCAGGAAGGAAAGGCCGCTATCACAAACCTCGTGCGATAGCTGCCTCTCCTTAGGTGTTAATCGACCGCTGTTAACTGTCGGTGAACATGGCCTTCTGCGGATGGCCCTTGGCGAGCGGAGCCGGCGCGGCGGCATCGCTAAAGTCCTTCGTCCACTGCCAGTTCCTGATTTCGGGCATATCCTCCAGGTGTTCGCGGATATAGTCGTGGTGGCGATGCAATTCCTGGTTGAAGAAGTTGATGGCTTTCTCGGCTTGCAAACGAAGACGAGGGATATGCTTTAGTGCGTCGAGCGCAAGGTGGAACCGGCTCATTTCATTCAGAACCACCATGTCGAACGGAGTGGTGGTCGTGCCATGATCCATATAACCGTGCACATGGAAGCGGCCTTCATTGGAGCGCCCATGAACCAGGGTGTGGATGAGCCAGCGATTGTTGTGGAAGGCGAAGATCACGGGCGCCTTCTCGGTGAAGAGGGCGTTGAATGACATTTCGTCCATCCCGTGCACATGCTTGTCAGGAAACATTAGAGTCATCAGGTCCACAACATTAACGACGCGTACTTTGATACCTGGCACATGCTTCTGTAACAGCCACGAGGCCGCGCAGATCTCGATGGTCGGCACGTCGCCGGCGCAGGCCAGTACAACATCCGGCTCTCCACCCTCATCGTTGGTTGCAAATTTCCATGTTGATGCGCCGTGTGAGCAGTGCTCGATAGCCTCATCCATGTTCAGCCATTGGAGCTGCGGCTGCTTGCCGCAGGTGACGACATTCACGTAATTGCGGCTGCGCAAGCAATGGTCGAAGACACTCAGCAGGCAGTTGGAGTCAGGTGGATAGTACACGCGGATGGTCTCACTCCTGCGCGCCAATGCATTGTCTACATATCCGGTCGCCTGATGGCTGAAGCCGTTGTGATCGTTGCGCCAGGCATGGCTCGTCAGCAGAACATTGAGGGACGCGAGCGGTCTGCGCCAGGGGAAAGCTTCGCATTGCTCCAGCCATTTGGCATGTTGTGTCGTCATGGAATCGACCACCTGCGCGAACGCTTCGTAGGAGGACCACATGCCATGCCGGCCCGTAAGCAGGTACCCTTCTAGCCAACCCTGGCAAAGGTGCTCGCTCAACACCTCCATCACGCGGCCATCCGGGCCGAGTTCGTCATCGATCGAGACGATCTCCGCCATGGAGCAGCGCTTGGTGGCCTCGAAGATGGAGTTCAACCGATTGGAATTCGATTCATCGGGGCAGAACATGCGAAAGTTCTTCGGATTCATTTTGAAGATGTCCCGAAAGAAATCTCCAAGCTTGCGCGGGGCCTCGGCTAGAACTTGACCGGGCCCCGGAATCTCAAGTGCATAATCCGTAAAATCCGGCAGGGCCAGAGTGATAAGCGAACGGCCGCCATTCACATGGGGATTGCCTCCCATGCGGCGGTTACCCGCGGGCGCGAGAGCTGCTAATTCATAAATGAACTTGCCGTTCTCGTCGAAGAGTTCGTGCGCCTTGTAACTCTTCATCCATGTTTCAAGAATCTTGAGATGTTTGGGGTTGTCACGGACCGATGCAAGCGGCACCTGGTGCGCGCGGAATGTGCCTTCAATTGGGATTCCATCCACTTCTTTGGGGCAAGTCCACCCTTTGGGAGTGCGCAGAATGATCATGGGCCAGATGGGCTGCTTCTTGAACCCAGCGCCGCGCGCCTCCTTTTGAATCGACCGGATTTCTGCATAGCAATCGTCCAGCGTCCCAGCCAGAAGCTGGTGTACGACTTGAGGGTCGTCGCCCTCAACGAAGTAGGGCTTGTAACCGCGCCCTACATACAGGGCCTTCAGGTTTTCGTCGCTGGTGCGTCCCTGGGCGGTTGGCCCGGAGATCTTGTAGCCGTTGAGGTGCAAAATCGGAAGAACCGCACCGTCTCGCACCGGATTGAGAAAGTTGACGGACTTCCAGCTGCCTTCCAGCGGGCAGGTCTCGGATTCGCCGTCGCCAATTACGCAGGCAACGATAAGATCTGGATTGTCGAAAGCAGCGCCGAATGCATGCACCAGAGAGTAGCCAAGCTCACCGCCCTCATGCATGGAGTTTGGGACGTGCGGTCCGCAGTGACTCGGCACCCCGCCTGGCGTCGAGAACTTGCGGAACATAAGCCGCAACCCGTCTTCATCGTGCGTGATCTCCGGGTGAACCTCGGTGTATGTCCCTTCCAGATAAGAACAGGCATTCAGTGAAGGGCCACCATGGCCCGGGCCGGAGATGTAAATGATGTCCGCGTCATGCTCTTTGATGAGCCGGTTCAGATGAATGTAGATGAGGTTCTGCCCCGGCGAGGTTCCCCAGTGGCCCAGCAATCGCGGTTTGATCTGTTCCGCTTTGAGCGGTTCTCGCAGCAAGGGATTCTCGAACAGGTAGATCTGGCCGATGCATAGGTAGTTCGCAGCGCGCCAGTAGCGATTCATCTTGTCAAGCAACTCAGGCGAAAGCGGCCCCTTGGGCGCTGGAGCCTGTGCTTCAGTTTTTCCATTTGCGGCGATCGCGGTCGAGAGGTTGACGTCGAAGATAAAACCGGATGAGTTGCCGGTCTGATCGAAGTTCTTGCTGAATGATTGCGGAATGCCATCCTGCTCGGCGCTGATGGAGAGTTCCTTGGTAGCCATTTTGACGACTCCTTTTTAACTGTCCGCCCCCTGCTTGGAGCGCGTTGGTGGTTTTGAGCTGCTTGCTTGAGCCTGCATGCGATTGGCTCCCGACGTTATTTCGTCAACACCTTCTTGATCGCTTGCAGCTCGAGACGCCGCTTTGCGGTTGTCTTGGGATAAGCCATCTTGAGCCCCGCCAGAGCATCAAGGACGATCTGAGAGACGATGAGCCGTGCGTTCTCCTTATCGTCGGCGGGGACGACGAACCACGGCGCATGATAAGTGCTTGTCGCATGAAGGCAATCCTCGTAAACCTGCATGTAGTGTTTCCAGTATTTCCTCTCGTGAATGTCAGAGGTGCTGAACTTCCAGTTCTTGTCGGATTCGTCGATCCTGGCAAGGAATCGCTTCCGCTGCTCCTCGTGAGACAGGTGGAGGAAAATCTTGACGATTTTCGTGCCGTTGCGATGGAGGTGCTTCTCAAGGTTGACGATGGAGCCGTACCTCTGCTTCCAAATGTCTTTCTCGTCACGCAATTCTTCAGGCAACCCCTGGCCGCGGAGAATCTCGGGATGGACCCGAACGACCAGCACTTCCTCGTAGTAAGAGCGATTGAAGATACCGATACGTCCGCGTTCGGGAAGGCGGCACGTCGTGCGCCAAAGAAAATCGTGATCGAGCTCTTCTGCACTGGGCTGCTTGAAGCTGAAGACCTCGCAGCCTTCTGGATTGACCCCAGACATCACGTGCCGGATGGCGCCATCCTTCCCGGCGCCGTCCATACCCTGGAAGATCAGCAACAACGCATAGCGGTGCGACGCGTAGTGAAGCTGCTGCAGCGAACTCAGCTTCTCCATGTGCTGGTGCAAAAGCTGCTTATATTCCTTCTTCGACTTCGAATAGGGATCGACAACCGTAGGCCATTTGCTGAGATTGACGTTTTTGTCGGGCGGCACGCGGTAGTCCTTCGAATCGATGTTCATTCTGTCCCTTCGGTATTACGCGTTTTTCTTCTTGACCGCACGATCGCCCGGTGCTTCTCGCTCCGCTTTAGACCTTTCTGACTCTTTCCGCAAACTCTCTACCGTCAGGGTTCATAAGCTTTCGATTGGATGAAATTCGCGCTCGAATTCTGTCCCTGCCTTCGTTTGATGCAAATGGATGCAGAGTTCGGCCCAGGAAACGGACTGTACCCATCGAGTGGGAATGAGTACCGATCGATTGTGAAGCCAGTCTCCGCCTCTAACATCGAGGTAGCCAAGATGCCAGATGGCCTCATCCATGACAAAGCCCTCAAGGACTCCAAAATCGCCATCTGTTGCCCACACGTGATAGCCCGTCACGCGGGATGTGCTGCGCAGATGGGGGGCGCCAGGCGTTTTTACCGGGTACTCGATTCCAGTCGGCATGCTTGACATGCCGAATTCGCTGTCGACCCAGCATGCGAGCGGGCCAAAGTAATCGCGCATGGCAATTTCCTGCTGACGTGAGACTGGTTTTTCCGCATCGACGTCGGGACTATTGCGCACTTGCTCCTTGGTCAGATGAGCGCGACAAGTTGCGGCTGTCCAGTCGGGCTTTTCGAGCGCGGTAATGGGAAGAACCACATCGCGCCGCTTTAGCCAGTTCCCAACGTCCACCACCACGTAGCGAACCTTCCAGGACTGGTCGTCGAATAGAAAACTGCGAACGCTTCCCGTTTCACCGTCTGTCGCTACAACAGGAGATCCGATGAGCGATTTCAAATCGCACAACATATTCCGTCCTCTCAAGTCGACTGAATCACTCGGTCTCAGGCCCGTGTTTTTCCTGCAAGCCAGGACTTTGAACCTTCGCCCCTCGCTGTTCTCTTCTGTTTATTTGTGAGATTCGGTTTTCTCAAGCTCCGGTTCCGTGCGGTTCTCCCAATCGTCGACGGCTTGAACTTCCTCACGCCCTAGCTGCTCGTAGAGTTCATGAACCCGCTTGACTAGTTGTGGCGACACATCAGGCTGAATCTTGTCTTTGGCTTCAGGCTTCGGCTGGTCAGCCTTGGCTCCGGGCTTGGGTTCATCAGCCTTGCTTTCAGGCTTAGATGCATCGGCCTTGGCCTCAGACTTCGACTCATTAACTTTGGCTTCAGGCGCAGGTGCGTCAACCTTAGCCACTGGCGTCGACCCAGCTTTTTCTTCGGTTTTCGGCTGTTCAGCTTTGGCCGTTGGCATAGGCTCCTTCTCGTCTTCCTTATTCCGAATCTCTTGTTCCGCTTTCTTCCAGTCCTGAACCGCTGTACCGCCGCTGTGGTCTCGCTCCCCGTAAAGTTCGTAGGCGCGCTTGGCGATCTGTTGCGTCAAATCGGGTGGTGACTTGGCCTCGGGCTTCGGCAGGTCAGGCTTGGCTTCAGGCGTAGGTGCGTCAGCTTTGGCCACAGGCTTTGGTCCAGCTTTGGGCTCTACCTTCGGCTCATCTTTGGTTCCAGGCTTAGCCTCATCAGCTTTGGCCTCAGGCTTCGCCTGCTCAGCTTTGGCTTCAGACTTTGACTCAGCCTTGGATTCAGGTCTCGCGTCGGCCTCGGCTTCGGGCTTTGCCTCTTTCTTTACGGGGTCAAATATCTTATAGGCGAGCAGCTTGATGCGGTCGTTGATCAGTGCCCAGACCAGAGCGTAGGCCCACACAAAACCGGCCAACTTCCAACCCAAAGGAGCCATGAAGAGCCCGTAAACCGCAATCAGCGTGGCAACAGCCTGCGTACTAAGCACTGCTATCCAAAGAGTCTTCGCAGGGCGTATCGACCAGAATGGGCCGCGTGTACGCGTGAGGAAGATGGTCAGATGCCCGGCCACGGAAAGCTTGAGGTACATGAGTGTCTGGACGGTCAAGCGGTCCATGTGGAAGACGCGCTCGGCAAGATAGAACAAGCCAAACGCTGCGACAACGCCAATGACGCCCAGCACGGTGGAGATGCTAAGCACCAAGCGCATGTTCCATGCTTCGGGCTTGTCTCTGTAGTGAACGTTGTCATACGCGATCGAAAGAATAGCGCCGTCGTTAAGTAACGCGATCATGACGATCATGACCGCGGTCACCGGATAGAAGTTGAATACGAGGATCGCCATCGTCATGAAGAACAGCACCCGCAGCGTCTCCGCGATGCGGTAAATGGCGTAGCTGTTCATCCGCTGGAAGATACGCCGGCTCTCCTTGATCGCGTCGATAATCACCGACAAGCCGGATGCAAGGAGCACGATGGACGCTGCGGCTCGAGCTGCATCTGTCGCGCCGGATACAGCGATGCCGCAGTCGGCCTTCTTTAGTGCCGGCGCATCATTGACCCCGTCCCCGGTCATGCCGACGATATGGCCATGTTTCTGCAGCACATCAATGATGTAAAACTTGTGTTCGGGGAAGACCTGAGCGAAGCCATCCGCGTCTTCAATGGCCTTGGCCTGCTCCGGCGACGCATCCTTCTTGAGGTCGCCCAGTGAGCTTGCATCCAGGATGTTCGAACCTAATCCGAGTTGTTTCGAGGTTTCCCGCGCAATGGCAATTTGATCGCCAGTTACCATCTTGATCTTCACGCCCATCTGGACGGCGCTTGCGATGGTTGTTTTGGCCTGCTCGCGCGGCGGATCAAACAGCGGCAACATGCCAACAAACTTCCACTTGCCTTCCTCATCGGCCCTGGCAACTCCCAGTGATCGAAAGCCGCGTCCAGCAAAGTCAAGAATGGTTTTCTCCACGGCAGGCTTGACTTCGCCGGCGTTGGTCGCCATTTGAAGAATTACCTGAGGAGCACCTTTGGCCACAAAGAATTGCTTCCCGTCCGCTCCTTTGACGGTAGCTTCCGTGCGTTTGTGGACAGGATCGAACGGCATGAAGTGCAGCACCTTGCAGCTCTTCAGTTCCTTGTCATCCTTCACACCTCCGATGACGGCAAGGTCGATGGTGTCCTTGTCTTCTGCGCGGGACGCGAGCGCTGCCCAGAGAATTACCTTGTCGGGGGTAATGCCGTCCACCGTGAACGGATCGCCCAGAGTTAGTTTGTTCTGCGTGAGTGTTCCGGTCTTGTCCGAGCAAAGGACATCTACTCCAGCCAGCTCCTCGATGGCCGACAGGCGCGTTACAATCGCTTCCTTCTTCGCCAGTAGCCGCGCACCCACGGCCATGGTCACCGACAGCACAGTCGGCATGGCGACGGGGATTGCAGCGACCAGAAGCACCAGGCAGAATTCCAGCGTGGTAAGGACCTTGTCGCCGCGGAAGAGGGCGAAGACAAGAATCAGCGCGACCAGCGCCACTGCCAGGATGATCAGGTAGTCGCCGATCTTCATCACTGCCTTCTGGAAGTGACTGACAGTGTGTGCAGACTGAACCATTTGCGCGGTCTTGCCGAAGTAGGTGTTCGTGCCGGTGCCATAGACAATAGCGTCTATTTCGCCCTGACGGATGATGGACCCCGAGTAGACTGCGCCGCCTGGTTTGGCGGTAACGGGCAATGACTCACCGGTCAATGCCGACTGATCCACCTCGATCGAGTCGCCATCCAGCAGGCGCGCATCTGCCGGGACAATATCGCCCAGCCTGAGACGAACGACGTCGCCAGGCACCAGCTCACTCGCTTTGGGATTCTCCCACTTGCCGTCACGCTTGACCTTCGCCTTGATTGCCAACCGGGCCTTTAGAGCGGCAATCGCGTCTCCCGCCTGATGCTCTTCCCAAAATCCGACCAGAGCGTTAGACAAGAGAAGGACGAGGATGACGAAGAAGTCAAGCCAGTGTCGGACGACTCCCGACAAAATGACCGCAGCTTCGATCATCCACGGAATAGGACCCCAGAAATACGAGAGGAACTTGAGATATTGGTTGGTCTTCTTTTCCTCGATCGCGTTCGGCCCGTACTGTGCTAGACGCTTTTGCGCCTCGGCTTGTGTGAGCCCATCTGTAGACGCGCCGAGCTTTTTTATCAGCTCAGGCATGGGAAGCGACTTCAGATCATTCTTGTCATCCTTCGGCGATGGCTTGGACTCCTGCTTTGATCCTGACTTATCTGCAATGGGCGTGGGCTTTGACTCAGGCTTCGACTCGGGCTTATCGGGATTCGATGTCACGATGACTGAACTCCTGTCTTTGCTCCCTGCACAGCGTGCCGGTCTCAAAAAGGCTTGGAATCTCGCTGGGCTAGCAATGAGGAAAGTTCATTACAGGCTCTTGAAAATCGACAGCGACACGACGCGGAGATTCAACGAGCTAACTCCGGACTATGCACTCCGCAATCGAGTTGAACTGCATTCAACTTGCGGGATCGGAAGTTGCAGTCGGGTGCGAGGTACATAGCAGACGCACAGCAACCTTCGACGCTGTTACCGAGGAACGCTGGGCGGCATGCGTCGTCGATTTGGAGTGAATGGCCAGGTCAGCCGGCTATTTTGAAAAGATCGGATGCTTCTCGTCATAATGCTGGACAGTTTTGGAGGATTTCTCCGCTTCCTTTTCAGCCACGCGTTCGATCCGCTTATCTGCCGCGACTTCCGAGGGTGTGTCTCCCACTAATTTTGTCGATTCTTGATTGTCAACTTGTTTCGGCATGGTTGATCTCTCCCGCTCTTAGCATCAGTCGTATCGCCCGGAGATTCTGGTCAATTCTGCTCTTTCTGATCTCTGATGATGTGGGGAAAACGCTGTGCGCCAGCCTTTTTTGCACTTGGCAACGCGGTTCTGTAATTGTGAAACGTAGCCAAAGATCAAGACGCCGACAACCCCAACTGCGAGCGCCACTTTCCCGCGAAAGATTGCCGGAGTGAAAAGAGAGTGAAAGCTCACCCCATTTCGCCGCGCACAACCGTGCCAGACCTCCCTCGCATCTCCAGAAGTGAGCAATATTGACCAGACGGCCGCTTTGGACCCGTGGGCTCATGGAAAGAGATTGATCGTAATTGCGGTTGATCACGGGTGGACTTTCCCCATTTTGCGGCAGTGCCTTGGGATTGACTCGGGCCTGTGCTGCCGGCGTTAGGCCGTAAAAGAGGGAGATGGCACTTTTCTCTCGAGCACCACGTTCACGGCCTTTGATCCATTCGCCACAAACTCTAAAGCCGGTATCAAGCGACGATGTTTTGCTGGGCATGAAGACGCCCCCGAACAACCGGTTTGTAACGAGGCAACATTTTGGCGAGCAATTACATCACATTCGACTGCGCAGCCTTTCTCGCAACCGCCGGGCTTGGCCGCTCGATCATCGAACTGCAATCAAAACAGGCCCTTTTTTGTCAGGGAGACAAAGCGGACTCTGTGTTCTATCTGCAAAAAGGCCGCGTGAGAGTCACCGTGGTTTCGCACGAAGGCAAAGAAGCTACGATTACGCTTCTTTCTGCCGGCAATTTCGTGGGAGAAGAGTCCCTCGCGGCGGTGCCCGGTCTGCGCCTGGCCACGGCCACAGCGACAGACACTTGCACGGCGCTCAAGATTGACAGGGGGGAGATGATCTCAGTGATGCATCGCGAACCGAAG
>Ga0187869_10001936_pt1 | contig 17443 bp, 23 predicted proteins | sample June2016WEW_13_1_2_FD_132972 | JGI IMG/M metagenome (GOLD analysis project Ga0187869, IMG submission 132972) | Peatland microbial communities from SPRUCE experiment site at the Marcell Experimental Forest, Minnesota, USA - June2016WEW_13_100 | ecosystem: Environmental > Terrestrial > Soil >...
CGGCGCGCCCGCGCCGTCCCGAATCGACAGCAGCACCGATCAGGAGCCCATCGTCAGCAGGCAGGGGTGTCCGTCTTCCTCGCTTTCGATTGTCCAGCTCGCGGCCACCGCGTCTAGGGCGGCCCTCCGGGCCGTCGCATGCGATCGGCTGCGCCGACCCTAGACACGGCGACCACTCACCTGGGTTTGGCGCCTACGAGGAGGACGGGAGATGAGCAGGATCGGCCAGCGGGATCTGGTCATGAAGTCCGGTACGGTTTGCAGGCCAGGCAGATCAGAGGCGGCTAGATGGCGCACAGGGACTGGGACGTGGTGGTTGTCGCTCACCGCGGGATTGTGTCCGGGTTCCCGGAGAACACGCTCGCGGCGTATCGCCAGGCGATCGTGATGGGCTTCAGCGCGATCCGTGCCGGGTCAGAAGGGAGAAGTCATGCCTACTTTCGCCCGGTCCAGCGACCTGCGGGGAGCGGAGTTCGTCGGCGCGGACCTGCGTGGCGCCCGGTTCGTCGAGGCTGACCTGTCCGGGGTCGTGATGCGCGGAGTCCAGGTGGAGGGGGCGGACATCGACGCACCATTTCTCTTCGACGGCAAGAGCTCCTTGCGCGTCAACGGCGTCGATGTGGTCCCGCTCGTCGAGGCTGAACTCAACCGCCGCTTTCCCGGCCGAGCCGACCGGCGCGCCGCAGATCCGGATGGCCTGCGCGCGGCCTGGGCTGCGCTCGAGCGCAACTGGGCGGCCACCCTCGAGAGCGTCGCGGCGATGCCGGCTGGCACAGTCGACGTCTCGGTGCGCGGCGAGTGGTCGTTTGCCCAGACGCTGCGGCACCTGGTCCTGGCCACGGACATGTGGCTGGGCCGTGCGGTCCTTGAGATCAAACAGCCGTTCCACCCCATCGGTCTCACGGACACAGGCACCGAGGCAGACGGCTTGGACATGTCGATCTTCGTGACTGTTACACCGTCGTATTCCGAGGTGCTCGAAGCCCGGGCGGGCCGCACCGCGATGGTGCGCGAGTTCCTCGCCAGCGTCACATCAGGGGAGCTGGCTGCAACCCGCATGAACCCGCACAATCCCGAATACCCGGAGACCACCCTCTCCTGCCTGCACGTGATCCTCAACGAGGAGTGGGAGCACCACCGCTACGCCGTACGTGACCTCGACGCGATCGAGGCGAAATACGACGCCCGGCGCTAGCTGGCCGGGCAGCAAGATCACCGTGAGCCCTGTGGGCTGACAGCAGAAGTGACAGCAACGACAGCCCAGCATGGCCCCCACCGAACTCGGGCCAACATGCATCGGCCGGGATGCCAGAGCGCCACGAGTCGGCGTTGGCCAGAGCTGATAAGGACGAGGTCACCTGGTCGCGGCTGTAGCCAACGGTGCTGCCAACGCAGCCGACAGCGGCAGACATAGACCGGCCGCCGCAGAACTGGAGCCGAGGTCTTGGCGGTCCCTGGACGCTTCCGGACGGTCCGCCCATTGCTACGGATCAGATGCTCGGCCGCCCTAGGGTTGGCCCTACTGCGGGTGCCATCACCGCGCACACTTGAAAGCTGGTGGGCCAGCTAGTCATCGGTCGATGCACTCCCGCAGTCCGCGTCAAGGCCGCCTAGGCGGGCTGAGTGACCAACTGCGTGACAACCACGACGGCGGCGGGCACACAACCGCGGACGCCCACGGACAACACGCCATGACTTCGTTGGCCTCTGGGCAGCGGTCGGTGGTCGGCAGCGGGTCGTGGCCCGCCAGGTGCGGCGGTCTGCTGCTGAGCGAGTGGACGAAGATCCGCTCCGTGCGGTCCACCATCTGGACGCTGATCGTGTTCGTGCCAGGAATGGTCGCGCTCAGCGCGCTGGGCGCCCGCGTGGCAGCGCACCGCGGCCCTAACCCTCCCCCCGGGAGCCACACCGACCCGCTCAGCTACATCCTCGGCTTTCCTCTGGCGGCGGGTCCGCTCGGCAGCGGGCTGGCGGCGGGTCCGCTCGCTATCTGCGTGCTGGGTGTGCTCGTGATCACCAGCGAGTACTCGTCGGGGACGATCCGGGCCTCGATACTGGCCGCGCCGCGCCGTAACCCCATCCTGGCCGCGAAATGCGCGGTCTTCGCGGCGCTGGTGTTCGTCATCTCCGAGATCGTCGTGTTCAGCGCCTTCTTCATCGGCAGCGCGATCGTGGCTGGTGACCACATCAACCTGTCGCTGGGCCAGCCGAATGTGATCCGCGCCCTGATTGGCTCGGGCCTGTACCTCAGCGTGCTCGGCCTGTTCGCGCTGGCCATCGGCACCATGATCCGGCGCACGGCGGGCGCCATCGCCGCGGTGATCGGCCTGGTCCTGGTGATCTCCAATCTCAACGTGCTGCCGCCCGACAGCTGGGGTGGCCACCTCTACGCCTATTTGCCGACCGTCGCGGGCATGCTGATCACCAATGACAAGCCCCAGGCGGGCGCGCTGCTTTCAGCGTGGCAAGGAATCGGTGTGTTCTGCGGTTGGACCGCGCTGCTGCTAGCCGCGGGAGCCTGGCTGCTGCGCCGCCGCGACGCCCACACAGGCGGACGCTGACAGCAATAACAGCAACATCGCCGCGAACCGCAGGACTGGAGCGCGGCCAGTCGACGCGGATCACGATCGAGTCGAACAGCTGATCCACGGTGAGTGCCTGGATCCCGGACCGGGGCCCCAAGGGACTGGAATTGCTGGCGCGTCGTGCGGTTCACCCGGGTGCCCACGCGTAATCGCCTAGTGGTTTCAGGCCTGGCTTCGGCATCAGGCGCGGTGCGGCCTCATCCGGCATCTGGGGTCTGGCTGTCCCAGTGGTCGTAGTAGGGGCGTATGCCGAAGGCCTTGGCCAGTGCCCATAGCGGCGGGAGCATGAGGTTCTGTGCCCAGATCGGAGGCGAGGTGACCCGGCTTTCGTGGCGGAAGTGCCAGAAGGTGGCGCCAAGCTGGAGCGGGTTTTTGGGTGCGCCCCTGGGGGTGGTATGGCCGTCGGCGACCAGGCCGGCGAAGGCCTCGTGCAGTTCCTTGGCGTGCAGGGCTGGGCGAAGTTCGACGATGCCCTCGATCTCGCCCGGCCCGGGGTTTCCCTCCGAATGCGGAACGCCGGCAGGCACGATGATCGTCTCGCCGGCTCCGGCGACTAGTTCCTTGCCGTTGAGGGTGAAGTGAGCTTCGCCGGTCAGGATGGTGAAGCGCTCTTCCTGGCGGGGGTGGATGTGCTCGGTGATGGTGCCCCCGGGCACGCTGCGCCAGCTGAACCGGACGAGCTGACCGTTGCTGTCCTGAGCGGTGGCCGTGTACTGGATCCATTCGCCGGTGGCGGGGTTGAAGAAAGGCCGGAAGCTGGTCGCGGGGCTGTCTGTCTGATGCATGACCGTCAGGCTTTCGTGCTGAGCCTGGCCTGGCCTGGCGAGCTCGAGTGGCGGATGCCCGCGAGGTCGCGGAAGCCCGCCGCGGCTGTGCCCAGGAGCAGGACGCCGGCGGCGATGCCGGTGGTCACTTCGAGCGCTGAGCCCGACATGGTGGCGACGAGAACTACTGGCCCTGCGGTCATCATCCAGCCGACCAGGCGGTAGCGGGGGATGTGGACGAGGTGGTCGAGGTACAGCAGCAGCGGGCCGATCGTGATCACGATGGACGGCAGCACCCAGTCGGAGCGGCCGGCAGCGATCACGATGACGGGCAGCACGAAGGCCGCAGCCAGCTCAAGGATGGTGGCAATTGTCACCGACCGCTCAATCCGCCTGGCTTCCCGGCCTGCGGGCCGGGGTGCGGTGCCGGCCGTGACCCTGATGGCGTAGGTGAACACGCCGATCACGGCGACGCCGGATATGGCGACTAGTACGTCTTCGGCGCGGCCGCCGATTGCCAGGCTCGCGCGCACCAGCCAGAAGGCTGCGAAGGCGGCCTGGATGAGCCCGCCGATGCGCCGCACCCGCCTTGACCATGCCTCGACCGGGGGGAGCTCAGCGGCGCTGGTCGCCGCCGGTGGAGTTGGCACGGCGATCGATGGAGTTGTCATGGCGGTTACCGCCTCAGGCCTGGTTGTTGTCATGGCGTACTCGGCCGGGTTCGGTACCAGGTGACGGTCGCGGCGATGGCGGCGGCCAGCGGGGTGCCGGCGGCTCCGAAGACGGACTCGTACTTGCTGGTGTCGAGGACGAAGGGCTCGTCGAACTGGTAGGACATCTCGGCCAGCTCCCGCAGCATCGGGTTCACCAGTCCCAGGGCGCGCAGGGCTAGCCTGGGCACCGACCGGATGGCCACAGGGTGCCCGACCTGGCCGGCCAGCAGATCGAGGAAGGCCCGGGTCGTGACGGTCTGCGGGACGGGCAGGTGCCACACCTGTCCGGCGGCACGAGGGTCGGTGCCGAGCGTGGCCAGGCCGGCGGCGATGTCGGGAACGTAGCTATAGGTGTGCGGCAGGTCAGGGTTGCCGATGAAATCAGCGCGCCGGCCGGCCAGGGCGTTGCCGAAGACCCGCTCGCCCAGCGTGGAGCCCTGGGTGACGCCGGCGCCGAAGAAGTCCGAGGCCCTGCCGATGGCGACCCGGACCCGGCCCGCATCGGCGGCGGCCAGCAGCTCGGCGGTCATGGCCGCCCTGGTCCGGCCCTTGACCGTCGTGGCGGCCAGCGGCAGGTTCTCGGTCATCGGCCTGCCGCCGGTCGGGCCGTAGCCGTAGAGGTTCTCCAGGGTGACAAGGAGCGCGCCGGAGTGCTCGGCGGCGGCCAGCACGCCTCGCTGCAGCGGCGGGAAGAGTTCCGGCCACTGGGTGTAAGGGGCGTTGAGGCACTGGTAGATGACCGATGCGCCCTTGGCCGCGTCCGCGGCTGCCTCGGGGTCGGTGACATCCGCGCCCCGCCAGTCGGCGCCGTCGGCCAGCGCGCGCGGCCGGGCCCGTGACACTGTCCGGACCGCTATGCCCAGCCCGGTGAGGTGCGCGGCCAGGGCGCTCCCGACCTGGCCGGTCCCGAATACCACGTGCAGTCGATCCTCACCCATGACCGGGTTCCTTTCACTGACCCCTCGAGCACCCTGGCGGTCGGCGACAGCCGGGCCCTCGGTGTCTATGACCGACGCTACGGTAGTCTCAGAAAACTAGCAAACAATTTCTTGAATTCATACGACATTCATGCAGACGTAAGCAATAACTTTCCGGAAACGAAACGTGCTAGATTATGGGGCATGCGGGACTGGAGTTTCCTGACTAACCATGCCCGGGTGCTGCTGTGCATCGCCCAAGACCCGGGCGCGCGGCTGCGCGATATCGCGGCCAGCCTGGGCGTTACCGAGCGCAGCGCTCACGGCATCATCACCGACCTGGTCGATGCCGGCTACGTGATAAAGCAGAGAGACGGCCGCCGCAACCGCTACCAGATCGATGCGGGCCTGCCGCTGCGCGAACCCGGCAGCAGGGAGCCAGCCATCGGCGAGGTCCTCGCTGTGCTGCTGAGAGGCAAGGACGGTCTCGCCGGGGCGGATGGCCGCGCTGCGGCGGACGGGGCAGGCGTATCACCGCGCAGTCGATGATCACGGTGTCAACGCGCAGCGCAGCTGACCGCGGTCCTCGGCCAGGTCCGCACCGGTCCAGATCCGTAACCAGGCCACGGTGCGCCTGTGGTACGAGCAGAAATTCGGCGTGCCGTGCCCGCCGCATCAGTCCACCGAGGCAGCCGGGTCGGAAATGGCACGAATGCTACGACGAGCAGGAGCAGCAGATCGAGCCGCAGGAAGATCGAATCGGTCCGCGCGAGCCGGTCGGTCGGACCCGTGTGAGCGAGCCACCCCATGCTAATCGTCAGGAAGCTGACGGTGTACGCGAGGAAGGATGGCCAGGCGTGCAGCAGCTGCTGAAGCGCCGTGCCCGGCGGATGGAGCGCGAGGTCGACCACGAGCAGCGTGCTGGCGAATCCGAAGGTGCCGTCGCTGAATGCCTCCATCCGGCCCTTGTCGAGCGACCGGCGTCGGCCCGGGGTGTCCTCATCCCCTGGCACGGCAATGCCCCCTCGCCCCGACCGATGATGGCAACCACCGATGATGGCAACCAAGCTAGCGGTTGTCCGGTCATGCGCCACGGCATTACTGTCCGGCTTGACGTCCCGGCGAAGCGCTGGGCGGTCACGTCATGACCCCGGCGCCGCAGCAGGGCGGCGGCCCGGCCGGTGCTCGCGGCAGCGGCCCTGGCGTCATCACGCCAGATGGCTGCGCCGTTGACTTCTACGCGCTGCTGCCGCCGGGCCCGGAACCGGGCATCGTGCACGCTGCGGCGCCCCTGGCAGGCGCCTCCATCCTCGAGCTCGGATCGGGTGCGGGCCGCGTCACCCGCCCGCTGGCGAGACTCGGCCATCCGGTCGTCGCCGTTGACGAGTCCGCCGAGATGCTGGCGCACATCAGCGAGGCGGAGACGGTCTGCGCGCGGATCGAGGACCTGGCCCTGGACCGGACTTTCGACGTGGTCCTGCTCGCATCCCACCTCCTGAACGTGGCCGACGAGCAGATCAGGCTGGCGTTGCTGCGCACCTGCGCGCGGCATGTGTCCCCGGCCGGATGCGTCATCATCCAGTACCACCCGCCTGGCTGGTTCGCCAGCGCATCAGCGGCCGAACGGCAAGATGGCGGGATCATTTTCCGCCTCCGGGACGTGTCGCGGCCCGCCCCTCGGCTGCTCTCGGCCACCGCCGAGTACAAGGTCGGCGAGCGAACCTGGACCCACGCCTTCACCGCGATGCGGCTCGACGAGGAACAGCTCCGGTCGGCGCTGGGCGAGGCCGGGCTGCGGCTGGATCGCTACCTGACCGACGATCACTCCTGGCTGAGGGCCGTTCCGGCCGGCGGTGGCTAGCAGCGGCCGAGCCGGCCGCTACTCCTCCCGTTTCTCGAACCTGCCGACCGCGATCAGCCCGGCGATGAAGACCACGACCATGCCGAGCAGCAGGGCTAGCTCGGCCGTCCCGACCGGTGCCTGCCCGGTGGTGCCGGGAGTCAGCACGAACAGGATGCGCCGGATCACCGCGACCAGGCCAACGACGATGAAGGGCTGGGCGATCAGCCGGTGCGCCCGCAGGGACAGCGCCACCGTGTGCACGATCTCGACCAGGATCAGCACGAGCAGCACCCGGTCCAGCAGGAAGGTGGCCTCGTCCAGGATCGGCCTCTTCTGCGACACGGCGATCGCGAAGTCGTAGATCCCGGAGACCAGCAGCGCGGCGGCCAGCACAATCAGCACGATGCCGACGCAGACCGTGACGACATCCTGCGCGTGCTCCAGCGCCCAGATGGACCGGCCGACGGTGCGGATATCGTGCTGCGGAGGCTCGTCGGCCGGATCTCCGCTTTCCGAAACGGAACCTGGCCAGCCCGTCGGCGACGCCTGCCTGTCGTCGCCGTCGTGCTCATGGGAGTCCGGCATCTGCCCATCGTTCCACGCCGCTCGATCTTCGCGCTGCCCCCGCGCTGCTCGGGCCTGCGCGCTGGCCTGACCGGGACACCTGGCCTGGCCGGATCAGCTCGGATCGGGGGTGGCCAGCCGCCAGCCTGACTCGGGCGAGGCAACCTTCGCGGCGCTGCCGGGAGCGGTCTCGGCTGCAGTTCCCGGCTGGGTGAGCGCGTCCCCGATCCGGCCCATGAAGGACCGCGCGGTCGCGGTGGCCATCCGGTGCAAGATCGCTCGGTCCAGGCCGGTGCCCAGGCCGGCCAGCGGCGGCCGGTAGGCCCCGGCCAGGGCGAGGCGGGTGGCCTGATTCCCGGCCGGGGTCAGCGTGATATCCGCGTCGAGCGCGGGGAACATCCCGCCACCCGCGCCGGTGGCCTCCCAGCGCAGCGTCAGCACGGCTCGGTCGTCGCGCAAGATCATGTCGCGGAAATGGACCAGGACTAGCTTCGAGACGCCGGGGATGGCGCCGAGCGGGCCGACCCGGATCAGGACCTGCAGCCCGTCGCCGTATGCCCCTTCCGCAGCACTTGCCAGAGAGCCGCCGTGAGTCAGGTTCGAAAGCCTGGCCGTAGCCCCGCGGAAGCTGAGATCCAGGACGATCTCGTCGGCGACGAACATCTGATCAGCACATCCGCCGAGGGCTAGGTCGGGACAGGGACCTTAGTCCTCACTTCGGTAACGACTAGGCGACCGCGGGCGGTGAACGGTCATGACCAGGCGACCGCGTGCCGGTGACCGGTCAGCCGGGCGGCCGGCCGCGTGCCCATGATGGGTCAGCCGGGGGCGAACCTTGCCTGCCATTGACCCTGGCTTGATAATTCCGGTATGCGGGCATCGACTGACCGGACGGCGCGCCGCGGCCCCGGTGTACGGGCATCCGACGCGGAACGCGACCAGGTTGTCGATGAACTGCGCGACCGCTTCGCCGAGGGCAGGCTGACCCAGGACACCTTCATGCGCCGGGTCGACGCCGCCCTGCGGGCGCGCGAGCAAGCCGACCTGCGGATGCTGGTCGCCGACCTGCCGCAGCGGCGGCAGCGCTGGGCGCTGACCGCGGCCATCGGGGAGCTCCGCTGGTCCGCGCAGTCGGTGCTGAGCGGCTGGCTGCGCGCATCGCCGCGGCCGCTCGTGCTGCCCGCCGGCAGCCAGCGCCGGTTCACGATCGGCCGGGAGGAGGCGTGCGACCTGACGATCGATGACCTGACGGTGTCGCGCTGGCACGCCGGACTGCAGCAGTGCGCTGACGGCTGGCTGCTCGCGGATCTCGGGTCCACCAACGGCACCAGGCTGAACGGCTGGCGCGTCCGGGGCCAGGTTCCGGTCCGCCCCGGTGACTGGGTCAGCTTCGGCGCGGTGACGGTCGTGCTGGCGGAGCGGCCGGCAGCCGTGCGGATGGCCTTCAGCGCAGGCTGATGGTCGTCAGCACCAGCTGAGCCCGCGTCCTGGCACGGCAGCCAGATAACGGATCTCTTAATCCGCTGTCGTCTGATCAGCGAGCAGGAATTAGAGTTCGAGAGAGGTCACTGTCGCGTGCGAAGGGTGCCGGGATATGAGCGGCGAGCAGGACGAGGTTCTCGACGTGCTGCGCGGGGTGTGGAGTGCCCGCGGGCAGGACGCCTCGGACATCGAGGAGGCCTGCGGTACCACCAGGTCCTGCAAGAAGATGGCCGATGTCGGCTTCAATCGCCTGGCCGAGGAGGGTGAGGGTGATCTGCAGGCCGCCTGGCGGGCCACGCTGGCCCGGGAGGGCAAGCTGAAGAACCCTGGCGGCGGCAGCGTCCGGGACCTGGTACTCGGATCAGCGGAGCCTCGCTGACGACCGAGGCTGCCGACGGCAAGGAGACCCGCTGAATGGACCGCCCGGAGACCGTCGGCGAGCTGGCCGAGACGCTGCGCCAGGGCGGTTACCTGGCCGACCGCGGGCTGGCCACGGTCCTGTTCGTCGGACTGTGCCTGAACCGCCCCATCCTGCTCGAGGGCGAGGTGGGAGTGGGGAAGACCGAGGTGGCCAAGGTCATGGCCGCGGTCTTCGGCCGCAGGCTGATCCGGCTGCAGTGCTACGAGGGCATTGACACCAACCAGGCGCTCTACGAGTGGGACTACGCTCGCCAGATGCTGCATATCCGGGCGCTGTCGGAGCATCAGGTCGCTGACGACCAGGCGGTCGACAAGCTGTTCGGTCCCCGGTTCCTGCTGGAGCGGCCGCTGCTGGAGGCGGTCCGGGCCGGCGACCGGGCCGTGCTGCTGATTGACGAGATCGACCGCGCCGATGACGAGTTCGAGGCATTCCTGCTCGAGGTGCTGTCAGATTTCCAGATCAGCATCCCCGAGATCGGCACGATCAGGTCAGCAAGCCCGCCGCTGGTCGTGCTGACTTCCAACCGCACCCGCGAGTTGCATGACGCGCTGAAGCGGCGCTGCCTGTATCACTGGATCGGCTACCCGTCCGCCGAGCGCGAGGTGGAGATCGTACTGATCCGCGAGCCGGGCATCTCGGCCGCGCTGGCCCGCCAGGTCGTGGCGGCGGTGCACCGGCTGCGCGAGCTCGACCTGGCCAAGCCGCCGGGAGTGGCCGAGACCATCGACTGGGCCCGGACGCTGGATTTCCTCGGCGAGACCGATCTGCTCGCGCAGAACGCCACCGACACGCTGGGCGCGGTCGTCAAGGATCGCGATGACCTGGAAGTGGTGCGCGAGAGCCTGCAGGAGATCACGTCCGGTGCCTGACCGGGCTCCGGTCGTCGGCCTGCTGGCGGGCTTCGCGGCCCAGCTCCGCTCCGCCGGGCTGGCCGTGGGCTCCGGCGACGTGCTGACCTACTGCTCGGCCGTTTCCGTGCTCGACCCCACCGACCTGCTCGACCTGTACTGGGCGGGCCGGACGACGCTGCTGAGCCGGCACCAGGACACCGGAACCTATAACGAGGTGTTCCGGCGGTACTTCCTGGCCGACGCAGGCCCGGCGGCGGACCTGCTGACGCTCGTGCCGCGGGCCCCGGCCGAAGCCATGGGCGCGCTGGCGATACCGTCCACCGAGCCGGGCGAGGAATCCGGCGAGGATGAGGCCGTGCTCGGCTGGATGGCCTCCGACGTGGACGCGCTCAAGCATAAGTCGTTCGCCGCCTGCACGCCGGATGAGCTCGCGGCCCTGCGCCGGATCATGTCCAGGATCGCGCTGACGCCGCCGAGGCGCCGCACCCGGCGCACGGTGACCGCCCGCTCCGGGCGCCGGCCCGACCCGCGCCGGACCGTGCGCGAGACCATGCGCATGCACGGCGAGCCGGCTCAGCTGTACTGGCGGCGGCGCAGGCTCCGGCTGCGCCCGCTGATCCTCATCCTCGATATCTCCGGCTCGATGGCCGACTACTCGCGGAACCTGCTGCAGTTCGCGCATTCCGCCAGCCGGGCGGCGTCGCGGGTTGAGGTGTTCTGCTTCGGCACCAGGCTGACCCGGGTCACCGGCGCGCTGGACAGCCGGCACCCGGATGAGGCACTGCGCCGCGCCGCGCAGGCCGCGTTCGACTGGGACGGCGGCACCAGGATCGGCGACTCCCTGGATGCCTTCGTCCGGAACTGGGGACGGCGCGGTCTGTGCCGCGGCGGCGTCGTCGTGATCTGCTCGGACGGTCTCGACCGCGGCGATCCTGCCGTGCTGGCGGCCGCCATGGAACGGCTGTCCCTGCTGTGCTACCGGCTCGTGTGGATGAATCCGCACAAGGGCAGCAGCCGGGACTTCCGGCCGAGCACGGTGGGGATGATGGTGGCCGCGCCGCACATCGACCTGATGCTGTCCGGCCACGATCTGAGCAGCCTGGAAGAACTCGCTACGCTGCTGCCGACGCTGAATTAGGGGTGCGCGGTGCGGTGGAGTGTAGGGATCGAGACCGATGGCGACCGGGTGCTGACCCGCGAGGAAGTGGTAGAGCTGGCTGATGCGATCGCCGCAAGCGGCGGCATCGCCACCGGGATCGGGACCAGCAGGTACGGGGCCCAGCTCATCGTGGAGGCGGACAGCCGGGACGAGGCGATCGAGAAGGCGGCCGCGGAACTGGCCGCGGCCGCGGCCAGGGCCGGGCTTCCGGTCGGCCCGGTCGTCCGGGCCGAGGCCATCGGCGAAGACGAGGACGAGCTGCGGTGATCCGGCTCGGATCACTGGCCGGGTATCCGTTCGAGGGGCCGCGGCTGCTCGGCGGGTGGACACCGCCGCAGCTGGCGGCCGTCTACGCGATCGCTTATAAGCCGGATCCCGACACCAGGCCGGACCGGTACGCGGTCATCTACGTCGATCATGCCGATGACCTGTCCGCCGAGCGATTCCCGTTCCAGCACCCGCGGGCGCACTGCTGGATCCGCCGCGCCGGGTCGAAGTGGAAGGTCTACGTCTGCACCTACGAGGTGCCCGGCGGCGGCCGGCCGCACCGGGAGCAGATCGCCCGCGAGCTCACCGCGATCTACCGGCCGCGCTGCAATGCTCAGCAGTACGACCAGGCCTGGAAAGACGAGTGGATCGGCGAGTACACGGCGCCCACCACCGGGCCGGTGGCCCGCCGCGGCCCGGACCAGTCACCACCGGGCCAGCGGCAGCCGCGCGACAGCTGACCTGGCCGCGCGGCGCCCGCCGGCCCGGGCGAGCAGCTGCGGACGGCGGCCGGGGCACCTGGGGCCGAGGCGTGACAGCGGCGGGACGGCAGCTGACCAGTGGCGGACCGGCGGCTAGCGCGGGGCGAAGCCCACCGCGTCGTGCAGCCGGGAGCGTCGCGTGCCGGAGGCCGGCCGGGCCGGCTCGAGTACGGCCGGCTCCTCGGGCCTGGGCGTTACGTCCGTGACGATCTCCTCGGCCATCCCGTACAGCAGCGGAAGGGCGCCGGCCACCACGCCGCCGGTCTGGTTGATGTGCTCGACGCCGGGCCCGATCAGCCTGGCGTGCTCGACGATGGCCCGGACCAGCTGCCCGCACTCCTCCAGGTTCCCGGCGATCCTGGTCAGCAGGGTGCCCGCCCAGTACAGGTAGAACGCCAGGCCGGCGATCAGCAAGACGATGTCGATGACCGTGAAAACGACCAGCCCTGTCATGACTTAACCTTCCCGAGCACCCGGCCGAGGAACAGGTGATGCTGCAGGCCCTCCGCCAGGACCGCCTCGACTCCGTCGGCGACCTGCGGGATGAGCACGGTCTCCGCGGTGTTCGCCGCGGCGGCCTGCAGCGTGTCGCGCACGGTCACGACCCGCCGGTCGATGATCTTCACCAGCCAGATGAGCAGGCTGAGCAGGGCCGCCACGGCCACCACCACGACCAGGCCGAGGATGTCCGCGATCAGCCACCGGGTGTGCTCGGCTGACGACATCGCCAGGACATGCATCGCTAACCTCCCAGCCGGGCGCGGCCGCGCTGCAGCCCGCCGATGATGATCGTGGCGTGCTCGATCGTCGTGCGCAGCGCGGCCAGCGGCGCGGTGTTCCGCACCGCCTGCGTCAGCGCGTCGTTGATCTTCGGTGCCTCGTTGCCGATCGACCGGGCCAGCAGCAGGATCGGCACGACCAGCGCGACCACGACGAGGACGACCACGATGCCGATGACGTAGCCCAGGATCCAGCCGAAATTGCTGGGCGAGGCGCCGGCCGCGAGAACGAGATGGTGGCTCATGACCGCATCCCCGCTCACACCGTCTCGCAGAAGTCGCGGACCGGCTTCAGGCTGGCGTTGACCGACGTCAGCCGGTCCGGCACCGTGCTGGTCAGCTGGGCCACCGCCTGCACGCCGCCGGTCGTCGCGACCAGGGTCGCGCGCACCGCCCGGAGATGGAAGACGACCCGCAGGAGGCCCACGGCGGTTATCGCGATGATCAGTGCAGCAATGATCAGTGTCGCCCAGGCGGCTGCCGGCATTGCTGTTCTCCTTTCTGCTCGGCGCATTTCTGGCTAGTCATCTCAGCTCGACCCGTGACGGTCAGCCGAGCAGCTTGGCCACCGATCCCGCGTACCGGACCGCGCCGACCGACACGTCCCGGACGGTGCTGTCCGTCGTGGCCAGCGCCTCGGGGACGCCGTTCAGCTCCCCGACAAGCGCGACGCCGCCGCTGAGGACCTCGTCCGTCGCTCCGCGGATCCGCTCCAGCGCGGCCAGCACCCGGTTCAGCAGGAAGATGACGACAGGCAGGACCACCAGCAGCAGGATGGCGTTGCCGATCCACCACAAGACCATGGTTGGCTCTCCTCAGCTCGCAGCCTGGTAAGGGACGAAGAAACGGCGGAAGACCCGGCTCAGCGCCATCAGTGCGGCCCGCAGGCCGAGGGTGAAGCCCTTCGCCGGGGCGGCGGAGGCAGCGGCGATCTGCTCGGGCGACTCCCCGCGCTCGATCCGGGCGATCCGGTCCTGCATGTTGGCCGAGAAGTCGCGCATCAGCACGGACGAGACGTCGGAGATCATGCCCCGGCCGTACTGCGCGGCCGCGCCGGACAGCTGCAGGTCCTGGGTGACGCCCACCCTGGTACCGCGGCCGGATCGGGTCAGGGTCGCGGTGACGACCATGCTGGCCTGGCCGCGGCCCTTCTCGTCGGCCCCGCTCGCGTTCACCACCACGCGCCTGGCTGCCTCGTCGCGCTCGGTGATGTCAGCGGTGCCGGCGAACTGCATCCGGACCGGCCCCATCCGGATGGCGACCTTGCCCTGGTACTTATCGCCGCCAAGGTCATCGGTCAGCTCGGCGCCGGGCAGGCACGAAGCGACCTGCGGGATGTTGTCGAAGAACTGCCACACCTTCTCGACCGGCTCAGCGACCTCGAACTCGTTCTTGATCAGCATCGGGTCTCTCTTCTCGCGTAGGCCGCGGGTTCGCTCTCGAACGCCCGGCGGCAGCCGGAGCAGCAGAAGTAGTAGGTGACACCAGCGTGCTCCAGCGGCCGGTCGGCGGCCGCGGTGGTCACCGTCATGCCGCAGACCGGATCGGTGACCTCCGCGGCCGCATCGGCGCCGTCCGTCCCCCCGTCCTCCGGGTGCGGCGACCTGGCCGCCTTCCGGGCCTGCGCCGTGCCGGCCTGCGCCGTGCCGGCCTGCGCCGTGCCGGCCTGCGCCGTGCCGCCCTGCGCCGGCTTCCGGGCCTGCGCCGGCTTCCGGGCCTGCGCGGCCGGGCTCTGGCCGGGCGACGTGAGGGCCCCGGCCGCGCGGAGCTGGACCAGCTCAGCCAGGATCGCGACCGCGATCTCCGGGTGCGTGGTCCGGCCCAGGTCAAGGCCGGCCGGTACCCGGATCCGGTCGAGCTGATCCCGGGGCACCCCGCGGTCGGCCAGGTAGCCGAGCACCGCGCCCCCCCGGCGCTTCGAGCCGACCAGGCCGACATAGGCCGGCCGGGCGGCCACCGCCTGCTCGACGGCCTGCTCGTCGTCATGGCCCTGGGTAGCCACCACCACCATGGAGTCCCGGCCGGCGTCGGCCGCCGTGAAGTCCCGGCCGGCGATCAGCTCGGCCCGCCAGCCGAGTGACCGGGCCAGATCAGCGAGGGTGTGCGCCATCGGCGACCGGCCGACGATGACCAGGTGCGGCGCGGGCAGGACCGGCTCGATGTAGACCTCGAGCGCCCCCTCGCTCTGGCAGGAGATGGGCACGACCGTCATCCCGGCCGGTACCGCCCCGCCGAACTGGTCGGGGCTGCCGAGCAGCACCAGGCGGGCCGTCCCCTCGGCGATCACCCGCTGCGCCTCGCGGATGACCACCGGCTCGGCGCAGGCGCCGCCGATCCAGCCGCGCAGCTCGCCCGCGGCGGTAATGATCGCGCGCGATCCCTGCTGGCTCGAGGACGGGCCCTGCCGCCAGACCACGGTTGCGAGCGCGCACGCCTGCCCGCTCCGGGCCAGCTCGCCGGCCTGATCCAGGACACTCCAGCCGTCCATCAGCACTCCCCCGTCACTCATCCGCCCGCACCGGCGGCGCGCCGGACACGTCGCGGCGGTAGGTGATGGCCTCCCAGACCCGGTCCGGCAGCAGCGGCATGTCGATGTTGCGGACCCCGGTTCCCGACAGCGCGTCCAGCACCGCATTGACGAAAGCGGCCGGCCCGCCGACCGCGGCGCACTCGCCGATTCCCTTCGCCCCGATCGGGTGGTGCGGGCACGGCGTGACCACTTCGCTGTGCAGCTCGAATCCCGGCGTTTCCCAGGCGGTCGGCAGCAGGTAGTCCATGTAGTTCGAGCCCACGCAGTTACCCTCGGCGTCGAAGGTGATGAACTGCATGTTGGCCATGGCGTAGGCCTCGGTCAGGCCGCCCATGATCTGCCCCTCGACGATCATCGGGTTGATCCGCACCCCGCAGTCATCGACGGCCACTATGTTCAGCACGTCCCAGACCCCGGTCTGCGGGTCGACCTCCACCGTGACGATGTAGACGGCGAACGGCCAGGTGAGGTTGGGCGGGTCGTAGTAAGCGGTGTTCTCCAGGCCCGGCTCCATGCCATCCGGCATGTTGCTGTAGGCGGCCATCGCGCATTCCTGGATGGTCACGCCGCGGTCGGGCGCGCTGCGGATGTAGAACCGGCCGAGCTCCCACTCGATGTCCTCCTCGGACACCTCCAGCAGGTGCGCAGCGAGCTTGCGCGCCTTGGCCCGGATCTTACGTGACACCATGGAGATGGCGGCGCCGGCGACTGGCGTGCTGCGGGACGCGTAGGTGCCCATCCCGAACGGGGCCGTGTCCGTATCGCCTTCCTCGACGACGATGTCGTCGGCCGGGATGCCGAGCTCGTGGCTGACGATCTGGGCCCAGGTCGTCTCGTGCCCCTGGCCCTGGCCCCTGGCACCGGTCCGGACGATGGCCTTGCCTGTCATGTGGATCTTGAGCTCGGCCGAGTCGAACATCTTGATGCCGAGGATGTCGTACTCGCGGCTGTTGCCCGCGCCGAGCGGCTCGGTCATGGTGGAGATGCCGATGCCGAGCAGCCGGCCGCGTGCCCTGGCCTCCTGCTGCTGCCGCCGGAAGTCCTCGTACCCGACCGCCTTCAGGCCGACGTCCAGGCACTTGCCGTACTGGCCGGAGTCGGTCAGGAAGCCGAACGGGGTGCGGTGCGGGAAGTCCTCGTCCCGGACGAAGTTCATCCGCCGGAACTCGGCCTGGTCCATCCCCAGGTCGTCGGCGGCGGCCTGGACCATCCGCTCCTGGAAGAACATCGCCTCGGTGACCCGGAACGAGCAACGGTAGGCGACCCCGCCGGGGGCCTTGTTCGTGTACATGCCGCGCGCCGTGAGGTGGGCGACCGGGATGTCGTAGGCGGCGAAGGCCGAGTGCATCAGCCCGATCTTGAACTTGCTCGGCTGCGCGTCGGAGAAGAACGCGCCGTGGTCGGCGTCCGTGTGCATCCGGACCGCGAGGATCTTGCCGTCCCGGCGCAGCGCCATCTCGCCGTCCAGGTAGACGTCCCGCGCGAATCCCGTCGAGATCAGGTTGCCTGACTTGTCCTCGATCCACTTGACCGGCCGCTCCAGCAGGATCGAGGCCAGGATCGAGCAGACGTAGCCGGGATAGACGGGGACCTTGTTGCCGAACCCGCCGCCGATGTCCGGGGAGATGATCCGGATCATGTGCTCGGGTAGTTCGGCGACCAGCGCGACGGCGGCCCGGATGATGTGCGGCGCCTGCGTCGTCATGTAGACCGTGAGCTTGGAGGTGGCCCGGTTGAAGTCGGCAATCGACCCGCAGCACTCGATCGGCGACGGGTGCGAGCGCGGGTAGTGCAGCTGCAGCTTCGAGATCACGTCCGCCTGCGCGAAGGCGCGCTCGGTGCCGGCCGCGTCGCCCACTTCCCAGTTGTAGATGACGTTGTCCGGCTGGTTCTCCTTGTCATCGCGGATGACGGGAGCGTCGTCGGCCTGCGCCTGCGACGGGTTGACGATGACCGGAAGCGGCTCGTAGTCGACCTCGATCACCTCGCAGGCGTCCTTGGCGATGTACGGGTCGTCGGCGATGACGCAGGCTACCTCCTGGCCCTGGAAGCGCACCTTGTCGGTGGCCAGCACGGCCTGGGTGTC
>Ga0187869_10001937_pt1 | contig 17440 bp, 19 predicted proteins | sample June2016WEW_13_1_2_FD_132972 | JGI IMG/M metagenome (GOLD analysis project Ga0187869, IMG submission 132972) | Peatland microbial communities from SPRUCE experiment site at the Marcell Experimental Forest, Minnesota, USA - June2016WEW_13_100 | ecosystem: Environmental > Terrestrial > Soil >...
AACCCACACCTGAAGCCCTGGCGAAATACGACGTGGTAGTCATTGCCACGGACCATTCCACATATGATTATCCTGCCATTGTGCGGCACGCGCGCCTGGTCATTGACACGCGCAATGCCACGCACGCCGTGCAGGAACATCGCGAGAAAATCGTGCGGTGCTGAACGGGGCAACACGGAGAGACCCGCTCGCCCGGAAAACTGTGCCTACAACGGCCACTTCGAGTCCACTTGCAATCACCCTGTACTGCTGTTCAACCGTGAAGGCGACGGTCTAGCGGCGAAGCCGCGGCCGGGCAACGTACACGGCGCCGACGCTTGGGAAGAACTCTTGCTGCCACAGATCGAGTGCCAATAGAAGCAAGGCAAGGAAGTGGTGTTTCGCAGCTATGCCGCCTTTGCCCAGTCGGAGATCTGCGAAGCCCCGGAGGAGGGGGGCGTGAAGTATGTCATCCGTCCGCACCTATTGCAGAACATCGCGCCCATCCCTCACGACCCAGCAAATCCCACCAGGGGGGCTCACTCCCTTTGGCTAGATTCTTGCGCCATTCCATGACTTGGAGGATGTCTGCTGTGCTGCTGCCGCCTTTAGCCAATGGAACCAGGTGGTCCACGTGTTGATTTCGGGATAGAGCTACTCGCCAAAGTTCTGCGTGGACATTCAGGATCAAGGTGTAACGGGATAGGTGGTCTATACGCGTCGTCCCTGATCGCTCTCTCCCATATGTAAACCTGAGGCTTCTCCCTCCCCTCATAATCCGGGTCGGCATGGCCCCAGAGGTGCGTAGGGCACGAGTATAGGATCTAACACGGACTCAGTGCTGTCTTGCGGTTCAACATGACTCTGGGGGCAGCCCTTGACTCTGGTGAACCCTGAGGAAAATCTCCAGGTTTGGGGAGAATATTGCCCGGCGTCGAATGACCCGGGCGGTGGGTTGAGCAGGCAGGATGGTTAAGCGCGTGGGCCGACGGTTGCTGATCGTTCTGGCCGTTCTGGCAGTCTTGACTAGCGCGGCGTTCTGGGCCTTCCGCAATTTGGGCCGATGGCTCGTGGTCGACGACACCCTGCAGCCGGCACGAGCCATTGTAGTTCTCAGCGGTCTTGTGCCCTATCTTCGTTGGCTGGTTTCCAGGTAATCATCGTTGGCCGGTCTTGGGTGATCACTGAGGTTCTCAGCTTCTCCAGAGTCGGTCAGGGCGATTCCCAGATCTTGAATTCGTTGTGATAGCCGGACGCTTACCTATGGTCTGGCCAGCGTCGCTTGGCTTCGATCGCGACCGGCATCGCGTCGGAATCACTGACCGGGATCAAATCGGAATCAGTGACCACCTTCATCCGAATCAGCAGTGACGTCTAAATCTGGGCCGAGGAGTCGGTCGCTACGAAGCGTATCAGAGGATGTTTCGGCTCCACCGCTTCCGGCCCATTAGATCCGTGCATATCGTTGTGTCTGTTGCGCGTCGAACCGGGACGGCCAGTTCCGGATGGCGTGGGGAGAACCTGACCGTAGTATCCTAGAGAGTCTCATATTCTCCCTTTCCCGAGCGGAGAAATACGCGCTCTTTGGGACGAACCTCAAGCTCTTGTTTGGCCGTAATGAATACGTCGGCCGGATATGTACCGAGCAGGACTAGTCCAGAGCCAACCCATGTGTGTGGTCCAATAATTGTGCCCGGCGAAAGGACGCAGTTCGCGCCAATCCGGACGTAGTCGCCAAGGATTGAACCGAGGAATTCACGCCCCGACGAGACCAGAGTCCCGTCTGCGTCCTGAACGCGGATACCGCTTTGATTAAACTTTCGGTTTGCAAGTATAGCTCCAGAGCCGATGCGGGCGGAGTACCCAACGATGCTCTCCCCTACAAAGGTCCCATCTTGAATCTTGGCTGAGTTTAGGCATAGGGATGCCTTGATGTCTGCTCCATGACCGATGACGCAGTCAGAACCTATGAATGTCATCTTTCGGATCTGTGCATGACTGCGGACACTAACGTTGTCGCCAATTATGACAGGGCCTTCGATGATGGCACCAGGATGAATCACGGAGCCCTCGCCAATGTGGACGGGGCCCGTGATGGAAACAAACTCGCGCACTTCTCCAAGGATGCGCTGCTCATTCAGCTTGGCGAAGAGATCGGGAAGGGCGTTGAGCAATTCGATGGGCGAGTCAAATCTCTTGAGCCACGCTGCCAGATCAGGTTCCAATGGCCCTGAGAACAGATCGGAGACCCTTAACTTCATTTGAAGCTCCTCCCCTTGGCAGATCTTATCATATGCCTACAGGCGATTGCATCCGAACGAAGGACTTACACCAGCTTCGGCGAGCGGTGTTCAGGGGTTCGGGGCCTGAGCAAGCTACGGCGTGCCCCAAGAAGATGCTCCCGGGTTCTGGTGCAAGATAACGTATAGTGGATGCTGGGATTCCCGAGGTGTCGCTCGGTGGGCTGGGATGGCGCAGAAATCGGTGCGCCGTGGGGTTTGGCAAAATGTGGAAGCCACACGGTTACACCGCAGCGAGCAGACGAGGAGGGTGGGAATGACGGGGGCCCGTCGCCGCCGTAGGGACGGCACTCCGGCCGACCCGTGTGGCCAGCCTAGGAGAGGGTTGCCAGGGGTGACCGGTTGGGACGTCGTTGGGCGTGTTTAGAACAGTCCCACAGGCACTGAGCCGATCCGGCGCTCAACGACTCCAGTATATAATGAGTCAAACTTCCGCCGAGCGACCTTGCGTTTGGATCTGATCGACTCCCGCCGGTGGCAGCCAGGAGGCAACAACAATGGGGCTTGAGGGTTGTTCAAATGCGTTGAGTGAATACCTGGAGTTCGCAAAGGCCCTTGCCATCGAGGCGGGTAGGGTCACTCTCAAGTATTTCCGTCGTAACGTCGTTGTCGAATATAAGTCCGACACGACCCCGGTTACCATCGCTGACCGAGAGACCGAACAGTTCATGCGGTCAGCTATCCACCAGAGATACCCACAGCACGGAATCCTGGGGGAGGAAGATGGGGAGACAAACCCAGGCGCTCAGTGGCGGTGGATCTTGGACCCCATCGACGGGACGCAGGCATTTATTCATGGAGTGCCACTCTACACGATATTGATTGCCTTGGAATCCGCGGGAGAAAGCCTGCTCGGTGTGATTCACTGCCCGCCGTTAGATGAAACGGTCGCTGCAGCTGCGGGGTGCGGCTGCACTTTTAATGGCCAGCGTTCACGGGTTAGTCAAGTGAATGATCTGGCCCAGGCTCGCATCAATGTTACAGACTACGCCGACTTCATGAGGCGTAATCCGAGGTTTGCCACAGCGCTGCTCTCCAAAGCTAGAATGTGTCGCGGCTGGGGTGATGCCTATGGTTATCTGTTGGTGGCGAGTGGTCGCGCCGAGATTGGCTTGGACCCCGTAGTCTCCGTGTGGGACTGCGCGCCGCTAAGACCAATCATTGAAGAAGCCGGGGGCAGGTACAGCGATTTCAACGGGCTACAGACATTGCAGGCTTCAACTGTCCTGGCGAGCAATGGCCATCTGCACGATCAACTTCTGTGCTTGGCCGGGCTCGATTTCAATTGACATAAGGCCTTTTACCAAGCGCGACAGGAGGATCAATGGGCGTGCTTGTTTTTGGACGGGGTGAGCTTGCGGACGCGGCGACCGAGTGGGCGGAGGCGGGTACAAATACTCTTCGCCTACGGGGTGCGGGAGGATGGCAGCCGACGGCTTCTAGCTTCCCTGCGCAGCGCAGGGAGAGTCAGGCGGCCTGGGAGGGTTTGCTGCAGGATCTTTATCGACGAGGGCTGGAAGGCAAGAACCTGTTGTTGATTGTCACAGGCGGGTACCGGGGATGGGCGGCAGCGCTTGAGACCGTCAAAAGCCAATAGTGGCTAACCTCTCGAAAAGGCTTACGCCTTCGCCCACCATCAGTTCGTGCGGTCTTTGCGGGAACCTATATCTTCCCCTGCAGCGCTGGAGGGGAGAGAATCACCCCCGGCTGACATCACCGCCTCTAATGAGGAGTCCCGCTTTTCGTAGTATTTTGCATAATAGGTGCGATATTCGCCCCGCCGCACAGCTTCTACCCAATCTGCATGCTCACCATACCAGTTGACTGTCTGCTCCAACCCCCTATCGAGTTGAATATGAGGGTGCCAGTGGAGTTCCTTTTCGATCTTTGTACAATCCAGAGCGTATCGCCTATCGTGGCCGGGGCGATCAGCCACCGAGGTGATGAGAGATTCCGGCTTCCCCATCAGCTTCAGCAGCCGCGAAATTACTTCCAGGTTTTCGAGCACCTCGGTGCCACCAATGTTGTAGGTTTCACCAACTCTCCCACGTTCAAGAACCGCCAGGATCCCCCGGCAGTTGTCTTCTACGTGGAGCCAATCACGCTGCTGCCGGCCATCGCCGTAGACCGGAAGTGGCTTGTTTTCGAGGGCGTTAGTGATCATGAGGGGCAGAAACTTCTCGGGAAATTGGTACGGCCCGTAGTTATTGGAGGAGCGCGTAAGCAGAGCCGGAAATCGATATGTCCTAACGAAGGACCGAACCAATAAATCCGACCCAGCCTTGGAGGCCGAGTACGGACTGCTGGGTTGTAATGCGAAGGTCTCGTCTGCGCTCACGCCGGGTGGCAAATCGCCATAGACCTCATCTGTCGAGACATGAAGAAATCGTTGCATATTGAGCGCGCGCGCAACCTGTAGCAGGATGAACGTTCCCGTAATGTTGGTCTGGATCGCCGGGGCAGGCTCATAGATGCTGCGATCCACGTGCGACTCTGCCGCGAAATGCACGACCACGTCACACCCTCGCATGGCCTGGGTAACGGTATCGGGATCACAGATGTCGCCCTTCACGAACTGGTATCTAGGGTCGCCCGCTACCGATTGTAAGTTCGCAAGGTTACCGGCGTAAGTCAGTTTGTCGAAGTTAACGACGGTGTAGCTATCACCCAGCGAGAGCACATGCCGAATGAAGTTTGAGCCAATAAAACCAGCCCCGCCTGTAATAAAGATTTTCACTAGACTATCTCCTCGGCAGCACGTCCACTCTCGGCTCCGACCCTGACAGCCAACTTGTTGGCGCCAGTTTGGGCAACAAAATTGTTCGCGCGCAGCAAGGATTCAAAAGTCCCCGCATCCGTCCACCATCCATCGAGGACCTCATAGGTGAGGGTACCGTCCTCAATGTAAAAGTTGTTGACGTCCGTTATCTCCAACTCACCCCTTCCCGAAGGCTTAAGCCTGTGGATCTTTTCGAATACGCTTTTGTCGTAGAAGTAGATGCCGATCACTGCTCAGCGGCGTTTCTGAGTCGACCCGCGGACTCATCGTCCTAAGAGCATTGCGTATCGGATCCTCTCGAACACACGCCGGCACCACAAGTTTCCAAAGAACAACTTCTCAAAGAAATGGACAGGGAAGCAGTACTTGGCAAACACGCCGATCAGAGGATGACGGCAGAAGATCCTCGCGACGGTATTCTTCATCACTTCTTTTTCCACCTTGTGACACCGCCGCAAAATCCGAATCCGGTCATTCCTACTGAGCTCGGCTGTCTCGAACACAGGAACCGCTTTGTCCTCCGATACGCAATTGAGATACTGCTCAGGGGGCATCAGAAAAAGACTGTGCTTTTTCACGTAATCGAACATCTCGGTTCCAGGGTATGGAATCGCATTGTTGAAATTCACCCGCGCCACAGGATATTTCCTCGCAAGCCTGATGCTGTCTTCGATGTCGGCCTCGTTCTCGTGGGGCGTTCCAACAATTATGAACAGCTTTACGTCCAAGCCCATTTCACAGGCGATCTTTATTGCCTCTTCAATTTCCTCGATGGTTTCACCTTTTTTCAAGTGACCTAATACCTTGTTGTTACCACCATCTACGCCGAAGCCGACCTCGCGCACGCCGATTTCCTTCATCCTGCCCAACAGTCCCCGATCCACGCAGTTTGCGCGCAGTCCATTTGAACATCGGATAAAGAGGTTTCTCAGCTTCCGCTTCTCGATCTCATCACAGATGGCATACACTCTTTTCTTGTTCAGATTAAAAGTGTCATCGTCAATGGCAAACTGCCTATAACCGCGTGTATACCAGTATTCAATCTCATCAACGAAATAGGTGACGCTTTTAGTCCGATATTTGCTCCCCAAGAATTTGTTGGGACAGAAAGTACACTGAAAGACACAACCCCGACTCGAGTGTACAGGGATCTGTCCGGAGTAGCTTCTCAGGTCGAATCCCTCATATCTGGGAAACGCGTACTCATCCAGATTCTCGACCGGCGCCCTGTCACCGGTGAAGACCGTTTCGCCGTTCTTCCGATAAAGCAGCCCTTTGATCCGGTCACACGGCACTTCCTCTTTGCATAACTCGATGATAGCCCTCTCGCCATCGCCCACCACCCCAAAGTCGATCTCCTGGCATTCCTCCAGGACCTTCTCCCTTAGGATTGTTACGTGATGCCCTCCGACAACGATCCTAGCAGTCGGGCATAACTCCTTTATCTGGGCTATCATCCGGTACATATTTCTGTACTCGAGCGTGATCATACTGATGCCGACAACATCAGGCGCGAAACTGGTGAGTCTCTCCCGTAGATGTCGCAACCCATAACCCAGCCTCATGTCCAGACACTCGTATTGTATGGAGTTATCCAGCAGCACCTGAGCGATATGTCCCAGACTTGCCGGTATGCGAAGTCCCCCATACCGGCTTGATGACGGTGGGCTTATCAAGAGAACCCTATGGAATCTCACGTGCCGCCTCCCGTGGAGGACTGGCAGTGATGCCAATCCGGGTCATCGCAGTCTTCGGTATCAGCTCGTCCGGGCGGCACCGACCGCGATTTGAGTGCCGCCACCTGCTCACCAACGACTATCCTGGCAATGATGGACATGCCGGCTTTAACCCTTTCCCCGCAGCCGACAACGACTTGGAGACCCGACACGCTCGGGAGGAGCAGGTCAACCTGAGAGCCAAATCGAATCATGCCAATTCTATCCCCCCTTCGAATCTCGCAGCCCTCCCAGACGTAGGGAACAATTTTGCGAACCAGGCGCGATGCTATCTGGATAACTCCTACCTTGAAGAGCCCATTATCAATGACTGTCAAGGCTCTTTCGTTCTGAATCAGAGCCTCTTGTTTCTTCAAGGAGATGAAACTTCCTGCAATGCGGTGCACCAGACAGATTCTGCCATCAATCGGAGCGCGGTTCACATGCACGTCGAAGAAATTCATGGAGAGACCGATTAGAACTCCCTCGCGGGGCAGGATGTCGGACCCGACGAAGTCGGTCAGCGAGAATGTCCGCCCTTGCTTTTCGGAATAGGCGATGCTTCCTTTTTCGACCCGTTTTACATAAATGACCTTGCCATCGGCAGGAGAAACGATTCCCCTGCCATCCCCTGGAGGGACTCTCTCGGGATCCCTATAGAACCTCCAAAGCCCGAATGCCACAGCGAGGCCACCCACGCACAACAGCTCGAGCAGGAATACCTCAGGCCAGCTCACGGTAGCGATCCCAATGATGCCGCGCACCGTAAGCCCGGCTAGCAGGCCAATCACACATGAGGAAGGGACGGCCAGCCGTTTGGGAAGCTCCGCCTTGGCTCCAAGCGGTAGAAGGGTTAGCAGACTCAGAACCAGACTAGACCCAAGGATGGCCCATGTCATCCTTAGAACCTCCTTTTCCAGCACAAATACTGCAAGAGCACCACGATCCTGACCCAGGCTCACATTTGGTCGTTCGGAACCAACCTCTTGACAGGTCGGGCCGGAACGCCCGCAACAACCGTAAAAGATGGGACATCTCTTGTTACGACGGCACCTGCCCCGACGACGGCCCCCCGCCCGATCGTCACGCTGGGCAGCACAATCACACCCGCGCCCAACCAGGCGTCGTCCTCGATGACGATAGGCCGATGTACGTCACCGATGAGATTCCGGATTCTAGAGAAATTCGCGTTGGACGATACCACGAGCGTCACTCTGTCGGCAATAGCAACCCTGTTGCCGATTGTGACCATCCCCCAGTCAGACCGCTCATCTCTGATGATCAGGTCTTCGCCTATGAACACCTGTGAACCGATTCTATACCCTGCCATTCTGAGCAGGGCGGACCGGATACGGTAGCTAGGCATACCCTTGGCTAAGGCCTTGAACAGCCGCTTGGAAACTTTGCGACAGAACTTTGCTAACAAATTAACCTCTTTTGTGTCCTCGGCGTTTCTCTGAAAGATAGTAATTCGCTTCTTCCAGGTGAGGCCAAGTGAGGGTGGAATAGCACGGGCTGGAGTGAAAATAAACCGGAATCTCCATTTTTACTTCCCGATCGACTGGTAACATACCCCTAACAGTCTCTCAGTGCATCGGGAGCCTCTCCATTAATGTGGTGAGGGCGTCAGCAGTGATGGGTCGTTAGCCGACATGCCTGTACAAAAGGGCTCCGGCCCTGGCTAGGAGATCATTAGGCAAGTGCCCCAGAATCCGTCGCACAATGTGAGCGTTCCGGTTGACGTTCGCAAGGTCGGCCCCGACCGCACCGTATCTCCAGTACCTCAAAGTGAACCGAGCCGCACCCCAGCGGTCCTTAAACTTGATGAGCCCGGCGTCACTACTATCGGATCGTCCGAGGTCGAATTCCCGAAGCCCATTGTGCTTGGCTGCCTGGATGGCTTTCCACAACAACAGATGCGTGCCCCCCAGTTTGTTGAGCTGTTTGTCGGAGCAACCGTACTTGTAAACGAGCGCGGTTTTGAAGTTGAGCGTGAGAATGCTGGCCACGGGCTGACCGTTCTTGAAAGCCATGTGGATCTGAACCTTGTCGCCCAGGCACGCAATCAGGTTGCGGAACCAGGCGAGCGGGGGCGGTGGCAATAGGTGTCTGCGGCGCGTCAGCACCAGCAAGTGGTAGAACTTTTCCAGCAGCGCTTCCGACCCACCCACTTCGTAGGCTAGGCCTTCCCGCTCTGCGCGCCGAATCTTCCTACGAACGCAACTCTCGTGGAATCCCCGGAAGATATCGTCCAGGCTAAGATGCAGGTCCAGCCGGTGCAAGGTGAAGGTATTGGATATGATCAAATCTGGAAAAAGGCCCAGGTCAAATCCGAATGGCCTCATCTCGACGTACTTACCCGCATTGCCTTTCCACTCGTCACGCAGTGCCGCCAAGATGCAAGGTAATTCCTCACCGTCGTCAACCAGTGGCTCGCAGTGGTCAGAAAATGGCAGCGATACGATTCGACGCCCAGTCAGCCAGCTCGAAACACGACAAAATACAACGCCGTTCGCCAGTTCCTGTTCCGGCGGAGAGGTGGTCAGAACAACGGGTTCATAGCCATAGGTTCGCCTCAACGCCTCCAGCCAGCCAGGGGTGTGGTACACGGAGGCTCGGGGATGCCTCTCTACCAAGGCAAGCCACGTAGGGTCATGAATGGGATCAATCTCGCGAGTACGCATACACTTTATTGTTCACATGCGGGCACGGCAAAGGAGTTTGTCAGCAGTCGGTTATGCCGTTCTGTGAAAACCTTGAGCCATGACAGCGCAAGTGAGCTGTAATTCTCCTCGTTTCCTGTGAAGAAAACATGGGCTCCCCGCAGGATTCAGCCGGTCTGGCAATCTGGTCCGGACAACGCTTGAGAGTCAAAGTACCGCCTCAAAAACCCCGCCTGACGGCCAAATAAGGAATCAGGACAAGCTCCACGAGACCGGGTAAAGGGTCCTCGCAACTGAAAACAGATTCGACATGAAATCCCCTCAGAGTGCGCAGGTAGGCCCGCAAGCTTTGGCGGCCCCCAAAGATTTCTACAACTCCTGCGGGCAAATCGGTAATCAGCCGGATCCACCTGACGCCGGCGCGCCCACGAATCGGCTCCACCGGCTCCCCCATCTGGTCGGCAAACAGCATATAAGGAAAATCCACGCCGGCGGCCGGCCCCAGTGTGTGGTAACCCCACGTGCGCCCGTTGACATCGAGCAGCTTGTACCGTTGATCGCGCAGATCAAGCTTGTACTCCAGCTCCACGAGTCCGTAATAGTCGATCGCTTGCAAGAAGCGCTCCGACAGGGCTTCCAACTGCGGCAGGTCGATGGTCTCAACGTAGGTGCTCGAACGTCCGAATTCTGCAGGGTGCTGGCGAGTCCTTCGAGTCACCATGCTTCCGAGCGCCTTGCCCTCCTTGTAAAAGGCGCAGTAGGCAAACTGCTGGCGGCCATCACCCGGGATCAAACCCTGAATCATCACCTCGCCCGGTCCGACCAGCGCGGCTGCGCGTTGAAACATTTCCCGCAACTCGGTGCGGTTATTCGCGCGCCAAGCTTTGGCCTTGGTGCTATAGATGAAGTGCTCTTTGATGGCGGGCTTGATGACGAAGGGCGGTTCTCCGTCAATGTTCTCCAGCTCTGCTATGTCTTTCGGATACCATGTGGATGGTGTAGGCACGCCCAGCTCTGCGGCGCGCCGGTAGGTGTTGCGCTTGTCCCACACCCATTGTGTCGTGTGCCAGTCCGGTGTCGGCACCCGGAAAAAATCTGCCACACACGATCGGTAGCGCGCGAAGGCGGCGACCGTTTCGTCTCGCGTCGGGTAGAGCACCCAACCCCTGAGATTCAACCGGTGGCCTATCTCCAGGATATGATCGACCGTCTGCTTCTCGTCGCGGAGACTGTCCACCGTAACGGCATGGGTTGTGTACTTCGAGAAACGCGCGATGGAGCGCTCGTCGTCAATGACGCAAACAGGTACCTTCCGTCGGCCGAGACTGCGCACAATCCCGAGGCCTTGGTAATCCCCGCCCACCACAACCGCGCCGGCAGTCTTGTTCGTGTAGTCAGCCGACGCACGCGGAGTTTCTGAGAAACTGGCCACCGCTGTTGTCATGCAGGTCCCTTAAGCCGTGATGCGCTGATATCCTTCCCCGTGATGCAACGGAATAGTGCGGCCGAGGCGTAACGTGTTCCCGAGACAAATTGCATCAGGGGGCCGAAGCTCCAGGCGGCTGGCGCGCCGAGAATATGCAACCCTGGCACTGACGTTTCGAGTCCTTCTTTCAGCCAAGGATACCCGTTGGAGCGGCGAAGGGACTGTGCGAGCTCCGGAGCAAGAAACCCGTACTTGGAAATATCCACTCGGTAGCCGGTGCCCAGAAGAACATGATCAACCGTTCGCTCACTTCCGTCGTGCAGGCGGACCTTCACCTGCTCGCCTACTACAGCAGCGGAAACGATAGAAAACCCCAACCGAATCGGGACGTCTTTGAGCCGATCCACCAACCAGCGTGCCCCGGCCGGCCGGGCAGCCCGCTCTCGGAGCTTGTCCTGAAGAACACGAGGCAACCGCCGGACCAGATCGGGCCGTGCAAGGAGTTGACTGATGCCCGCCGGCCCAACATCCGTTGGCGCGTAAAGTAGCTCCTTGGTGAATTTCCCCAACCTATGATGGAGGGTCTTGGAGGCCCACCCCTGGAGCCAGTGTATCTGTGGCGACTTCGCGACGATTTCGACTTCCGCGTGGGTTTCATTGAGCAGGGCACCGGATTCAAGCGCACTCTGCCCCCCTCCGACAACGAGAACCCGCTTTCCGGCGAACTTCTGAAAGTCGTGGTGCTCCGAGGTATGCGTGGCGAGCGAGGCTGGGAGGCCGTCAAACTCAGGTGGTCGTTTAGCGAACGAACCAATACCCGCGGCAATAACCACGCACCGTGAGCCAAACGACTCACCCCCTGCGACATGGAGGCGAAAGCCTGTTGGCGCGGCCTCGACCCGGGTGACTTTCCGCCGGTCAACGTCAGGCACCGCTTGGCACTGGAACCACCTGCCATACTGGATGAACTGGTCGAGAGGCACAGGGGTAGAAAATTGATGGCCGCTTGCTGCCTGGTATGCTTCCAGCGTTAGCAAACCGTTCGGGTCCGCGATATGCGTCGCAGTCCAATTAGAGCGGAGAAACATGCCGACCGGCATGTTGTCGTCCCAAAAGGACATGGGCTCGCCGAACACCTGAACTTCCAGGCCTTTTAGTTTGCGTAAATGTGCGGCCGCGGACAGTCCGTAAGGACCGGCGCCGACGATCGCCACATCGCACGTTGTCATTGCTGTTCCTCTTTCAAGATTCGCTCTTCCACGCGCCTGCCGTTTCGCAACGTCGTCCCATGGCCTGCAAGTGTGCTCCAGACTGTCCTCATCTGGCGAGCACCAGCAGGCTGTATCCCCCCAGAACCCGAACCGTCAAGTCCTGATGAATCGCGAAGCAAATCTTCCTGGGCAGTACGGCGATTTTCTGGATAGTCTGCTTTGCGAGTTCGATGCATCGGGGCGTGTAGAAATAGTCCAGCAGCTCGTAGCCCACGTCTTTCAGGGTCTCCAAAGCGGTTTCCTTGCTGAAGTACTGTAGGTGTCCGTAGAGCTCCCGGCGGGTCAAAAGGCCTCGTTTCCGGAGTACGGCCTGCACGCTCAAATCCAAGGGAAAGTGAAAAATCTTCAAATCACTCTTCGGACGGATCCCTTTCAGAAATCCGAAGTAGTCTTCGACATGCTCGATGACGTCGAGCACCAGAATCACATCAGAGAAAGTGCCTTCCTCCTCGCGGATATCGGCCAGTCTAAACTGAAGCCTTCCGTTTGCCTTGCTCTTGCACATCTCCAAAGCCTGCGGTGAGATTTCGTAACCCCAGAAACTACACGCATTGTCCATCTTCTCCTGCAACAGCTTGAGCACCTCCCCTGCGCCACTTCCGACTTCGCAGATGGTCTTCGGTTGCAGGCTGTTTTTCGCCAACATACGCTGGATTTGCTTGACCTTGAACGGGGATTCGTCCGCGTGCCAAAGGGGATTCTTATGCACGTACTCCCCGTCTGCATACATATTTCGACCCAGCACCGTGCCAGAGATCTTTGCCATCCGGGGTCCCTCAACCGAGGCGTGAATTTCTTCAGCGGGCCAGGCTGTATGTCACTTCCTTGCCTGCCACGGAGGCATAGCCAACACAGGCCCGTTCACAACCTTCGCCCTGAACTCGCCACTCACCATGCTCGAAGGTGAGATTCATTTTACTCCGTGCGCGCCACCACGCTGCGACCTCCCGAGGCAAAGGTGTCCAGATATTCCCATGTACCCGGAGTTCGGCTAAATGGTTGAGCAATGCTTTGTACGTGCTCTGCGGCTTAGGCTCCAGGATGTAATCTGGGTGGACAATGACACTAATCAACCCATGGTTAGCCTGGACACAAGCGATCTGTTTTTTCCAAAGTTCGATGGAATAATCACCCAAGATATTGAAGAGTGTGTAGTCCTGCGTACAGGTAAGTGGAAGCTCGACGATCTTTCCGATGAAGTAGGGCATTACCGTGCAGCAGCCACCGTGCTGAGGGTCGAGATGCGCCACGTTGGGAATCGACATGTCATACGAGAACTCGAAGACGTCGTACCAGTCTGCGTTGCGGTAGAGGATGCCGGAGCGAAACCCCTGGGCACCGTATTCTTTGGCGTAATTGTTGATGCGATTCGCCCGGCGCAGGAACTCCTCATGGTCAGCGAATAGACGGCCATCGTGCTTCAGGTCGTGAACATTAACTTCAAAACCGCGGCTTACTATGCTATTCAAGTAACTTTTTGGAACGGGGTATCGGTTCTCCGGCACAATCTGGAAGGAGCTGTGGAATCCGAACGACTCATCCAAGTCCATCAACTGCGGGCTAAAATCCCGGCCGGCAAGTTCCTCCACATCGTGGGTCATGATGGCACAGCATCTAAAGTTATTCGGCCAGAACCAGATGAAGGGCATCTTTTCCAGGCCTTGCGCCCACAATGTCAAGGCCAGCAACTTCTGGTGAATGCGGTCCACGGTGAAGTCCACTGGCCAGGCAGGAAAGCGAACCGTATCCCAGTTTCTCAAATGTATCTTTTGAAAATGACGGCGCACCGAAACCGAGGCGAATGGCCTCAGCATATAGTACAGCTTCCTCAAGATCGCGTTGAAGACGCTGCCCTCCTCGCGAAAGTGACTCGAGTAGCGCTCGCGACGCAAATTTTCAATTATCTCGTTCGCGTCAAATGGAAGACGTATTCCCGGTGCTTCCACCTTCACATGTTCGAGGGCGTCATCCAGTTTCCCCTCGGGATTGCCAGGGGCATCAGTATGCGATAGGCGCCCGTAACAGAAGGTGTTTTGGCCAAGTAGAAAAAAACCGCGTCGTTTGACTGATTGGGCCGCCGGAAGGAATTGCAAAAGATTCGGCGGGCAGCGGTAATAGTCGGCCAGCACCTGATTTGCGGTTTTTACGCCGTCGCCAGTAGCTGAGGCAGTTTTGTAGGGACCAAGTCGGCCTTCAAGCTTTTTGGCCAAATTAACAACTCCATCGTGCAAGGCCTCCCCGACTCCATTTGGGTCAGCACTGTTACTATTAGGTTGCGGGATAAGAATGCCCAAAGTTCTTGCTGAATCTTAGCAACTGCCGACAACCCGCCCCTCGGGCCAATCCGGTCGCTCCACTATTTCTTGCCCCTCATCGAGGAACTGCTCGCCCATCTGCTCCCGCAGGCCTACGTCACCTGCCTGCGCAGCAAGGTCGCCGCACGTCCTGCAGCCGTTCACACACCCGCCACCATGGGTTGAGTCGTCATAATCTCTGCTGCCAGTATGAGTTCCATACGCAAGTCCCGGTGTCGTCCGGACCTTATTCCAATCCACACCGACGACTTGGCCGTTGATCCAGTTGCCCACGCTGGAAACCGGATTCTCGGTGAGGGGAAATCTTGTACTTTAGGTGCCGGGCGGTGCACTCATCACCAAAACCCAATCTGGATCTCCATCGTGGTTGTTGCCGGGTGTGATAAACTCTTGAGTGCCAGAGTTCGGAAACGGCGACCCCGAGATCGCGCTGTAGGCGCCATTCGAGGGATCATACCATTGCGCCGTCACCGGGCCCGAGAATTTGGCAAGATCCACCGTCAATGTGGACGCATTCGGGCAATACGTCAATGCCAAGCTTCCACTACTGATCCAACTCGTGGTGCAGTAGGTGGCCGTGGTGAGATTCCCATTGGAGCCGTCATAGGTTCCGTACCCGGCGGTGACAATCTCATGTGTCGTGTCCGGGACCAGGTCCCACCAAGCCACGCTGCCGAAGAGTTTGTTGATGTACTGAATCTCCAGTGCGCCGGGAGTGCTCAGGTTGCTCTGCCAGCCCGAGATAAAACCCCAAGTATAGTGGTCTCCATAAATCTGCCCGACCCCGCCAGAAGTGAGAGTCCAATACGCCTGCTCGCGAAGTACATAGGTTCCTGCGACGGCGGGCAACCAGCCCTGGTTGTTTTCTCCCTCGTAATTTGCCTCCGCCAGATATGCCGGAATAGTAGGGGAGCTGGCGTAGGCCTGGAGCACACAGTCATAGGTTTCGTAATACGTGTAGACCCCATCGGCTCCCAGGTAGCTCGCAAGCGCCGTGTCTTGGTTGCTGTAGCTAAAATGGTAGTTCAGCTCGATAGTTTGCAAATGGTTGGAATCGGCGCTGGCGATGCCGGCCATTACTTGCTTGACCAAGTTATTGTCCGTGGATGAGCTACTCCAGGTCTGGAAATCGTTGCCCGAAAACCAGACGATATTCGTGAAGTTCTTATAGCGGTTTCCGAGATAGGCCCCGTAGTTGTAGGCGTTCGTCGCGCCATTTTTTTCCAGGCAGCCCAGCCATCCCCCAGTTTCGATGGGGTCGAGAAGAACCACGAATCCATAGGAAGATGCGAGATTTATCAGGCTGTCCAGCTCGGTGAAGTAGGAGGAATTAGGGGTCGAAAGATCGTAGTTCGACGGCGACGAACCACTAGTGAAGGGCTGTGTGCGATCAAAGGCCGTACCGTTTGAGTTTCCCCCCGTATACGTGGTACAGATCGCGTCGACATCGAGAGCGTTGAAGCCCTCGCTCTGCCGGGCGCTCATGTAAGTCGCCATGTCGGCAGCATCAATCGTGCAAATCATGGCTTGGGGCGAGTCTCCCATGAGTAACCACGGATTATTGTTCTGGTCCACCAGATAGCGACCGTTCGAGCTGGCCTTCACGGGCAGAACAAATGTCCCCCCAGTCCCGCTCAGGCTCACCGCCTGCGGGCTGCCACTGGCATTGTCCGTGATGCTCACCGAGGCCGTGCGGCTCCCGCTGGCGGACGGCGTGAACGTCACGCTAATCGTGCAGTTGCCTCCTGCCGCTACCGAACTGCCGCAGTCGTTGGTCTCAGAAAAGTCCTTGGCATTCGTGCCCGTAACCGTAACGCTGGTGATGCTCAAGGCCCCGTTGCCGGTGTTGCTCAGGGTGATGGTCTGAGGCGTACCAGATGTGCCTACCGTTTGGCTGCCGAAGGTCAGGCTGGTGGGTGAAAGACTTACCACGGGGCCCGTGCCGGTGCCGGAGAGGCTCACCGTCTGCGGGCTGCCACTGGCATTGTCCGTGATGCTCACCGAAGCCGTACGGATCCCCGTCGCGGAAGGTGTGAAGGTCAAGCTCGCAGTACAGTTAGCTCCAGGGGCAACCGAACTTCCACACGTGTTGGTCAGAGAAAAATCGGCGGCATTGGGACCCGTCACCAGGATGCTAGCAATATTCAAAGACGCGTTGCCGCTGTTGGTCACGGAGACGCTCTGAGCCGCACTGGTCGTACCTACGGCCTGGCTGCCAAAGGTAACGCTCGCGGTACTGATTGTGACGCCTGGTGTTGAGACGGGAATAAGCGGGCCTCCCCCTCCTCCACATGAGATGAACAAGAGGGCATAGGCGATGCAGACACCCGCGAAAATCGCGGTGTTCAAGCGTCGTTGTTGAAATGTCCTCGTTCCCATAGGCCAGACTTCGATCTTGACTAGGTTTCCTCACTCAGGGAGCCACTGCTTGTCCCATGCATCACGCAGACCCTTAATGTGAAATGCTCTTTCAGAAAAGGCTCAACCTCTGACAACGCTCCCCACACGGGGAGCGTGGCAGTGCGCCGAGAAGCTGGCTTAGACCGCGGCGGGCGACGTAAGAGTCCCGCTCGGTCCCTCGTGATTATGTCGCCCCTGCCGGGGCTTGAGGAGTATTTCTACTTACCTTTTTCTCCATCCCGCCATGCGGAACTGTGGGCCAGATGATGACGCCCGCCCAAGCAGGCTTTGGAGCCGGCCTGACAGTTAAGTTAGCGCTTATGGGGCTTTGCCCCCGGCCACGTCATCCGCGCCCTTTCAGGGCGCTACGGAAGGAAACTCCTGTTTCCGGCTGAAGCGCAGCAGCAGCCTGGTGCAGAATTCTGAGCGGCGCAGGATCCAGGAAGCGATCCGGCCCCAGAAACTCAGACGCGGGACGATGCGGCGATGGCCGCGTTGGATGGAAGTAATGCGGCCCAGGAGTTCGCGGGAGGAAACCTGCGGATCGTGATGGTCGAGCCTATCCCCCCGGGTGATCCAATAGGCGGCGCCC
>Ga0187869_10001958_pt1 | contig 17257 bp, 10 predicted proteins | sample June2016WEW_13_1_2_FD_132972 | JGI IMG/M metagenome (GOLD analysis project Ga0187869, IMG submission 132972) | Peatland microbial communities from SPRUCE experiment site at the Marcell Experimental Forest, Minnesota, USA - June2016WEW_13_100 | ecosystem: Environmental > Terrestrial > Soil >...
CAGCACTCCGCCCAGAAACAGCACGGGAATGAAAACGGCGGCCAGCGAGAGAGTCATGGAAACGATCGTGAACCCGATTTCCCTGGATCCTTCCAGCGCAGCGTGGAGCGCGCTCTCGCCCATCTCCATGTGCCGGAAGATGTTTTCGAGCATGACGATCGCATCATCAACAACGAAACCGACGGAAAGAATGAGAGCCATCATGGACAGGTTATCCAAGCTGTAATCGAGCAGGTACATGACGGAAAAAGTGCCGACGATCGAGAACGGCAATGCCAGGCTTGGAATTGTGGTGGCGGAAAAATTCCTCAGAAACAGGAAGATCACGAGCACAACGAGGCACAACGTCAGCAACATTGTGAATTGAACGTCGTGGTAAGACTCGCGGATCGTGTCGGAGCGGTCGTAGAGAATGTCCATGTTAACCGACGGCGGCAATTCCGCCTTGAACAGCGGCAGGAGATGCTTCACGCCATTGGTGACCTCGACCGTGTTGGTTCCCGGTTGGCGCTGAATTCCCAGAACAATTGAGCGTTGACTGATATTGGATTTGTAGTACCACGATGCCGTTTTGTCATCTTCAACGCTGTCGATAATGCGGCCCAGCTCCTGCAGGTGAACCGGCGAACCCTTTCGATAGGCGACCACCAGGGGCCGATAAGCGGCCGCATCGAAAAGCTGTCCGCTGGCCATGAGAGTAAACGCCCTTTGTGGGCCCACGATGGCGCCCGTGGGCTGGTTGACGTTCCAGCTCCTGAGCGCCGATTCGACTTCGTTAATTCCGATCTGCCGGGCAGCGAGCGCGTGAGGATCCATCTGTGCATGGACGGCATACTTCTGCGCCCCGAGCACCTGGACCTGGGCTACACCGCTGATCTGGGAGATGCGTTGCGCGACCCTGGTTTCCGCGTATTCATCCAGGGTGTAGAGCGGAAGGGTGGGCGAGGTGAGCGCAATATACAGAATCGGCTGGTCCGCCGGATTGACCTTGGTGAAAGTTGGAGGCGTGGGCATTCCCTGAGGCAGAAGGCGTCCCGCCTGGGTGATCGCCGCCTGCACGTCGACTGCCGCTCCATCCAAATTCCGGCTCAAATCAAATTCGAGAGTGACCTGGGTCGATCCGAGCGAATTCGTGGAGGTCATCGAGCTGAGTCCCGCAATCATGGAAAACTGGTTTTCCAGCGGGGTGGCAACGGCAGCAGCCATCGTGTCCGGATTGGCGCCGGGGAGCTGGGCGGTCACGAGGAGCGTCGGCAAATCAACGTTCGGGAGGTCGCTGACTGCCAGGGACCGGTAGGCCACTGCTCCGAATAGCGCAATGGCGGCCATGAACAGGCTTGTGGCAATGGGTCGCTCGATAAAACCTTGGGATATATTCATTGCGTAACTACCTCGTCAATACCGATGCCGGAGCAGGAAGGGTCTGCGCATGAATAACATGTGCATTTTGCTGCTGGCCCCCAGGCCCGCTGGCAAGGCGCGAGCGACGAGCATACCGGGCTGTATGTAAGGAGCGAGCAACGCAGCCAGCGGGCCTGCGGGCCGCAGCCCGAAGGGGCGCGGCGGCGGGCGGGCATCTGCTTCGTTGCCGCGCCTCGACGATGACACCGCATCGCCTGCGTCGCGGCGCCTCGCATCTGCCCGCCCGGCGCTCGCGCCAAAATGTACATGTTATTCATGCGCAAACCCTCAATTCAGCACGCGGCCTGCGTCGGGCGATTGCCCTTTTTGGACACCCGCAGGATTTTGGACATGTAGGTATAAATAACCGGCGTCAGATACAGCGTGATCATCTGGGAAAAAAGCAGTCCGCCCACAACGGTGACGCCCAGTGGACGCCGCGACTCTCCACCCGCACCGAGTCCCAGGGAAATGGGCAACGCTCCAAGCAGCCCAGCCATGGTCGTCATCATGATCGGACGGAAACGAATCAGACACCCTTCATAAATGGCATCGGCCGGGCTCTTCCCCTCTTTGCGCTCCGCTTCCAGCGCAAAATCGATTTGCATGATCGCGTTCTTTTTTACGAGGCCGATCAGCATGATCAGACCGACGAATGCATAGATATTCAACTCGACCTTGAATATCAGCAAAATCAACAAAGCGCCAAAGCCGGCGGACGGCAGCCCCGAAAGAATCGTCAGGGGATGCACATAACTCTCGTAAAGCATCCCAAGCACGATGTAAACCACCAGGATCGCGATGAGCAGCAGCAGTCCCAGATTGTTCAGAGAATCCAGGAATGTCTTGGCGGTTCCCTGAAAGCTCGTGGTTAAAGTTGCCGGCAGCGTTTGATTCGCAACCTCCTGGATCCGCGTTGTGGCCTCGCCCAGCGATATTCCCGGCCTCAAATTAAACGAGATCGTCACTGAAGGGAGCTGCCCCGAGTGATTGATGGTCTGAGGCATGACGTCGTCCCTTAATTTGACGAACGTGCTCAAGGGAACGAGAGCGCCTGCAGGCGTTTTGAAATGGAGCAGGGAAAGGTAGTCCTCGTGCTCCTGAAACTTCGGCAGGATTTCGAGCAAAACGTGATATTGATTGCTGCTGCCGTAAATCGTTGAAGACCATTGCGGGCCGAAAGCGTCGTACAGCGCGTTTTCCACTTGCAGCATGTCCAGATTCAGTGCTGCGGCCTTGTCGCGGTCTAACTCCACGTTGATTCGCGGCGTTTTGATCTGCAGGTCGCTCGTGACGTCCTGAATAATTGGAATTTTATTTATTTCCTGCTCGAGTTTTTGCGACTCTCGATACAGTTCGCCGGTATCCGGACCCTGGATGGTAAAGTCATAGGAGCTCTTTGACATGCGTCCGCCAATTCGAATTGCCGGCGGAACGGTCAGGAAAGCACGGAGGCCCGGAATTCGGGACACCTTGGGCCGAAGCCGTTCGGCGACTTGAGCCGCGGTCAGATCCCGGTTCGCGCGGGGCTTGAGCTGGATCTGGTACCGGGCTGTATTGGTATTGCTGACACTTGGGATGATTGCGTCGATATACGGATCCTGGCGCAGGATGTTTGTCAGCTTCTCCGCATAGGTCACCATCTGGTAGTAGGAGGTCCCCTGCGCAGCCTCCAATGTGCAGTTCAGCTGATCATTGTCGACATCGGGAATAAATCCCTTTGGGACGACAACGTAGAGGTAAGCGGTCGCTCCCAGAACTCCGAAAAAGATCACAATCATTACGGGCCGGTGGCGCAATACCCATTGCAGGCTTAGTTCATAGAAATGAAACGTGGCCCGGAACAACCTTCCGGAACGTTGCTTTGCCTCGCCGGCGTGGCGCAGAAAGCGGCTGCAGAGCATCGGCGTGAGCGTGATCGAAACCAGGCCCGAAGTGAGAATCGCGACTGTGATGGTTACTGCGAATTCACGGAAGAGCCGGCCAAGGATCCCGCTCATGAACAGCACTGGAATAAAAACTGCCGCCAAAGACAGCGTCATCGATACGATCGTAAAGCCGATCTCTTTTGAGCCGTTGAGCGCCGCCTCAAGAGGTTTTTCCCCCTTTTCCATATGACGCACGATATTTTCGAGCATCACGATCGCATCATCGACAACGAATCCTATGCACAAAATCAGAGCCATCATGGACATGTTGTCCAGAGTGAAATCCAGCATGTACATGACGGAGAAAGTTCCGAGAATGGAAAGCGGCAGCGCCATACTCGGGATCATCGTGGCGGAGGCGTTGCGCAGGAAAACGAATATCACCAGGATGACTAGGGCTAGAGTGACCACCATCGTCGTCTTGATGTCGCGAAAGGCCTCCCGGATGTTTCTGGAAAGATCGCCCCGAAGGTGCAGGTGCACGGAGGGCGGCAGCAAAGCCTGGAAACTGGGCAGCAGATCTTTCACTGCATCCGCAACTTCGATCACATTGCTTCCGGGCTGGCGCATCACCATCAGGCTGATCGCTCGCGGGCTGCCGTCCTTGGTTACAAACCAGGATGCATTTTTATTGTTCTCCACATCGTCGATGACGTTTGCCACGTCTTGGAGACGAACCGGAGCATTATTGCGGTAGGCGATGACCGCCGGACGGAAAGCCGCGGCATTCATGAGCTGTCCGGTCGCCCTGATGTTGTACGCCTGATGCGGTCCATAGAGCGTCCCGGTGGGGGTGTTGACATTCCAAGCCCTTAGAGCATCATCCACCTCGTTGATCCCTATTTTTTTGTCGACCAGCTTTTCGGGATCGACCTGGGCGCGCACCGCGTATTTTGTGGATCCGAAGACCTGGACTTCGGCAACTCCATTCACCATAGAGATGGGCTGTGCCAAAGTGATTTCAGCATAATCATCCAATTGATAGAGAGGCAGGGTGGATGAGGTCAACGCCAGCATCAGGATTGGCGAACTGGCCGGATTGCTTTTCCGGAACGAAGGGGGCGCGGGCAGGCCTGCCGGAAGAAGAGGCATCGCCTCACTGATTGCGGTTTCCACATCCACGGCTGCACCGTCAATGTTCCGGTTCAGGTCGAACTGCAGGGTAATCTGCGAGGACCCCTGCCCGTTGGACGAGATCATGGAATCGATTCCGGCAATCGTCGTAAACTGGCGTTCGAGCGGCGTCGCCACGGCAGATGCCATGGTTTCAGGATTAGCTCCGGGCAGCCCAACGCCGATATTCAGGGTTGGGAAGTCCACATTTGGCATGTCGCTGACGGCCAAAGCCCGGTACGCCAGCACGCCGAAGAGTGCGATAGCCAACATCAAGAGGCTTGTGGCAATCGGGCGTCGGATAAAAATTTCCGAGATATTCAAGGCACGTTCCCTCCAGGGCCTTGTCCCCTGCCCCTGCCGCCTGGTCTGCCGGGTCCCCCTCTCTGGCCGCCAGATCCGCCTCCCGGTCCGCCGGGTCCTCCCGGGCCTTCACCGGGGAGTTGCACACGGCTGCCGGGCGCCAATCGCAACTGACCTTCAAGGACGACAGTTTCTCCCTCCTGAAGTCCCTTCTCGATCACCAAATCCTGATCGACCCTCGCCCCCGTAACCACCGCACGCAACTCTACCGTCCGATCGGGCTTGACGACAAATACGTACATTCCGTCCTGTCCCGTCTGCACGACCTGATTAGGAACTACAAGCGCATTGGGTTCCGTAGCAAGTCTCAGAGTGACCCTGACGAATTCGCCGGGCCAGAGCTTATGATCCGGGTTGGAGAAGGTTCCTTTCAGCCGGATCGTGCCGGTTGTCGAGTCCACAGTATTGTCGACAAAGGTCAATTCACCGGTTTGCTGCCGAGAGGCATCATCCTGAGCCGAAACGATTACTTTCTGGCCCTTGCTGATCGATTTCAACTGATCTTCCGGGACCGAGAAAGTCACATAGATCGGTTCTACCTGGTTGATTGTAATTAAGGAGCTGTTGGTACTGACTACGTTCCCCTGCTTGACATCCAGGTTTCCTGTACGGCCATTCAGCGGAGACCGGATCGCCGTGTAGTCCAGCATAACCCTGGCGTTCTCCAGAGCCGCTCCTGTCGCCTTCACCGTCGCCTCGGCGCTTTGAATTGCAGCCACGTCCGCGTTCGCAGCTGCCGAGGCGGCGCGGGCATTCGAACTCATTTGTTCGGCCTGTTCCTTCGACACAAGGCGACGCTCGAACAGGTTTGAATACCGTTCCGCTTCTGCGCGCGCGTAATCCTCCTGCGCCTGATCGCGGGCCAGATTGGCCTGCACCTGTGCCAGCGTAGCCTTGTCTTTTGCGAGGTTCGCCTCGGTCTGATTCAACTGGGCCTGGTATGTGCGTGGATCAATCGTAAACAGTTGATCCCCTTTTTTAACAAAATCGCCTTCGCGGAAAAAAACCTGAGTGATCTCGCCGCTTATTTGAGACTTCGCGGTAACCGTCAGGTAAGCTTCCACATTCCCCACAACCTGCAGATCGATCGGCACATCCCGTCGAACCACCTTCCCAACGGTGACAGGCACCTGGCTGCCCATCATTCCCATCCCTTTTTTGGCAGCACGGGCGGAATTGTCACTGGTCGTCGAACAGCCCTGCAGAATCAAGGAAGACAGTATGGCGGGAGAGCCCGCGAGCAGCATCCAAATCAGGATCCGGTGTGATTTCCACGTTGCATTCAAATACATAAGCCTCCTTGAGATACCTGAGGACATAACTATACCTAATAAAAATGCACACACATTAATACGAATCTACCAGTAGCTCCCGTTTCGGTAACCATTTTTTTCTTCATTTTAATGAAGGCTCGTAATATTACTGCAGCCTGGCATATTCTTTCCAGTTGTTTGCTGGAATGCTTAGCGCCTCGTCAGAAATCTTTCGCTTTCCCCGGAGCAGGAACAAGCCATCAGCGGAATCATTGGCTTTCCCGCTGACCGGGAGCGCCGGCGTCCCGTCGGCGTTCCCGGCAAAAAAGCTGTTCAAATTCCTTCTCTTCAATTATACTTAACTCGCTTTAGTACAGTTAATGTCTGCAATATCCGGTCGCACGCTCGCCATCGGAAAAGGGGGGAACCCAGGATCCTATGATGCATCCGTTCGGAGAGAAAATCCGGGAAGTCAGGGAACGCAAGCATCTGACGATGCGCGAAGTAGCCGAAAAGGCCGGCGTTTCTGAAAGCCTGATTTCACAGATCGAACGGAACAAGATTTCTCCGGCAATCGATACGTTGCTCAAGATTATCGATATCCTGGAGATCGACCTGGATTTTATTTTCCGGGACTTTAAAAAGGACCGGCCGGTGAATCTGGTCAGGGCGAGGGAAAAAAAACGCGCCGTCATTAACGGGGTTATTTTCGAGCAGCTGTCCCACACATACTCTTCCTCCGAAGAGCACGCGATCGAAGCCTATTTTCTGGAAATCCCTCCGGGAGGGAAGAGCGGAGACGACGAGTACGGTCACATCGGCAAAGAGCTGGGAGTGATCATCAAGGGGAAAGGAGAATGTACCGTCGGCAGGCAAGTCTACAGCCTGAAGGAAGGGGACAGCATCTCTTTTTCCGCGGACGCTCCGCATCAAATACGGAACGTCGGCAGGAGCCCCCTCAGGGCTTTTTGGATTATTACACCGCCCAAACGCCTGCTGGGGAGAAAATAAAAATTCGGATCCGACGGGCCAGGCCCGTCAGGATAGCGGCTGCAGAACAAAGGAGAATTCGATATGTCCAGACCAATGACGTTAGGGGGAAAAATCCTGGCCCATGCGGCCGGGGTAAAATCCGTAAGCCCGGGTGACATCATTATGGCAAAGCTGGATCTTTGCCTGGGAAATGATATTACCGCGCCTCTGGCTATTCAGGCCTTTTACGACAACAGCGGGAAAAAGGTGTTTGATCGCAAGCGGGTTGCACTGGTGCCCGATCACTTCACGCCCAACAAGGACATCAAATCCGCCGAGCAGGCAAAAATCCTGCGCGACTTCGCGCGCGAACAGAAACTGCTCTATTACTGGGACCAGGGAGAGGTCGGAGTAGAACACGCGCTTTTGCCCGAGCAGGGGGTTGTGGTTCCGGGCGACCTGGTGATCGGCGCAGATTCCCACACATGCACCTACGGCGCGCTGGGCGCCTTCTCTACAGGCGTGGGTTCCACGGATCTGGCTGCCGCGATGCTGACCGGCAAGGCGTGGTTCAAAGTGCCGGTCACAATCAAACTCGTTTTCAAAGGCAGGCTGCCGGCGGATGTGACGGGAAAGGACCTGATCCTGATTGCGATAGCGCGTCTGGGTGTGGAGGGCGCCAACTACAAAGTTTTGGAAATAACGGGACCGGTGATCGACAAGCTGTCGATGGAAGGCAGACTGACAATGTGCAACATGGCGATCGAAGCCGGGGCCAAAGCCGGAATTGTGCCGCCGGACAAAATAACCCGTGCATACGTTCAAAAGCGCGCGCAACGCAAGCCGCGCTATTATTTCTCGGATCCTGAAGCCGAGTATGAGCGTGTGGAAGAGTTTGACGTGACGGGAATGGAGCCGGTTGTCGCCAAGCCCCATCTGCCGTCAAACGTTGTGCCGGTTTCCAAAGCCAGGAATGTTGTGCTGGATCAGGCGATCATCGGATCCTGCACCAACGGCCGCATCGAGGATCTGCGCGAGGCGGCCAGGCTGCTGAAAGGGAAAAAGGTGAGTCCGAGAGTCCGGACGATCATTATTCCTGCCACGCCCCTGATATGGCGGCAGGCGATGAAGGAAGGGCTCTTTGACATATTTACCGCAGCCGGGTGCATCATTTCACCTCCCACCTGCGGACCGTGCCTGGGCGGGCACATGGGAATTCTGGCCAAAGGCGAAAAAGCGGTTTCCACTACCAACCGCAATTTCGTGGGCCGGATGGGCCACCTCGAAAGTGAAATATATCTGGCATCACCGGGTGTGGCTGCGGCATCGGCGATTAAAGGGCGTCTGGCTGCACCGAAAGAAGTCCGGGGTTCCAATTGGAAGCAGGGGGTGAAAAAGTGATTATCACGGGAACGATTTATAAATTCGGCGATGACGTCAACACGGACGAAATTATTCCGGCGCGTTATTTGAATACCAGCAACCCCAAGGAATTGGCTGCGCATGTAATGGAAGATGCGGACCCGCAGTTTCCCGGCAAGGTCCAGCCCGGCGATATCATCGTGGCCGGCAAAAATTTTGGCTGCGGTTCCTCACGCGAGCACGCGCCGCTGGCCATCAAAGCCGCGGGGTTGGCTTGCGTCGTAGCGGAAAGCTACGCACGCATTTTTTATCGCAATGCATTCAACATCGGGCTGACCATAATGGAATGCCCGGACGCTGCTGCTGAAGCGCAGACCGGCCACGTGCTGCGCATCGATACCACGACCGGAGAAATTGCGAATGTGACGCTGGACCGCACGTATGCGGCCAAGCCGATCCCCGTTTTCATGCAGGAACTGATCGGCGCGGGCGGATTGATGGAATATGTGCGCAAGGGGATGATGAAGTAGCCGGATGAATTGCGGATTGTGGATTTCGGCTTGCGGATGGAACGGATCTGCAGGAAGAAATTATTTATGATAACCAATTGCCGGATTCGGGAATGCAGATTCTGGAATAAGAGATTTTTCCCATCCGCAATCCGCAATTCGCAATCGGCAATTGCCGGCCTTTTCTTCATCTTTTGCTTTCATGCCGCCGCGTTTGCGATCGGACAAGCTCAATATGTGCGGACGGCGCGCGAGCCGGGCAGCTTCCCCCTGGTGCAAAGCCGCCGCGCTGCCGCAATCTGGATAGATTCCGGTGACTGGCCGGGAGTGATCCGGGCCGCCAACGATCTCAAATCCGACATTGCCCGGGTGACCGGCATCCAGGCTTCCATTTGGAACAACACGGATCAGCTCGGAAAGCATGCAATTATCATCGGCACAATCGGCAGAAGCCGGGTGATTGATGATCTTATTGGAACCGGCAAAATCGATGCCGGTCAGATCCGCGGGAAGTGGGAGTCCTTTTCCATTCAGGTCGTACCTCATCCTCTGGCGGGCGTCACTAGCGGGTTGGTAATCGCGGGATCCGACAAGCGCGGAACCATCTACGGAATTTATGATCTTTCCGAGCAGATCGGCGTTTCACCATGGTATTGGTGGGCCGATGTGCCGGCCCGGCATCATGACGAACTGTTCGTAAAGACCGGGACCTACCGGCAGGGCGAGCCATCGGTGAAATATCGAGGGATCTTTCTGAATGATGAATCACCGGACCTGACCGGCTGGGTGAGAGAGAAATTCGGGACGGCGCCTGTCAGCGTCAATCCTCCCGTTCCGCCCGATGTGGCCAATTACAACAGCCAGTTTTATTCCAGGCTATTCGAATTGATATTGCGGCTGAAAGGAAATTATCTCTGGCCGGCAATGTGGAACAATGCGTTTAACGAGGACGATCCCGAAAATCCCAGGCTGGCCGATGAATACGGAATCGTCATGGGCACTTCCCATCAGGAGCCGATGCTCCGGGCTCAAAAGGAATGGGACCGGCGTTACAAGCAGAAACTCGGGAGCTGGAATTATTACAAATATCGGGACATCCTTCAGGAATTCTGGAGGGAAGGCATACGGCGCAACAAGAATTATGAAAGCATCATCACGCTCGGACTCCGGGGCGCCGATGACACGCCGATGATTCCCGGGGGTACGGTTTCCCAAAGCATGGAATTGCTGGAGCAGATCGTCGGTGTGCAACGCAAGATGATTGCCGAGGAAATCAACCCGGACGTCACCAAGGCGCCCCAACTCTGGTGTCTCTACAAGGAAGTGCAGGAATACTACAACGAAGGACTCCGCGTGCCCGATGACGTGACGCTTCTGTGGGCAGACGACAATTGGGGCAACATCCGGCGGCTTCCGACCGAAGCCGAACGGCGTCGGACAGGGGGAGCAGGCATCTATTACCATTTTGATTACGTGGGCGGACCGCGTAATTACAAGTGGATCAATACCAATCCGATTCCCAAAATCTGGGAACAAATGACTCTGGCCAAGGAATACGGCGCGGACCGGATCTGGATCGTCAACGTGGGCCATTTCAAAGGTCTTGAATTCCCGATCGAATATTTCATGCATCTCGCCTGGAACACAAAACGATGGACCAATCGGAACATTGACGAATACACACGCCTTTGGGCGGCGAGGGAATTTGGTTCCGGCCATGCACAGGAAATCGCGTGGATTATTTCCGGGTACTCCAAATTCAACGGCAGTCGCAAGCCCGAGTTGCTCGAACCCACAACCTACAGCTTGACAAATTATCTCGAAGCAGACAGGGTGCTCGCTGATTACCAGCGCATTACAGCAAAAACCGAAAGCATTTTTAAACAACTGCCCGAGAATGCGCGGAATGCGTTTTATCAGTTGGTTTTATTCCCTGCCAAGGCCTGCGCGCAAGTGAATGCGCTGTATATCGCTGCCGGGAAGAATGCGCTTTATGCGCAGCAGGGCCGGGCAAGCACCAACGACCTCGCCGATCAGGTGGAAGCTTTATTCAAAGCGGATGCGGACCTGATGGATTATTTCAACCACAAGCTGGCCGGCGGCAAGTGGAATCACTTTATGGATCAAGTGCACATCGGGTACACAATCTGGCAAGACCCGCCCCAAAATAACATGCCCCGGGTCAGCCGGCTCCAATTGCCGGAATCGGCAGCGATGGGCATCGCGGTGGAGGGCTCAACGTCCGCATGGCCCGGAGCTTCCGGAGAACCGGCGCTTCCCAGGTACGATCAATTCGGCGGGAGGCGCCACTATATCGATGTATTCAACCGGGGGCGAACCTCGTTCCGGTTTGCCGCAAGCGCCAGTGCTCCCTGGATTGTTATGAGCATAAATCAGGGAGTCGTGGAGAAGGAAACCCGTCTCTGGGTATCAATCGATTGGTTCAACGCGCCCGAAGGATCGGCATCCGGTTGGGTCAACATAGCGAAAGAGGGTGGTGAAAGCGTCAAGGTGAAGGTCGATTTGTTAAATCCGTCGCTGGCGTACATTGAGGACGCCTTTATCGAAGGAGATGGATATGTTTCGATGGAGGCCGAGCACTACACAAGAAATATACCGGCCGGCAAAGTACGCTGGGAGAGGATTGATGACTATGGGAAAACGCTTTCAGCCATGACGATCATTCCGGCGACCGCCTCAAGCGTTATGCCGCCGAAAGACTCCCCCTGCTTGGAATACAACATTTACCTGCATGAATCGGGAGCGGTTGCAGTACTGGCAACCGTTGCCCCAACATTGAATTTCATTCCCGGACGCGGTTTAAGATATGCTGTCTCGTTTGATGACCAACCGCCGCAAATTGTAGAAATTGTAGCCGAGAGCTTTGACGCGCGAAACGGAAACAGGGAATGGGAGCAGTCCGTGAAGGACGCCTCCCGCACAGTCCGCTCCTCCCACACGCTTCCGAATGCCGGGCTCCACACGCTTAAAATCTGGATGGTGGATCCCGCGGTCGTGCTGGAAAAGATCGTGGTGGATCCGGGCGGGTTGAAACCGAGTTATCTTTGCCCACCGGAGAGCGTAAAACGAGTGACAGTTGCCGCAATCCCCTAATTCATACGGCATACCGGTTTATCCGCACATAGCCCGAATTAGGGGATTGCGGTGACGGTCTCCGTTTTTAATTGCAGCCGGAAGCCTTCGGGTTGTATCCTAGCGCCTCACTTATGACCTATTTCACAGATTCAAATCGCCCTATTACGCTGTCTCTTTTTCTCTGCCTTTTTGTAGTTTTCTCTCCCGCCGCATTCTGCCAATCGGCGCAGGATTGCCTGGTTTGTCACGGCAATCCAACGATCAGCATGACGAAGGGAGGCAAGACCGTATCTTTATACGTCGACCAGGCGCGACTGAAAGATTCGATCCACTCATTGATGACGTGCGTTGACTGTCATCAAGGGCTCAATCCAAGTGAGATCCCGCACGCAAAAGTCATCAAACCCGCACAGTGCCTGAATTGCCACGAAGCTGGAGGATTCGAAAAGAGCATCCACGGTGTTGGGGGAGACACTCCAATCGCGGGATGCGAAACGTGCCACGGATCTCACGACATGCGTTCGGCAAAAGATCCGAAGTCTGCGGTCAGCAGAACCAATGTCTCGAACGCATGCGGTAAATGCCATGAGGATGAATTCAAGCAATTCCGGGCCTCGGATCACGGCGGCGTTCTTGTTTCACCGGAAAGTCAATCTCCAACCTGTGTCGGCTGCCATGGAGCGCACGCAATCCTTCCCGTACAAGACCCCGGATCTCCCGTCAACAAAATGAAACAAGCGGGCCTATGCGAGAAGTGCCACCGGAATAATCCTCAAATTCTGAAACAGATCGGATACTCCGCCGCTTTCATTGCGGGTTATGACAAAAGCGTCCACGGGATCGCACTCGCTTCCGGAAACCGGAAGTCTGCAACCTGCAGCGACTGCCATGGCTCTCATAATTTAAAGAAAGCGAGCGATCCGGCTTCGTCGGTTAACAAGAGGAATACCGCCGAGATGTGTTCTCGCTGCCATCGCGAAATTGGCAAAGTTTACAAAGAGAGCATTCACGGGACAGCCCGGCAGAAGGGGAACGCGGATTCGCCCACCTGCACCAATTGTCATGGAGAGCATGAAATCTTTGGCCGCAACGATCCGCGCTCACTTGTGGCTCCGGAAAACGTGTCGGTGCAGGTCTGCGCGAGCTGCCACAATTCGGTCCGGCTCAGCGAAAAATACGGAATGCCTTCGCAGCAGTTCAACTCGTTTCTGGACAGCTATCACGGACTCGCAGGCAGAGCCGGTTCGGTGGAGGTAGCCAATTGCGCCAGCTGTCATGGCGTCCACAACATCAAACCATCTTCGGATCCGACTTCGACGGTCAACAAGGCGAATCTTGCGACCACTTGCGGTCGCTGTCATCCGGGCGCCGGAAAGAATTTCGCGCGGGGGGCCGTGCACGTCGTGATCGGCCGCAATTCGGGCCCCATCGTTCTCTACTTGATCCGCGCAATCTATATCCTTTTGATTATTGTGACCATCGGATGCATGTTCCTGCACAACTTCCTCGACTTTATCAAAAAGACGAAGCATCGATTCGCAGAGCGCCAGGGGAAAATCGTCCCGGAGCTTGTAGGCGCCAGGCAGTACACCCGGATGACACTGAACGAGCGGATCCAGCATGGGGTGATGTTCGCCAGCTTCATCATCCTCGCCGTCACAGGATTCATGCTGAAGTTTCCTGATGCCTGGTGGGTTGTGCCCATTCGCCAGATGAGCGGGAAATTCTTTGTGATACGCAGCATCCTGCATCGGCTGGCCGGCGCGGTGATGGTTGCCATAAGTTTGTATCACATGCTGTATCTCTTGTTCACGCGGCGAGGGAGACGACTTGTCTGTGACTTGAGCCCAAAGGTGAAAGATGCGCAGGATCTGTGGACCAACCTGCGCTACCTCACCGGTTTGTCGAAAAGCAAACCGCGCTTCGATCGTTTTTGCTATATCGAAAAAGCTGAATACTGGGCGTTGGTGTGGGGCGTGATCATCATGGGTGCAACCGGAGTTGTGATGTGGTTCGACAACTACTTCATGAGCCTATTCACCAAACTCGGATGGGATATTTCAAGGACGATCCATTTTTATGAGGCCTGTCTTGCCACGTTGGCGATCGTTGTGTGGCATTTCTATTTTGTCATCCTGAATCCGAATGTCTATCCAATGAGCACTACCTGGTTTACCGGTAAAATCTCCGAACAGGAAATGGCAGAAGAGCATCCGCTGGAATTAGAACGAATCCAAAAAGAATTACGAGTTACGAATGACGAATGACGAATTGAAAAAAGCGGGTTTCAGCTATCAGCCGTCAGTAAAACCTTGTTTGTTGAAAGCTGACGGCTGATGGCTGACAGCTGAAGTGGGAATGAGTACTATCTTTGCACGGATGTGCTGGAAATCCATACGCAGTTTTTGCCGGATTGTTTAGCCTGGTAGAGATTCATATCCGCCCGATGCAAGACGGTCTCAGCCGTATCCCCCTCATCGACCGGCGCCCCTCCGATCGAGACCGTAACGCGAAGCGAACCATGGTCGGTTAGGGAAGATTGTTCGACAAGTATGCGCAGACGTTCGGCAATTTCCGCCAGACTTCTCTCATTGACGTTATGGACTACGGCGATAAACTCTTCGCCGCCCCAGCGGCCCACGATATCGAAATATCTGGAGTTTGCGTCCAGCGTTCTGGCGACCATCTTCAGCACAAGATCGCCTGCTTCGTGTCCAAACCTGTCGTTAATCACTTTGAAATCGTCGAGGTCCATGTATAGGATCCCGAAATTCCACCCATCCCGCCGGAACTCTTCCAGGCAAGAATAGATGTGCGAATTCAGATACCGCCTGTTGGGCAAGCTGGTAAGCGGATCGAGCAATGCCAACTGCTCCATCTGGGCCAACTTCTCCGCCATCTGAGTTTTGGCAGTATTATCGCTGAAAACCTCGACAGCTCCGATGATCGTTCCGGAGCCATTCCTTAACGGAGCCACGCGGAGGTGGATGGGAATTCTCGATCCATTTTTGTGGTGCATATAGATGTCGGCTTCGCGAGGCCGACCATCTCGAATGGCTTGTCTTAGCGGGCAGTTTGAGGTGCAAAGCGCGAGGCCGGTGGCATCCAAATGCATCAGGATATTTTCCCTGCACAGCTTTCCCATCACTTCTGATTCGCTATATCCTGAAAGCTGTTCGGCGCTCTTGTTCCAATAAGTTATTCGGCCGTCCAAATCCGTGAAATAGACTCCGTCCGCCAGGTTGTTCAGGAGATCCAGGTATGCCTCGCTTTGATCGAACATAGTGCTTTTATATCAGAACAATAATCGGGCAAGAAGCAAATAAAACAAGCCCGATTCCGAAGCTGCGGTTGAAGGCGTGGGAATAAACCGCTGACAAAGGCAGACGGGTACGGATGATCGATGACCAGGATCCACTGTCGGTGCGGGATTTTCTTTGCACTGCCGCAACTCGTCGCCTCGCGCTTGTCCGCAGGAGTGGATCACCGATTGGCTTTCAGATGGATAGGATTACTAAAACTAACTATTTCATTGACTATTATAAGAAATTGGATTAGTAAGAGATAACCCAGGTTTCTCACGCCGATACTGAGCGCGAGGGTAGGTTTGTGGCATGATCCCGAAAGTGTTGGCTGTGGATGATAATCCGGAGGTTGTCCAGGTTACCCTGCGGATGCTCAGCAAATTTGGATACGATGCCTGCGGTTTGACCGATCCCCGGGAAGCGCCGGATGTGATCCGCTCTTTCAACCCCGACGTATGCATCCTCGACATCAATATGCCCTTTGTCCGGGGGACCGATCTGTTGGATGAAATCAAATCAGCCAATTCTCACACCGAAGTCATACTGCTGACGGGAATGAACGACACCATTCTAGCTGTGGATATGATGAAGCGTGGCGCCGCCGACTTCCTGTTGAAACCCATTGAACCCAAACAAATGGAAATTGCCGTGGCAAAAGCCCTAGAGCATCGTCGGTTGGTTCTTGAGAACACGGCCTATAAATTGCACCTCGAAATGCAGGTGGAGGAAAGGTCGAAAGCTCTAAACGAAGCGCTCAACAACTTAAACGAGATTCACGGCGCAACCCTTGAAACCCTCGCAATGGCTCTCGATCTGCGCGATCAGGGGACAAGCGGCCATTCCCGCAGAGTTGCCGATATGACGGTCGACATTGCAAAAGACCTCGGCATTACGGATGGAGATCTCGTGCAGATGGAGCACGGAGCGCTTCTGCACGATATCGGCAAATTACGGATTCCGGACAGTATCTTATGGAAGCCTGCGGAGCTTACTCCTGAAGAATGGCAGATCATGCGCCGTCATCCGGAGTATGGGCACGACTTTGTGAAGAAAATAGAATTCCTGAAGGGAGCGGCGGATATTATCCTTTCGCATCACGAAAAATTCGACGGCAGCGGATACCCGCGGGGCCTCAAGGGAGATGAGATTTCCCTGGGAGCGCGAATATTCTCGCTGGTGGACACGGCGGATGCGATGGTGCACGACCGGCCCTATCATCGCGGAATGGCTTTCCCCGTTGCCCGTGAAGTAATCTTCCAGTGCGCAGGAACCCATTTCGACCCTGAACTGATTGAACCGGCCGTTGCGAAGTTGGAGCAATATCTCGAAACTCCTAGCGCCGTTTTGGGGGAGTGCGGTCCTTGCTGACAGAATAGAGATGATAGAGGCTGTCGGGGCCCAGCAACTGGGAGGCTCTTTCATGAGGCAGTGTCAGGCGCCCCGATAGAATCAATTCGCGGTACCGACACTTCTTCCGCATGATCTCCGCTTTCTCCTCACACGACAGTTCTCTCGAATCAGGCATTCCACAATTATAGTCAATCGTCATTCGCAAATGGTCAGTCAAATCCGGCTCAGCATCCGATACCAGATATAACCGACATATTCATGACAGGCCCACTGAATCCTGGACGGATTCTCGAAGCATAAAGGTACAAACCTCGATTCCGAAATTGGTGTTGTCCCGCTTTGATTGTTTTCGTTTGTTTTCAGGGAATTGCCCTGTGAAAATCAAACATCCCCGAAGTTGCTTTTTGTGCCGCGCCACCTGCCCTCAAATTCGACTATAGCGCTGAAAGCGCGACGCAGCAGAGCCCAGGGGGGAGGAGCATGCACAGCGGGCTCCGGAACCCTGGGTTTCAGGATGGAATTAAGGTTCAGCCCTGAAAGGGCGACACAGGCTTTTGCATAATCTGCCAAAAACCTGTGCCGCCCTTTCAGGGCTTGGTTCATAC
>Ga0187869_10001984_pt1 | contig 17049 bp, 15 predicted proteins | sample June2016WEW_13_1_2_FD_132972 | JGI IMG/M metagenome (GOLD analysis project Ga0187869, IMG submission 132972) | Peatland microbial communities from SPRUCE experiment site at the Marcell Experimental Forest, Minnesota, USA - June2016WEW_13_100 | ecosystem: Environmental > Terrestrial > Soil >...
GGGCCAGGCGCTCGTTCAGGGCCAGATAGCTCAACTCCCGGGTGCGGTCATAGCCCAGCTTGCGAGGACTCCGGGCCAGGGCCACCCACACGGCGCTTTTCAAAAGGCCTTGAAGATCGATGACCACATCGAAACGGCTGGTCCTGAGACGGCCCAGCAGCCCTGCCAGCAGCGCCGGATTGGCCCCGGAGAGGATTTCTCCCGGCCGCAGCCGGGGCGCCACCCAGACCTGGTCCAGGGCCGGATGCTTATCCAGGAGCGGGGCATAGGCGGCCTCCACCAGCCAGGTGATCCGGGCCAGGGGATGGGCAGCGCGCAACGCCTCCAGGGTGGGCAGGGCGTGGAGCACGTCTCCCAGGGAGCTGAGCTTTATTATGAGGAAACGCGGATGCTCTTCAGACAAGTGACGATCCCAAAAATGGGCGGCAAAGACGCGGGCCTTCGCCGGTGCAGGTTTTATAAGATAACTCCGGGACGCAATGTTAGGGTTGTGCTTCTTAAATAGTATGGCATCAAATCAAGTGAAGGCCTAATCTCCAAGGGTATGAATCTAGGCTGCCGAATCCTCATCTTGGATTAACTTATAGATTTTCTTGGTTTTCCCCCTCTCCCCCAATGGGGGAGAGGGCAGGGTGAGGGGGGAATAATCAGTAGCCACCCCTCACCCCAACCCTCTCCCCTCACAGGGGAGAGGGGGGGCTACCGAGCTGCCCCGTCGCCTCTGGCTAAAGGTTCTGCAGCAACATTTTTCAATTTTTATTCGCCAGCCCTTATGCAATAGTCCTGCCGGACACTGCTGTGTAAGGGGCGGGTTTCAAACCCGCCCCTTAACGGGCCGCGATCAGAAAGTCAGGGCGTAGTTAAAATCAGGCGCCTCCGGCCCGCCATTATGGGTGTGGGCGACGCATCGACCGCCTCGCAGTTCAACCCTTCTCTAAATCCTCCAAAATCCAGGCGGCGGCGTCCTTAAGGTTCCGGGCCACATAGACCGGCTGCACCGGGGACTGGCTGCGGATAAATTCAAATTCCCCCCGGCCGTAGCCGGTGAGGACCAGGACACCCTTCACCCCGGCGTTGGCCGCGGTCTGGACGTCGTTATAGCGATCCCCCACCAGGTAGGAACGCGAGAGATCCAGGTCCAGGTCGCGGGCGGCCCGGAGGAGCAGTTCCGGATTGGGTTTGCGACAGGAGCAGCCGGCGCGCGGATGGTGGCTGCAGACGTAGAGGCCGTCCAGCCGGGCCCCCGCGTCGGCCAGGAGTTGGCTGAGGTGGCGCTGCACCTCTTCCATGAATGCCAGGGGAAAATAACCCCGGGCTACCCCGGACTGGTTGCTGATGACCACCACCTTCACACCCGCCTCGTTGAGGCGGCGGATGGCAGGGGCTGCCTGGGGGAAGACCCGGAAGCGGCTCAGATGGTTGATATAGCCCATCTCTTCGTTGATGGTGCCGTCCCGGTCCAGAAATACCGCAGGGTTGCTCATTTTTGTCATTTTTCGTTTTTCGTTTTCTGCTTACTGTTCACTGCTCGCTGCGCACTGGCTCGGTGAGCCAGGGCCGGGCCGCGGCCAAGACTTCTTCCACACCGATGGCCGTCAGGCAGGGGTATCCCAGGTTGCAGGTGCGCCGCCGGCAAGGGCTGCAGGGCAGGGGACGGTGCAGCACCGTGGCCTGGGGAGTAAAAGGCCCGGTGGCCGCCGGGTCGGTGGAGCCGAACACGGCCACCAGGGGCACCCCCAGAGCGGCGGCGGCGTGCATCAGGCCCGAGTCGTTGGTGACCAGCAAGTTCAAGCGGCTCAAGACCGCCAGCGCCTGCCGCAAATCGGTTTTGCCCGTCAGGTCTAGAACCGGCAGGCCCAGTTGCGCCTTCACCTGGTTGGCGACCCTGGCCTCTCCCGGCCCGCCCAGCAACACCAGACGGGCTCCGAATTCCCGGGCCAATTCCCTTCCCAAGGCGGCGAAGCGCTCCGGCGGCCAGCGTTTGGCAGGGCCGTAGGCCGCGCCGGGACTCAAGCCCACCCAGGGGCCGGAGCCGGAGCCGGCTGCGCTCAAAAGCTTCGCCGCGGCCGCGCTCTCCTCTTCCCGCAGGTAAAGGGCGGGGGGCGAGAAGGACTCCACCTCGCCCAGGGTCTTAAGCAGGCCCAAATAGTAGAAGACCGTGTGCAGCCCGGCCAGGTCCCGCCGCCCGGAGACCGCAGGCTTAAGGAGAGGACCCCGGGCGTCGGCGGCATAGCCCAGCCGCACCGGAGCTCGCAGCAACCAAAGCCCCAGGGCCGATTCCAGGGAGTTGGCCAGGGTGACGGCCAGGTGAAACCGCCCTCTGAGACCCCAGAGAACCCGCCATTTTTCCCGGCCGGCGGGGTAGGGGATGACCTCTGCCACCCCGGGCAGGCCCAAAAACAGGGGGGATACCCGCCGGGCCGCCAATATCGTGATCTCCGCCTGGGGAAAGAGGCGCACCAACCCTGAGAGCACCGGCAGGCTCATAATGGCGTCCCCCACCCAGTTGGGGGTGCGCACCAAAAGCCGGGGCGCGGGCCCCGGGACCGGTTGAAATTTGCGCGCCGGCCGCAACCGCTGCCAGCGCTGCTTCACTTCCGGGGGCAGGGGCTGTTCTTTAGACTGATAAGTTTGATTCATTATTCCTGAGGGAGGCCAGTCCCGCCCGGCGGGGCGCCGTTGCCGGCGCCGGCGAGCTTGGGCCTGGCCTGCACGCCGAATATGTTTTTATCAATAGTGGCACAGGCTTCCAGCCTGTGATTGGTTCGCCCCCGGATCAAGCTGTTTGCTCTTAATCCAGATAAAGATCCTTTAGCAGCGGCTGCAAGCAGCCCCATACCACTATTTTGGAATGGAATTGCAGCCCCCTGGCAATACGAGCCAGACTTTACACCCTCCCCCTGGAGGGGGAAGGGTTGGGGAGGGGGTGGCATGGTCTTGACCGGCAGCGCCTAGTCGGCACGCTCCCCCTAACCCCCTCCCCTCCAGGTAGGGGGAACTTTAATGCTTAGGTCCGCGTGTATCTTTAATCGGTTGGCTTTTATCCTGGTTTTGGGTCCGGCTAAGGTGATAGCCAGGGGGGTTCTCCAAAAATTTTCAGAATTATCTAATTATTATCGCACGAGGGGCACTTTAAAGGAACTCCAGTAACTCCGTAATTCTCTCCGGCTGGCTGATTTGGGCCTCCACCTCCAGGACCCATAAGGGCATGGCCTGATCCCAGCGTCCGGCCAGGCGGGCCCAATCCTTGGCGGTGGTGACCAGGGCCAGGGCGCCGGCAGTTTCCGCCTCCCGCACCAGGGCCGCCAATTCCCCGGGTTGGTAGGGGTGATGGTCCGGAAAGGCCCGGAAGCCCAGGAGCTGCACCCCTAACTCTTCCAGGGTGCGCCGGAAGACCTCCGGCCGGGCCAGGGCGGCGAAGGCCAGCAGGGCTTGATTTGCCAGGATGGCGGGGGGCGAAGGCTCGCCAGCCGGCACGAGGCGGACTGCGGTGGGGGCGATGCTGGCCGTCAGCACGGTTTTATCGGGAAACTGGCGTTGCAGGTCCGCCAACGTGCGGCGGTCCCGGTCCTCCTGAAAGCGGGTGAAAATGAGCACCTGGGCCGTGTTTTTTTGGGCAAGCGCCGCCGGGGGCTCCCGCAGGAGGCCCCGGGGCAGCAGCCGGCCGTTCCCGAAAGGGGCGGCCGCGTCCAGGAGCACGATGTCCAGGTCCCGGTGTAGCTGAAAATGCTGAAAGCCGTCGTCCAGCAGGAACAGGTCCGGCCGGAACTGCTCCCAGGCGGCCAGGCCCGCGGCATAACGGGAGGCCCCGGTGTAGACCGCGGCTCCGGGGAGGGTCGAGGCCAGCCAGTAGGCCTCTTCGCCTGCCTGGGGCGGTTTTTGGTAAACTTGCCGGCCGTCGGAGATGCAAGCGACCCCCTGGCTGCGGCCGCCGTAACCCCGGCTGAGAATGGCCACCTTGCGGCCCTGGGCCTGAAAAATACGGGTCAGACAGGCGGTCACCGGGGTCTTGCCGGTGCCGCCCACGGTCAGGTTGCCGACGCTCACCACCGGGGCCGGCAGCCGCCTGGCCCGGAGAAGGGACCCGGCATAGAGGGCGCGCCGCGTCCGGGCCCCCAGGCCGTAGAGGGCGGCCAGCCCACCGGCCATTGCCCCCAGGGAACACCGGGGCGCCGGGGCCTGGTCCCCCGCCTGAAGACCATCAAAGAGGCGGTGGAAGTAAGGACGCATGGTTTATTTACTAATATATCAGTAAATTGTATTTCTTTTTCCAAAATAGTAATTATTATACTTATTGAATAAATTATGGATAGATTTCTTTAATTTTAATATTATTAATAGACACATGGGAATTTATGGATTCGAACCCAATAAATTGTGAAAGATGAATCGGATAACCTCTCATTCTAAATCCATCGATTGGATAGCTTAGACGATGTATTTCTTCGAAAAAAGAAGCCTCGAAAACCAAATTTGGCCAACAAAAAGATAGAAATATATCAAACTCTTTTATCGGACCTGTTTTCTTCGCCACTGATACCTGTTGCAATCTATGGTCTTCAACTTTTTGTGGTTCATTTTGAGCAACAAAATAATCAATATGACATTCGTATTTGTTAACATCTAGTTCACTCAATTCCCATGGAAAAATAAGCGTAATTCGTGGATAACCAGCATGAGAGGTTGAAATGTAAAAGCGGACATCAGGATTTTTACCATCAATCAAGGAGCTATGAATATTAACATGAAAGCTAATTAAAAAATTAGAATTTAATCCGTTAGTACTCCAAATTTCACTGGGTTTAAAAATCTCTATTTCTGTCCCTTGAATATAATTATTTGCGTTGTTTGAAAGCCATTGGAGCGTAACTGATTTTGTTGAATAAAGGCTATCAGAAATCGATTTACCGAGCTTTACTTTTAAATCGATCTCATCAAGGAATATTATTAACTCCCGGCCCTGTATATCAAATGGAAATTTATTGTCCTAAATTTTCTTATAACTATCTTCGGAGCATAATAATATTAATGGTTTTTTTAGGTTATAAGCTATGCCAAGTTCTAAGAAAACATTAGGATTTTTTTGCGATAAGTCCGCTATTATCAAATTAGATTCCTCAATCATTCTTGAAATCAGGTCCATTTTTATTGAAAATGGTTCATAATAATCCCTTGCATCTTCATATACTAACCTTGTGTGGGTTTCAACTAATGGTTTCACAATTTTATCGAATAGTTTTTTCCCATCATCGTCAAATTGAAATATTCCCATACAAGTATTTTTATTTGGCACAGTAGTAACTCCAAAAGGAAAAGTAATCTTCACCTAAAGCAATTTTGCCTAAAAGGGTGTAATGACCCCGCCCCTATGTTTCCTTGGCGATAATTGCATTTTGCAGAACCGCCTGCTGGTAAAGGGGGGCCAATGGTTAGGCTGGGCATGGAAAGTCCACCTACTTCACCACCCCACCAACTTCAATTTTGGTGTAACCTCCGATGATAAATTGGGTCTGGTCATCCTTATTCGCTGAGGAGTCATCATGCCTGGTCTCCGGCGACGCACAGGCGGATACCGAGGCAATCATAATCAAGAATAACAGCCCGAAAATTAACTTTTTGGCCATTATCTTAACCCTCTAAAACGTTGGTCTGACTGCAACTCAAAGTATCGGCAATAACTGAGATAATGCGGCTCACGTTGACCGCCGCAACGCTCAGGCGGGACGACAAGGCTACCGGAGTCGGTGCGAGATTTGAGTTAATAAGTCTCCTCATAACTTCGCCGAGCCGTGCTGCCTGGGGGGGGCGCTGTCCGCCAACAGGGCCGGCTCCGTATCCTCCTTCCGGGCGAACTGCATTTCGTAGAGGCGGCGGTAGGGGCCGCCGGCGGCCAGGAGATCGGCGTGCCTGCCGCTCTCCACCACCCGGCCGTCTTCCAGGACGACGATGCGCTGGGCATTCCTGACCGTGGACAGGCGGTGGGCGATGACCAGGGTGGTGCGCCCCACCATTAGCCGGTCCAGGGCCTGCTGCACCTCCCGCTCGGATTCGGAGTCGAGCGACGAAGTAGCCTCATCCAGGATAAGGATGGGCGGGTCTTTGAGGAGGGCCCGGGCGATGGCCAGACGCTGGCGTTCGCCGCCGGAGAGGCGCACCCCTTGCTCGCCGATGACCGTATCCAGGCCCCGGGGCAGGGACGCCACAAAATCATAGGCGTGGGCGGATTTCAGGGCCGCCAGGATTTCTTCTTCCGGGGCCGCCAGCGAGCCGTAGGCCACGTTGTAGCGCACCGTGTCGTTGAACAGAATGGTCTGTTGGGTGACCACCCCGATCTGAGCCCTGAGAGACGCCAGGGTCACTTCCCGGAGGTCCCGGCCGTCGATCAGGATGGCCCCCCCGGTTACCTCGTAGAACCGGGGCAGCAGGTTCAGCAGGGTCGATTTGCCGGCCCCGGAGGGACCCACCAGGGCCACGATTTCGCCCCGGCCCACCGTGAGGTCGATGTCGTGCAAGACCGGGCGGCCCTGCTCATAGGCGAAGCTGACCCCCCGAAAGACGATTTCCCTTTGCAGGGGTGGAAGGACCGCGGCCCCCGGGCGGTCCTGGATCTCCGGCGCCCGGTCCATCAGGCCGAAGACCCGCGTGCCGGCGGCCAGACCCTCCTGGAGGATGTTCTGCACCGAGCTCAGGCTCTTGATGGGCTGGTAGAGCATGAGCAGAGCCGCCAGGAAGGAGAAAAAGGTGCCCGGGGTGGAGGTCCCCCGGATGACCGCGTACCCGCCGTAAAAGATGATGCCCGCCATCCCCAGGGAGCCCAGGAACTCCATGATGGGGGGGGAGAGCTCCCGGACCGAGTTGAGGCGCATGCGGGTGCGGAAATAGGTCCAGTTGGCCTCCTGAAAGCGCCGCTCCTCGAAGTCCTCCCGGGCAAAGGCCTTGACGATCCTCTGTCCCGCCAGGCTCTCCTGGAGCACCGTGTAAAGGCGGGCGTTGAATACCTGGGTGTCATGGGAGACGCCGCGGATGCGTTTCCCCAGCCAGAGGATGAGCGCCACTGCCAGGGGAAAGACCGCCATGGCCAGCAGGGCCAGGCGCCAATCCCGGTAGAAGATCACCGCGCTCAGGCCCAGGACGGTGAAGGTGTCCTGGAAAGCACTGGTCACCACCCGGGTCATGGCGTCCTGCAGCAGGTTGACGTCGTAGGTGAGGCGGCTCATCAGGGTGCCGGTGGCCTCGCCGTCGAAGAAGGACAGGGGCTGGCGCTGCAGCGAGGCAAAGAGTTGGTCCCTGAGGGCGGTGACGGTGGCGTTGCCGATGTAGCTCATCTGGTAGTTGTCGGTGTAGGACAGGAAGCCCTTGAGGGCGTAAAGCAGAATGATCAAGGGCGGCAGCAGGAAGAGCATGCGTTCTTTGTGCCCGAAGAAGACGTCGTCCAGGACCGGTTTCACCAGATAGGCCAAAGCCGCGGTGAGCGCCGAGACCCCCAGCATGGCCAGGATCGCCGCGATCATCCGGAATTTGTGGGGCTTCAGATAGGCTAAGAGGCGCACATATAAGCGCAGGTCGTCTTTATACATGGCCGGACGGGTCGCCAACCTTATTTAGTTTCGAGTTGTAGGGGCGGACCCAGGTGTCCGCTTTGATTTTCGAGTTTCTAGTATTCATCTCGTACCCCGGTTGCACATGGGAACGCCCTGTTAGTCAAAGGGTGGTTTGAAACCTTTTATTTCTCAATATATATCTCATAAATAAGGATTTTTCCAGCAAAAATCCGGAAGGGGAGGGGTGGCTGAGCCGCGGCGCCAGGACCTGAGTTCTAGTGGAGCGGGCGCTGCGCACCATTGCGCGTAGGGTGGGCACTGCCCACCATTTCCGTAAGGGCGGGGTTCCCCGCCCGGGCAACCCAGAGGCCAGAGGCCGGTGCTACCGAGACGCCGCCCCTACAAGTACAGACTTCCAGCCTGTGACCTCCATCCCGGTTGACAGGGGCGCCTGGGTTTGGGATAACTAGCGTAACGAACTGACGGCTCAGGATTTGCTCCCATGGTAATGGTCATTTTTTCTTTGTTGGCGGCCCTGTGGCTCTGGCCCGGGGGACTGGGGGCCGTCCCGGTGGCGGCCCCGCCCCCGGCGCCGCCCGGCGAAACGGTGCGCTTTCCCTACTTCCGGGTGCCGGAGAGCGTCTATCTCTGCGGCGAGCCCGTGCCTCTGAGCGATCCCGCAGTCAGGGAGGACCTGGACCGGGAATTGACCATCGTCATCTGGAGCCATGCCCAGACCACCATGTGGATCAAACGGGCCCCCCGCTACCTGCCGGAGGTGGAAGAGAAGCTTCGGTCCCGGCGGCTGCCCCTGGACCTGCAGTACGTAGTCGTCATCGAAAGCGATATGCGCCCCAAGGCCAGGTCTTCCGCTGGCGCCCTGGGCCCCTGGCAGTTCATGGCTCCCACCGCCCAGCGCTTTCAATTGACGTTAAACCCAGCCGTGGACGAACGCCTGGAGTTTGGCAAGGCCACCGACGCGGCGCTCTCCTATTTGCAGCGCCTTTACCAGATCTTCCACGACTGGCCCCTGGCTCTGGCGGCCTATAACTGCGGGGAAGCCCGGGTGCAGAAAGAGATGGCCATCCAGGGGGTAAACTCCTTTTACCACCTGAGCCTGCCGGAGGAGACGGAGCGCTATGTCCACCGCCTGCTGGCGGCCAAGATCGTCCTGGAGCACCCGGCCCGTTACGGTTACGATATTCCCGCCGACCAGCTCTACCCGCCGCTCGCCTATGACGAGGTGAGCATCACCCTGGCGAAGGCCGTGGCGGTGCGGCGCCTGGCAGAGGCCTGCGGCAGTTACTACAAGGCCATCAAGACCCTGAACCCCTGGATCAACGGCGCGGAGCTGCCGCCCGGGGTTTACCGCCTCAAGCTGCCCCAGGGGTCGGCGAGCCGTTTCCAGGAGGCCTGGCGGCGGGGATTGGTTGACAGTAAACAGTAAGCAGTAAACAGTAAGCAGTGAGCAGTAAGCAGTGAGCAGTGAGCGGCAGGACGGGTCTCCGGGACTGACTATCGCTCGCCCAATCCAGGTCGGTGCAGCCGCGGCAATGTCGGCGGCCACAGGCCACCTAGATGGATTGGTGGGCAGTGCCCACCCTACCCTCACAGGGAGAGAATGGCCCAGGCAATCAAAGAAAAGGCTTCCTTGCTGGTCACCGGGGCCTGGGTGCTGACCCAGAATGAGGCCCGGGAAGTCCTGGCTCCCGGGGCGGTGGCCATCCGGGGCGCAGAGATCGCGGCGGTGGGGCCGCCGGCGGCGCTCTCGGCCCGCTTCGCCCCGGAGCGGGTGCTCGATTATCCCCAGGGCTTGATCATCCCGGGATTGATCAACGCCCATACCCATGCGGCCATGTCCCTGTTCCGGGGCTTGGCCGATGACCTGCCTCTGGAGACCTGGCTTAACTCTTATATCTTCCCGGCGGAATCTCATCTCACCGGCGAATTCGTCTATTGGGGGGCCAGGCTGGCCATCGCCGAGATGCTGCTCTCCGGGACCACCACCTTTGGCGACATGTACCTGTTCGCCGATGCGGTGGCCCGGGCCGCGGCGGAAACCGGCATTCGGGCGGTGGTGGGGGAGGTGCTCTACGACTTTCCCTCCCCCAACTACGGGCCCGCGGCCGCGGGTCTGGCCTTCAGCGAGGAGCTCTGCCGCGCCTGGCGGGACCACCCCCGGGTGAGCGTGGCCATCCAGCCCCATGCGGTATATACCTGCTCTCCGGAGTTGCTGCAGCAATGCGGCCAACTGGCTGCGAGCTATGATCGCCGCCTGATTATCCACCTGTCTGAGACTGAGCGGGAGGTTAAGGACTGCCAGGAGCGGTACGGCGCCACCCCGGTGGCCCACCTGCACCGCCTGGGTTTGCTTAATCAGCGGTTGCTGGCGGATCACGCGGTGGTCTTAACCGAGGCGGATCAGGAACTGCTGGCCGACTCCGGCGCCGGGGTGGCCCATTGCCCGGAGAGCAACATGAAGCTGGCCTCGGGCCTCGCTCCGGTGGTGGACCTCTTAAGGCGCGGGGTGCCCGTGGGCCTTGGGACTGACGGCTGCGCCTCCAACAACAACCTGGATATGATCCAGGAGATGGACACGGCAGCCAAGCTCCAGAAGCTGCGCTACCTGGACCCCACTGTGTTGCCGGCTGGCGCCGCCCTGGATCTGGCCACCCGGGGCAGCGCCCGGGTCCTGGGTCTGGAAGGGCGGGTGGGCGCCCTCAGCCCCGGGATGATGGCGGACCTGGTGGTCCTGGACCTGGATCAGCCCCACCTGACACCGCTCTACGACCCCTATTCCCATCTGGTCTATGCCGCGGGCGGGGGCGATGTCCAGACCGTGGTGGTCCATGGCCAGGTGGTGGTTCAGGACCGCCGGCTCCTCACCTTCGACCTTAAGGAGACCCTGGCCCGGACCCGGGAACTGGCCCGGGCCCTGGGGGCCGGAGCGGCGCGCTAGGGGCGGTTTTCAGTTGTCTGTTTTCTGTTTTCTGTAAGGTCAAAGGCAAAATCAAAGTCAAAAGCGGTTTAGCAGAGACAGAAAACAAGAAACAGAAAACAGAAAACAGGTCTAATATGCCGTCGGCGGGCTCAACTGCGGGCCACCAGAAAGACGCCCAGGCAGATGACCAGGATGCCGCCCATGCGGGCGAGGGTCACCTGTTCTCCCATGAGAAACCGGGCCAGGATGGCGGTGAAGACGTAGCCCAGGCTGATGAGGGGGTAGGCGTAACTCACCTCCGCCTTGGCCAGGACCACCAGCCAGACCAGGAAGCCCAAACCGTAGCAGACCACGCCTAAGAGGATGAAGGGATTGAGGGCCGCCTGGACAAACACCGGCGGCAGGGCGTTCAGGGACAGGGAAAAGTTGCCCACCTTGGACATGCCAAATTTCAAAGAGAGCTGCCCTAAGACATTGAGCGCCACGTCCAGCAAGATCAGGGCCAGCACCACTTGGTTAACCATCAGGCGTTTCCTTGGGAAGAGGTTTTAGTATAATATTAAATCAAAACTGTATTTTCGGAAAAGTAAGACCACGATGCAAGGAAATAATGCAGCCGCCATTGCCCCCGGCCGGGTCATCCGGCCTCTGGATCCCCGGACCGGGCTAACCCTCCTGCTGATGAGCCTGGTCGTGGCGCTGCTGCCTTAAAGGCCGGCGGTGACGGTCCTGGGTGCGGCCGCGGTGTTGCTGCACCCGGCCCGGCCCCCGGGATTTTCACTGAAAACGGCGAAATCATGGACCTGCTGCCGCACAGGCCCGGTATGGGCCTCCCGCACCTATCCATATTTAATGGCCAACATTAACGGATTTTTGAAAAACTTTGTCCTGGTGCTCCTGGGACTGTTTCTGTCCTTGATCATCCTGGAACTCGCCCTGCGGATTTCTCCGCCCTTTGAGATGCGGTTCAAGCCGGATCGGATCGTCCTGCCGGTGAATAAAAGATATATTCTTGACAACACTGAGAAGTTCCCCACCAAACTGCCCAAGACCACGGTACACACCAAAAATTGCCTGGGCTTCCGGGGGGCGCCGCCGCCCGCCGACTTTGCCGATTACCTCACGATCCTCACCATCGGCGGCAGCACCACCGAGTGCTTCTATCTCTCCGACGGCAAGACCTGGACCGATCTCCTGGGCCAGCAACTGGCCCGGGATTTTCCCAAGCTCTGGATCAACAATGCCGGGATGGACGGCGCCACCACCTACCGCCACCTCATCTTGATGGAAGATTACGTGGTCCACCTAAAACCCAAGGTGGTCCTGTTTCTGGTGGGGATCAACGACGTGGGGGTGGGATACCTCGATTACCGGCCCCGACCCGGCTTCGGCGGCTGGATAAGATCCCTGGCCAACAAAAGCGAGGTCTATTCCCTGGGATTGAACCTCTATCGTTATTTTGTAGTCCAAAGGCGGGGCCTGCTGCATCAGGAAGTGGACCTGAAAAAGGAGGGGACCGTTGAGGTGCCCGTAGAAATCCAGGCTGAGACGCTGGAGAAATACCGGCGGCAGTTCCTGGCCTATTACCGGGCCCGGCTGGAGCAGCTCATCCGGGTTTGCCGGGATAATGGCATCGAGCCGATCTTCATCACCCAGCCCACCCTCTACGGCCCGGGGATCGACCCGGCCACCGGGGTGGACCTGGGGAAGGTCAGGCTGGGGGAGAACCTCAACGGCGCCTTGATGTTCGCGGTGGTGGACCTCTACAACGACACCCTCAGGCAAGTGGGGGCCGCAGAACAGGTCCCGGTCCTCGACCTGGCCCGGCAGATGCCGCGCTCGTCGGTCTATTATTACGACTTCCTGCACTATACCGAGCCCGGGGCCCGGGAGGTGGCGGAGATCATCTACCGGGATCTGAAGCCGATATTGACCGAACAATTCAAATAAGAATGAATCTCGCGGCCAGGCGCCCAGGGTATGGGTTCAAAGTTCAAAGTTGAAAGTTCAAAGTTCAAGGTTCAAGGTTCAAAGTTGAGACTTCTGCGAAAGTCCCCATTTTTGTCATTCTGAGGGAGCGAAGCTACCGAAGAATCTCATAAATGACAAAGTTGGTTTTCGCAGAGGTCTCAGGTTCAAGGTTCAAAAGCCCAAAGATGGGGATGTTGTTAACCTTGAACTTTGAACTTTGAACTTCTTTTCATCCCGCCATTTTTGCCCTTGCTGACAGCTTCTCACTTCGGACCGGACGCCAGGATGGCCTGGTCCACGGTACCCTCATACTGGGTGAAGTTTTCCCGGAACCGTCGTGCCAGCTCCAGGGCCGCCTTCTCATAGGAGGCGCGGTCGGCCCAGACCTTTTCGGGGAAGAGGATGTCATCCGGCACCCCCGGGCAGCGGCTGGGCACCGTCAGGCCGAAGAAAGGATCATGGTGGGTCTCCACCTGGTCCAGTTCCCCGGACATGGCGGCCCGCAACAGGGCCCGGGAATGGGCGATTTCGATGCGATGCCCCACCCCGAAGGGGCCCCGGGTCCAGCCGGTGTTGACCAGCCAGCAGGTGGGCTGGTGCCGGGTCACCTTCTCCCGAAACAGGGTGGCATAGACTGCGGGCGGCATGGGCAGGAAGGGCGCTCCGAAGCAGGTGCTGAAGGTCGCCTGGGGTTCCTTGCCCAGGCCCCGCTCCGTACCCGCCACCTTGGCGGTGTAGCCGGATAGGAAATGGTAGGTGGCCTGCTCGGGAGTCAGGCGGGCGATGGGAGGCAGCACCCCGAAGGCGTCGCAGGCCAGCATAAAGATGTGCCGCGGATGGATCCCCACCCCGGCCCGGACGATGTTGCGCAGATGGCCGATGGGATAGGCGGCCCGGGTGTTCTCCGTCAGGCTGGCGTCGTCCAGGTCCAGGCGGCGGCTGGCCAGGTCGATGCCGACATTTTCCAGAATGGTCCCGAATTTTCGGGTGCAATCGTAAATCTCCGGCTCGGCCGCGGCGCTGAGGCGGATCGCCTTGGCGTAGCAGCCTCCCTCGAAATTGAAGATGCCGTCATTGCCCCAGCCGTGTTCGTCGTCACCGATGAGCTTGCGTTCCGGGTCGGCGGACAGACTGGTCTTACCGGTGCCCGAGAGGCCGAAGAACAGGGCGGTGTTGCCGCGTTTGCCCTGGTTGGCGGAACAGTGCATGGACAGCACTTCCTTCTGGGGCAGGTAGTAATTGAGGATGCTAAACACCGATTTCTTGATCTCCCCCGCATAGGAAGTGCCGCCGATCAAGACCAGCTTCTGGGCGAAGTTGACCAGGATGAAGGCCTCGGAATTGGTGCCGTCGAGCTCCGGGACGGCGTGGAAGCCCGGGGCGGCGATAATGGTGAAATCCGGGCCGAGATGCCGGTGTTCCCGGTGATCCCCCGGGGCCAGGAACATGTTGCGGGCAAACAGGTTTTGCCAGGCGGTGGCGGTGATCAGGCGGATGTTCATCTGGTAGTTCAGGTCGGCGCCGGCGCGGCGGTCCTGGACATAGATCTCCTTGCCCTGGAGGTAGGCCAACAGCCGGTAATGGATGAGATCGAATTTTTCCGGGGTCATTGCCTGGTTTTCCCCGCCCCAATTGATCTTGGAGGCGCTGCTGGGCTCCTGCACGATGAACTTATCCCTGGGAGAGCGGCCGGTATAGGCTCCGGTGCGCACCACCACCGGCCCCTGGTGGGCGATGAGGCCCTCCTGCCGGGAAACGATCTTCTCATACAAGGCCGAAGTGGGCAGGTTCCAGTGAGCCGCGGCAACGTTTCGGATGTGGTGTTGCGTCAGGTCTTTCTTCATTTAACGCCCCCTGCTTAGTTCTCTAAGCCTCTTAATTTCTTCCTTTATCTCATTAATTATTTCACGATTATAGATTATTTTTCTTTTATCTTCCGCAATTGAGATTATATAAAAAACTCGACCACCGTATTTTTTTGAGAATAATAGGTGAGTTCTTTCTTGAAATTTTTCTTCATTAATAATTTGGGGAATATAAGCATATCCTGCTGGTTTTATTTGAATTCCAATGTAGTTGTCTATAATTTTAATGTAAAAATCTACATTGTATCCCCTATCCCATTCGTCTGGTGCGGGCTCTATTTTAACACCGAGAGCTTCTTCCAGCTGTCCATATATAGTTTGAATTTCAGATTGATATCCGTCGTATGTTCTATTAATTACTAAATTTATGATGAATTCAATACAATCTTTCTCGGTTATATTTTCAATTTCTGACCGACACACTTCGGTAATTTTAATGAATAGCCTTTTTCCAAGCTCTTCCAAATGTTGTGGTGGATATGCATTAGTATAATAATAATCCTCCCATTGTTGCAATTTTTTCGGAGAACATTTTCTAATAAGTTCTGAAACTGGGCCTACTTTACTTTTCCTAGTAAGCCCCCATCTCATATTAGCTTGGTTAAGAATCCATTCATTAGGCATTTTCACGATCTCTCATAAATTTATCAAACCTTTTTGTAAATTTATGTTCAATTGAAAGGTCAGGGGAGGCTAATCCAGATTTGATTAAATATGCATTAATAAATATTCTGTTTTTTAAATAAATATAAGCTAGTGTAATATTATTGTCATAACGATGATAGTTTATCCTATTTTTAATCAAAATCTTTTTGCCCATTAAGTGGGTCTTTAAATAATCCATCGTTTCATCTTTCCTCTCAACTTTTATACCGAGGAATTTGATAAGATTGCCATTATCAATCCTTATAATATCCTCTTTCACTATCTCGATTACTTTACTTAAATCGTCTAATCTAAAATCTTTCTCAGAATAACTTATTAAAGGATTTGCATCCGGAATGGTAGGAGTATAATCAATTTTTGGCAAATTAATAATATTTGTTTGTTTTTTATTAATTATAATATTATCTAAGAATATCGGTAACTTATTTTTAATTCCCAATTTTTCTTCAATAAGGTCTAAAAAACTCTCATTTATTTCATAACCTATCGCATTGCGGCCCCATTCCAGGGCCGCCTTGACGGTGGTGCCGCTGCCCAGGAAAGGATCGAGCACCGTGTCGCCCTGAAAAGTGAACATGCGGATGAGGCGCCGGGGCAGCTCCTCGGGGAACCTGGCCTCGTGGCCCAGTTGCCGGGCGCCGCCGAAACGCCAGTGGCCGGAAAAATATTCCTTCCATTCCTCCTTGGTCAGCCTGGAGGCTTCTTTCAGCTCTTTCGAGACCTTCCTGCCTGCCCCCGGTTTCTTGAAGATGAGGATGAATTCGTAATCGATCTCCACCAGGCCATTGGGGGGATACGGGTAGGAGCCCATGACCACCGCCCCGCCGCTGGTATTCATGGTGGTCTTTTTCTGCCAGATGATGGAGCCCAGGAAATCGAAGCCGATGCGCCCGCATTGACCGATGAACTCAGCGTGCAGCGGGATCACCTGATACCTGCCATAAACCGCGGCCCGGGCGAACTGATCGCCGATGTTGATACACAAGCGGCTGCCGGGCCGCAGGACCCGGAAACATTCGCTCCAGGTATGAAACAGGCTGGTGAGGTATTGATGCAGAGTCTGTCCATACCCAACCTGGCCGCTGACCCCGTAGTCTTTAATATGCCAGTAAGGCGGGGAAGTGACCACGAGATCGATGGTCGCGGTTTCGATCTCCGGCATGGCCCGGCTGTCGCCGATAATGATTTTGGCCTGGTTATCCATAGGAAGATGTTGGTAGCGGAAGATGGCAGGCACACCGTCCCAACAGGTTTTACTCAAAACTCGAAACTCAGGGCGGACACATGGGTCCGCCCCTACAACTCGAAACTTGGAACTCATTTGGCCAGCCATCTCAGGCCCTGGCGCAGGAACTCCTCCAGGGTCGAGGCCCCTTGGCCCCGGGCCGCTTCCAGGGCCTTGTCCGCCAGGTTCTTGGGGTAGCCCAGGTTAACCAGAGCGCTCAGGGCGTCTTGCAGGGGGCCCTGGCCGGGAGCCGCCGCCAGCCGGGTGGCCCCGGCGGCGAGCTGCTTGTCCTTGAGTTCCAGGACGATGCGCTCGGCGGATTTCTTGCCGATGCCGGGGATGCTGGCCAGGCGGCGGATATCCCGCTGGGCCAGGGCCTGGCCGAACTCTCCCGGGCTGATGCCGCTCAGGATGTTCAGGGCCATGCGGGCTCCGATGCGGGGGATAGCGAGCAAATGGAGAAACAGCTCCTTTTCCTCCGGGGTCCCGAAGCCGTAGAGATTCAGGGCGTCTTCCTGCACGCGGGTGTGGATCAGGAGCGAGATGCGGGCCGGAGGCTCCGGCAGGGCGTAAAAGGTGGACAGGGGAATGTGGACCCGGTAGCCCACCCCGCCTACCATGATAATTAGCTCGGTCGGGCCTTTGCTGATGATTTCCCCTTCCAGTAAACCGATCATGCGGTCCCCCCCGGCCAGCGTTGGTGGAAGAAGTGGCAGAGCCCCACCGCCAGAGCGTCGGCGGCATGTTCGTCAGTCACCTGCTGCCCCAAGAGTTGCGCCACCATGAGCTGCACCTGGGCCTTGGATGCCTGGCCGTAGCCCACCACCGCCTTTTTGACCA
>Ga0187869_10002006_pt1 | contig 16958 bp, 16 predicted proteins | sample June2016WEW_13_1_2_FD_132972 | JGI IMG/M metagenome (GOLD analysis project Ga0187869, IMG submission 132972) | Peatland microbial communities from SPRUCE experiment site at the Marcell Experimental Forest, Minnesota, USA - June2016WEW_13_100 | ecosystem: Environmental > Terrestrial > Soil >...
CCCCACCTACCTGGTCCACGGCGAGCCCGCCGCCGCGTCACAACTGCGCGACAGGATGAAGCAAGAACTGGGATGGAATGTACAGGTGGCGGAGTATATGGAACGAGTGGAAGTGAAGTAGAGTGTTGAGCTGGACGCCGCGCAATCGGTGTATCCTTCGCTACGCTCGGGACGACAGCATTGTGATTAGTGGGCTTCGGTGAAGGCGATGAGCGCCTGCAACTTTGCCAACGCCGCTCCCGAATCGATGGCCTTCGCCGCCAGCGGAACTCCACCGCGCAAATGATCGGCCCGCCCGGCGGCGACGAGGGCGGCGGCGGCGTTGAGCAACACTACATCGCGGCGGGCGGATTTCTTCCCGCTCAGCACGTCGCGGATCAGCGCGGCGTTGAGGGCGGCGTCCCCGCCGGAGATTTCGTCGAGCGTGGCGCGCTGCAGGCTGAATTCTTCCGGCGTGACTTCGTAGCTGTGAACTTGTGTTTCGCGCACTTCGGCGATACGCGTGGACCCAGTGATCGTGATTTCGTCCAGGCCGTCACTTCCGTGGACGACGAGCGCGCGACGCAGACCTAACATGCTGAGCGCTTCCGCCAGTTTTTCTACAAGGTCCGCGGAATAGACACCCACGACCTGGCAGGTGGCGCGCGCCGGATTCGTCAGCGGACCGAGCAGGTTGAAAACCGTCCGCAGGCGCAGTTCGCGGCGGGCGGTCTGCACGTATTTCATCGCCGAATGCATGGCGGGCGCGAAAAGAAATGCGATTCCCACTTGTTCCAGGCAGGCCGCGATCTGTGCGGTGGGCAACTGGATGTTCACGCCCAACGCTTCCATCACGTCGGCGGAGCCGCACTTCGAGGTCACGCTGCGATTGCCATGCTTGGCAACGCGCACGCCGGCACCGGCGACTACGAAGGCCGTGGCCGTCGAAATGTTAAATGTGCCGCTGGTATCGCCGCCCGTGCCGCAAGTATCGACGAGCGCGTCTCGCCCAGTGCCGCTCGCGTCGAGCACGGAGTTGGCGTGGAGTTCAAGTGGAATGGCGGCAGCACGGATGGCTTCGGCAAATCCTACGATTTCTTCGACCGTCTCGCCCTTCATGTGCAATGCCACCAGCAGCGCCGCAATTTGCGCGTCCGAGCACTGGCCGGTGAGCACTTCGGTCATCACCGCGTGCGCTTCTGCGCGCGACAGCGACTGACGATGATTGGCGATGCGATGGAGGGCGTCGAGGATCACAAGATCCAAGCTACAGCAGAAACGAGATACCTTTCAAACTGAGGGCATGGGCGTTTCGCTGAACCTGGGGCTGCTTCTGGCACCCACTAGGACCTATGGAGAAGGCGGCGGCAAACTGGCGCCTTGGAGGATGCTGTCGACTTTTTTCGGATCAAAGTTCCGCGGTAGCTTCTTTTGCGTATCTTTCCACTCTTTCTCGGTCATCGTGGCGCGAATCCTTTTCGCCTCCGCGATCGCGCTTTGACTTCCTCCCTGCGTGGCAAGTAAGAACCACACGAATGCCTGGGTGCGGTCCGGCTTAGTGCCCTCGCCATTCTCATACATCCGGGCCAGGACTTGCATGGAATTCACACTTCCGGCGCGAGCCCCTTGCTCATACCACCGGAAGGCTTCTTTCAGGTTCGGGTCCACACCAGAGCCGTGCTGATAAAGATAGCCGAGGCAGTAGTAGCCAGCGGGGAGTCTCTCTTTCGCTGCCGCCTCGCACCACGGGCGCGCTTGGCTATAGTCCATGGCGATCAGGTACATGGTGGCGAGCCTGATCGCTGCCTCTCTGTTGCCGTGTTCGTTTGCTTTTCGGTACCATGCGGCAGCCAACTCAAGGTTCTTAGGCAGGTCTCCGCCCGTCTCGTACATCTGTCCTATGACGAGGCAGGCTTCACTGAATCCGTTGGGGCCACGCTCAGCTTGCGAGCGCTTGGCGGCATCCTGGCCACTCGAATTCCCAGCTTCGCTCGATAGCAAGAACCAGGCATAAGCCAGAGTGTCGTTTATGCTGACGCCTTCTCTGACTCCCTCGCCGTTGTAATACGCCGCGCCGAGATTGAACATTGCATTCGCATTACCCTGGCGAGCGGCCTTGCGATACCAACGGACTGCCTCGGTCTTGTCTTTTTCAACGCCATCCCTTAACCAATAAAGAACGGCGAGACTGTTTTGCGCTTTCTCGTTTCCTTGTTCCGCTGCTTTGCGGTACCAGATTGCCGCTTGATCCGCGCGCCGCGGTAGTCCGTTGCCAGACTCGTAGGCCTTTCCCAACGCGAACTGCGCGGCGGCGTCTCCGGAGTCGGCTCTTTTCTGTAGGTCGGGTATTTCAGCCGATGAGAGCTTTGCAGAGGTTGCGGGTGCCTCTCCCGTTACCGCTTGTGGTGCCGTTTGCAGGGAGTCGTTTGTAAGATCGGCGGGAATAGCGAGAAGCAACGAAGCCAGTAATGGAACCAGCATAACGGTGCACGCTACCCCGATTCCGCGTCGGATTCCAGAACTGGCTTCACTGTGCGGCATATCTCGCGACTACTTCCTCACGTGTGCCGGAGAAGCTCTTCTCAGGATTCCCAGCAACCGCCCCGCCGATGCTGGGGGCGCCACTTTTCCCAGCCGCACGATGTCCTTGGCGCTGAGTTCTTTTCCGTACAGGGCCTTGTTGGCTCCATCGTCAGAGCGCACCGTCGAGCCCTCCAAGGACACGCCCGCAAACAGGCCCTTGGCTCTCGAATAGGACAGAATCTCCGCGTTCAACACAATGTCGGTTTCCGCGGAAGCGGCGCGTCCCACCGGCCCCGCCGCGATCGATGCGTCCCCGCCCAGCTTCACCTTGCTCGACAGCACCGATCTTGCGCCCGACTCATTCATCACCAGCAGCACGAAGTCGGTGGCCTCCGCTCCGATCTGGAAGCCGAAACTCCCGCCTTCCAGTGCAAACATCGCCGGCGCGCTCCACGAGCCCGAAAAATCCCGCCCCTTGCGGCACGTGATCAGTCCACGGCCGTAACTGCCGCCTACTACAAAGGCCGCCTTTTTAACCGACGGATAGATAACGATGCAATCCGCCTTGTTCAGCAGATCCTTTGGAATCCCATCCGGCATGCCGAGGATTTCTTTCATTACATTCGCGGCTGCGTTGATGCGGTCGTCCGCCTTTTCTTCCTTATCTTCGCCCACGACGGGCAGAACCGAGACCAGCATGAGGACTACCAGCCATAACCTGTTTTTCATAAACGCTCCTTTGATCGATGGATCGATGGTTCGATGGTTTGAGAGATCGGTTGATTCAAAAATTCGTTTCAGTGCGATGGTTCGACCGGCTGCTTATTTCTTTTCCGACTGCGGGTAAGCCAGATCCTGTGGGAAGCTTTTTAACACAACCTCGCGCAAGCGAGAAGAAGTTTTCTTCGCTTCGTCGGTTGCGTTTTCGACCAGCGTTCCCTTGAGCACGTAATACGCTTCGGCGCCTCTGCTTTTTCCCTCGCCGCGCTCGACCGTGCCACGAAATTCGAACGACACGCCATGCACGGTCTCCGTAGTGAACGCGAGCTGATTCCGAGCGAGCGTGCCTGACTTAAAGAAGTGCTCGAGAAACCCGCCTTCGCCTTCCGGGTTGGCGTAGCGCGAAACAAAACCGATCACCTGTCCGTTGTCTTCGACGGTGAGCTGCACCAACTCGCCGTCGCGCAAAAAGCTGTACATACCGGAGTAATCCGCTCCGGGCGTTGCTGGACTCTGCCGATCTTCTTTCTGCGGATCCGGTCTCGTTTGCGCGCCCGCAGGCATCCAAGCACAAAGAACGAAAACGAAGACGAAAACGAAACCTGCAAGCGGCAGCGTGCACCAGCGGCTTGTACGGATTGCTGTACGGATTGCTGTAAGGATTGTTGTACGGATCTGCATGCTCACGTCGCCACTGTCAGTATAGCGGTCATGACTCTGGATGCTGACTCTGGGTGCGGAAAAGTGGCGCACCCGCCCAGCCATGCTCGAGGTCAGCTATAATCTTGCTACAAAGTAGCCGTCCGTGGCGAGCCAGCGAAAATGCCTCGGGATCCCGCCTTCCGGGGGCACCGTCGTGGGGAGTTGGCTAAACCAGAGTAATTTGGAGCGTGATGGAATCCCCGGCACATAGACTGTTGAGACTTTTGGTGGAACGCGCTCCAACCGGCGTGGAATTCCGCGACGAAGTTCGGGCCGCGCTTCGTTCGGAACCTGGGCCGGGACTTCGCCCGGAACTCGGCCCGCCGGACTTGCCCGGAGACGACGAATTCGACCTGTGGCGGGATGTCTTTGTCCAGCAGAAGCTGCCTTGGGGGCGATTTCTGCAATCGGCGCTGTTGCACACCGCCGCCGCCGCCCTCATCTGGACCCTTTCGCTCTCGTGGCTTCGACAGCAGAAAATTCTGGATCCCGCCGCGTTTGACAGGAGTTCACTGGTTACCTATACGCCGGAAGAATATTTGCCGCCGCTCGACACGGGTGCATCCCAACCACCGAAAGCGCTAAAGGGAGATCCTGTCTACGCGAAGCAGCCGATTCTTTCCGTTCCGCCCGAAGCGGACAACCGGTCCCAAACCATCGTCGTGCCGCCCGATCTCAAGCTCAGCCACGACGTTCCGTTGCCCAACATTGTTGCGACGGGAGCCATCGCTCCAACGGTTCCGTTGGATGCCACGCGATCCGCGTTAACCCATATAGTCGCACCGGAGACGCAGGTCATTGCGCCCGCGCCGGATGCGGAGTTTGCGGCGGGCCGCGTGGTTCAAGCAGCCATGAAGTCGGACGTGATTGCGCCGCCTCCGGAGTTGACGCAGTCGACAAAGGGGCGCGTGGGGCTCGTGAATGTTGCCCCGAGTGAAGTGGTCGGGCCAGCTCCCCAGCTCACGCTAGAGGAACAGCATTCGGTAGCGACGCGCGGCCGTGGACGCCTACCCGGCGGAAGCGTACAACCGGTGGGTCCTCCGCCGAGCGTGTCTGCGACGGGCAGTGTCGGAAGCGGACGCCTGATCGCGTTGGGGATTCATCCCGTGACGCCCACTGGACCGGTGCCCGTCCCCGCCGGCAATCGGCGAGGAACATTCGCCGCGACTCCACAGGGGAAAGCGGGCGCTTCAGGAACAGCAGATCTGGCGGCGGGCGGTAAAGGAGACGGCAGCTTCAAAACGCGCACCGGCGGCTCACTTCCGGCTGGCCTGCATGTGGGCGCGGCGGACTCGGGCGCGAACCTTGGTGCGAACTCGGGTGCAAACTCGGGTGCGGACGGCGCCCGCGAGACGGCTCGCCTCTCGTCATCGGGAGCGACCCAGGGAGCGCGGGTTGCGTCAGCAGTTCCCGACGATAGGATCACCGACCTGGACCGCAAGGTTTTTGCCGGCAAGCGCGTCTATGGGAGAACGCTGAACATGCCGAATCTGAATTCCTCGACGGGCAGCTGGGTGATAAAGTTCGCGGAACTCAACGAGGGTCGAAAAGGCGAGGGGTGGAAAGACGGGGAACTGCTGGAGCCGGTGGCCACGGAAAAATCGGATCCCGGCTATCCCCTGGAATTGATTCGCGCCAACGTGCGCGGCACCGTCACTCTCTATGCGGTCATTCGCTCTGACGGCAAGGTGGGCGACATTCGCGTCCTCAACAGCCCGGACGAACGGCTGGATGCTTATGCGGCGAAAGCCCTGGCCCGCTGGAAGTTCGTGCCCGCGGAACGAGCGGGGAAACCGGTGGCGCTGGAAGCGGTAGTGGAGATTCCGTTCCGGGTCCGCCGAAATTTCTAGCCTCGCAGGTTTCACGAAGTTCCGGCCACGCCGACATGCTTGAGGTCCACAAAAGAATCTTTGTCTCGGCAGAATAGAAAGACGAGGCGTCCGTCCCCGCAACCCTAGCCCTTAGTCGACGCGGATTTTCCTCCGGATAGGGCGGCGTACACGGCGGGGTTGGCACAGACTTCGTAATAGCAGCGGTCGGTCCAACGCGAGATATTGAGATTGCGGACATCGACCTGCGCTCTGCGACTTTTGCGGATCGCGATCTTGCGAAATACTCCATTAGCGATGGGAACAGTGCCGACGAAGAACTCACGCTGCTCATCGACCCATGGTCCGTTGAAACCAGGCCCGTTGAAACCAGGCCCGTTGAAACCAGGCCCATTGAACCCGCGCTCGCTCGGATTTGCCAGCCAGGGAGAAAGCGAAATTTCCTTCTGCAGTTTGCGGAAGGCCGCTTCACTCAGGCAGATGCCGCCTACGTTGTAGTTAAGGAGCATTTCTTCCGTTGCACCTTCCGCGCTCGCACTGTCATCATTGCTGTCGTCTGCGCCTCCGATCTGCACCGAGTACACCTGGAACACTCCGGCATCGGGTGCGACCTTTTTGCGGACCCGTTTGTTGCAGGAAGAGAGGCGGTCGCTTTCGTTGATGGCGTCGGAAATCATGATGCGGTGCTCGCCATCCATCAGGTAGAGCGGAGCCGAATCCTGGTAGGCAATGCCCAGGCCGACCTCCATCTGCGGAAGACCCGACTGTTCCAGGAGTTCGTTATACTCGCGCAGCAGGCTCACAATCTCCCATGCCAGAACACAGGTGCGGCCGACGCCCAGCATGGCTTCACCTTCGCGCTCGAGCAGCGCTACGATGATGGCATCGCCTTCGAGGAAGACTTTGGTGGCGCCGTATTTCGCCAGCAACTTGTTTACCGGATCATAGAAATTAAGACTGAAATAGGAGGCGGCGTTCATGCCTTTTTCCATCAGCGAGCGAGTGAGGCGCGAAGAGTCGCGCACGTCGGCCTTCAGGATCACGTGGTGAACCACACGATCCTCGGCGGGTTTTTGGTCTTCGGGAGGCAGGAACTCGTAGAGCATGCCATTGAGCGCGGAAAGTTTGCGGACTTTCTCGTCGCTGACCAGGTTGATACTGTCAAAACCGGCGGTGAGCGCTTCCAGACCGCGCAGGTCGCGGTGATAGCAAAAGAGGTCGTGGAGAAGGCGTGCGGCGAAACGGCTGCGCTCCGAGCCGCGACAGGAGGCTACGCGTGCGATGGCGGCAAAGAGCCGGTCGGAATGCAGACGGCTTTCGGCAATAATTTTTTCGACGCGCTCCGATTCTTCGCGGAAGATCAGCGCATTCTTGATCTGCTGCGGATTCACCCGCGGCGCATATTCGGCGAGCAGCGGAACCGCTTCATAGGAGGCAACGACGTGGGAAAGAATGCCTTCGCGCTGCAACATGCGGGTCCAGATGTCGAGGCGGTCTTTTCTATTGCGATCTTCCGGCGTCAAGTCTTCGCCGTTGCCGGTGCCCACCAGCGTGGCGGCATTTTCCGGAACGTTAAGCGCCTGCTCCAGATGGTCATCGTCAATTGCTTCTCCGTATCCCAGTTCGCGCAGGAAATTCAATGCGAACTGGCGCAGACTGGGGAAACGGTCGGGGTCCTTGTCGAAGTTGCCGAACATGTAATAATGCTCGGCGCAGAGATAATCGTCGCGGCCATCTTCAGTAAGAAGCAGCGGATTAAGGAACAGACGATAGCAGTCGGCGGGCAATTCGCCGGGCACTGATTCGCCAAGCAACGATTCGCCGAGCAATGACCGCCGAGTGCGGCCCAGCGTTTCTTTTTCAATTGCGCGGAGCAGATGAAAGACCTCCTGCCCGGCGCGGCGAAGAATGATTTTCTTGCGCACCTGGAAAGAGGAGACTAGCTCCTGCGTCTGCATCATTTTCGCTTGCCGCACACCCTCCAGCGCCTTCGACTTCATGCGGCACTGCTCGAGAATCCTGGCAAACTGCATCTGCAGTTCGCTGCGTAGGAACTTGAGTACGGCCAGGCGGCCGAGCACATCGACCGATGGATTCGCTTCTGCCTTGGCGCGGTTCAGGATAGCGAGATGAATCGAGACCAGCAGAGTTTTGAGATCGGCGGGGCCGGGCTTGCGCAGTTTGGTGGCGCTCTCGGCGGCGCGTATGAACTTGCTTTGCGTGGCGGCGGGAACGTCCATTTCGAACAGCGATTCCACTTCGCCGAAGCGGCAGATGTAACGCGCCAGATGAAAACTCAAGTCCGCCGTGATGCTCGGGCTGAGAAACACATCGTAGCGGAGATTGTCGACACCCAATTGCAGATTGCTGAAGGCGAGAGTAGTTCCGTAATACAGAAGGTCGGGCCTACTGGGGCGTTCGGAATTACGCAACCGAAAGATCGGGAGCTTGGGCATCGCCTCTAATCTCTTGCTTTAGCTGCTCGCAAATCGCTGAAACTGCGATACTAAGCAGCAGGCTAGCACGGCGGCGGGACGAGTCGAAAGTTACGCTGGTGTATGCGCGGCAGCGCGAAGCCGGGTGCCCCACACATTCGCGTTTTTTGCGAATCTGTGGGTGTGCGGACCGCCGGGTGCCCCATGCGAACGTACTAACTGATAAACATCCCAGAGCAGGCAGGGGCTAAGAGACGAAATGCAGCAGAGGCCCTCGAAGGAATCTCCGCTCAAATGTCGCTTGTTCCCGCGACCGCGGGGTCAGTTTTTGGAGCCTCAACCGGCGCGGAAATCGCGAACGTCTTCTCCGGGCTTAAAGATCGGAGGAAGCGTAATCTGCTGCGCGGCGGCCAGCTTGCGGTTGATGTCCTCGATTTCCTGTTTCACCCATCCAACGCTGCTGATTTCGATCTGGCCGTCTTGTCCGATCAGGAACAAAGTGGGGACATTGGTCAGGCCGTAAGCATTCGAGACCGCGTAGCCATTCGGATCGTCGAGCAGAGTGCGGAAAGTAACCCCGTACTCCTTCAGAAATGCGGTGGTGTCGCGCTGGTCGTTCTGCGAGATGCCCACGATCGTGACTTTCTTATCGCCGTGCGCTCTGTGAATGCGTTCGAGGTAGGGAAACGTGTATTGGCAGGTTGGGCAGGAAACCTTGAAGAAGGCGGCGAGTACCGGGCCTTGTTTAAGAGCGGCTTGCAATGAGAACGTTCGGCCATCTTTGTCGCTGTCTTTATTGCTAAAGATGGCGGGCACGGAAAAGTCAGGCGCTTTGGTTCCGGCCGGCAATGCAGCCATATCTTTCGGACCTCCAAATAAGCGATCAAGCCACTTCATAAAAGAACTGCTTCAGAAGATTAGATGATGCCGCCAGCCTTGAGGATTTTCCGCGTCAACCCGGTGATTGGTATCTGCCGGATGCGATCGATTGCGATCCATTTGCCCTTCGCAGCGGGCGCAGCTTTAAGCAACCGCAGCGGCATGTTGCGTAACACATGAACGGTGTAGTCGGTGGTGGTGATGGAATGGCGAAAAGTGCGCCATTGCGCTGCCGCCGGCAAGAGGCGCGGCGGTTCGGACGATTGCGGCAGCTCCCACATACCGGGCATGAGCGAAGCTTTCCTGGGGCGTTGCACGAGCCGGATCTCGCCGTTGGTGTTGCTATTGCCGTTGCGCCACTCCAGGGCACACCAGATTTGCATCTTCCTTTGACGGGAGGGCGGCTTGGCGCGCGGAACCTCGCCCTGCGTAACTCCCTCGGTCGCACACCATTTCCGGACCGGGCACACGGGGCAGCGGGGCGCGCGCGGCACGCATACGGTTGCGCCGAGTTCCATCATGGCTTGATTGAAATCCCCGGGGCGAGAGTCGGCGAGAAGAGCTTGCGCATGTTGCCAGGTTTGCGCAGGGGTTAGATTGATGCCGATCGATTTAATGCCGATCGATTCATTGCGAATCAGTCTTTGCAGCACCCGCTCGACATTGCCATCGACCACGGCCACAGGCTCGGCAAACGCAATGCTGGCGATGGCCGCGGCAGTGTAGCGTCCGATGCCCGGGAGGGCGCGCAGGGATTCGGAACTCCGCGGGAAACAGCCACCGTGCTGCTCGACGACCTGCCGCGCGCACTGATGCAACATGCGCGCTCGCCGATAGTAGCCGAGACCGCTCCAGGCTGCCAGCACGGCGTCTTCAGAAGCTGCGGCGAGCGCTTGCGCATTCGGAAAACGCTCGAGGAAAAGTCGATAGTGGTCAACCACGGCGGCCACGCGCGTCTGCTGCAGCATGATTTCGCTGAGCCAGATCGAGTAGGGATCGCGAGTTTTGCGCCAGGGAAGGTCGCGGCGATGCTGGTCGTACCAGCGCAGCAGCGCGCGGCGGAAGCGAACGAGATCTTTGCCGCAAACAGCAGAGTTGATGCGAGCCGCATTCAGCGCGGCTCGAGACGTGGCAGGCCGCACCTTGACTCCGATGGCACTGGACGCGCGCATTATTGTGGGCTGACGCTGTGCGCGATGACAACCCATCCGGCTTTTTGCTGCTGCCACACGGACATCATATGCTGCGGCGTTGAAGGGAGCGGTTGCGAGCTGCCGGTTGCATTCGAGCTGACACCGTTCAGCGTGATGGTGTAGGTCACGACGATAGTGGTTGCGTTCAGTTCGGTATTCAGATCGCCGAGCGCATAGTCTTTTAACCGCCACCCGCGATACTGCTCAAGCGTGGCGGAGCGATCCAGCGTTCCGCCAGGAGTTACGCCTGCGTAATTCGAAGCGAGAGCGCGCTCCACTTCGACCCAGTTTGCCGCTTGCACGTTCTTCCAGAAGACGCGCTCCAAGCCTTCGCCTCCGGTTGCTTCCGACAAGGCGCGCGCCGGACGGTCGCCATAAAAAGTACAGGCCGCTGTCAAGATCAAAGTGCACGTCAGTGCAAAACTCAGCATCAAAGTCAGAGAAGCCGGGGGAAATGCGACAGTTGTCCTCGGACGCATGGCGTGATTGTATCGCGACCCGGCTTGCGTGGGGGACGGGGCTTTGCCCCGCTTCCACACAAAGGCAATTGACCGCCGCGAAGCTGTACCACCATAATGATGAAGCCTGGTAACCGCGGTACATGCGTGGACATTAATCCAAGCCGGCAGGATGGGTATGACAGAATTCGACCGCAAGGTGGAAGAGGCTTCCGCGCGCTTCAATCGCTCGGTATCGAATATCGCCGAAAGTCTGGAAAAAGAGACGTCGGAGCTGGTGACTTATCTGAACGACGAGGTGGTGCCAGCGGTGCGAACGCATTCCTCGAAAGCGCTGCGAACGGCTGCGGGAAAGCTCTCCAAGTTCGCGGACTTTTTGGAAACACAGCGCAAGAATTCTTGAACTGCTTCCTTTCCAGCTACGCGCGCAAGAAGGCGCGGCGACCGTCACTCGGGGCATGCCCGCTGGCGTGTGGCCTGTTCCTTCTAATGCTGTGCAGCGCACTTCTCAGCGGCTGCGGCGGGCATAAGCCTGCGCAGGCGCAGGTTCCACCACCACCGCCGATTCCGCAAGAAAAAGAGAAACCAGCTGCGACTGCACCGCCCGCGGAAACCACAAGCGAAGACGAAAAGATCCAGGTTCCCGCCGGCGCCAAGCCGATCTCTGAAGAAACCGGGACGGCGAGCTGGTACGGCGCTCCGTATCACAACCGGCGCGGATCGAATGGCGAGCTTTACAATATGCACGCGATGACGGCGGCACATCTTACGTTGCCGCTGGGCTCGATTGTGCGTGTCACGAACTTGAAGACCGGACATTCGGCTCTGGTGCGGATCACCGATCGCGGGCCGTTCGTGCCCGGACGCATCGTCGATCTTTCGCTGGCCGCCGCGAAGGCGCTGGATGTGTACTTGCCGGGCACTGCGAAAGTCCGGCTGGAAGTGCTGCAGGCGCCGGTGCCGCTCGATATTGGCGGACGCTGGGCGGTTCAGATCGGGTCTCTTACCGGGCAGAAAGAAGCGGCCGAGTTAGCGGAGCACTTGCAGAAGCGTTACCAGACGGCCAAAGTCGTGAAGTTTGTGAGTCCCGTGGGGGACTGGTGGGTGCGAGTACGCGTGCTGGACGACGATCGCCAGCGCGCAATCGCTCTGGCCCACGAGACGGAGACCGCAGAGGGTTCTGTGTTTCTGGTGCGGCTCGACTGAAAACACTCTTCTTTACAAATACTGCTAACTGGAGTGATATTGTCTCTGCCAGAGATATAGAGCATCTATCTCCGAGATTACTTGCCGGGTGATCGTAATCCCAGGCTGGGGGAGACTGACTTATGGCAGGTTGTCTTTTCTGCCGAATCATTAGCGGCGAAGTACCATCCAAGAAAATTTATGAAGACGAGCACACATTTGCCTTTGAAGATTTGAATCCCCAAGGCCCGACTCATGTGCTGGTCATTCCGAAAAAACATATTGCTGGCTTGAAAGAAGCCACGGCAGAAGACGCCGAGTTGGTGGGACGCTGTTACCTGGCGGCCGCGCACATTGCGCGGCAGCGGTCGATTGAGGACGGCTACCGCACGGTGATGAATGTGGGCCCGCGCGCGGGGCAATCGGTTTTTCATCTGCATGTGCACCTGATCGGCGGTCGGGCGCTGCAGTGGCCGCCAGGCTAGAAAGTTCTCAGTTCCCAGTTCTCAGTTCTCAGAAAATCTCAGGGCTCACCGGGAACTGAGAACTGGGGCTTCCGGTCGCGTCTTCTGACGCCAATCCCTGCCTCGCATTCTCTGGCTTACAATCGACAGATGGCAAACCTGACATTAGTTTATGGTCTGCGTCTGCTGCCCTCCGACGAAGTCGCGGAGGTTGGCGCGGCCACGATTAAGTTGAAAAACGGGCGGGATGCGCACGTCGCGATGCACATTCTCGAGGGCGGCAAAAACGAGATCGAGAAGCAGCTCAGGACGAGTCTGGCAGCCTTTTTCGATATCTATCCCGAGATATGACGGGATGAGTAGGACGCCTGCGATATGTGCCGGCGTGCGGGCGTCCTATAATCAGGCGGCGAATCAGGCAACGGAATGCGACTGATCTCCCTGGAACTCGAGAGTAAGCTGCGCGAAAAAAGGCTCTGGCCACAGAGCTGGATTGCGTGGGCGGCGCTGTACGTGCTAGGGCTCGACCTGCTTCTGTTCGCGGTGCAATGGCTGACTCGTCGTGCGAGTCCAGCAACATCGGCGAGCTTAGAGGGCTGGGTAATTTTTCTCAGCGGGCTGGCGATTGTGTTGCTCGCGATTGTCGGTTTCGGCTGGCTACGCTCGCAACTGCTATGGCGGCTGCGCAACCGGCTCATCGTTACCTATGTTTTTATTGGCGTGATTCCGGTTTTTCTGCTGGTGATGATTTCGCTGATCACGCTCTATCTCTTTGCCTGGCAGTTTGCCGGCTTTGTCGTAACTTCCGACATCGCCACGCATTTGCGAGGCATGGAGGCAGCCAACCGGGCCATCGCCCATCATCTGGCGACGCAAGTTTCGGGCGGCGGAAAGCTGGATGCCGAGATCGTCGCCCGGGCAAGGCCGCTGCGTCCGGAGTGGTCGCGGCGGCAGGTGTGCGCGTGGTACGGAAACCAGCCGCAGTCCTTCTGCTCCAGTCTGGCGGGCGCGGCTGGTTTTGATTCTCCCCTGTTTATCACGGGGGATTTCAGCGACATCGTAAGCGACCAGGGCAAATTTTATCTGCGCACGGCAACCGTGCTCGCGGCTGAACCGAAGTCTTCGCGCGTGATTCTTAGTGAACCGCTTGATAAGGAATTCGTGGAGAAGATCGCGGGCGACCTCGGGCGGATTACGGTGTATGGAAACGGGAGTCCGACTGCGAACTCGACGGCAAGGGTGCAGAACGCGTCAAAGCCCGAAGCATTCGAAGACGACAGACAGCGCAAGCAAGCTTTCTCGTCGGGGGTAATTCCGCCAGCGAGCGGCGCATTAGACTACGAGGTACCTTTCACGATCCCGCTGCAGGTGGTGGATTGGGCCACGGGAGAACGACGGCGCGATGGAGCATATGCCGAGGTCGAGACACGGCCCTCGGTGCTCTATGCCAGACTTTTTGGGGCGCTGGGAGATTTTGCCAAGGGCCTGGAATATATTTTGCTGTCAATCGCGATTGTGTTCGCGATCATCGAACTGCTGGCGCTGTTCGTGGGGACCAAACTCACGCGCAGCATCACGGCGGCAGTGGACCAGATCTACGAAGGCACCAAGCACGTCAATCGAGCCGACTTCAGCCATCGGATCACGGTGCAGTCGACGGACCAACTGGCAACGCTGGCCAACTCCTTCAACTCGATGACCACCTCGATCGAGAAGCTGGTGCAGGAGCAAAAAGAAAAGCAGCGTCTGGAAGGCGAACTCGCGATCGCGCAAGAAGTACAGGCGCAGCTCTATCCCAAGTTGATCAGGCAACTGGAAAGCCTGGAAGTGCACGGGTTCTGCCGTCCGGCGCGGACTGTGAGCGGGGACTACTATGATTTCGTCGCGTTGAATTCCGACCGGCTGATGGTGGCGGTCGGCGACATCAGCGGCAAAGGAATTTCGGCGGCACTGCTTATGGCAACGATCTATTCAGCGGTGCGGGCGTACAGCATCGAAGATGTACCTGTGCTGCGCGAAGCTTCGGTCGTTGCTGGGCTGGAGCGGGCGGCGGGTGTGAGCGGAAGCTCAGCGCTGATGCTGGCTTCCGAGTCGAGGGGAGCCGACGTGTCTCCGGCGACGCTGCTGGCGCTCTTGAACCATCAGCTCTACGAGAGCACTCCGGCGGCGAAGTACGCAACTTTGTTTTTGGGAATCTATGACGGAGCGACGCGCCGGCTCACCTACTCGAACGGCGGTCATCTGCCGCCGATCCTGATTTCCGAAGATGGTTCGTCTCACCTGTTGAGTTGCGGCGGTACCGTGGTCGGACTCTTCGACAATTTGAGTTTTCCCGAAGCGACCGTACAACTCCGTCCTGGCGATGTGCTGGTTGCTTACACCGATGGAGTGACCGAACCGGAAAACGATTATGGCGAGTTCGGCGAAGAGCGGCTAATTCAGTTGGTGAGCGACAATCGCCATTTGCCGCTGGAACGCATTACGGAAATCGTCGCTGCGGCTGTCACTGACTGGATTGGCGAGAACGAGCAGCCTGACGATGTCACGCTGGTTCTGGCGCGGGCTCGGTAGGGGCGCGATTTCCGCAAAGAAAATTTGTTATGCGACGTTTAGAATCATAGATTTGGGAAGAAATTACCGCCAAATCTTTGAGTTTAAATGGTTTATAGTCAAAATATTGATTAATAATGACTTAGGCTATTCTTGGATGTTCCCCCCACCGGGGCAATCGTTGCTGCAAAAAGAACACCGTGCGGGGGTGAGAAGCGGAGTTAGAAATCTACTGCTTATAGGTTTAGTATACCAGTTTGACCCTCCCCACACCGCCAAAATTCCCGATTTTATTTCTCTCACCGTTTCATGGATATACGGGGAAAATCGTCGAAATGGGGGGTTGACAGGATTTCGAGCACCCTCTGTCATTTTAGTCAATGTTGAAACAACAGATTCGCGTTATCCGTGCCCCGTTAGTTAAAAGTGGCCCCACCCGCTCTAGAAGGAATTGGTTTTAGATGGTCTCTATTTTGAGAGTTGGGAATGCGGCTCGATATAGACGTTCGTCCAAGGTCAAGAGGCGATAATCGTGCGTTGCGGCGTGAGCTCCGATCAAGAAGTCCGCGAGAATGCGGCGCGTACCCCGATCGCGATGCTTGCGGCGGCGTTCCGCGTAACCTCGGAAAGCTCGGCCGGCTGATCGCCATATCGCCTGGCTCAGCTCCCAATCAATTGCGATTCCCGTGTCTTCAAAGAACCCATTCACGAAGCTTTCGGTTCGACCGGGACCCGCTACCAGTTCGGCAAAGACGGGGGCGGCAACGGTCACATTGCCGCGCGCAAAGGCTGATTCCAGGGCAGCCTGCACAGCCGAGTTTAGCGATGGGTCGGGTCCCCAATAGGCGACCACCACATTGGTATCGAGGGCGGTTGTCACTATTCCCCGCGCATTTCACGCAGCCAACGGTTGATGGCCTTCCTGCCCGATCCAACTCCGGGAGTGCCGATGCCACGATACTTTTCGAATAACTTTTGGGTTCGAACGGGCCGGAGGTGCACGCCGTGGCTGTCGCTCTCGAATAACAGCCGATCTCCGGCGCGAACGCCCAGGAGCCGGCGGACTTCGATGGGGACGGTGATCTGGCCTTTGCTGGTGATTTTGGCTTGCTTTTGCATGGCGATTTTCGATTCCTTACTTTAGCATAGTTTTCCTTACATCGTCTAGTTGACCGGAGTCGAAGGTACTGGGTCAGTAACAGTTTCAGAGGGAGTGCGCTATGATTAGGCAGCCGCTCCGAGGGTGTGGTGGTTTGACGGTTCAGATATTTTGACGGAACGGTAGCCTAACATTTTTCACATCGCACTCCGGCAGTCCTCGCAGCAACCTTCCGGCGCCGTCCTTTGTCGTCTCTCGGAAAAGGGCGAGAAAAGGGCGAGAAAGTGGCGCAACGGCAGCACGGAAACTCAAAAGCCCCACCCTGTCCCTGCAAAAAGCGCAGGGACAAGGGTGGGGCACCCGATTCATCGTTACTTCGACTCCTTACACCAGGCCCTGATCCAGCATAGAGTTTGCGATCTTCAGGAAGCCTGCTATGTTGGCGCCGTTCACGAGGTTGCCGGGCGTGCCGTACTTCTCGGCCGTTTCGTAGCAGTTCTTGTGGATGGCGATCATGATCTTGTGCAAACGATCATCGACTTCTTCGCGGGTCCAGGAGATGCGCATACTGTTCTGCGACATTTCCAGTCCGGAGGTGGCAACGCCGCCGGCATTGGCGGCCTTGGCCGGTCCGTAGAGGATTTTGGCGTCGAGGAACAGCCTGGTGGCTTCGAGGGTGCTGGGCATGTTGGCTCCCTCGCTCACGACCTTCACGCCATTCTTTATGAGGTTCGCTGCGTCTTTCGCATTGATCTCATTCTGCGTGGCGCTGGGGAAGGCGCAATCGGCCTTGATGTTCCAGAGCCAGTTGTGATCGAGTTTGCGATCGGTGGCGCTGAAGATGGCCTTCTTGTATTTGTCGGTATAGTCCTTGATGCGGCCGCGGCGGTTGTTTTTCAGGTCCATGATATAGGCGAGTTTGTCGCGGTCGATGCCGTCGGC
>Ga0187869_10002011_pt1 | contig 16934 bp, 17 predicted proteins | sample June2016WEW_13_1_2_FD_132972 | JGI IMG/M metagenome (GOLD analysis project Ga0187869, IMG submission 132972) | Peatland microbial communities from SPRUCE experiment site at the Marcell Experimental Forest, Minnesota, USA - June2016WEW_13_100 | ecosystem: Environmental > Terrestrial > Soil >...
ACCGCGCAGGTCTCCCAATCGAAGCCCATTCCTGAGTTGTTGTACCCGATATCTTTTATCGTCTCACGGACGATGGACGGCATATGGACATAGCAGGAAGTGGTAATCTCTCCCGCGATAATGGCCATTCCCGTGGTGACCATCGTCTCGCAGGCCACCCGCGCCCGAGTATCCTGAGCAATGATCGCATCCAGGATGGAATCCGAAATCTGATCAGCCACCTTATCCGGGTGACCCTCGGTGACCGATTCTGAGGTGAACAAAAAGTCTGTCATTGCCATGGAATATTTCCTCCTTTTCGTACCGTGTTAGGCTTCTATCTCCTCTGGATTGCATTCAATAACATCTTCAGGAAATCGTGTGGCCGCCCATTTTCGTACAAAGCCCTCAATCTCCGAGGCCGTCGAGAATTGGAACAATTGTTCGACCAAAGACCGGGTTTCCTCAAATCTCGACATCCGGAGTACCTTCTTCACTTTTGGAATGGAAATTGGATTCATACTGAATTCATCCAGGCCCAATCCTAAAAGGACGACGGCATAAGCTGGCTCTGCCGCCATCTCTCCGCAAATGGCTACCGGAATTCCGGCCTGATGACCTGACTGAACCACCCACCGGATGATTCTCAGAACGGCCGGATGCAGGGGTTCATAGAGATAGGAGACGTGCTCATTGATCCGATCGACGGCCAACGCATACTGGATCAGGTCGTTTGTTCCGATGCTGAAGAAATCCACCTCTCTCGCTAAAATATCAGCGATGTCCGAGGCAGAGGGAATCTCGATCATGGCCCCGATCTCGATTTTTTCATCAAAGGGAATTTTGGCCCCCGCTAGGCCTTTCTTCACCTCTTCTAAAATGGCTTTCGCCTGTCGGATCTCTTCAATCCCCGAGATCATGGGAAAAAGGATTCTTAGCTTTCCATGGACACTGGCTCGCAAAATCCCCCTCAGCTGGGTCCTAAAGATTTCGGTCTCCCTAAGGCTGAACCGGATCGCCCTTAACCCCAGGGCCGGGTTCAACTCATTGTTCTTCGAATAATTAGGAAGAAATTTATCGCCACCGATGTCCAACGTGCGGATGGTGGCTGCGGCAGGGTAAACATTTTCTACCAGACGCCGATAGGTTTGGAAATGCTCTTCCTCTGTCGGGAGGTCTTTCCGATTCAGATAAAGGATTTCAGTACGATAAAGCCCGATTCCTTCCGCACCATGCATCTTGGCAGACGAAATCTCCTCTACCATTTCAATGTTGGCCTGGAGGCGGACACGAACTCCATCGCGGGTCTCTGCCGGCAGAGAGGCATACTTAAGAATATCACGCTCGATCAATCTGGTCCGGCGTTTTCGTTCGAGAAAGGACTTTGAGACTTCCTCCGTGGGGTTGATGACCACCTCTCCTGTCTCTCCATCGATGATTAAGAGGTCTCCTCCATTGATGAGGGAAGTCGCTACCTGGAGCCCTGCCACTGCCGGGATGCCCAGAGATCGGGAGAGGATGGCTGTGTGGGAAACCTTGCCACCAATATCCGTGATGAACCCTGCCACATGTTCCAGGTTCATCTGAAGGGTATCCGCGGGAGAGAGGTCATGGGCGACGACAATCACTTTCCCTTTGATTCTGGTGATATCATCGTGCTTCCTCCCCAATAGGTTTCGAAAGATCCTCGCCGCCACATAATGAAGGTCGCTGCGCCGTTCCCTCAAATATTCGTCTTCGATGGCTTTGAAGGCCGTGTCCAGCTTCTCCAGGGTGAGATCCAGAGCCCATTCGGCATTCACTTTTTTCTTTCGGATCGTTTCCACGGTATCCTGAAGCAGCATCTCATCCTTCAAGATCATCACATGGACATCCAGGATAAAGGAATGCTTGCGCACTTCCGGGTCCAGAATCTTTTCTTTAATCTCCGTTAACTCATTCTGTGATTCTTGAATCGCATTGAGGAACCGCTTGACTTCCTTCTCCACCTGAGCCGGATCGATTTGCTTCTGAGGAAGACGAACCTTCAGTCGCTCAACCAAATAAGCTTTCCCATCGATGATCCCAGGAGAAGCTCCGATTCCTTGGACGAATTTATTGATCTGTTGCTGAACGGCCATTCCTATTCCTCACCGAATCTATTCTCGATTAACTCACCCAGGGTTTTGATCGCTTGAACTGCATCTTTTCCTTCTGCCTTCAGCGTAATCTTCGAGCCCTTCGAAGCGGCCAACATCAGGATGCCCATGATCGACTTCCCATTGACCTCCAGGCCATCCTTCTCGAGGGTAATCTCTGAAACGAAGTGATTCGCTGTCTTAACCAAAAGAGCAGCGACCCGCGCATGAAGCCCTAAGCGATTCCGAATCGTAAAGGTCTGAACTTCCATCCCCTTCTTCAAAAAAATCAGATGAGGCGATCAGGAGAACTTCTCCCCACCCGACTCGCTCTATACTCTTCTTCCAATTTGGTCTTTCTTAATTCTCAACTCTCAAATCTTAACTCTTCTTCTTATCCACCCTTTTCTTGAGCACCTGGCTGGCCAGATTGATATTTCTTTGACCGTAATCGGTGATAAAAGTGGCCAGGGTTTCAAGGTCCATATTGTCCTGATAAGTCGCCAGCTTTAGCAACATCGGAAGGTTGACTCCTGTGATCACTTCTATCTTCTTCTCTTCTAGGAAAGAGAGGCTGATATTGGAAGGGGTTCCTCCGTACATGTCGGTCAAGATCAGCACCCCTTGCCCGGCATCCACTTTTCGGAGGGCAGAAATGATCTTTTCCCGGATCTCCTCTGATCCCTCCTTCGGATCAATCGAGACGGGTTGAAATTGTCTCAATTCTTCTCCCACCACCAACCGAGCAGCGCAGATCATCTCCTCAGCCAGACGACAATGGGTCACCACAATCACCCCGACCATCTCTCTTCTCATCCCTTCTCCGCATCGCGGTGTTGTACGGACAAAAACACTCCCCGCTCCACCAACTCCTCCCGGAGCATCTCTGCCAGCCGGTTGACGATCACGATAGACCGATGTCTCCCTCCGGTACATCCCACGGCAATGGTCAAATGGGTCTTCATCTCCTTTTCATACAGGGGGAGAAGAAACCGGATTAAATCTTGAAGGCGCCGCAAAAATTCTTTTGTCTCTTCCCACTGGAGGACATATTCGGATACCTTTGGATGATCCCCCTTCAATCGTTTCAGCTCCTCAACGAAATAAGGATTGGGCAAAAAACGAACGTCCATCAAAAGGTCCGTTTCAAAAGGTATCCCGTAGCTATATCCAAACGAAAGGAGGGTAACCGTCATCCGGCCTGAACTTCTTCCCTCCTCGGCGTACTGCTGGACCTTTTCTTTCAGTTGATGGACATTTAATTGCGATGTATCAATCACCTGATTGGCCATATCTCTGATAGCTTGAAGTCTTTTTCGTTCCAGCTGGAGCCCTTCTCGGATCGATCCGCCTACCGCCAAAGGATGCTGACGACGGGTTTCGCTGAATCGCCTCATCAGAACCGGGTCGGAAGACTCCAAAAAGAGAATCTCGATGGGGCACCCTTCCCTCTTCAAGTCCTGGAGGATTCTTCTCGAATCGGACAAGAAATCGACTTCTCCTCCCATCCCTGCTGCCTGCCCCGAGCCAATCCCGCCGCTGGCGGGGTTCAGGGCCTGCTGGCCGACGGGGTAGGAGGCTTCTCCCCGAATGTCCTCCACCACAGCCACCTTGGAGATCTTTCCGTCCGACTGATCGCACAGTTCTATGAATTTAGGTAAAAGGAGGATGGGTAGGTTATCCACACAATAAAAGCCAACGTCCTCTAAGGCTTTAATCGCCGTAGTCTTGCCCGACCCGGAAAGGCCGCTGATGAGAATCACTCGCAGACTCTTCACTCCACTTCACCCTCGACCTCAAATCGATCTCCCCCTGTTTCTTCCATCTTGCGGAGGAGTTTTTTCTCAAACTCCAGCGCCGAATCGTATCCCATCACCTTCAAAAGGTGATTGCGGACAGCGACTTCGATGATGGTCGTTAAATTCCGAGCGGGTGTGACAGGGATTCTAAACATCGGAAGCTCAACGTCCAAGATGGAAAATTTTTCTTCTTCAAACCCCAACCGGTCGTACTCCCTCTGGGCATCCCATTCCGTCAGCTCCAGGACGAGCTCAATTTTCTTCTTATCGCGGATGGCCTCGACCCCAAAAAGGCTCCGGATGTTGATGATTCCCAAACCCCGGATCTCCATGTGGTGTTGGATCACTTCAAAGCCACTTCCGACAACAGACGTAGGAGATCGCTTCTGAATATGAACCATATCGTCCGCCACCAGTCGGTGTCCTCGGAGGATCAGATCCAAGGCACATTCACTCTTCCCGATCCCGCTTTTGCCCAGGATGAGCACGCCCACCCCGAAGACATCCATGAGGACCCCGTGGAGGCTGCTTGTGGCGGAAAGCTTTTCTTCTAAGAACCGGGTGATCTGCTCAATGAAATCGAAAGAACGCATATCGGTCCGAAAAACAGGGATGTCTTTCTCATCGGCTTCCCGGAGCAGAAGTTCAGGAATCTCCAGACCCCGCGTGATGACCAAACAGGACAACGGAAGGCTGCAAATCTTATGGATTACGTTCTCCTGCATCTCGGGAGTCAGCGTGTTGAAATAAGCCATTTCTGTATTTCCAATGATCTGGAGGCGCTCCGGGTTGATGAACGGGATAAAACCCGCTAGGGCCAACCCCATCTTCTGGACTTGCGAATGGGTAATCTTCTTACGGAGCCCTTTTCGCCCGGCCATCAGGGTGAGTTCCAAATGGTGTTCCCGAGCCTGCTCCAGCTCTTGTACAGCGATACTGTCCATCGACTAATATTTCTCATCCTCTTCGGAGATGACTTGGAAAAGCTCCCTCTGGGAAGGAGCCTCCATCAATCTCTTCTTGAAGGAAGGCTCTTTGAGCAGGGTGACGATGCGACCCAGAAGTTTTAAATTATCCACCGCCGAATTCTCCGGGGCGATCACCAGAAAGAAGAGATGGCTGGGTTTTTGATCGATGGAATCAAAATCCACGCCCTTGAGAGACCGGCCAAAAGAGACGAAGAAATTCTTCAGTTTTTTTAATCGACCATGGGGGATGGCAATCCCTTCTCCAATTCCCGTCGATCCCAGTTTTTCCCGGTCGAGGAGCACTTGAAGCAGTTCTTCCACAGAGGTCACTTGACAGGGTTTTACCAAAACATTCGATAACTCCTTCAGAATGGATGGCTTGTCCGTTCCCTTCAGGTCCGAGAGCACCCACTCTTCGTTTAGATAATCCATGATCTTCATCGTTCCCTCTTGAACGCCCCGTTATTTGGGATGAGGTTCCACCCACCCGTAACCTCCGTTTTTTGAGCGATACACGACATTCATTTGTCCAGAATCCGAATTGATAAACGCCAGAAAATCCTTTTTCGAAAGGGACAATTGAGAAAGGGCTTCTTCAACCGACATGGGCTTTGCAATCGTGCGTTTCCTCTGGATGAGTCGAGGGGGCTCTCCCTCTTCTTTTCCTTCTCCCGCCTTCCCACTCCTTGGAAAAGGGGTCTTGAAAGAAGACGGAACCGCTCTTTTCCGTATTACCTTCCCCCTCCGTTCACGAATCTGTCGCTCCATCTTATCCACCATCTGATCGATGGCGGCATAAAGGTCGTTGTCCCTTCCTTGGCTATTGAAAGCCCCTCTGTTTCCGACAACAGTGATTTCGGCAATATGCCGAAATTTTTCTACCGCCAGGACGACATGAACCTCTCTTGGATTTTCGATATATTTTTGAAGCTTCTGAACCTTGTCCCTCACATAGGCCTTGATCCCTTCGTCTGCTTCCATATGCCGAAATGTCACTGCAACCTGCATGGGTCCCCCTGCCTCTTTACCAAAGTGTGTGAAGTTCACGAGAAATCATGGCACGACAACGATCCGATCATTCTCTCAAAAAATCTTCCTCCGTTCGTTGGAGGAAAGGATCTTCATCATCTCTCGATATTTCGATACGGTCCTCCGGGCGATATGGATGTTCATCCCCTGGAGAATCTGAACCAATTTCTCATCGCTGTAGGGTTTTCTTGGATCTTCTTTCGCGATGATCTCCCGAACCAGATTCTTGACGCTTTCCGAAGCCATCGTCTCCCCCTGGGTGGAGGTGATTCCAGCATTGAAGAAGAATTTTAATTCATAAATTCCTTGGGGGGTGTGTGCATATTTGTTGTGGGTGACGCGGCTGATCGTGGATTCATGCATTTGGATATCTTCCGCGACATCCCGAAGCACGAGCGGCTTGAGAGATTGGATCCCTTTGTCCAAAAATTCCCTCTGGAATTTCACGATGCTTTTGGCGACCTTGTAAATTGTCCTTTGCCGTTGGTGAATGCTGCGGATCAGCCAGAGGGCGGATCGAAGTTTGTCCTGAACATATTTTCGGTCCCCTTCTAAAGCAACACGGCTGCCGTTGAGGATGTTCCGGTAAAAAGAATTGATCCTGAGTCTCGGGATCCCGTCATCGTTCAGATAGATGACATAATCTCCCTCCACCTTATAAATATAGACGTCGGGAATGATCTCTTGGATCACCTCGCCTCCAAAGGCCTTTCCCGGTTTGGGATCCAATTTGGAAATGAGAGAGGCAGCGCGATTCACTCGATCTAAAGACACCCCTAAGCGTTTGGCAATGGCCGGGTAATTCCGATTTTTCAAAAGAGAGAGATGTTCGGAAACAATTTTCTCCGCAAGGAGATCTCGGGGGCTGATCTGCTCCAGTTGGATGAGGAGGCATTCTTTAAAATCTCTCGCCGCCACTCCCACCGGATCGAATTGCTGAACCTTTCGCAGGACTCTCTCCACGACCTCCATCGGAAGGCTGGTTTCTGAGCAGATGTCTTCCAAGGAAATCCTCAGATATCCGTCTTCATCCAGATTTCCGATGATCCACGTCCCGGCTTCCCGCTCTTCGTCTGTGAAACGCGAGAGTTGAAGTTGCCACTGAAGGTGATCTGTAAGGGTTGTTCTCTTCGTGAGAAAATTCTCAAAGGAGGGCCTTTCTTCCCCGTCTTGGGACACCCGAGAACTCTTCTCAAATGGCGTGAGGTTCGAATTCTCCAAATAGTTCTCCCAATCAAACTCGTCCCCCCCCTCTCCGTTTCCTTTTACCTCTGGGGTCACCTCGGGTTCGGGAGCAGCTTCTGTTTCCTCCTCGTCAGCCGCCGGGGCCTCGCCTTCTGCCAGTTCCTTCTCCTCTTCCGCCTCTTCCAGGAGTGGGTTTTCCTTCATCTCCTGGCTGATCATGTCTACCAGTTCAAGGCGGGTCAATTGGAGAAGCCGGATCGCCTGCTGGAGTTGAGGCGTGATCACCAGCTGTTGAACGAGCTTAGCCGTTTGTTTGATCTCTAAAGCCATTTTACTTCCATAATCTCCCCTGTGCCGGGGAGTCTATACTCTTTTTCTCTTCCTTTTGACTGAGGCGTCTGCCCCCTAACTCGAACCCATCTCCCAAATAGATCTTCTTCGCCTTCTCACTTTGAGCGATCTTTTCGGGGCTTCCTTCCTCCAGGATACGTCCCTCGTTCAGGATATACGCCCGGTCGCAAACTCCCAGTGTTTCCCGGACATTATGATCTGTAATTATAATGCCAATCCCCCTTGATTTCAATTGACGGATGATGGCCTGGATATCCAAAACGGCGATGGGGTCAATTCCTGAAAAGGGTTCATCTAAAAGGATGAAAGAAGGTGAGAGCACTAAGGCTCGTGTAATCTCCACCCGCCTGCGCTCGCCTCCCGAGAGAACATAGGCTTTCTGTTTACGTAGCGCGGAGAGTCCCAATTCGTTTAAGAGTTTCTCCAGTCTATCTTTCCTCTCCTCTTTGGAGAGCGGAAGGGTCTCCAAAATCGCCATCAGATTCTCTTCGGTCGTCAGTTTTCTAAAAACCGATGGCTCCTGAGGAAGGTACCCGATTCCTTTTCTCGCTCTCAAGTACATGGGAAGATGACTAATCTCCTCATCGTTGAGATAGATCTTCCCCCCGTTGGGTTGATACAATCCGACGATCATGTAAAAAATGGTCGTCTTCCCGGCACCGTTAGGTCCCAGCAGTCCCACCACTTCTCCCCCTTGGATCTCGATACTTACCGAGTCCACAACCTTTTTATGACGAAATGACTTGATCAACCCCTCACATAAGATACGCGACATCTTACTCCCGGTTCTTAGTTCGGTGTAATTTAGTTCGGAGATTTAAAAACTCCGAATTCCGAACTCATAACATAAAACTGTTACTTTTTCTTTTCCGATTTGGGCTTTTTCTCTTCCCCTTCCTCTTTGGGAGGTGGGGTAATGCTGGTGTTGACGCGCCCTCCCTTCGCCGGTTCGACCACGCTCCTCTCCTCCTCGACGTAGAAGGTGATCCGCTCCCCCCGGACCACATTCGTCCCTTCACGAACCACCGCGTCTCCGTCCAGGATCACCTTATTCTTGTCCTGATCAAAAGTAGCCTTCTGGCCGGTAGCCCGGCGATCCAATTGGACGACCTTCACGTTGCCGATCGCAATGACCTCCTTCATCTTTTTCGTGTCGGGATCATAAATCACGACCAGCGTATTGGCATACAGTGTGACGTCCTCCTGTTTCGCTACTACATTTCCCTTAAAAGTAACCTTGTTCTGCTTCTGATCCGCCTCCACCGTGTCGGAGGCGATATCGATGGGGGCGCGACTGGTAGTAAATCCAAAACCCTTATCGGTTTTGATGGTTCTCTCCCCGCCTTTTCCGCTCCCCTTCTTCTCCTGCGTCTCCCCTGAGACGAAAAAGAGAAGAAGGCAAGATAGAATGACAAGGAGACGGATCGCCCGGTTTGCCTTCATACCTTGTTTTTTCCTTTCAGGTGAGTCTTTACCTGGCTGAGAATTCTAAACGTCTTGGCTTCCACATTGACCAGCATCCCCTTGCCCGTCATGCGAATCTGTTCCCCTTCGATCTCCACGGGATCGGAAGTGCTCACGATCTGCTCCGAATGATGATAGGAGGCGGATCGGGTCTTCAACTGATACCCATCGTTCGAGGTAAGCACAACATCCCCCGTCAAGTCCACATTTTTCGAGTCCTGATAAATCTTCCCCTCCTTGCTGGTGAGATAGAAGATCCGCCCTTCTTTCGCATAAAAAGTCACTTTCACATCTTCCAAAACCATGATGTTTTGTCCTTCGTATTGACGAACAGATTTCGCCTCCAGCTCCCAAGTCTTTTGGCCGTGCTTGTCCTCTGCAAGATGAACTGTCCGCATTACCTGGGTAGCGTCGCCGGCAGAAACCTTCGGAACCTTCTCCGCGGCTTCCGACGCCCTTCTCTCCCGAAGGTTCGCCCAAAGACGGACGAGGACAATGCCACCGATCAACAGAATCGCAATTAACAGAGCAAACTTAAGTCTTTTCATATTTGAGCCCTGGGTTAGGGGTTTCACTATCTCCGAACTCCGAACTAATCACTCTGGACTCTTTACACCACGCCCGCCTTCAGCAGGTCGTGAAGATGAATGATCCCCGCAGGGACTTTGTCACCTGTTTTCTCGAAAACAAAAAGAGAGGTGATCGAATGCTCCTCCATCTTCTGCACGGCCTTCGCCGCCAAGGCATCCTTTTCAATCCACTTTGGGTTCTTCGTCATCACCTCAGAGGCCTCCCGATTGAAAAGATCGCTGAACTTTTCCAAAGCCCGCCTCAAATCTCCGTCGGTAATCACGCCGACCAGATGCCCATCGGCGTTACAGACCCCGGTCACCCCCAATCGTTTTGAGGTAATCTCGAAAATCGCGTCCTTCATCAACGTCTTCTCTGAAACCACCGGAAATGCCTTTCCAACATGCATCAGGTCCTCCACCTTCAGGAGAAGCCTCTTCCCCAGCGCACCGCCAGGGTGGAGGATGGCAAAATCCTCTTTTTTGAAATCCCTCTTCCCCATGAGGGCGATGGCCAAGGCATCTCCCAGAGCGAGGGTCACTGTAGTGCTGGCGGTGGGCGCCAAACCAAATGGACAAGCTTCCTCTTTCACATGGACATTGAGGTTCACATCCCCGGCCTTTGCCAGCGTGGAGCTTGTGTTTCCGGTGAAGGTGATCAAGCGGTTTCCGTATCGTTTGATGAGAGGCAGGGCTTCCAAAAGCTCTCGAGTCTCTCCGCTATTGGAGATGGCGATGATCACATCCTCCTTGGCCAACATCCCAAAATCTCCGTTGAGCCCTTCTGCGGGGTGAAGAAAAAAAGAGGGGGTCCCCGTGCTGGCAAAGGTGGAGGAGATTTTTCGGCCTATTAGTCCCGATTTTCCCATGCCCATGAGCACGACTTTCCCTTTACAATGATAAAGCAACTCCACCGCCCGTGAGAAATCCTCATCCACTCGTTCCACTAAATCGAGAATGGACTGCGCCTCTACCCTCAATACCCGCTTTGCCTCTTTAACGATATCCAATGATGCAGGTCTCCTTTTCCCCCCCACCCTCTCCCTCCCCCTCGAGGGGGGAGGGTTAAGAGGGGGTGAACACTAGGCGCTATGCGCTTTACGATCCGTGTATGCCTTCAAACCTCTCCCTTTTCCCTTAACTTTTGTTTTCTTCCCCCGCCGAATCGAGGCCCTGATAAACTCCCTGAAAAGAGGATGCGGATCCACCGGCTTCGATTTGAATTCCGGGTGGAACTGGCATCCGAGAAACCAGGGGTGGCCTTTCAGTTCGATAATTTCGACAAGCTCCCTGTCAGGAGAGACGCCACTGAATACCATTCCTGCTTTCCCTAAAATATCCATATAGGCATTGTTAAATTCGTAACGATGGCGGTGCCGCTCGTTTATCAATTTTTTGTTATACGCCTCAAGAGCCAGACTTCCTTCTTCGAGCCGGCAGGGATAAGACCCCAGTCTCATGGAACCGCCCTTTTCCGAATCACATGTTCGTTTCTGAACGACCTGATTGCGATCCACCCACTCCTCGATAAGATAGATCACAGGGTGTGGCGTGTGGGAGTCGAATTCTTCGCTGTTCGCCCCTTTCAGGCCGGCGCAGTGTCTGGCTATTTCAATCACCGCGCACTGCATCCCCAGGCAGATTCCGAAATAAGGGATTCGTTTCTCCCTGGCATATTGAATCGCTTTGATCTTTCCTTCAATTCCCCTTGTGCCGAACCCTCCTGGCACGAGAATGCCATTGGCCTCCTTGAGAAAATGCTCCGGCCCCTCTTTGTCAACCTGCTCTGAATCGATATATTTCAGGTTCACGCGGGCATCGTTGGCAATGCCTCCGTGGATCAACGCCTCCGTTAAACTTTTGTAGGATTCGACCAAGCCGACATATTTCCCCACTACGGCGATGGTCGTCTCGAAACGGGGATGTTTGGCCCTTTTGACGATACGCTCCCACCCCCGCAGGTTTGGCCGCCCGGTCCAGATGTTGAGTTTTTCGACAATCTTTTCGTCCAGCCCCTCCTGATGAAAGACAAGGGGAACTTCATAAACCGTCTCCACATTCCTGGCCGTGATCACCGCATCTTTGTCCACATTGCAAAAGAGGGCGATTTTGGCTTTCACATCGGGAGAAAGCAATCGATCGGTCCGGCAAAGAAGAATGTCTGGCTGGATACCAATTTCTCGAAGCTCCTTGACGCTATGCTGGGTCGGCTTCGTCTTTAACTCCCCGGCGGTTTGGATGTAGGGCACCAAGGTGAGGTGGATGTAAAGCGTATTCTCCCTGCCCACATCTCCTCGAATCTGCCGGATCGCCTCCAAAAAAGGAAGGCTCTCGATGTCGCCGACGGTTCCACCCACCTCGATGATGACAATGTCTACATCCTGCGCCAAGTCGAGAATCTTAGACTTGATCTCATCGGTGATATGCGGAATCACCTGGACCGTGCTGCCCAGGTAGTCCCCTCTTCTCTCTTTGGAGATGACCGAATCGTAGATCTGTCCGGTGGTGAAATTATTCTTCTTCGACGTCTTGACGTTGGTGTAGCGCTCGTAGTGGCCTAAATCGAGGTCCGCCTCTGCGCCATCGTCGGTCACGTAGACCTCTCCGTGCTGGAAAGGATTCATGGTTCCCGGGTCTACATTGATGTAGGGATCGAACTTGAGGAAATTGACTTTCAAGCCCCTCAACTCCAGGAGGGACCCGATCGATGACGACGCCAGTCCCTTTCCCAGAGAGGAAACCACGCCTCCGGTCATGAAAATATATTTGGTCCTCGAATTCGCCAAGACATCCTCCCTTCCCCTCAACACGAAGAACGGGGACTCAAAAATCTTTCGATCAACTCAAACCCCTTCTCAATAAAGATTCCGGATTGAGCCGCTGAAACTTCGTCAAACGCCTTCCGATGGCCGGAGGTGTCCCCGCCCTCGTTGGAATAGATGGCGAAAGGAACCGGATCAGCCGTATGCGTCCTAACAGAGAGCGGCGTCGGATGATCGGGGATGACCATAATCTTGTACCGTTTGAATTCCTTCATCCCCTCTAAAATCGTCCCCACAATCTTTTGGTCAAAAGCCTCGATGGCTTCAACCTTCAGCCGAAGATTCCCCATGTGACTCGCTTCATCGGGGGCCTCCACATGAACATACACAAAATCTTTTTTCCTCAAGCCCTTCAGGGTATACTGGGCTTTCCCGTCGTAATTCGTGTCAACGAATCCCGTAATCCCCGGAACCTCCATCACTTCCAATCCTGCTAAGATTCCAATCCCCTTGATCAGATGGACCGCTGAGATCACGTAGCCATCAATTCCGAACCGTTCCTTCAGCGGGATCATCTGCGGCGAACGCCCTTGCCCCCAAAGCCAGATAGAGTTGGCAGGAGGAAGCCCGCTTGCCTCACGGGCTTGATTAACAGGATGATTTTTGAGAAGCCGCCGAGATTCCTTCATCAAGGAAAGGACGGGGTCTGCCATCTGAGGAAGGCAGGAAGATATTTCCTTACCGGTGAGGTCATGCGGAGGGGGAACGCTCAGCTTTGCCAGGTTTGAGAATTTCGCCGCTCCGTTCTTCAAAACCATGAGATGCCGATAGCTCACTCCCGCATAGAACCGAATCTCGTCCGTTCCCATCTGTTTGTCGATATCGAGGATGATCTTCCTCGCTTCCTCATTCGTGATGTGGCCGGCAGAGAAATCTTCCATGAAGATCTTGTTCCCCTGGAATTTCAGGGTGACCAGATTACATCGGAAGGCGATATCATCCGCCGCAAGTTTGACCTTCAGGCTCGCGGCTTCCAAAGGACCTCTTCCGGTATAATAACGGACGGGGTCGTATCCGAAGATGGAGAGGTTGGCGATCTCGCTCCCCGGGGTAAAACCTTCCGGAATGGTCCTGACCAAACCGATCTCCCCTTGGCTCGCCATCCAATCCATGTGGGGGGTCCCGGCGACCATCAATGGAGTCCTCCCTCCCAGGCTCTCAACCGGGTAGTCTGCCATCCCATCTCCAACGATAATAACATACTTCACCTTCTCCGGCATTTCCCAACATCCTCAAAACCTCTAAATATACCAAAAACTTACAAATGTCAAATCAAAAGCGAAAAACATTAGCAAAAGGCATGCCAAATTTTAGGGAGGGCTGCAAGATTAACCTTTAACCTTGGGAAGGACCGTCTCTTTTATATATCGGACCACTCTTTCCATCTCCATTTGACTCTCCTTATTCTGGTTGCGCACAGGGAGTCTCAGATGCCCTTTGAGATCTTTTCCCTCAAATCCGATTTTCACTGCCTCCTTCAGGAAGGATTCTGGAAGCTCCTCATTCAACTCCACTCCGTTCATGACCGCCCATGCCAAAGTCCACGCTCGTGCCACATTAGAAATGTTATACCCTCCTCCCCCTAAAGCCACCCATCTCGGAGCCAGATCTTTGATTTTCCTGAGAACTCTTTCATACCCGGATAGGGAGAGGTGAAGATTTGTTAAAGGGTCGTTATAAAACGTATCGACCCCCAATTGGGTCACCACTACGTCAGGTTTGAAGGCCTGGACAAGTCCAGGGACAACCTCCTCAAAGGCCCAAGAGTAGACTTCATCATCGGTACCGGGAGGGAAAGGAAGATTGACGGAATATCCCTCTCCCTCCCCTTTTCCAATCTCGTGCTCAAAACCGGTTCCTGGAAAGAGCGTGTATCCGGTCTCGTGGAGTGAAATCGTCAAAACCCGGTTGGTTTCATAGAACGCTTCCTGAACGCCATCCCCATGATGCGCATCGATATCAATATAGACCACTCTCTTCCCCAGCCTCAGAAGTTTCATAATCCCAATAACTGGATCGTTGATATAGCAGAATCCAGAAGCACGCCCCCCCATGGCATGGTGAAGCCCTCCCGCGATGTTAAAAGCGACCTCGCCCTTTCCCTCTGCAACAAAATCCACTGCCTGAAGTGTGGCCCCTGTTACCAGAAGTGACCAGTTATAAAGCCCCTGGAAGACGGGGTTATCTCCCGGTCCCAGTCCGTAGGAGTAGGCGGTCTCCAAAAGGTGTCCTTCATTCGCCTGTCTCAGTATATTCAAATAGTCCTCGCTGTGAAAAACGGTTAGATCTTTTTCTTCAGCTTTGATGGTGGAAATAAATTGAACGGAAGGGAGGTCGAGGAGTCCGTAGGCCTTGACAAGATCGTGGGTCAACTTAAGCCGGATGACTTGAAGAGGATGAGTGGGCCCATAATCATAATCAAGATAGGCGTCAGTATAGATAAAGGCTGTCGTCATCTGAACGGATTAACTTCTCTTCATGGAAGAGTCAACGCAACTCCTTCTAAAATAGCCACTCAAATTTACCTTGATATCAACCGTTTTTCAAGATGGACCCAAGAAATAGTTGGTCGGAAAACGTAAGTTCCGACCTGCAATTATTAAAGGGGGCGCATAAAGCAGTCCACTTTGAAAGACCAATGGCAGTCATTGTGAGGAACCCACTATGGCCGGACGACGGGCCATCTCAGGGCTGGCTGCGTTTCGTTCGCAATCACATCTCTGTCTCCATGCAAACTATCTTGTGCCTCGAGCAATTGTTTATGAATGAAAATTGGTGCCGCCAAATTTATTGTTTTATCACTTAAGAAGCCGCGAATAAACTCCCTTCCCAGCACGGTCTCCGAAAAAGCTTGAAATTCTCAGACACTCGCACGAATGCCCAAAGAGCCTTTCTTTCTCATGGGCAGTATCCTAAAACTTCCTCTTAAAATGCAAAGTTCCGCGACACAAAATACACTGTTAACCCCATAGGCTTCTCCGGTCGGCTTTAGTAGCCTAATGAATAGCTGCCTCATTTCTAAAAAACCATCTTCATGGAAGGAGTTCATAATGACAACGGTCATGACGATGCACCAGCCGATTCTCTCCCTCATCGCCGGGATACTCATCCTGATTTTCCCAAGGCTCCTGAACTTTATTGTGGCGATCTATTTAATTATCGCAGGCATTGTAGGTTTGCTTCGTTAGCGCTGGCGGATTGCTTATCCGAGGTCGCAGGACGCGGGAGAGAGCGAAGAGGAATTTCCGTTCTCATTTCATACCCAAGAAAGGAGGCGTGACGTGAAATTACCCCCCATTCATCAACCACTACTTTCCTTAATCGCCGGGATACTGATTCTCATCATGCCCGGATTATTAAACCTCATTGTTGCGGTGTACCTGACCGTTGTCGGCCTCTTAGGCCTGATGCGTCGTTAAAATCGGCTCTTCTGTCTCTAAAATATTGGTGCAAAACCAGAGACATATTCGACGTGATATCCAAGAAGCCCAAGAAACCGTGGACGTTAGAGCTGGGAGCAACCGCTTCGAGGAGCTATATTCCATTGGCGAGCGACGGAGACCTGAAGGAGGACATCTGTGCTTTCGCAAGGCAGGGGCAAGGGGAAGTGGTATTGGCCATCGTTCCCAGATTCGTAGCGCGCCTGACGCAGATGCACGAAGTGCCGCTGGGGACGGAAGTATGGGGAGATTCATCGGTTGGTATACCGAGCGAAATCGTTGCGGAAAGATTCAGAAATATCTTTACTGGTGAAAGGGTCGATGCCTCAGAGCGGGATGGGAAGAACCGATTAATCCTCGGTCAGATATTTGCGAATTTTCCAGTGGCCGTGTTGGAGGGGATATGAAACTTCTTTATGAATGGGGAATTCCGTCAGCGGGCTTTTTCATTTGGATTGTGCTGACTTTTATCATTGTCCGGGCCTTCGTATGCTATTTGGGTAAAAAGGGGGATCAAGACCAGCGGCTTTTTAATAAAATCCTTTCATCCGTTTTGGGAACGCCGCTCATCCTATTTATCCTCGTCCTCGGCTTGAAACTCTTCCTCGATGCCATTCCTCCCGTTCCTGCCAAATGGGAGAAATACACGGATGCCGTTGTGCTCATCCTCTTCGCCCTGGCCGTTTATGTCTTCGTAGACAAGTTGATGATACAAGTTCTACGGCGATACGGCAAGAAGTTGGAGATGATCGCTTCCTCAGAAGGATTGGTCAAGGCGATCTACCGAAGCATCCTTCTCATCTTTATCCTCCTCATTATCCTCGACAGTCTCAAGATCACGATTACTCCCTTTATCGCGTCTTTGGGAATCGGAGGAGTGGTGATCGGACTTGCCATGCAGGACACCCTCTCAAATTTTTTCTCTTGGGCATATATCGTTTCAAATAAGCCGGTGCGGATCGGAGACTATATTCAACTCGAGGCGGGGAAAGAGGGTTACGTCGAACGAATCGGGTGGAGGAACGTGCGGATCAGAATGCTCTCCAATAATACCTTGATCGTCCCCAACAATAAACTGGTGAGCAGCCTCGTGACCAACTTCCATCTCCCTGAGTCGGAATTAGCGGTCCTCGTCAACGTGGGCGTTGCTTATCTGAGCGACCTTGAGAAGGTGGAAAAGGTGACCATCGAAGTGGCCGAAGAAGTTCTTC
>Ga0187869_10002038_pt1 | contig 16792 bp, 13 predicted proteins | sample June2016WEW_13_1_2_FD_132972 | JGI IMG/M metagenome (GOLD analysis project Ga0187869, IMG submission 132972) | Peatland microbial communities from SPRUCE experiment site at the Marcell Experimental Forest, Minnesota, USA - June2016WEW_13_100 | ecosystem: Environmental > Terrestrial > Soil >...
AAGATTGTGCAGTTATGTTGCCATCGCGCAGGGACTGCTGCCACAGGAGAGTTGGTTTGCACTGGGACGCCTGCTCACTACCGCCGGCGGGCAGCCGGCTCTTCTTTCCTGGAGCGGTTCCATGTTTGAGTACCTCATGCCGCTGCTGGTGATGCCGACATACGACAACACGCTGCTCGACCAGTCCTGCCGGGCGGCGGTGCGAAGGCAGATCGAGTACGGCAAAAAGCGCGGCGTGCCATGGGGCATTTCCGAATCCGGCTACAATGCGATCGACGTCCTTCTCAACTACCAGTATCGGGCGTTTGGGGTGCCCGGTCTGGGGCTGAAACGCGGGCTGGCTGAGGATCTGGTTATTGCACCGTATGCCTCTGCCCTCGCGCTGATGGTGGCCCCTGAAGAGGCCTGCTTAAATCTCGAGCGGCTGGCTGCTGAAGGATTTGAAGGGCGATATGGTTTCTATGACGCAATCGACTACACTCCGTCGCGTTTGCCGCGCGGGCAATCGAACGCCGCGGTCCGGCTATTCATGGCCCATCATGAGGGGATGATCCTCCTCTCCCTGTCTTATTTGCTCCTGAACCGTCCTATGCAAAAGCGCTTCGAGTCGGATGCGTCATTCCGGGCGACTACGCTCTTGCTCCAAGAGCGGGTCCCAAAAGCCTCAGCGTTCTATGTGCCCGCCGCCGAGTCTTACGACTCACGGACAACTTCGAGCGGTCCGGAGATGTCGGTTCGGGTTTTCAGCAGTCCCGACACTCCGATACCTGAGGTGCAGTTGTTGTCAAACGGCAGATACCACGTGATGGTCACGAACGCTGGCGGCGCTTACAGCCATTGGAAGAACATCGCCGTCACGCGCTGGCACGAAGACACCACAAGCGACAACTGGGGAACGTTCTGCTACATCCGCGACCTGGCGAGCGGGGAGTTCTGGTCAAACACCTATCAGCCGGCGCTCAAGCGATCACAAAGTTACGAAGTCATTCTCTCGGAGGCGCGAGCTGAGTTCCGCTCCAGCGGCCGCGAGTTGGACACCCACACCGAGATCGCTGTTTCGCCCGAGGACGATATCGAACTGCGCAGAATCAGCATCACCAACCGTTCTTCGACACGCAGAGCAATTGAAATAACAAGTTACGCAGAAGTCGTCCTTGCATCGCCGGCTGCCGACGCGCTGCATCCCGCATTCAGCAATCTCTTTGTTCAGACCGAAATCATCCAGCAGCAGCAGGCGATCCTCTGCACTCGCCGGCCCCGTTCCAGCGGAGAAAAGACACCATGGATGTTTCATTTAATGGCCGTTTATGGGGCTGAAATCGGAGAAATTTCCTATGAAACCGATCGGATGCGATTCATCGGCCGGGGACATACCGTCGCCGATCCACAATCGATGACCGATGCTGCGGCGCTTTCGGGCAGCGAGGGATCCGTGCTGGATCCGATTGTCGCAATCCGCCGTCATATAACGCTTGATCCGGAAGAAACGGCAACGATCAATATTGTTTCCGGCATCGGGGAAACGCGCGACACTTGCATGGCTCTTGTTGAGAAATACCAGGATCGGCGCATGGCGGATCGCGTCTTCGACCTTGCATGGACACATAGCCAGGTGGTGCTGCGTCAACTCAATGCTACGGAGGCCGACGTGCAACTCTATGCGCGCCTTGCCAGTTCCGTCATTTACGCCAATTCACTGCTGCGGGCCGATGCCAGCATCCAGATCAAAAATGCGCGAGGACAATCCGGCCTATGGGGCTACTCTATTTCCGGAGATCTGCCGATCGTGCTGGTGCGGATCGGAGACCCGGCCAATATCGATCTCGTACGCCAACTCGTGCAGGCTCATGCGTACTGGCGCTTGAAGGGACTGTCGGTCGACATGGTGATCTGGAACGAAGATCATGCCGGTTATCGGCAAGGGCTCCACGAACAAATCATGGGGCTGATTGCCGCAGGCATTGAAGCCAACGTAACAGACCGGCCGGGAGGCATCTTTGTAAGGCCCGCAGAGCAAATATCGGGCGAGGACCGCATTCTGCTCCAAACGGTCGCTCGTGCCATCATCACTGACAGCCGGGGATCTCTGGCGGACCAGGTCAACCGTCGCACCCCTCCGGACGTGCCAGTCCCAAATTTTACGCCGACCAGAATCCGCCGCACTGAAGCCCCGCCGGCTGCCGCGTTGCCTCGCCGCGATCTGGTTTTCTTTAACGGAATGGGGGGGTTCACCCCTGATGGGCGTGAGTATGTAATTACGACCGCACACGGGCAAGTAGCGCCAGCGCCGTGGACGAATGTGTTGGCAAATCCGCTTTTCGGAACCGTCATCTCAGAGAGCGGCGGCGCTTGCACCTGGAGCGAGAATGCCCATGAATTCCGCATCACGCCTTGGAACAACGATCCCGTAAGCGATTCGAGCGGAGAAGCCTTTTACATCCGCGACGAAGAGAGGGGCCACTTTTGGTCACCCACACCGTTGCCAAGTCCCGGAGCGACGCCTTACGCCAGCCGGCACGGATTCGGCTACAGTGTTTTCGAGCACACGGAACGCGGCATCCGCTCGGAAATGTGGGTTTACGTGGCTTTGGACGCGCCGGTCAAATTCACAGTATTGAAAGTGCGAAACGAATCCGGCCGGTCCCGCCGGCTTTCCGCCACGGGCTATGTGGAATGGGTGCTGGGAGATTTGCGGGCGAAATCGGCCATGCACGTGATAACCGAAGTCGACCCTAACAGCGGCGTGCTTTTCGCGCGGAATCCGTACAACACGGAGTTTGCCGATCGGGTGGCCTTTTTCGACGTGGATAATGAGACTCGGACCTTCAGCGGTGACCGGAAGGAGTTCCTTGGGCGAAATGGCGCGCTTCGGAATCCGGCCGCCATGACCCGGTTGCGGCTTTCCGGGAAGACAGGCGCCGCTTTAGATCCCTGCGCCGCGGTCCAAGTTCCCCTTGAACTCTCCGACGGGGAGGAATGCGAGATCATTTTCAGGCTTGGAGTCGGACGTGACGCTGACGACGCCGGCAACCTGGCACGCCGCTTCCGTGGATCTGTTGCGGCGCGCAGCGTGCTCGAAGCGGTCTGGCAGTACTGGAATCACACGCTCGGCGCCGTTCAAGTGGAAACGCCCGATCAGTCTCTCAATGTGCTGGCCAACGGCTGGCTTGTGTACCAGACTCTTGCGTGCCGCATTTGGGCTCGGAACGGATACTACCAGCCAGGCGGCGCCTTCGGCTTCCGGGACCAGTTGCAGGACACAATGGCGCTGATCCACGCCGAGCCTGGCCTTGTGCGCGAGCACTTGCTCCGCTGCGCAGCCCGCCAATACCACGAGGGAGATGTCCAGCATTGGTGGAATCCCCCTTCGGGCAGGGGTGTGCGTACGCACTGCTCGGATGATTACCTATGGCTGCCGTTGGCTACGAGTCGTTACGTTCTGAGCACAGGAGATGTCGGAGTATTGAATGAGCCGGTTCACTTCATCGAAGGCCGTCCGGTAACCGCGGAAGAGGACTCGTATTATGATCTGCCAGGCAGGTCCGAAGAAGCGGCCAGTCTATATGAACATTGCGTACGGTCCATTCTCAGGGGCCTCAGATTTGGCGAGCATGGCCTGCCACTCATCGGCTCCGGCGACTGGAACGACGGCATGAACCTTGTAGGCGAACACGGCAAAGGCGAAAGCATCTGGCTGGGATTCTTTCTTTATGAAGTACTCGTCCGATTCATAGAGACCGCCCAAAGACATGGTGACATTGCGTTCGCCGAACGTTGCCGGAGGGAAGCGGCTCAGGTGCGGCAGAATATAGAGCAGAACGGCTGGGACGGCGAGTGGTATCGCCGCGCATATTTCGACGACGGCTCGCCGCTCGGATCGGTGAGCAATCCGGAATGCCAGATTGATTCGATTGCACAAAGCTGGTCTGTTCTATCCGGAGCGGGTGATGCCGAACGCTCGCGCATGGCAATGGAAGCAGTGGATCGGCGTTTGGTTCACCGGGACCATGGGCTGATCCAACTCTTGGACCCACCGTTTGACAAATCAAATTTGAATCCGGGCTATATAAAAGGATATGTCCCGGGCGTCAGAGAAAACGGCGGGCAATACACGCATGCGGCGATCTGGGCGGCGATGGCGTTCGCCGCATCGGGTGACAGCCGGCGTGCCTGGGAATTGCTGGCCATAATCGACCCGATAAGACACGCCATGTCTCCAGAGGCTATTGCAGCCTATAAGGTGGAACCATACGTTGTCGCTGCCGATATCTATGCGCTCTCACCGCACACGGGCCGCGGTGGCTGGACGTGGTATACGGGCTCGGCCGGCTGGACGTATCGGCTTATCGTGGAATCACTTCTGGGACTGAAGTTGGAGGTGGACAGACTGAGTTTTACGCCGTGCCTTCCCGCGGATTGGAAAACATTCAAAGTGCACTACCGTTATCGGGAAACCGTTTATCACATCACTGTCCTGCAAACGCGCGCCGAGAAGGACGAGATAACGGTGACTGTAGATGGAGTGGAACGAGACGACGAGGCCATTCCCCTTGTCGATGACCGTCGAGATCACATGGTAGAAGTCAGAATACTCGTGGCACAAACCAGTCGGGATAAAAACAAGCAATTGCACGCTCAAGACAGCTTCGGACAGCTCTATGCCGCGGTTTCTCCTCCTTAACTCGTGCTAGGAATAATATTGGATCCAGGAGGGTGGATAAGACCTCTATCGGGGCCTTATCCATGAATCGGGCTGGATCTCCCCAAAAACCAGCTTGGGATTGGCAAGCTCTGTTTGACGAGCCCGAGGCTCCTGTGGGCGATACTTTAGCCAAAAATTCAGACCATGGTCCAGGAGCCTGTCCGAGAATTGGAAGGGGCCGCGTTCCTGGCTTGGAAGGGGCAGATGCAAGGCGGGGCGCGAAGCAGGCGATGTCGGTGCACATCCTCGAGGAGCGCCAACGAAGCAGATGCCCCTTCCAAGCCGGAACCCAAAGGGCGCATGGGGGTTGCACGACGATCGCTGCGTTGCTCGTCGTCAACGATGTGCATCGACATCGCCTCCTCCTCGCGCCTTGCGCTCGCCGTGCAAGCCCCATGCGCGCGACCCCTTCGAATTCTCGGACAGGCTCCTAGACTTTTCAATCCCGACTTGTAATGTTTCAACCGATTCGCTAACATTGCTCCACACCATTAGGTTTTTGTGCCGATTGGTGATATGCAGACTGCAGCCCTGATAGAAGCAGCCCTTTTTTGGCAACTCCGGGTGGTTTTCGCAAGAATAGAATTTTGGGGCGTCTTTCGAGGGACTCCGGAATGGCCGGATTCCTTTTTGCTTTTTCAATTGATTTCGAATCTGTAGAGTAGAGGCCATATGCCGAACAAGCTTTTTATAGGAAATTTGTCTTTTAACGTGGCGGATGCAGAACTCCAGGAATTTTTTTCCAGCATGAACGTTACGGTCGAAAACATTCGCGTAATGCGCGACGCCGAAACCGGACGCTCCCGGGGTTTCGCATTTGTGGAACTCCCCGCTGAGGCCGACATGCAGTCCATTATCAACCAATTAGGCGGCAAAGTTCTTGATGGACGCCCTTTGACGGTCAACGAGGCCCGTCAGCAGAAACCGCGTGAATTTGGCGGCGGCGGCGGATTCGATCGCAATCGCAACAAATTCGGGAACCGTGGCGGGCCGCGGGGATTCGGCGGCGGTCAGCGCGGATAGCGCAACGGTGATTCCCAGCGATTGACGGCCCACACGGTTGCAATCGGCTTCTTTCCTTCGAGCTTGAAACAATCTCGTCCCTTGGGTTCGCCGGATTGAGGTGTCGATATTTTTCCAGTGTCGGGCCGTGTCTTCGAGTTCAGCTTTGAAATGATTGGGCGGGGTCCTTCCATTCAAACGCGATGCAGCCGATGAATTTTGCCGCCTTTGGATTTTTGGCTTTTCTGAGAGGGTTCGGATCCTTCCACCCACTCTTTGATCCTGTTGGCATCGGTCAGACGAGCGTTCTTCCCGGTTGAATGCAATAGCACGATCAGGATCGGCCTCTGCGCCAATTGAGTCTGCATGACCAGGCATCTTCCGCCCTCTTCGATGTATCCCGTTTTTGAGAGCCCGATCTGCCAGCGGGGATTGCGGACCAAAGCGTTTGTGTTCACAAAACACAGCAGTCTGCGTCCATGCTGGAGAGTTGCCTCGGTTGTGGTGGTGTATGCCCGGATTTCAGGATAACGGAAAGCGGCATCCGCAAGTCGGCTGAGATCCTGCGCGGAAGAAACATTTCCATCTGAGAGTCCCGTAGGATCGTCAAACCTTGTCTCATTCAGACCGAGCAACCTGGCCTTCTCATTCATCGCGTTCACAAGCGCACTGACTCCGCCCGGATATGCACGGCCCAGCGCGTGAGCGGCGCGGTTTTCCGAAGCCATTAGCGCGATGAGCAGCGCTTCGCGTCGAGTGAGCCGTGTTCCCACAGGCAGATGGGAGCTGCTGTGGCGAAGCATATCTTTATCCGCCTCCTCGATCGTGAGCAGTTCCGCCATGCTTAGTTTTGCATCCAGCACCACCATGGCTGTCATCAATTTTGTTATTGATGCGATGGGCATTGCAGCCTCTGCCTTTTTGGCCAGCAAAAACTCACCGGTTTGCTGGTCCTGCACAATGGCTGCAGCAGAGTAAAGTCTTGGAGCCCGGGCAGCAGGAATCGACCCGGCGTGGAGGCTAACAGAGAAACAAACCCAAAACAGGCCAAGAACAGCGACAATAAATCTCGAGCCCATGCCAGCCCTTATCCTTTCTTTGATAGGAGTAGCGTGTGTGTATTTTTTCCACTCGATCCACGGCAGAGCTGCAAATATGGAGAATCGGAAGTTTTCTTCTCATCTTTTTCGGAATGTTGGTTGCGGAGTCATTGTACACATAGTCAAACAGGTTTTGCCAAACTCTTTTAAAAATTTCTTTAACCACGAAACACACGACAAACGCTTTCGTGTGTTTCGTGTGTTTTGTGGTTACGATTACAATTGACACGGGTTGATCATCTATTAAGAATTGTGGCACTGAACCAATAGGAGTCACACGATATGACGGGCGGATACACGGGCAAAATATTGAGAATCAATCTGAGTACAAAAGCGACCAGCACAATCGATACCGCGAAATATGAAGAGTTCGGCGGCGGCCACGGAATTGGGTCGGCGATTTTCTTTGATCTGGTCGGCTCTCAGCTTCCGTTTGAGGCTTTCGATCCCCGGAATGTTGTGACTTTAATGACTTCCCCCTTCTCCGGAACTTTTGTTCCCGGTTCCGGGCGATGCGAGGTGCAGGGTTTGGCGCCGATGTATTACCCGATTGAGTGGTTCAATCGAAGCAATTGGGGCGGACGTTTTACTGCCCAACTGAAGAACGCCGGTTGGGATGGGATCGTCATCGAAGGCGCCTCCGATGAGCCCGTTTGGATCAACATCGTTAACGACCAGGTTAAGATTGAAAAAGCGGACGGCGGATTGTGGGGAATGGACGTTGTCGACTCGCAGGGGGAAATTGCCAGGCGCGTGATCCCCAGCCTGAGGTATGGAGAATGGGCGGAACTGAGCGGCAGCTATACCACTCAGATTCCCGCCATAGCCTGTATCGGATTGGCCGGAGAAAACAAAAGCCGGATTGCCTCGATTGTCCATGGCGCCGGAAGCAGCGCCGCACAGGGCGGTTTCGGAGGAGTCTGGGGATCCAAGAAACTCAAGGCGATCAGCATCATCGGAACAGGAAGCGTGCCGATTGCGAATCCCAAAGCATTGATGGACGCGAGACTCTGGTTCAACAAATTTCAATGGAATGTCGACAACCCTCTCGATCCGAAAATGGAACCTCGGGCTTTCATGTTGTTTAACGGAGCGCCAAGCGGCGGCAATACTCTTAACGTGAACGTGCCGCTTGAACCTGCGCGCGCCGCAGCATGCGCTTCATGCCCACGGGCATGCCGGATGCGATTGGCCGGCGGGAAAAGCAACGAAGCAACCTGTGCCGGGACCGTGTCTTTTATGAATCTCGAGAGTCCGCGCATCGACAAGATGAGAGCGACGGATCTTCTGCATTCTTATGGGATTAATCACTGGCACATCCATGGCCCCGTGGCCTATCTGGAGGGGCTTTACAAGCTCGGAGTGCTTGGACCGGGGAAAAAGATTGAATGCGATCTGCCATTTGAGCAATTCGGGAAATTTGAATTTGTCGAAGCTCTGATGCGCCGCATGGCCCGCCGGGAAGGGATCGGGGATGCGTTGAGCGAAGGGCTTGCCCGCGCCGCAATCCAATGGGGCAGGTATGAAGAAGATTCGGCTAGCGGCCTGCTCCCTTGCGCCTATTGGGGCTCCGTGGAACACTACGACCCAAGGGTCGAAGTCGAATGGGGTTACGGATCGCTGCTGGGCGAGAGGGATATCATGATGCACAGTTTTAACTATCCCCTGCACTGGATGCCGATGGCGATGATGCGCGAAGGAGTGGAGCCATACCTCTCGGCTGAACAAGCAGTAAAGATGGTCGCGGCAACCATGATTCCATATGCAGGCGACGAGTTTATGATGGATTACAGCGAAGGCCCGACCGGAATTTATTCCGATCATAAAGTGAAACAGGTGGCCTGGCACCGGCACTACGAAAGGTTCTGGATCGACAGCACGGGATTCTGTGGATGGAGATGGCCCATGTTTTTCACCGACAACACCATCGACAAGCTGGGTGCAACGCCGGAAGCCGAGCCCAAGTTCTGGAATGCCGTTACAGGAAAAAACATTACGTTTGCCGAAGGAATGGAAATTGGGCGGAAAATTTGGAACCTGGACAAGTCAATCTGGGTGCTCCAGGGGAGACATCGGGACCAGGAGGTGTTTCCTGGATACGTTCACAATAAGCCTTCCGAAGCACACGTCATGCCCGTTTATGAGAACGACAAATGGTCTTACGGCACAAATGCGGGCCGCAAACTCGATAAAGCCAAGTTTGAGGAATGGAAAACCAGGTTTTATGATTTCGAGGGCTGGAACACAACCAACGGCTGGCCTAAGCGAAGCGCGCTCGAATCCGTGGGACTGAAGAAAGTGGCCGACACTCTGCAAAGCAAGAGCAAACTGGGTTAGCCCGCATTTCTCACGGGGTTCCGTAGGCCATCAGGAGCGGGCGCACGCATGGTTCGGATCGACACGGATCAGATCCGCGAAAATCAACGACAATCCGCGGTTGAAGATGCAATATCCTCGTTGCCCCTTCACTCAACTTCGGCTCAAAAAAGAGCGAATCTTTCCCGTGATGAGATCAATCCCGACTTCATTGAATCCGCCCTCGGGAAGGATAATATCGGCATAGCGCATTGACGGCTCCACAAACTCAAGGTGCATGGGCCGCACAGTCGTCACGTACTGTTCTATCACCGATTCCACGCTGCGGCTCCGTTCTCTTATATCTCGTTCGAGTCTGCGGATAAATCGAATGTCCGGATCGCAATCTATAAAGATCTTTATGTCCATCAGCCGGCGCATCCGGGCATCATAAAAGACCAGGATGCCTTCAACGATGATAACCGGCAGCGGTTCCAGACAAACCGTTTCGGCTTTTCGAGAATGGGTGACAAAGTCATATACCGGGCGCTGAATACAATCTCCTGCCCGCAATGATTCCAGGTGATTCAACATCAGCTCATTGTCGAGAGCGTCAGGGTGATCGAAATTAACCCGATTGCGAGAATCGAGAGGCATATCACCCAGGTTGCGATAGTAGGAATCCTGCTGCAGATAAGCGACATTTTCCTGGCCGAGCGAGGAAATGATCTTCCGGGCTACAGTGGTTTTGCCGGAACCTGTGCCGCCAGAAATTCCTATAATCATGGGGAGTATTTTAAATGCTGAGTTACGAATTACGAATGACGAATTGAAACAAACATTGCGTGGCTTTCAATTCGTCATTCGTCATTCGTAATTCGTAATTATTTCCTTATAGCTGCTTCCACTTCTTCAACCGGAAGTGTTTGCCTCAGTATCTTTGGGTCGATTTCAACCAGAAAACCGCGTTTCCCTCCATTGATCAGGATCGATGGAAGATCGAATATGGTTTTTTCAACATAAACGGGAAGATTGGAACGAGTCCCGAACGGGCTGGTTCCGCCAAACATGTATCCCGTATGCCTGGTCGCGGTCTTGTCGTCACACGGTTCCACAGACTTCACATTCAGCAACCGGGCAAGTTTTTGGGTCGACACTTCACAATCGCCGTGCATCAGCATAAGAATGACTTTTTTGGCTTCCGTCTGCATGACCAGGGTTTTGACCAGCATATGCTCGGAACGCCCAAGTTCGGCGGCGCCCACGCTTGTTCCGCCATGCTCCTGATATCGATAAAGATGCTCTTTGAACGAGACTCTCTTTTCCCGCAGGAATCGAATGGCCGGCGTCACGGGAAATTCCGATTTAGTCAATACGCCCTCCAATCCGCTCTTGCCATATGCTAACTGGGGCCAATTCCTGCGGTTTGACCAGCTTTTTCAAGATAGGAGATTACACGGTCTCCTAGTTGCTGGAGCGAAAGGGCCGCTTTCACAAGATAGCCGGCTGCCCCGAGCGCTTTTGCTTTTTGGATATCCGCATCAATGGACGAGTTTGAAAGAATGACGACCGGAATGCCGCGTGTTTGTTCATCCTTTTTGAGCGCTTCCAGTGTCTCCAGCCCCGACAGTTTCGGCATCAGCAAATCCAGCAGAATAAGATCGGGAATATTTGCGCGGGCCTGTTGGAGTCCCTCCTCGCCATCGATTGCGGTAAACACCGTAAAACCTCTTTTCTTCAGTCCCACTTCACAGGCCTTCCGCAAAAACTTGTCATCTTCGATCACAAGAATGCGTGCATCTTTCATTTTCACCTCTACGCGGCAAGGGGCAGTGCTACCAGAAATTTTGACCCGACGCCTTCCGTCGATTCGCACCAGGCCTTGCCTCCAAAACGCTCCACAATAAGGCGGACCAGGTAAAGCCCTAATCCAGTTCCTTCGGTTTCAACGGCCAGAACATTCCCTGCCCGGTAGAATTTTTCGAACAGCTTTGCCATATCGGCTTTAGGGATCCCGATCCCATTGTCCTTCACGGACCATAGCGCCCGATCGCCGTCGCGGCCCATTTGAATTTGGATGCTCCCACCCGTTGGAGTGTACTTTACTGCGTTGGACAAAAGATTCAGGAGCGCCTGGCGAAGTAACTGGGCGTCTCCATACACTTGCAGCAGGTCAGGGGCAGTTTCGATCGAGATCGATTGCTCTTTTTCAAGCGTCAACGGCGAAAGCTCGTCGACAATTTCCTTGGTCAGCTCGGCGAGACTGAGATTTTGCATTGTGAGCTGCAGTTTTCCGCGTTCCAGTCTTGAAGTATCCAAAAGGTCGTTTACCAGCCGGATGAGTCTTTCTGTGGACGTTCGGGCATCCTGCAGGAATGATTTTAACTCTTCCGGATCATCCATCGTGTCCATCGCCAGCTCAAGCATCCACTTGACGCCCGAAAGAGGTGTGCGCAACTGATGCGTAACAAATGAAACAAAGTCAGATTTCATCTGTTCTGCATGCTTGCGCTCCGTGATATCGCTCACTGCACCGATCAGCCGGATGGGAATGCCGTTCTGATTTCGAATTGCCGTGGCCCGGTCCGCCACGCTTGCGAAGGAACCGGTCCCGTCCCCGATTCGATATTCTTCCGAGAATGGTTTTCCCGTGTCAAAATGATCCTTGAGCGCTTGCTCGATGCGCGGGCGGTCTTCCGGATGAATGAGGCTCCAATACTCCCGGCGCGTTGTGGGTGGCGTAATATTTGGTGTGCCGAAGTAGTCCACATGATCGGCAGTTAGGTCCCAGTCGTAAACTAGATCGCTGGCGCACTGGGCTGCAATCCGGAATCGCTCCTCCGAGTTCTGCAGAGCCTCGACCAATCGGGCATTGTGAACGGCCCCTGCCGCATTGTCCGCAAACAGGGACAAAAGGCGGGCGTCGGCTTCGGTGAATTTGCGGTTTGTTTCCCCGACCTCGTGGACTCCCAGCACACCAATCAGCTCTCCACCGCGAATCATCGGCACGCAAACTGCCGCGCTGATTGGCAAATGACGCAGAGGCATGGAGCGCTGACTCCAGTTCTGGAAGTCATTAATGATCACCGGTTCGAGAGTCTCGACCACACGGCCTGCGAGCCCTTCATTGCGGGGCAGATGCGTGCCGATCGGCATTCCGACCCCCACTTCCACGGCAATCTGAAAATCATCATGCTCCCGGTCGAACAGGAAAATGGCGCAACCTGAGGCGGCCAGTAGAGCTCTTGCCCTTTCCAGAATGATCTGCAGCAGTGTCCGGAGTTCGTGTTTTTCGGTAACATCCTGGAGCGTGTCGTATAAAGCGGCGATTTCCATGGTGCGCTGCTGGGTTTCCTGCAGAAGCTGCGCATTTCTGCGGGCATCAATACTCGCCTGCCTGGCGATTTTGAAGCCGTAAACGATTGCGCCCACCAGCATCAGAAGGCCGACCCAGTTCGCAAGGAAGTTGAGCCGGTTCAGGTATATGGGCCCGGATAATCCCTTGTGGAACAGCTCCGCCTGCATGTATGCCGTTTTTTGCCATAACCACGAAGCTGCATAAAATGAGAGGAAGATGAAAAGGGCTGCGCCGATGGCCATCCCGCAATAGATGCGGCAGAGTCTCACAATCGGAGGATTCGAAGAATCCTTCGCGGTCGAGAATAATCGCGGCAAGAAACTGATGCGAATTTTCGAAGCGGGGAGCATTTCCGTCTCCACAGGCTACGCGCAAAAGAATATTAACTTCGGAGCGTCCTATGGGCTCTGCTCCGGAATCAGCGATTTGAACTCGGCCAAAACGTGTTCCATTTCGTTTTCGATCTCTGCCAATCCTTCTGCGGCTCGAGTCATGTCCCGGTCGCGGCCCATCCGTTCCAAACTTAACAGCCGGTCCCGCAGTTTTGTTATGCCAAAGAATGCAAGCCGCCCTTTCAACGTATGGGCAGCTCGTTCAAATCCCGAGCAATCGTTCTTCAGAATCGAATCGCGAGCCTCCTCGATCAGGCGCGGGTAATCCTGCACAAATATCGCGGCCAATTCGGAAAGCAGATCCGAATCGCCATCCACATGGGACAGGGCTATTTTCAAGTCCAAGACCCCAGCGAATTTGTCCCTATCCATAAGTTGCGATCCCTGTGATGCCGATTGATACACATCGACGCAGCCTGCATCTTAATGCAGTTTAATGGAATATAAAACAAGAGGTTCCTTTGCGGTCTGCGACCATCGAACAGCAACCCTTTTGACTCCTTGTCGACGACACTAATTTGATGCTATTTTCAGCATCTATGGCTTTAATCGGATTCCCTCTCCCTCAATACCTCACAAGGATCGGGCTTGGATGCCCTCCCCGTCCCAACGAGGACGGACTGGAGCAGATACACTCGGCTCAAGCGTTTTCGATCCCTTTTGAAAATCTCGATATCCATTTGGGCCGCCCCATTTCTCTAAATCCGCAAAATCTTGCCGCCAAAATGCTGGAGAGGAAACGCGGCGGGTATTGTTTTGAACTAAACGGGCTCTTACACTTGGCTCTTTCTGCTATGGGTTTTAACGTGCGGCCGCACCTGGCACGGGTTTTGTATGGCCGTAACGATTCCGGGCCGCGAACACACCAGGTGTTGATCGTTACTATTTCTGGTAAAAAGTGGCTCGCCGATACGGGTTTCGGAGGACCGGGAATTCGCTCTCCCCTTCCGCTCGTCACCGGCCAAGTCTACGACCAGTATGGAGAGCGTTATCGTTTGCAGAGTCATCCCCAATTAGGGACAGTGTTGCAGAAAGAAACCCGGAATTCGTTTCTAGACCTTTATGCCTTTAACGAGGCTGAACTGACGCTGGATATCGACATCGAAATGGCCAATCACTTCACATCCACCTGGCCTCAATCTATTTTCCGGCTGCACAGGATGTGTTCTCTGCCCCAGCCTTGGGGACGGGTAACCCTATCCGACATGGAGCTCACAATCCACCGCGATGGACAGAGCCTGAGCAAAACTTTGCCTGCCGGCCCCCAATATATCTCTGCGCTAGCCGAGCATTTCGGAATCGAGATTGATGCGATATATGAGGACATGGTTCCCCTGTGAGGTAAAGTAAAACTTATCCACGATCCACACGAGATACACGAAAGGAAGTATGATTGTTTTTTCGTGTATCTCGTGTGTGTCGAGGTTCAAAAAACTATGCCGAAATGGAAGCTGGTGATTGAATACGAGGGGACACGCTACCGCGGGTGGCAAGAACAGGCGAACGCACGAACTGTCCAGGGAGAACTGCGCAAGGCCTCGGAAGCTTTTTTAGGAAACGAGGTTGAAATCGTGGGCTCCGGGCGGACGGATGCGGGAGTGCATGCGCTGCACCAGGTTGCACATTTGCGATCCATCAAGTCCGTTCGCGCTGCATATTTAAGGCAGGAGATCAATGACCGGCTGCCGGCCGACATAAACATCCGGGAGGTACAGGAGGTCCCTGCTCGGTTCCATGCGCGTCATCATGCGGAAGAGCGCTACTATCTTTACCAGATTGCGACGCAGCGCAGCGCCTTCGGCAAGCATTTTGTCTGGTGGATCAAAGACAGGCTCGATGTCCATTCAATGATCGGAGCCGCCCGGTTGTTCATCGGAATGCGCGATTTTGCCGCTTACCGCGAGAAAGCGGAGGATCCCCAGAGCACTCTCGTGAATGTGACGCGGTGTGAAGTTGCCGTTCACGGCGACTTGATTCTGGTGCGAATCAGCGCTTCTCATTTTCTTTGGAAAATGGTGCGGCGTATCGTAGGCGTGCTCGCAGAGGTAGGCAGGGGCAATCTGGAACCGCAGCGCGTCAACCATCTGACGGCAGCGGAAATTGCGCGTTGGACCGCTCCCCCCTCAGGGCTTTTTCTGGAGTATGTCCGATATCCCAATGAAGCCCCGCCGGGCTCGATCCTTCCCGCATTCATATTCCGGCAACAAAACTCGGAGGAAAAACCATGAACCAGAACCTCGATGCATTGATAAATGAAAACAAGAATCGCGCAAAAATCTACATCCACATCTACCGCGAACTTTCGAAGGAAGTTGGCCGGGAGAAAGCGGTCGGGATCCTGAAGCGGGCTCTCTATGCCAGGGGCCGGGAAAAAGGATTGCAGTTGGCCGCCAGGATTGCGGCGCCTGATTTGCATAAGCTGGCAATCGCATTCATGGAGGGGAATGCCGACATGGATGCTTTCGGACACGAAATTGTTCAGGAGCACTCGGATTACGTGCTATTGCGGCTGAATCGATGTCCTCTGGTTGAAGCCTGGAAAGAAGCAGGCCTCACGCCCGACGAACAGAAGGATATGTGCGACATCGCATACCAGGTCGATTTTGGAAAATTCGAGACGGCCGGATATAAACTTGGATTCAATTGCAGGATCGCGGACAGCTGCAAAAGTTGCGACCTGAAAGTCACTCTTTGATTGACGAGTGACGAGTGACGATTGACGATTGACAAACAATTTTCATTGTCTTCAAATCGTCAACCGTCAATACCGTTACCGGGCGCGATGGGCTGTCTCAATCAGGACCAGTCCCGAGCTTATCGGCTCCGGTAATTTGACTATCTCGCTCAGATTGAAGCCATCACGGATCTTTCCTTTGACAGCAACCCTGGCCCCCTCACGCGGCACCCCGGTTTTAGAGACAATCCACAACTTCCCGGTTCCGTCTTCAACTTCGTAAGCACCTTTGCCGAAAACCGAAAAACTTCTCGTCACGGTTCCGACCACTGCGACCTCTCGCTTGGCATAGCGGCCTGGGTCGGCCTTGATTTGATTGATGCTCTTTTGTTCGCACCCGGCCATCATAAAACCCGACAGCACGAGAATCAGCAGGATTGCATATTTGTGACGTCGCATGGAAGCCCTCCGTGAGATAAGAACTGCTTTGGCCTCATTTGGTTCAAAACACTCCTGACATCGCAGGGCAACCCTCCCCACCAGCCGTGAGGTATATTAAATTGGAGAGGCCGGAAGACTGAGCGAGGCAAAGGAGGGATTTAGATAATGTCCCAGTCTTGCAGCGTCGAGTCTCGACGCGATTCTGATCCAAAGCAAACGCAGACCTAAAAGGAAAAAACGCCACGGATTTCACGGATTTTCGAGAGTTTTCAATCTGTGAAATCCGTGATAACAAACGTTCTGTTTCTTGCTTTTTCAGCAAGCTTTTATTCGAGCATGGATCTGTCGAGAGGCGGTCTCAGAAAGATGATAAAACATGTGCGGACGGGTCTCCAGACCCGTCCGGATTTTCAGTCTTGGGATCGCTCGGGCGGGACGGCTCTGGAGAGCCGTCCCCACATGTTCAATAGCGGTTCTCGGCTTTCCTTTGGTTGCGGCCCGGCCGCGCTGTGGAATCCGTGGCGTTTTTTGTTTTTGGGAATGTGGATGGTGCCGAAGGGGGGACTCGAACCCCCACGAGTTTCCTCACCACCCCCTCAAGATGGCGTGTCTGCCAGTTCCACCACTTCGGCACTTGGGCGGGCCGTCTGAAAAACGGCCGAGGGACCACCTGAAACTAATCTTCTACTTATTAGGAGGTTGCTGCGCAGGCGCAGTCGGTTTTTCAGGCTGCTGTTGGGCAGAGCCGGCGCCGGCTTTGCCCGCCGCCTTTTGTTTTTCCAGCTCTTCCACCCTTCGATTGATCTGTTCCGGTGTGGGTGTTGCCAC
>Ga0187869_10002053_pt1 | contig 16696 bp, 15 predicted proteins | sample June2016WEW_13_1_2_FD_132972 | JGI IMG/M metagenome (GOLD analysis project Ga0187869, IMG submission 132972) | Peatland microbial communities from SPRUCE experiment site at the Marcell Experimental Forest, Minnesota, USA - June2016WEW_13_100 | ecosystem: Environmental > Terrestrial > Soil >...
CTTCACCGGCCAGGAGTCCTCGAGCGTGGCGAGCTCGACGACGGCCCGGATGGCGTAGTCGGCTTTGGAGGAGATCCGCATGCCCCTATCTTGACGCTTCCGTGACCTCGCCACACGCGGCAGGACGAACCCGGTGGCGCGGACCCCAGCCGGTCAGCTCTTCTTCGTGACCCGGGCGGCGGTGCCGTAGGCGCAGATCTCCGTCCACACCCCGCCCATCTCGGAGGTGTCGAAGCGCATCGCGAGGACGGCGTTGCCACCCCGGGCGCTCGCCGCCTCGGCCATCCGGTCGATGACCTCCTGGCGGCTGGTTTCGAGGTTCTTCGTCATCCCCTTCAGCTCGCCGCCGAGGATGGACTTGAGGCCAGCCCCCATCTGGGACACCGCGTTGCGTGAGCGGACCGTTAGGCCGAAGACCTCACCGAGGACCTCCTCGATCTCGTATCCCGGCACGTCATTTGTCGTCGCGATCAACATCGTCTCCGTCCTTTCCCGTCCACCCACCGCCAAGTGCCCACCGTCGCGGGCCGAGCAACTTCGCGGTCCGTGACCATCATCATCGTGGATTCGGGCCACGGATGCAGCCGCGCCCGTCCAGGCGCGCTGGCGGCGGGGTCCCGGCCGATCCGGCCTGGCTAGTGGTGGGTAGGCGTGAAGATGTAGGTGAGGAGCGCCTGGGGCGGCGTGATCGTTCCGATCTCGACCGAGCCGACCTTGATGGTCAGCGCGGAGGCGGAGGCACCGAGGGATACCGAGGCGGGCCCGGTGAGATTGATCACCTCGGGGCTCTGTTTCGCCGTGATCGTCGCGGCGAAGGCGTAGCCGGATTCGGTGGGCGGGGACTTCACCAACGTGTAGCAGGGAATGTTCGTCGAGACGACGAGGGTGAACCCCGACGACGTCGGGACTGAATAGGTCGCGCTCGACTTCGTCGCCGCGATGAGGACCAGTTTGCCGAGTTTCGACGTCGGCAGGGTCGTCGAACCCGCCCCGGGCGACGTCGACGAGGTGTTGGCGCTCGTCTGGCCGGTCGGGATGGTGTTTCGCCAGCCCGAGATCCAGCCTGGGTGGAAGTGCTCGACGGCGAGCCCGACGAGACCGAGGACGAAGAGCGCGAAGAGGGCCCAAACGGCGAGCTGGAGGCCCCAGGGCGCCGGGAGGCGCCGCTCGATCTCGGGGTGCCAACCGTCCCCGCGGGGGAACTGCGCGACCGGTGCCGAAATCCGGGGGATCTCGGCCGTCGTGATCGCCGATTCCGGGTGAGGTGCCGGGGGTGTCGCGGCCTGGCGATTGGCCCGGGTCGGCAGGGCGCCCTCGCCCGACTTGATTCCGTTCGTCACTGCAGCCCCCGGGTCGTCCGGCTCGTCTCCAGTTGCGGAGACGGTACCGCACGAACGCACCGCGGGGTGCAGGTCAGTGTGCCGCCCCGGACGGGATCCAGGCGGCTCCGACGACTCCGCCCCCGGTGTGCACCTGCATCGCGATGCTGAACCCGCTGACGAAGTCGACGTCGCCGAGAAGCTCCTTGAGCTGCTCCGCCAGTTGGGGGGCGTTCGCGTGGAAGACGGCCGAGCGTTCTGCTCCCCGGGGCGCGCTCGTGCGGTAGGCGGTGTGGATCGTTTTGAGCATCTGCTCGGCCGACTCCGCCGTGCCGAGCGGTTCCACCGTCCCGTCGCGCATCCGGAAGACGCTGCGCTCCCCGCTCGGCCCTGTGTTCCCGAGCACGTTGTCGGGGACCGGTCCGCTGCGCCTGATCGGATCGAGGGTGGCTAGCGAGGCGACGAGCTCGACGCGGCGCGACGCCTCCTCGACGACGCGAACGACCTCGCCGAGCTCTGCCCCGCCGGCGGCCGCTTCAGCGCCGGCCAGGACGACCAGGGCCTGACCAGCGGCGGCGGTTCTCGCGTCGACGAGCGCTACCGGACGGGCGGTGAATTCGGCGGCGAGGGCGGCGTTGCGGTACATCGTCGCGAACTCAACCGCAGGGGTGATGACGACGGCCGAATCGAAATCCTGCGACTCGATGGCCTGCAGGTACTCTGTCACGAAGGGATGGTTGGCTCCGGCGAGTTCCTCTCTGGCGAGTGCCTCGGGCAGGATGACGTTCTCGCCGTCGGGCGGTTCGATGTCGGTGACGCCGTCCTCGGGTAGGAAGACGCTGATGGGGAGCACGCAGAGACCGAATCTGGCGACGAGCTCCGTCGGGACGCACGCGCTCGAGTCGGTGATGACTCGTACACGGCCCACGCAGGCGACGTTACCGCCCCGCCCCGGGAACCGTGGAGTCCGACGACCGGAACTCGGGGGGCGACGGCCGTGACGACAGCGTCGGAGACGGTCCCGCGCCGCTTCACGATGTCCGAGCTCGTCGAGCGGACCGGCGCCGCTGCCGCCACCGTTCGCTACTACCTCGCCGCCGGGGTGCTGCCGACACCGGTGAAGGTCGCGGCGAACCGCTTCCTCTACGACGAGCGCCACGTCGAGGCGATCCGGCTGATCCGCCTGGTGCGCGAGCAGCGTGGGCTGTCGATCGAGACGCTCGCGAGGCTGCTGCCCGAGCTGCTGCCGGACCTGTTCGACAAACCCTCGGGCGGCGTGTTCCACCCGGAGATGTGGGACGAGCTGCTTGCCGCCGAGACCCACCCCGAGGTGGGCGCCTCCGTCGACGAGCGTCTCGTCGAGGCCGGGCTGGCCCTGTTCAGCCGGCGAGGTTACGCCGACGTCGCGATCGACGACGTCTGCCGGAGCGCGCTCATCGCCAAAGGCTCCTTTTACCGGCACTACCCGTCGAAGGGGGCGTTCTTTGTCGCCGTCGTGGACGAGGCGGCACACCGGGCGGCCGCCGAGTTCGCGTTATCGACGCCTGACGGCGCCGACACCAACGCCTGGGTGATCGACCGAATGGCCGGAATCCTCGTTCCGTATGCCACGCTGCTCCTCGATCTCGCTTCGCTCGCCACACAGCGGCGACCGGGAAACGGGCGCGCGCTGAGCCGGATCGTCGACGAACTCGCCGCGGCGGTCGCCCGGCATGCCGCACACCGGGGAGCCCCGCCCCGGGAATCGGTCGGCCGCGCCTTCGTCGAGGCCGTTCGGCGCGTCCTCGACGAGCAGCTCGGTGCCGCGGTGCCGGTCGAGTAGCAGCACAGGCGGGCTCCCGGCCAGGACCGTCGGCGCGGCGGGCCGCCATATGCGCCGCGCACGGCGTGCGCCGTTGACGGTTCCCGTGTCGTCTGGAAGGATGAGCAGCGAGCAATCAGTGTGACCAACTGGTCACCGCGACTTCGCGTGGAGGGGCTTCGCCGTCGATCTGACGGTTGCGAGGGGGGCCAGCGGCTTGTCTGACGCGAGGGCCGACGGAAACGACGAGCGAAAGAAGACGTCGTGAGCAGAGAAGACAAGCCTTCGTACCCACTCCTCGAAACGATCTCCTCCCCCGACGACCTAAAGGCCCTCTCGCTGGAGGAGTGCACCGTCCTCGCCGAGGAGATCCGCCAGTTCATCGTGGAGGCAGTGACGACGGGGGGCTCGGGTCACCTCGGATCGAACCTCGGCGCGGTCGAGATCACGCTGGCGATGCACCGGGTCTTCACGTCGCCGCGCGACGTGCTGCTTTTCGACACGGGCCACCAGGCCTATGTCCACAAGCTCGTGACCGGCCGACACGCCGGCTTCGCGCAGCTCCGCCGGGAGGGCGGGCTCTCGGGATACCCGAGCCGATCAGAGTCCGAGCACGACTGGATCGAGAACTCCCACGCCTCGACAGCGCTCAGCTACGCCTTCGGGATCGCCAAGGCCCTGAAGATGAGCGGGGAGGACGCGACGCGCCGAGTTGTTGCGCTCGTCGGTGACGGCGCGCTCACCGGCGGCCTGGCGTACGAAGCGATGAACAACCTCGGCCACGCCGGGTCGCGCGTCTGCGTCATCCTTAACGACAACGGACGTAGCTACGCCCCGACCGTGTCTCGACTCTCGGAGTCATTGACCCAGTTGCGCCTGAACCCGAGTTTCAGCGCGATCCAGGCACGCGTCACCCGGGTGCTGGAGGACCTGCCCGGCGTAGGCACGCTGGCGGGCCAGTCGATCCGCAGCCTGACGGCGGCGGTCCGCGAGCTCGCCGAGCCGCACGTCTTTTTCGAGGCGTTGGGTATCCGGTACGCGGGCCCTATCGACGGGCACGACATCGCGGCGGTCGAGCAGGCGTTGAAGCGCGCCGCCGCCTGGAACGGGCCGATCGTCCTCCACGTGCTCACGACGAAGGGCAAGGGCTACGGGCCGGCCGAGGAGGACACGGTGCAGTGCCTCCACGACTACAAACTGCAGGCGCTCGCCTCGCCCGGCAACGCGACGGACAACGGCGCGGTCACGAGCGGGCCGCGTAGTCCGGACAAGAACTACACGGAGGCATTCGCTCAGGCACTGCTCGAAGTCGCGGGCCGGGACGAACGCGTGGTCGCGATCACCGCGGCGATGCCCGGGCCGGCGGGCCTGCTGACCTTCGAGGCGCGTTACCCGGACCGCTTCATCGACGTGGGCATCGCCGAGGGCCACGCCATGACGGCCGCCGCCGGCATGGCCATGGCCGGGCTGCGGCCCATCGTGGCCATCTACTCGACCTTCCTGTCGCGTTGCTTTGACCAGGAGAACCTCGACGTCGGCCTCCACCGAGCCCCGGTCGTGATCTGCGCCGACCGGGCGGGTATCACCGGGGACGACGGCGCCAGCCACCACGGCGTGCTCGACATGGTCCTCGGGCTGGCGGTGCCCGGCCTCGTTATCTTCGCCCCCGCGGAGCCGAGCGAGATCGCCCCGATGCTCGAGACGGCGCTCGCGCTCGACAAGCCGTCGATCATCCGCTACCCGAAGACGCCCGGGCCCGGCAAGCTCGCCCCGTCGGGAACGGGGTTGCGCTCTCGGGTGTTGCGCGAAGGGTCCGACGACGTCGTAATCGTCGGGGTCGGCAAGCTCGCCGCGGCGTCGCTCGCCGCGGCGTCGCTTCTTGCCAAGGACGGGCTCGACGTGACGGTCCTCGACCCGCGCGTCGTGCGGCCCCTGGACCCAGCGCTCGTCGAGCGGTGTCAGAACGCCCGGCTCGTCGTCACCGCCGAGGACGGGCTCGTCCAGGGCGGGGCGGGCCAGCACCTGCGCGGCATCCTCGAACGTGCCGCCGAGCTCGTGAGCGAGCGCCCACCGAGCGTGCTGTGCCTCGGCGTGCCGACGGTCTACATGGGTCACGCCGATCCGGATGTCATCCTGCAGCGTCTCGACCTCGACGCCTCGGGGATCGCGGCGTCGACCCGTAGCGCCTATGAGCGGTTGACCAGGAAGAACGGTAACGGGTCGGGTGCGTACGTCCCGGTCAAGCGTTTCGGGCGCCGGAACCGTCACCTCTCTCTGGGGGGCGAGGGGATGGTCGCTCGATGAGATTTCCGGTCGGGCTCGACGGCGTCACCGGGGCGACGCCCGCCGGGCTCGACTCTGTTGCCGTCATGGCGCAGGCGCGGAAGGAGAATTTCCCGGTCGCGACGCGCCTATTGCCGTGCCGGATCCGGGAGCAGCTGCTCGCCGTTTACGGCTACGCCCGCTTCGTCGACGACGTCGGCGACCGCGTGGGCGGGGACCGGCTGGCACAACTCGACTGGGTCGAGTCCGAGCTCGACCGGGCGCTGGCGGGAACGGCCACGCATCCGGTCTTCGTTCGAGCTGGACGTGTCGCAGCCGAGCTCGGAATCGACCGAGGCCCGTTCGTCGACCTGATCGAGGCGAACCGCCAGGACCAGGTGGTAACGCGGTACCCGAGCTACGAGCTCCTCGAGGCGTACTGCCGCCTGTCGGCGAACCCCGTCGGCCGGATCGTGCTTGCCGTGTTCGGTCGGCGTGACCGGCGATCACTCGAGCTTTCGGACCAGGTGTGCACGGCCCTTCAGCTCGTCGAGCACTTCCAGGACGTCGTCGAGGACTTCGCCGTGGGCCGCCTCTACCTGCCCGGGGAAGACCTCGCTCGGTTCGGCTGTGCCGAGGGTGTCATCGCGGCCGGGACGGCGACGCCGGCCTTCCGGCGACTGATGGCCTTTGAGGCAGCACGGGCGCGGCGACTCCTCGAATCCGGGCTCCCGCTCGTGGCGTCACTCACCGGATGGGGCCGACTCGCCGTCGCCGGCTTCGTCGGAGGCGGGCTGGCGCAACTCGATGCCATCGAGCGGCACGGCTTCGACGTCCTGTCGGGAACGGTGAAGGCATCGCGCGCGCAGGTCGCGTCGCGCAGCCTCGATGTCTGGACGGCGGCAAGAAGGCACCGGACGTGACCGACCTCACAGTCGCCTACAGCCGCTGCGAGGAGATCACCCGCCGCGAGGCGCGCAACTTCTCTTACGGCATTCGCCTGCTGCCGGCTGCGAAGCGTGCCGCGATGTCGGCGCTCTACGCCTTCGCCCGGCGGGTCGACGACGTGGGTGACGGCGACGGCACGACCTGTGTCAAGCGAGCGGCGCTCGCGGCGATCCGGGTCGAGATCGCCGGCGTGGCGAGGGGAGAGCCGCCGGTGGACGATCCGGTGCTCGTGGCGCTCTCCGACGCGGTGTCCCGTTACCCGATCCCTGTCGAGGCCCTCGGCGAGATCGTGACCGGCTGCGAGATGGACTGCGGCCAGGAGCGGTACGAGACATTCGCCGAGCTCACTGCCTACTGCCGGTGCGTCGCCGGCTCGATCGGACGGTTGTCGCTCGGCGTGTTCGGTTCCACCGACGCGGACCGAGCACCGGGGCTCGCCGACCGGCTGGGTATCGCCCTGCAGTTGACGAACATCCTGCGGGACGTCGTCGAGGACCGGGAACGGATGGGGCGAATCTACCTCCCGGCGGAGGACCTCGCCCGCTTCGGCTGCGATGCCGACGCGACGGGACCCGCCGACGCGCTCGTCGAGCTTGTCCGGTTCGAGGCCGCCCGCGCCCGGGAGCACTACGAGGAGGGGCTCGGCCTGCTCGGGCTGCTCGACCGGCGCTCGCGCGCCTGCGTTGCCGCGATGGCCGGCATTTACCACCGGTTGCTCGACCGCATCGAGCGCGACCCGCTCGCCGCGCTCGACCACCGGGTGAGCCTGCCGGCCCGGGAGAAGGCCTGGGTCGCGGTGCGCAGCCTGACGGGAGCGTCCGCCACATGAGTTCGGACGCGGGACATGTCGTCGTTGTCGGGGGCGGGTTGGCCGGACTGTCGGCGGCGATCGCCTGTGCCGACGCCGGCCATCAAGTGACGTTGTTCGAAGGGCGGCCGCGTCTCGGGGGTGCCACGTGGTCGTTCGAGCGCAACGGCCTCGTGTTCGACAACGGCCAGCATGTCTTCTTGCGTTGCTGCACTGCCTACCGGGGATTCCTCAGCCGGCTCGGAACGCAGGACAGCGCCCCGCTCCAGTGCCGGCTGGCGATCCCGGTCCTGCGCCCCGACGCCCGGGGCGGCGAGGCACAAGTTGCCTGGATCCGGCGCGATCGACTGCCGGCACCGGCTCATCTGGCGGGCTCGCTCGCTCGTTACCGGCACCTCGATTGGGGCGAGCGGGCCCGGGTGGGCAAAGCGGTGCTCGCGCTGCGCCGGCTCAACCTCGACGATCCAGGTCTCGACCGCGAGACATTCGGCTCGTTCCTCGCCCGCCACGGCCAGTCACCCCGAGCGATCGAGCGACTCTGGGATCTCATCACGCTCCCGACGGTCAATCTGCACGCCTCGGAGGCGTCGCTAACGCTCGGGGCGAAGGTCTTCCGGACGGGACTGCTCGACCGCGCCGACGCGGCCGACCTCGGCTGGTCGCGGGTGCCCCTTGACGCGCTCCACGTCGACCCGGCCGCGGCGCTCTTGCGCCGCCTAGGCGGGAGCATCCGCCTTCGGGCGCGGGTCGACGCGATCGACGTCGAGTCCGGTCCGGGGCGCCGCGTCGCGACCGGCATCGTGGTCGGCGGCGAGCACTTCTGGGCCGACGCTGTCGTCGTCGCCGTCCCGCACGGTGCGGCCGCCGCGCTCCTGCCCGAAGGTGGCTTCGTCGACCCCGCCCGACTCGGCCAGCTCGGCGTGTCGCCGATCGTCGACGTCCACGTCGTCTACGACCGGAAGGTCACCGACTACGGCATCGCCGCCTGCGTCGACACGCCGGTGCAGCACTTCTTCGACAAGACCGCCGCCTCGGGGCGTGACCCATCCGAAGGCCAGGTGCTCGCCGTTTCCATCTCCGGCGCTGACGCGGAGCACGGGGAGCGGCCGGAGGCGCTGATAGGTCGCTACACGGGGGCGTTGCGCGCCCTCCTCCCGCGGGCGAGATCGGCCGTCGTCGTCGACGCGGTCGTGAGCCGCGAGCACGAGGCGACGTTTCGGGGCACGCCCGGGACCGCCCGCCTGCGGCCCGGGCCCGAGAGCGGTTTCGAACGGCTCTACCTCGCCGGCGCGTGGACGGACACGGGTTGGCCCGCAACGATGGAGGGCGCGGTGCGGAGCGGTGTGCGCGCGGCGCGACACGCGCTGCGTGCGCTCGGGACGACGCGTCCCCCAGTCGGTCTCGACCAGGGGGCGGTGGCGTGATCCCAACGGAGAAGGCTCCAATGGTGTTCGGCCGGGCGCGCGACCTCGTCGCTCCGGCGATGCGCGCTGCCATCAGCCGGCTCTCGGCCGAGATGAGGCCGGTCGCCGAGTACCACTTTGGCTGGTGTGACGCCGATGGGCGCGACGTCGGCGGCGGTGGTGGCAAGGGCATCCGGCCGGCGCTCGCCATCCTGTCAGCTGAGGCCGTTGGCGCCGACGCCGCGATCGGGATCCCAGGGGGCGTCGCGGTCGAGCTGGTCCACAACTTCTCGCTCATCCACGACGACGTGATCGACGGCGATACCGAGCGGCGCCACCGCCCGACCGTCTGGGCGCAGTTCGGGATCGGGCGGGCGGTGATCGTCGGCGACGCCCTGCTGGCGCTCGCCCAGCAGATCATGCTCGATCCCGCCGGAACCCTGCGGCTTGACCGCGTCGCCGAGGGCGACGCGGCGCGGCGCGCGGCGGCGCGAATCGCCGAGTCGACAGCCTCGATGATCGCTGGCCAGGCGCTCGACATGGCCTTCGAGTCGCTGCCGACGATCGACCTCGAGGGCTGCCTCGCAATGGAGGGCGGCAAGACCGGAGCGCTGCTGGGGTGCGCGGCCTCGATCGGTGCTGAGCTCGCCGGCGCGCCCGCCGAGACCGTGGAGGCACTCGACCACTTCGGCTTCGAGCTCGGGCTGGCGTTCCAGGCGGTCGACGACGTTCTCGGCATCTGGGGCGACCCGGCCCGCACGGGCAAGCCGGCCTGGAGCGATCTGCGATCGCACAAGAAGACCTTCCCGGTCGCGGCGGCGCTCGCCGCTGGCGGTGAGGGTGCCGCCGAGCTTGCCACGCTGCTTGCGACGCCGTGCCTTGGCGACGACGAGGTCGCCCGGGCGGCGGAGCTCGTCGAGCACGCCGGCGGACGGGAGCTCAGCTCGGCGGAGGCGGCCCGCCGGCTGGATGCGGCGCTATCGGCGATCGATCTGCCGTGCTTCGCCGAGGCCGCCCGAGCCGAGCTGTCCGAGGTGGCGCGTTTCGTGATCGAGCGGAAGTTCTAGATGGCGCGGACGGAGACGGTGGAGGAGCTGGAACTCGCCGCGGCGCGCCGGGCGCTTGGCAAGGCCCGCGACCACCTCCTGGGGATCCAGGAGCCCGAGGGCTGGTGGAAGGGTGAGCTCGAGACCAACGTCACGATGGACGCCGAAGACCTGATGCTGCGCGAGTTCCTAGGCATCCGCCGCGACGACGACACGGCCGCGGCGGCGGCGTGGATCCGCTCGAAGCAGCGGCCGGACGGGACGTGGGCCACGTACCACGGCGGGCCTGGGGACCTCTCGACGACCGTCGAGGCCTACTGTGCGCTCCGACTGGCGGGCGACGAGCCCGGCGAGGCGCATATGAGCCGGGCGGCGGCGTTCGTCCGCGACGCCGGGGGCGTCGAGAACTCGCGGGTCTTCACAAGGATCTGGTTGGCGCTCTTTGGCTGGTGGCCCTGGGACGAGCTGCCGACGCTGCCACCAGAGATAGTCGCCTTGCCGGCCTGGGTACCGTGCAACATCTACGACTTCGGCTGCTGGGCCCGTCAGACGGCGGTCGCCATCACGGTCGTCGGCGCCTACCATCCGGTGCGACCGCTCTCGTTCGGCATCGATGAGTTGCGGGCGGGGAAGGAACCGGATCGGCCGGGGCCGTCGATTCGGGACTGGACCGGGCGTTTCGTGCTGCTCGACCGGGTCCTCCACCGCTACGAATGGCTCGCCAACCGGCCGCCCCTGCGCCGGACGGTGCGCGAGGCGGCGCTGCGCAAGGCCGAGACCTGGATCGTCCGCCGCCAGGAGGCCGATGGCAGCTGGGGCGGAATCCAGCCGCCGTGGGTCTACTCGATCCTCGCTCTGCACCTGCGGGGCTACCCCCTCGACCACCCGGTCCTCGCCTCCGCTTTTGACGGCCTCGAGCGCTTCCTCGTGCGTGAGGGCGGGCTGCGCCGTCTCGAGGCGTGCCAGTCCCCGGTGTGGGACACGGCCCTCGCCGTCGTCGCGCTCGCCGACGCCGGGCTTCCCCCCGACGATGAGGCGCTCCAGCGCGCGACGGCGTGGATGCTCAGCAAGGAGGTGCGGGTGCGCGGCGACTGGGCAGTCCGCCGGCCGGGCATTCCCGAGGGGGGCTGGGCCTTCGAGTTCGAGAACGACAACTACCCCGACGTGGATGACACCGCCGAAGTCGTGCTGGCGCTGCGTCGCGTCGCCTACCGCGAGACGGCGGCCCTCGAAGGTGCCGTCCGGCGGGCGCTCGCCTGGACGCAGGGGATGGCCTGCAAGGACGGGGCCTGGGGCGCCTTCGACGCCGACAACGTTCGGAAGATTCTCTACGAGATCCCCTTCTGTGATTTCGGCGCTGTCATTGACCCGCCGAGCGCCGACGTCACGGCTCACGTCGTCGAGATGCTCGCCGGGGAATCCTCGGCGGACTCGGCGATCCTTGCTCGCGGGCTTGAGTGGCTGCTCGCCGAGCAGGAGGAGGACGGGGCGTGGTTCGGCCGTTGGGGCGTGAACTACCTCTACGGGGTGGGGGCGGCCGTGCCCGCCCTCATCGCGGCGGGGGTCGACGCCGACGCGGAACCGGTCCGGCGGGCTGTCGAGTTCCTCGAGGCGCATCAGAACGACGACGGTGGCTGGGGTGAGGACATCCGCAGCTACGACGACCCGACGCTGCGCGCCCAGGGCGCTTCGACCGCCTCGCAGACCGCCTGGGCGCTCCTCGCCCTGGAGGCGGCGGGACGGGCACGCTCGGTGGCGGCGCGGCGCGGCGTCGCCTGGCTGGCCGGGACGCAGCTCGCTGACGGAAACTGGGAGGAGCCGTGGTACACGGGGACGGGGTTCCCGGGGGACTTCTACCTCAACTACCACCTCTACCGGCTGGTCTTCCCGCTCTCGGCGCTCGGGCGGTGGTGCCGCGCCATCGAGGAGGCATCGGCCGCTGCCAGCGCACGCACCGAGGCGGCACACCAGGCGCACGCCGTCCGCAACTCGCCACACGCCAAGACGGGGCGGTGACCGTGCCACCCCCGTCCGCGCCCGCCGTCCACGGGGGCGGGGCTGCTGGACGTTGAACTGCCCATCCGCTATCGACCGACGACACGAACAGGCCGGTGAAACCTGATGCCCATCCCAGTCCGACAGAACATGGCCATGGCGAGCTACCTCGTGCGCCAGCGGATCGCGCGACGTGAGAAGTACCCGCTCATCGTCGAGCTCGAGCCGCTCTTCGCCTGCAACCTGGCATGCCCTGGATGCGGCAAGATCCAATACCCGACCGAGATCCTCCGCCAGCGGATGACTCCGGAGAAGGCCTTTGCCGCGATCGAGGAGTGCGGCGCGCCGATGGTTTCGATCGCTGGCGGCGAGCCGCTGTTGCACCCGCAGATCGAGGAGATCGTCCAGGGCCTGATCACGCGCAAGCGGTTCATCTACCTCTGCACGAACGCGATCCTCCTGAAGCGTCGCGTCGCACGATTCAAGCCGTCGCCGTACTTCTCGTGGGTGATCCACATCGACGGGCTGCGCGAGCGGCACGACGCGGCCGTCGACCGCGAGGGGGTCTTCGACACGGCGATCGAGGCGATCCGACTGGCGAAGTCGAAGGGCTTCCGAGTTACGACCAACTCGACGTTCTTCACGAACGACTCCCCCAAGACGATCCGCGAGGTGCTCGACTTCCTGAACGACGAGCTCCGGGTCGACGCGATGATGATCTCGCCCGCCTACGCCTACGAGAAAGCGTCAGACCAGGAGCACTTCCTCCCGGTCGACCAGGCACGGGAAGTCTTCCGCGAGGCCTTCGGCGACGGGCGGCGTAAGAAGTGGCGTCTCAACCACACGCCACTGTTCCTCGACTTCCTCGAGGGCAAGGTCGACTACCAGTGCACGCCGTGGGGGGTACCGAGCTACTCGGTCTTCGGCTGGCAGCGCCCGTGCTACCTGATGAGCGACGGCTACACGGAGACGTACAAGGAGCTCATTGAGACGACCGACTGGGACAAGTACGGTCGGGGTCGCGACCCGCGCTGTGACAACTGCATGGCCCACTGCGGCTACGAGCCCTCCGCCGTGACGGCGATGACAAGATCGGTCCGCCAGATCGCGCGTGCCGCGGTCGGCACCCACTGAGCAAGCAGCCGGTGGGGGCCGAGCGGGCCCGGGGGGCGCGTAGGCTTAGGCCCGCGGGGCTGTAGCTCAGCTGGTTAGAGCGACTGGTTTGCAACCAGTAGGTCACGGGTTCGAATCCCGTCAGCTCCACCGCTTTAAGGGCAGCTCAGTCGCTGTTTGACGTCGTAGCTCTCACGTTCGACCGGTTCCATCGCGCGTCGATCGCGCGGCTTGAACTGCCGGACAGCAGCCTGAGCTGCCAGGTCGCTCAGCGCTGAAGCGATGGTCTGGTCGCGGTCCGCCGTCGCGGGCTGAAAGATGACTGCAGCCCTCATCGACGCGTGTCCCATCCGGACCATCAGCTCCCGGGTGCTGGCACCGGTGGCGGCGGCGAGCGTGTTTCCGGCATGGCGCCAATCGTGGAAGCGCAGAGGATCGAGACCAGTCGCTCGGCGTGCCTGATCCCAAGATCGCCGTCAGGAGGCCGACTCGCCGGAGTCTTCTTCTTCGGCGCACTTCTTGTCTTGCGCGGGGTGGCGAGAGAGCGGCAAGGGCAAGACGGTAAGAAGCGACTCATCGAGACCGAGGTCGGATCTCATCGGCAGACGGCGCTCGCCGCCTTCGCGGTCATCTTCATCGCCGAGTGGGGGACCTGACCCGAGTCCTTACGGCCAATCTTGCAGTTCACTATCACTCAACCGTTTCGGTAGGCCTCGGAGCCCTTGCAACGTCGTGGACCGTCGCGGCGATTTCCGTCATGGGTGGGAAGGGCATGCCTCGCTTCGTCAGCGTGGCAACGATTCGCAGGGCAACTGCCGCCGTGTTGCTTGTTCTCGCCGCGCTCGCCGCGTAGTGGGCTGCGAGATAGTCGCGCATCGGTCATCGAGGAAAATCGAATTCGCGCAATCCCTGGCGGAGCCCTCGCCGCACAACTCCCTGATAGCTACGGAGGCGCCTAGCTCGACGCGAGATGGAGCTCTCGATTCCCAAGCTCTGCTCGGGCTCGTGCTTCCCCCACCGTAAACGCCTTCCGGCTGTGGTCAGCCAGAGATGGCCATCTCGTGCCACAACCCGCCATACAAGTAGATGTCGTTTCCGTTGGCCTGACCGGGAGCGGAATCGCCGACGTAGGTGTAGAGGGGATGGTGGTCATAGGTGACCTGGGCTACTCCGTCTGACCGCCTGATCGTCCCTAGCTTGCCGGTCACGCCCGGGCCGGCGGCGGGACTCCCGATGACTGGCGGCCAGTAGTCGGCGCACGTGCCAAAGCAGGTCGATTTCGTCGGCGTATCGGGAGCAAACCAGTAGAGCGCGTAGCCCCGGGCATTGGTCAGCACCGGCACGCCATGGATCTTCGCAATCTTCAGAAGCACGCTCGACGAGCCTGCGCTCGTTGATGCTGGTCCCGCTGCCGCGAGGGAGACGGCCACGAGCGCGGCAGCCAACACTGAGAGCGCGGCGGCGGCCCACCGACCGGCCGGGACGGCGTCCTCAAGTCTGTCGAACAAGTTTCTGCTGTGAATCGCCGGTGCTGCGGAATGGTGTTGGGCGCGTGGGCTCAAGACAACAGCGGCAAGCGCCGAGTAAGTAGCCACCTCGATGACGGAGGCCAGGATTCCTGCGGCCGTGCGAACCTCCCGGAAACCGAAGAGGCCGATCCGCAAGGACAACAGATAACCGCCAAGAGTCGCGAGAGCAAACCCGGCACCCGCTGCCGAAGCCAGCCGATTGTCAGACACGAGGACGATCGCGCCGAGGCCAAAGGCGGAGATCACCTGAAGAAGGAACAGCCAGCCAATCGTTGGGATCGTCCGGTAGCCGGTCAGGTACAGGTCAAGGTGGATCGTCCCGGTTGCGACGAGGAGCCCGGCTCCGATGACTCGCACGACGAGCCATTGCCAGTTCAGACTCTGCTCTCGACGCCTGTTCTTCGCGGCTGCGCGCATTGCTGACAGATTTCTCATGTTGAAGCTCTCCTGAGGCCTAAGTCGCCAGCCGGGCTCACCGGGGGCTCGCAAGGTCGATCGCGTTTGTACCGTCATTTACGAAGAGGAGGCCGTGGTCGTCGGCCTGGATCGCCACACCGAATAGATCTCCGGCGCCATGGGCGACGAGCGTCACTTTCGCGACCTGACGGCCTTGGGGGCTGATCTCGACAGCATTGCCGTCATTGCCGTTCATAGCGATCACATCGCCATTCGGCGCGAGTGCCAGGCCGAGAGTGCCGTTCAGCCAGCCACCTGATGAAAGTGTGCTGGTCCCATCTTTAACCGCCGTCGTGCGCGTGATCGCATTCGCGATCCTCGTGATGTGGCTGTTGACGGTCTCCGCGACATAGAGCGTGCCATTGGCAGCGAGCGCCAAACCCGTCGGCGATTGGATGAGCGCGGCCTTGTTCGCGCGCCAGACAAAGTTTGATCCGATGACAGTCAAGCTAGTGATCCGCGGCGGGTGCCCGGAGGCGAGCGAGACGTCGATACGGACGACCGTGCACAATCCGCTTGGCGGTGTCTTGTTCAGACCCTTCGGCCTGCTCAGGGCGTTGGACACGAACAGATCCGCTCCAGAGCGCGTCGTCACCGCGGTCATGTCCCAAGGACCGTTGATGTTCGCGTTGGACCACGTTTCTGCCACCTGGCCAGTGCTGGAGAGCACGATGAGACATCCGGCGGGATTCTCCGATGGCAGTGCGCCCCCCGCTCTCGTCGGAAGACTCCCCACCACAACCCAGCCGCCGGGGAGAATCGACAATGCGGTCGTGAGGCCTATGCCTCCTGGGCAGGCCTTAGCAGTCGGAAGCGATCCGAGATTCGCGAACGTGCCCACGGTGCCGCTCGGGGACACTTCCATGATCGTTGTCCCGGTCCCTTGCACGTTCGCCTTGTCGTTGAAGTTGCTGACGAGGGTGTCCCCTTTGACCAGCTTGCCCACTGTTTCTGGCACGACAGCGACCCCGTACGGGTTGACGTCACCGTTGCTTGGCACCGTGGACGCCACTTGACTCGGCTTGCCGAGCCTCAAGAGGAACGCTTGATGCTCGGTCGACCGAACAGTGGCCCCGGCCGCGATTCCGCCCGATCCTGCCAACGTCACTCCTGCTGCGAGAAGGAACGGAAGCGAAGACCGCGTTGCACCATGGGCCGATCTCATGAGAATCTCTCCCCCCCATCTCGCGTCGAGCCAGACGCCTCGGTAGCTATCACGGAGGTATACGGCGAGGGCTCCGTCAGGGATTGCGCGAAGCCGATTCTGTTCGAGGACCGATGCGCGACTGTCTCGCAGCCCACCACGCGGTGAGCGAGGCGAGAACAAGCAACACGGGGCAGTTGCCTTCCGGATCGTTGCCACGCTCACAAACCGAGGTGTGCCTTTTCCCCCGACGACCGCGATAGCAGCAACGGTCGACAACGCGGCGAGCGCTCCTACGCCGACCGCCAATCATCCACTTCTTGGAGTTCACCGTCGCGAAATCTGCGAAGCGCCAATCCGCCGGCCGATGTTCGGCGCGAAGAGCGACTTGCAGATTGCGGGTCGAACTGAGCTGCCGGGCTTTGGTCGGCCTTCCAGGGAGCGTCCGACGCACACAGAGGACGCGACCTGTAGGGTCGCGGCATCGGGCTCGTCGCCGCCGTCGGCCCAGGACCCCGAAGGAGGAGCCATGCCAACCATCATCGGCTACCACAGTGTGAAGGACACGGATCGCTGGCTTGCCTCACCAAAGCGCGAAGAGGTCTTCGGGCCCCTGGGTGTCACCAACATTCGGACGTTCATCGACCCGCAGAACCGCACTCGAGTGGCGGTGCTCATGGATGTCGCGGACATGGACGTGCTCATGGGGGCGATGCAATCCGAGGGGATGGCGCAGGCGATGGAGCACGACGGCGTGTTGCCAGAAACCCTCGTAATCCTCGTCGAGGCCTAGTTCTCGATCTCTGTTTCGGCAAGCACAGAACGCCGAGGCGCGGAACGCGCGCGTTCGCGCCCGAGTTGGCGTTATGCGC